>Ga0182742_1000204_pt1 | contig 113132 bp, 100 predicted proteins | sample eDN5th37CBELigMG_FD_128880 | JGI IMG/M metagenome (GOLD analysis project Ga0182742, IMG submission 128880) | Enriched Miracle-Growth compost microbial communities from Emeryville, California, USA - eDNA 5th pass 37_C BE-Lig MG (version 2)... ... | reverse complement strand
CCCCAGGACGGCGAAGTACATCGGGTAGAGGCGCAGCGCCCTGCTCGCCGCAAAGGCCAGCCGCCCTCTGACGGTGTAACCGTAGCTCCGCTGCATGACATAGGTCATCAGGAAGCCACTGAGCACGAAGAACCCGTGCACTGCGAACTGCCCGAGATAGGGAACCGTGGCGAGATGGCTGGCTACGACTGCAAAAGACAGCAGCGTGCGGTATGTGCCGAACATTCACGGACCCCGCCGCCCGTTACTACAGCTTAACTGAAGATTAAACGCGGCGCCCCGAGAGCGCAACCTGAAGATTTCAGAAGGTTGTTCTTTCGGGCCGAGAGATCTTCATCAGACTGCGGCGCTACCGGCTGCAATCATCTCACCCTCCAGCCTGTGCTGCGCTGCCGCGTCCAGCACGGCCTGGATGTCTTCCGGCGTGTAGATGAAATCGGACGAAGGTCGGGCTAGTAGGCGGGCGCGCGACGTCTCGACCTCGGTCGGATCCAGCCCCTCCAGCAGCCCAGCCAGGGCGGCAGGCGTCGCTGCCTCCACCGTATAGCCCAGGTCGTCAGCAGCGACCTTTCGGCCCGTCTCGGTTCCGGCCACCGCAATAGACAGGCAACCGAAATATCCCGCCTCGTAGATGCGGTTGGGGAGCAGCCAGTCCGAATTGGCTCCCGTCTGCCACAGGTCCTGCGCCCAGACGAAATCGCAGCCCGAATAGACCTGTGCAAGACCGTCCGGATAGCTGTAGGGGCCGTGGTAGGTGATGTTCGGGCATGCCGCGATCCGGCGCTCGAAATCGGGCAGTACGTGGCGGTGGATGTTGCCGTGCATCTCGATGCGCACGCACTCCCCGAGGCGCTCGGCCACCGCCAGGAGGATGCGCAAGCTCGGCTCGCAGCGCAGCGAGCCCACCCATCCCAGCACCCACGGCCGACCGCCACACAGGTTCGCGGACGAGCGCCGTCGCGCGGGCAGTTCGCCGCCGAACCAGATCTTGTTCTCGAGGATGTGCACCTTGCCGCGATGGCCTTGGACCGGCTGGAAGTAGTTGTCGATGAAGCCCGGCGAACTCACCACCAGAAGCTGGCTGCGCGACATGAAGAAGCGTTCGACGGCCCGCAAAGCCGCCGCTACCTTCCCTGGCGCGGTCAAGCTCCCATGGATGTCGAGGCATTCGTAGACGATCGGCACGCCGGGGCGCGGCGACAAGAGCCGGGCGACATGCGCCAGGACCAGCATGTCGAAGTTGCGCGCCAAGATGACGCCTGCACCGCGCAGTTCCCCACGATTCCAGGCGATCTTGAAGCAGGACAGGAGCAGCACCAGCAGCCGGCGGAAAACCCGTTCGTTGCTAACCCGGAATAGGTGGATGTTGCGCCAGAACGGCACGAAGTCCGCATTCATGTTGGCGCGGCGCATGGTGAAGGCCACGACATCGTGACCGGTATCCATCAGGCTGCGGATGCGCCTGATCTGGGAGCTTTCCGCTGCATCGAAGCCGAACACCACGACTTTCATGGCACGCGGCTCCCCTCGGACGGTCTCACCGGTCCGCCGGGTTCCAGATGGCGTAGCGGGCGCCGAGAATCGACTCGAAGACCCCGACGGACGTTGCCACCATCGCCGTCAGGATAGAGACCGCCTTCGAAACCGGCGAGATGCCGAGACGCGTGCCGACGATGGCTGCGGCCGTCACCAGGAGCATGGCGACGACGAACCAGTCGAGCAGTCCGAGCTCCGCAGACAGCACCGCCGCGGCAGCGACGCCGATGACAATGAACACTGCGCCGAACCAGCGCAGCAGCTTGTGCGAAACGTACTTGAACCGGTCGCGGGCCGGGAGGCTCCGCACGCGCCTCCACATGTGGCGATGGGTGGAAAAGGCGCCGCAGGCGATCCGGCGCTTGCGGCGGAACTCCGAAGAGGTACTGGTGGCCGCCTTCTCGTAGGCGAGGAGATCCGGCGCGCTTACGCAGCGCAGTCCATGAAACAGGACCTCCATCGAAGCGAGAAAGTCGTCCTGAAGGTCTTCCCGCACCTCCGGATAGTACCTGCGACGCATCGCGAACAGCGAACCATCCGCACCCATTGTGGAGCCCGTCTCGCTCTCGAGCTGCTTGATCCGCTCCTCCAGCCGCCAATAGAGCGCGCCCACCGCCGCCACGGCGCTTTCGCCTTCGTTCACGTAGCGCAGCTTCCCGGCAACGCAGCCGATGGAGGCGTCGGCGAAATAGGTCTCGAACCTCCGTATGGTCTGCGGGTCGATGATGACGTTGGCGTCCATGAAGATGACGATGTCGCTCGCCGCCTCCTCCACCAGCCGGCGCATGCCTGCAGGCTTGCCCAGCCGGACCCTGCCCTCGAACGCCTCCAGCACGTCGCTCGCCTGCGACAGAAGCTCGTAGGTGCGGTCGGAACTGCAATCCGAGTAGGCCAGGATGCGCAGTTCCGGCCAGACAGCCTTGATGCGCCGCAGGTTGGCGATGGTTTCGGGGAGCGCCTTTTCCTCGTTGTAGGCACAGAACAGCAATGCGTACGTCAGCTTCCCGGTCTCAACCTTCCGCACCGGTCTCACCCGCGGCATCCGCTCAAGAATTTTCGGATAGATCGCGAATGGATACACAACTAGCATCAGGCACAACACTAGTATAATCGACGCAAAGATCGCCAATGACAAATCCCCTCGCGATCTCAGCGACCAATCCAACAGGAATGACTTATTGATCTTATGCGGTGCTGGCGAACGTCTGTACCAGCTATCATATCGGCGAATGGCGCGACAGTTAGCCGATTGGGCAATCCAGGGTTGCCGCGCACTTCACTGCGTCAAGCGGTCGCACGCCGGCAAACTGACTCTGGCGGCAGTGCGGCGATGGCGGAGCCTTCGACGCGGGCATATGGCCGCTTTGGCCGGCTCCCTTCGCCCTGCGAACCGCCGCCAACTCCGCTTGTTGCAGCGCTGCGAAGCGGCGTCACGTAAACTTTGAGTTCCGGCTGAGGCTGTCCGTCCACGGTCCCCGGGCCGAGTGATTGCACGAACTGGAAAGCAGGGTGTTCTCGATATTAACCGTCGATCTTCCGAGTCGAAGATGGTAGCCAAAGGGTTCAACCAAAAGACTTATCACCCGCCTAAGTGCCCGATCATTGGTTGCGCGCACCCCCACCCCTGTCTTAAAACTCTCGGAAAGTTTACTGATTGTTAATTGAAGCGGGGGATCGATGGCTGCCGAGGGGGCTCTGGTAGACGTCGGAAGGACGCGCGAGGGCGAAGTATTCGTCGGCAAGGACGGATACTCCTTGCCGTCCAAATGGGAGATCGGAAAGCTTCCGCTGGGCGGCAACGCTAAGCGGATTTTTGATGTTGCTGTCTCCGCCGCTCTCATCGTCTTCTTCCTGCCGCTCTTTGCGGTGATCGCGGTCATGGTGAAGCTGAGTTCACCGGGGCCGGCCCTGTTCGGCCATCGCCGGTTGGGCCATCGCGGCGTCCCGTTCAGGTGCTACAAGTTCCGGACCATGGTGACGAACTCGAACGAGGTTCTCGCCGACCTGCTGTCCCGTGATCCGGTGGCGCGCGAGGAATGGAACGCCAAACACAAACTGCGCAAGGATCCGCGCGTCACCAGCTTCGGCCAGTTCCTCAGAACTTCCAGCCTCGATGAACTCCCGCAACTTTTCAACGTGCTTCTCGGCGATATGAGCCTGGTCGGCCCGCGCCCTATCGTCACGGAAGAGATCCAGCGCTACCGACATCATTTTATGGACTATGCCTCGGCACGCCCCGGAATGACCGGACTCTGGCAGGTCAGCGGACGCAGCAACTGCGACTACGACCGGCGCGTTCAGCTCGATGTCACCTACGTCCGCAACTGGAACCTCTTGAAGGATTTCGTCATCCTGCTACGGACGGTGAAGGTGGTGTTCGCCCGCGAGGGTAGCCGCTGAGTGCCGCTCGCTCGGGCCGGCCAAGGGCCTGAGGGGTTCCAGAGAAAGGCGAGGACATGAAGTCATGTGACGGCTTCGCAGCCGTCTGCGCCCCGCTTGCACTTGCAGCGGGCAAGGAGATCCTGCGGATTTACAGTTCGCCGTCGGTCGACGTCGCCACGAAGGCGGATTCCTCGCCGGTCACCGAGGCGGATGCATGCGCAGAGGCGGTCATCCTCGCGGGCCTCCGGGACGCGTTCCCGGACATTCCGGTCGTGGCGGAGGAAGAGGTCGCGGCGGGTCGCGTGCCAGATACATCAGGGCGCTTTTTCCTGGTCGATCCTCTCGACGGAACGAAGGAATTCATCAGCCGCAACGGCGAATTCACCGTCAACATCGCCCTCATCGAAGATGGCGTGCCAGTTGCCGGCATCGTCTACGCTCCGGCGCTAGGCGACATCTACATCGGCAGTCGTGAGGATGGCGCGGCTCGTGCGCGCGTCAGCGAGGGCGTCTGCTCCGACTGGTCGCCCATTCGCTGCCGCCCGGCGCCACCGATACTGACCGCGGTCGGCAGCCGTTCGCACGGAACGGAGGAAACCGTCCGTTTCCTCGAACGATACAATGTCGGCAGCTTCGTCTCGAGCGGTTCCTCGCTCAAGTTCTGCCTGGTGGCATCCGGAGATGCGGACATCTACCCGCGCCTCGGCCGGACGATGGAATGGGACACAGCGGCAGGGGATGCCGTTCTCAGGGCCGCGGGCGGTCTGGTCACGGATCTGGAAGGCCGGCCGTTGGCCTACAACAAGCGCAATCAGGCCCATGACACGGACTTTGCCAATGGCTTCTTCGTCGCCTATGGCGACCAGGCCCTGATAGGGGCTGCCAAGGCCGATTGCAGGGGTGCTGCCTAAACGGCATTGCCGCAGGACTTTCCGGCGGGATATAGGGTGGCCAGTTTTCGAGGCGACAGCCGCACAGGCGCCGTCCTGTGATGCGTGTGAACAGAGATCGGGTACGGATGCTGCAGTACTCCAAGGAAAGCAAAGCGGGCGCCATGTCCGAGGAAAAGCTGACTCACCTCAAGCGACTGGAGGCCGAGTCGATCCACATCATCCGTGAGGTTGCGGCCGAGTTTCGCAATCCGGTGATGCTCTATTCGATCGGCAAGGACTCCTCGGTGATGCTGCACCTCACCAAGAAGGCGTTCTATCCGTCGAAGCCGCCCTTCCCTCTCCTCCACGTCGACACGACCTGGAAGTTCCGGGACATGATCAGCTTCCGGGACCAGGCGGCGAAGGATGCCGGCATGGACCTGATCGTGCACACGAACCAGCAGGGCCTGGCAGAAGGGATCACCCCGTTCACGCACGGCTCTTCCGTCTACACCAACATCATGAAGACCGACGCGCTCAAGCAGGCGCTGACCAAGTACAAGTTCGACGCCGCTTTCGGCGGCGCCCGTCGTGACGAGGAAAAGAGCCGCGCCAAGGAACGCATCTTCTCCTTCCGCACGGCGAACCACGGCTGGGATCCGAAGAACCAGCGGCCGGAATTGTGGAACGTCTACAACGCCCGCATCCGGCAGGGCGAGTCGATCCGTGTTTTCCCGCTCTCCAACTGGACCGAGCTGGACATATGGCAGTACATCCTCAAGGAGGACATCCCGATCGTGCCGCTTTACTTCGCGGCGGTGCGCCCGGTGGTGAAGCGCGACGGCATGCTCATCATGGTCGACGACGACCGGCTGCCGCTGGCGCCCGGCGAGACGCCTGAGATGCGCAAGATCCGTTTCCGCACGCTCGGTTGCTATCCGCTGACCGCAGCAATGGAGTCCGACGCCGCTACCCTCCCCGAAATCGTCTACGAAATGCTGCTCGCGCGCACGTCCGAACGGTCGGGGCGCCTGATCGACCATGACGAGGCCGGCTCGATGGAGAAGAAGAAGCGCGAGGGATACTTCTGATGAACGCCCGCCTCGACCCTGTCGCCTTCGCCGACTACCTGGACCGCCACGAGCAGAAGGATCTGCTGCGGTTCCTCACCTGCGGCTCCGTCGATGACGGCAAGTCCACCCTGATTGGACGGCTGCTCTACGATACCAAGCTTCTTTTCGAGGACCAGCTCGCGAGCCTCGAGCGCGATTCGAAGAAGCACGGCACGGTCGGCGAGGATATCGACTTCGCCCTGCTGGTTGACGGCCTCGAGGCCGAACGCGAGCAGGGTATCACGATTGACGTCGCGTACCGGTTCTTCTCGACGGACCGTCGCAAGTTCATCGTCGCAGACACGCCGGGCCACGAGCAATACACCCGCAACATGGCGACGGGTGCGTCCAACGCCGACCTCGCCGTCATCCTGATCGACGCGCGCAAGGGCGTGCTCACCCAGACGCGGCGCCACTCCTTCATCGTGTCGCTGCTCGGCATCAAGCACGTGGTCGTGGCGGTCAACAAGATCGACCTGATGGACTACAGCCAGGAGGTCTTCGACCGCATCGTCGCCGACTACCGGGCGTTCGCTGAAAGCCTCGGCTTCGATAGCCTGACGCCGATCCCGATGTCGGCCAGGTACGGCGACAACGTCATGGACAAGAGCAAGAACATGCCATGGTACGAGGGGCCCACCCTCGTCGAGCATCTGGAGACCATCGATGTCTCCCGCGATGCCGTGGCGGCGCCGTTTCGCATGCCGGTCCAGTGGGTGAACAGGCCGAACCTGAATTTCCGCGGCTTCTCCGGCACCATCGCCAGTGGCCGGATCGAAGTGGGGAACCAGATCGTCGTGGCCGCGTCCGGCCGCACGTCCAAGGTCAAGGAGATCGTCACCTACGACGGCAACCGCCATTCGGCGATAGCCGGCGAGGCCGTGACGCTGACGCTCGAGGACGAGATCGACATCTCCCGCGGCGACGTCCTTGCGGCGGCGGACAACCGGCCGGAGGTCTCCGACCAGTTCTCGGCGCACGTCATCTGGATGAGCGACGAGAAGATGATGCCCGGTCGCTCCTACCTGCTGAAGATCGGCGCCAAGTCGGTCAGCGCCAGCGTCACCGAGATCAAGCACAAAGTGGACGTCAACACCTTCCAGAAGCTGGCGGCCAAGTCGCTGGAACTGAACGAGGTCGCGGTCGTCAATGTCGCGCTGCAGGATCCTATCGCATTTGAATCCTACTCGCAGAACCGCGCGACGGGCGGCTTCATCGTCATCGACAAGCTGTCCAACCTGACGGTCGGCGCGGGCATGATCGACTTCGGCCTGCGGCGCGCGACCAACATCCACTGGCAGGCTCTCGACGTGAACAAGGACGTCCGGGCCGGCCTGAAGGGCCAGCGTCCGGCGCTGCTGTGGTTCACCGGCCTGTCAGGCGCCGGCAAGTCGACGGTGGCGAACCTCGTCGACAAGCGCCTCACTTCGCTCGCCAAGCACACCTACCTGCTGGACGGCGACAATGTCCGCCACGGGCTGAACCGCGACCTGGGCTTCACCGACGCTGACCGCGTGGAGAACATCCGCCGTGTCGCCGAGGCCGCCAGGCTGATGGTCGATGCTGGCCTGATCGTGCTCGCGTCCTTCATCTCGCCGTTCCGAGCGGAGCGGCGGCTGGCCCGCGAACTACTGGAGCCCGGTGAGTTCATCGAGATCTTCGTCGACACCCCGCTGCATGTCGCGGAGCGGCGCGATCCAAAAGGCCTCTATAAGCGTGCCCGCGAGGGCCAGATCAAGAACTTCACCGGCATCGACAGTCCCTACGAGACGCCTGAAAACCCGGAAATCGTGCTGAGCGCCGGGATGTCCAGTCCCGAGATCCTGGCGGAACAGGTGATCACCTATCTGCAGCAGCACGGCTACCTGGAATGACGCTCGTGGTCCACGCGCCGGCCCGTCGGCCGGCGCGCGGCTACCCGTGCGCGCAATTCAGAGCAGATGAGGCTTTATGCTGGAATTCCTGGGACTAGAGGCGTTCGCTCCTGAAATCGCCTTGGGCTCCATCGTCGTCCTGCTCGGGGCCTTCGCCAGCGAGCGATGGAGTCCGGTCGTCGTCGCCATCGGCGGCATGGCCTTCTTCCTGTTCACCGGCATGGTCGACACGAACGGCATGTTGGGGGCGCTGTCCAACAATGCGCCCTGGACGATCATCGCCATGTTCATCCTGTCCGGGGCGCTGGTCCGTACCGGAGTCCTGGAAGGGGTCGGTACGCTGCTGTCGGGTCTGCGGCGTTACGGCACCAGCGTCGTCATCGTCGTGTTCATCGTCTTCAACGTCATCGCCTCGGCCTTCTTCAACAACATCCCCCAGGTGGTGATGATGATCCCGGTGACGATGGTGCTCGCCAAGGCGTGCAACATGTCGCCGTCGCGACTGCTCATGCCGCTTTCGTTCGCGACCATCCTCGGCGGCACGCTGGCGCTCATCGGTGCATCGACCAACCTCGTCGTCGACGGCGTGGTGCGCAGCGCCGGGTTGCCCGGCTTCTCGATGTTCGAGATCACGCCGGTCGGCATCGCCGTGGCGATCGCCGGCACGATCTACCTTACTTTCGTCGGCCGCTTTCTGATCCCTGAACGGGATACCGTGACGTCGTTGGACAACGGCCGGCAGAAGTCGCAATTCCTCGTGGAAGCCCTGATCCCGTTGGGCAGCCGGATGATCGGGCGTAATCCGCTGGAAATCGGCGTCCTGCACGGGGCGGACCGCCGCGTGATCGACGTGGTGCGCGGTGGCCTGTCACTGCGGCGCGACATGAAATCGGTGCGGCTGGAGGCGGGCGACATCGTCGTCCTCAAGTCGCCGGTCGAGAATGTGCTGACGATCCGTAACCGCAAGGGCATCGAGATCGCCGCATCGGACGAGCCCGATGACAGCGGCACCGAACTGCAACCGATCGGCACGCGCAGCGACACGCTGGCCGAGGCGATCGTCGGCCCGCAATCGCGCCTGGTCGGTCGCACGCTGAGGCAGGAGCGGATGCGCCGCCGCTTCGGCGTCTATCCCATAGCGGTCCACCGCCAGGGCGAAAACCTCGACGGCCGGCTCGAAGAGGTGAAGCTGCGCGTCGGCGACACGCTGCTGCTGGAGGGGGCGCCCGAGGATCTGGAGCGCGTGGCCGAGGACGCCGACCTCATCAACCTGTCGACACCGACCGAGCGCGCCGTACGCCACGACAAGGCGCTCATCGCCATTCTCACGCTGGCCTGCGTCGTCCTGTTCAGCGCGCTCAACGTGCTGCCTATCGCTGGCGCCGCCTGGATCGGTGTCGCCGTCGTCCTGTTCGCCGGCTGCATCGACGCCGAGGAAGCCATCCAGTCGGTGGAATGGAACGTGATCCTGCTGCTGTACTCCATGCTCACCATCGGTGAGGGGCTCGAGCAGACCGGCGCGGTCGAGGTGGTGGTCGCGTTCGTCGAGCCGTTCCTCGCCACGCTTCCGCCGATCGCCGTGCTGGCAGCCGTCTACATCCTCGCCTCGCTGATGACCGAAGTCGTGACGGCGAACGCGGTCGCGGTCGTGGTGACGCCGCTGGCCATCGCACTGTCGCAGCAACTCGGCTACGACCCCCGCCCCTTCGCGGTGGCGGTGATGTTCGCGGCAAGCGCCAGCTTCGCGACGCCTGTCGGTTACCAGACGAACACGCTCGTCTATTCCGCAGGCGGTTACAAGTTCAAGGACTTCCTCAAGGTCGGCCTGCCGCTCAACTTCATCTGCGGGATCGTGACCGTCCTGCTGACACCGCTGGTCTGGCCGCTGACGCCGGCCTGACGCCCGCGCCTCCTCACAAGCCGAGGCCGATTGCGTGCCGGCGGCGGGGGTTGGTCTCGGAGGTAATCGTGCGCCATGCCAATGGGGCTTGCCAGCCGATGATGACGCGAGCGGATTTCGAGGACGAGATCGCCTTTGGGTGTGCGCACCATCGGCACGGCATGCTGCCGGCCCACGGCGTCTCCGCCACCGCGTCGCCTTACACGCCGGGATCGAAGGTTCCAGCGGTGATCGCGTCCAGAAGTTGGGTGGCGGATGCCGCGCCGAAGACCTCCGCCACCAGGACCGGCGCATGGGCCTTGCCCCCGGCGTCATAGTCGACACGAACCTGGAACATACCCGATGCCGTCTTGTCGAGCCTGACATAGCTGCCCAGGTTCGCCGCCGTGGCCTTGTCGTCCAGGAGTTGCGACAGATCGATCTTGTCCCCCTCGGAACGCGAGAAGTCGCGGATCCGGTCTACGGCGCCCGCTCCGGAAGGCCCGATCACGAAGAGGTCCGCGCCCTTGCCTCCGAACAGCGTGTCACTGCCCGCCCCGCCATCCAGCAGGTCGTTGCCGACCCCGCCGCGCAGGATGTCCGATCCGTCTCCGCCGTACAGCTTGTCCTTGCCGGAGGCTCCCTGCAGGACATCCGCGCCGCCCCCGCCGTAGAGGACGTCATTGCCCTTGCCTCCGAACAGCCTGTCCGCGCCGTCGCCGCCATACAGCCTGTCCTTGCCCTCCTCACCGAGCAGGCGGTCGTTTCCGGCGCCCCCGTATAGCCTGTCGTTGCCGCCACGCCCGATCAGACTGTCGTTGCCGTCGCCGCCGTAGAGGTGGTCGTCTTCCGCCATGCCGCGGATAAGGTCGTTGCCGCCGTTCCCTTTGATGATGAAGGCGCCACTGCCCTTGGCGATAATGACATCGTCGCCTGACCCACCAAAGAGTTCCTTCGTCTGCTTCTGGGGCGGCTCGGGTTCGGTCGGCTGCGCAGGAGCCGCCGGCTTCGGTGCCGGGGCCGCTTCCGCCGGCGGCTTGTAGCTTGTCCCAGAACTGGACTCCGAGGGCTTGTAGTAGGGGTCGATGCCGGTACCGCTGACATTCGTCGGCCCCTGCTCGAACACGAAGTTCTTCTTGCCCAGTGCCGAAAGCTGCGTGTCGCGGAACGTGATCGACTGGTTGGTCCCGAGATCGAGGATGACGTCGCTGCCGCTGACGATCAGGCGCTTCTGGAGTTCGGCGAAGGACGGGAAGCGGATGCCGTTGAGCTGCACCGTGTCGTTGCCGTCGAAGCCGACCACCGTGTCGTGCCCGTCGCCGACATTGTAGAGGATCCGGTCGGCACCGCCGCCCGAGATGATCAGGTCGTCGCCCTTGCCGCCCTGGAAGATCTCGCTGCCCGTGAAGCCCTGCAGCCGGTTGCCGAGCGCGTTGCCGGTCATCTTCTGGCCGTCGCGGACGACCGGGTTGACCAGGTTCTCGACATGGTCGGGCAGGATGAAGTCCCGGTAGGCGTACACGGTGTCCACGCCGCCATTGGCCTTCTCGACCACCTTCGTGGCGCTGGAATAGACGTAATAGAGGTCGCCGGCCATGCTGCCCACGAGCGTCTTCGTGCCTGCCTTGACGCCCTGGGCGTCCGTCAGCTTGCTGCCCGTCGGAACCGCCCTGACGACATTGTCGCCGTCCGTGTCCGTCAGTCGCGCGCCGTTATGGGTGTTGATCGCCCATATATTCGGCGTCTCGGACCAGCGGACGACGAAATTGTCGTCGGAGAAGTCGGAAATCTTCTTGTTCTTGAAGATGATCGTCTGCGGGTCCGTGGGCGCCGCGCCGTTGATCAGCCAGACGTCGGAGCCGTTCTGCGTCAGCCGCGCCTTGACGTCCGCGATTCCGTCGAAGCGGAACCCCTCCAGGACGATCTTGTCGTCCTTGCCAAAGCCAGAAATGATCTTTCCGTCCACGCCGCGATCGATGAAGATGGTGTCCGCGCCGCCGCTCAGGAAGATCTGGTCCTGCCCGGTGCCCGAGACGATGCGGTCGTTGCCAGCCGTATCACGGATGGTCGTGGTCCCGCCCTTGTCGACGAGGTCGACGCCCTTGGTGCCCGCCGCCGCCTTCAGTTCCGCCGTCGGATTGAGCGCGTAGACCTTGATGTAGTCGATCATCAGGTCGTTGCCCTTGGCGAAGGTCTTGTCGTCGTATCCCTCGACCGGATTCCATCCGAAGGTGGAGCCGATCTGGTCGTTGGCCAGCAGCACCATCGGCGAGTTCACGTCCTGCGGGGTCGGCGTCTTGTAGACCTCGACGAGCGAGTTGCTGTCCTTGCCGAAATAGAAGGTTATGGTCTCCGGGGTCCATTCCATGGCCCAGGTCCAGAACTCGTCGTAGATGTCGGCGCCGAATTCCGTGAGCGCGTTGGTCTTCTCGGCGAACACGTACTGCTCGGCGCCACCCTTGCCGCGCACCGTCGGGGCCTGCGACCCGCCATCGGCATAGGGATTGGTGATGTCGACCGTCTGGGTGGCGTTGCCGTTCGTGTCGATCCTGTCGAAGAACACCGCGGAGTTGAAGGTGTTGTCCGATCCCGTCTTCTTGTCTACGCCCCGGCCGTAGGCCTCGAAGATGTCGATCTCTGGCGGCCACCCCTCCCCCGCCGGGCCGAGCCAGAAGGCCGGCCAGTGACCCTTGCCCTCGGGTATTTTCGCGCGAATCTCGAAGTACCCGTAGGTCTGAGCCCACGTCTCGGCCGTGGTGATCATGCCGGTGTAGTATTTCGACTTGCCGATGTAAGCGTCCTGCCCGGCAAGCGCGAGGGCGTCGTTGACCGCCGCCTTGTTCGCATCGGGGATCAAGCCAGACTTGATGTGGAGGACGCCGTCCTTCACCTCGAAGGGATGGAGGCCCACACCCTTCCCATCCGACGTCTTGGTCTGGTCGGAGACGAAGATGGATTCCGGGCCATTCGTGACAAGTTGCTCCCGGCGGTTGGTCGTACCCCACACGCCGGAAACGTCGTCATAGGCGTTGAGCCGGTCGAAGCCGTCGTCGATGACAACCGTGTATTTCGAGAGGTCGATGGCCATTCGGTCCGTCCATTCCCGTACATCGCTGGCGTTTGCATCCAGCCCCGGATCGGCCCAGACCCTTTCAACCGGAAATGAAGGTGTGACTACGGCAATGGCTACAATTCGAACGAATAGGCGGAAATTCACGGCGCACCTGCTCCGTCAGTCGCGGCAATCCGCGGTTTGGTTAACTCGAATACCTTGCGATACGCCGAAGATTTACTTGCCCTTTACGTCGCCTTCATTGAGACGACCCCAAGCAAATCTCCAGCACTGCGGCCGTACCCGCTTCAGGACCAGCGGCCCTTTATCCAACCTGCTTCGACCATCCACATGCGGCGGCGGTATGCGTTCGCCATCAGCGCGATGCCGGCCCGGTTGTAGAGGAGCAGCGAGCGCAGGCGCTCGGCCGCATATTCGATGGGGCGCTGCCTTGCGATCGGCTCGCCGGCATAGCCCAGCCGCTCCAGCATGGGGTTCATGATCACCGCCAGCCGCTGGCGCGTGGCATCCTCCAATTCGGCGCGCCAGGCATCCGCGCGCGCGGCGGAGACCGGTTCGTTGACGTTGCGCTTCCATGGCGTCTCGAAGCGCGAGACCGTCTCCACCTTCCTTGTATGGTCGAGCACCGCCGGATCGTGAGGAACGTCGACGAAAGCTTCCGCCTCGCGGATCGTCGCTTCGGGCTCGGCCACCAGGCGCTCGTAGGAAATCCGCATCATCGACTGTGCGGCGCGGCGTTCGGATGCGAGCGCAAACGACATGTTGCGCACCCACGCCCGCCCCAGCACCGTCGGGTCCTTGCTCGCCCATTCGACGTGGAGCAACGACGAGACGCACGCCCTGCCGTCGCGGATGATCCAGAGGATGCGAGCGTCGGGAAACCAGGAGAGCAGCTCGTCGATGTGCCGAACGTGGACCGGCGATTTCTCCAGCACACGGGACTTGCCCTGTCGGCGCTGAAACATGCTGAGCAGGGTCGCGAACACCGCCGGCGCGTCGAGGTGGCCTATCCGTGCCAGTTCGTCAGCGATGTCCTTCTGCGCGAAGGGAAGATGCCGCAGCCGCGTCCTCTGCATGCGCCGGGCGGTGGCGTCCGCGCCAATGGCAAAGCTCGGCGCAAGCTGGAACTGCCCCTCGGTCATGTAGAGCGTCTCGGGCGTGCTGGCGATGTCGGTGTGCCGCCCGAGCATCGAGGCGAGCAGGGTCGTCCCCGAACGCGGATGGCCGACGACGAAGATCGGACGATCGATCCGCGGCGTGCTCATTTCATCCTGAGCCCGTAGCCACGCACGTAGCGCTGGTAGGCCTCGCGCGCGAGGCGGCCGGCAGCCGTCTGCTTCAGCGCCCGCACCAGCGGGCTTGCCGCCCCCGCATTGGCGTTGGCGCGGGGGAATGGCCCCTCAGGAACGGGCACGCCGAGGAAGGCGCCCAATTCCTTCCAGCCCTCCCCCTCCTCCAGCCGCAGCCACAGCAGATCGCCTGGGCGGTCCGCGAAGTAGCGGCTCACCTCCTCGTAGTGGCGGGTGTAGCGATCGACATAGACTTCGCGGTTGCCGAAGGGCGCACCATGGCCCTCCCCGTAGATCCAGCGGCGCATCGGCGTTTCGTCCTTGCCGAAATGCCTGAGCACGCTCGCATACCAGCGGTCCGGGTCGCGCCAGGTCAGGACGAACCTCGCTCCCGGAACCATCCGGTCCATGTCACGGTAAAGCAGCGGCCAGGGATTATCCTCGAAGGCGTCGTAGAGCTCGACGAGTTCCGCCGCACGGCGATGGACGCGCTCCTTGATGCGCCCCTCCATGAAGCCGAATCCTGGGCAGACGTTCCAGCCCAGTTGCGACAGGGCAGCCGCCAGCGACGTCGTTCCTGTCTTGTGGAAGCCGATCCCGAAGACCTTCGGCCGCCCCGGCCTCGCGCTCCCGGCCATCGACCCTCCCGCCTGCACCATCGTCTCCGTCAGATCTCTGTTACCGGTATCGGACGCAGCAACGCTGCCGGCGTACCGAAGATCGACGTATCCATCCCCGTCCTGGCGCGACATGACAGGTATCGCAGTGCCATCAGCGCGGCATAGGCCACGCTGCATCCGGCCGCGGCCCCGGTAAGGCCCCAGTTCAGCCCTCCCGCATAGGCACCTGCCGCCATCAGCCCCAGCCCAACCAGCGTCGTCCAGAGAATATCACCGCGATGGCCGCCCACCTGCAAGACGAGCGTTGCATTGCCGAAGGTCGCACGGGAGAGCGGGATCAGCAGGAACCATGCCGTAGCATCCGCGCCGGCGGCATAGTGGGCTCCGAACAGACCGAGAATCCATTCTGCAGCCACGAAGAGAACCGCGGCAGCGACCAGCGCCGGGAGGAACTTCAGCACATTCGCATAGGCCTGCAGGCGGGCCGCCCGGACGCCGTTCCGACGGGCAAGGGCGCCGGAAATCCTCGGCGCGAACTGCGAGTCCACCGCGGTCATGCCGAAGTTGAGGAAGCCGATGATGCTGAGCGCGATCGCCACCGTCCCCACCTCGGCCGCGTGCAGCGCCAACCCGCAGAAGAGGATCACGACGCTCTTCAGATACTCCGCCAGCAGCAGCATGGGGGCCACCGCGAGCCCCGCGCCCACCCACTGACGCCAGGGCGAGGTGTCAGGCTGCACCTCGCGCATGAAGCTGAACGACCTGCGCAGCAGCGCGAACTGGACGAAGGCGGCCAGGCAGACGGCGAGGAAGTAGAGCCCGAGCGTGAAGTTCACGGATGGCTGATAACTCAGGGCCCAGATGATCGCGAACGCCGAAAGGAACAGCAGCGGGCGTATCAGGGAACGCGCCACCTGGCTGAGAAGCGCCCGATGCAGCGCGGCGGCGTGGGATGCGTTAGTCTGGATCCACCCCAGAACCGGGATGGAAAGCGTGGCGGCGATATAGCCGTAGAGATTGTCGTGGACGCTTTGAGGATCATGCGCATAGGCCACGACAAGGAAGCCGACGCAGACGACCGGAGCAGTGATCGTCAGCAGCCTGCGGCTGGCGACAACGAAACCTGCGGCGATCTCGTCCCGCCCGAGCGCCCTTGCCGCAACAATGTCCCGGACGGCTGCCCCGCCGATGTTCAGCGTGACCATGGTGGCGACGACGAAGGTTACCGACCAGATCGACCATACTGTCCCGACGTCAGCCGGGCTCATCGTACGGGACATCAGCAGCGTATAGCCCAGCGTCGCCGCCGTCCCCACCCCGCGCACCAGCACGGAGACGACCGAGGCCATTCCGAGAGTGCGCGCCTCCGACCGGCCAATGAAAGTCTGCATGTTCATGCCGGAGGAAACCCCGCTTTCTCGTATCGGTGCATCCTACCTGGTGGAAAACACGGTTTGCCATGGATCGTCCCGCGGGATGCGCCCGCCGTTGCGGCGCGCGAAGGCATAGCTCGACAAGAAGAACACCTGTCTCAGCCGCCTTCCTCCCTTCAGGGCCGATGTAATCGTCGCCCGCGGATAGAGTTCGCTGATGTAGCGCGGCAGGGCGGCCAGGGTCTTGCCGGCGAGGTGCTCGGTCAGGAGAACCATCTCCATGTCGCGTCGCGAGTAGCGCCGGTGCCGCCTGTACAGCGCCCGCAGGCCGGTAAGACTGAAGATCGGAAAGGAGTCGTATTCGAAGAAGGCCGAGGGCGCCGGCCGGATGCGCTCCTTGGATTCCAGCGCGTTGGGATCGAGGTTGCGAAGGAGTATCCAGCGCAGAAAGGTGTCGTCGCCAACCAGCCCTACCGGCAAGAAGAACCTGCGCGCGCGCATCCGTGCCACGGTAGTGTCGCGCAGCATGTAGAGGTTTCCCGGCATGCCGTGATTTGCAAGCACCTGATGCGCCCAGGCCGGGCTGCGACGGCCACCCCGTGGCAGGGCCGATGCCGCAAGCGCTTCGGGATGCTGCTCCAGAGCCTCGCGCAAGGCCGTCAACGCGCCGCTTGCCGGCCGCACGTCCGCGTCGAGGAAGACATGGTGTGCGCCTGCGTCGGCGATGCGATGGACGTAGTGGTTCCATGCATTTGCCTTGTCGCCGAAGGCCAACACATGCACGCTCACTCGAGCGTCCTTCACGGCGATCTCGCGGGCAACATCTTCAGTTGCGTCGCTGCTTCCATTGACTACGACGTGGATGCGATCCTGCGGACCGAGGCCGCCGTCCAATAGCGCCGACAGGCTGCCCCTTATCTTCTCTGCTTCGTTGCAAGCGAACGCGCAGACGCTGATCCGTCGCAACATGAATTCGGAACTCCGCCGGGCAAGTCATACAGTCATTTTGCACCGCAACAATTATATTACCGCCCCTAGGCCAGCAATCCCACTGCTTATGTATGCTTTGTAGGTGTCGTTCCTCGACACTGCGACTGAGGTTGGCCCGCCAACACTATACATCCGCCGAATGGATGAGTTGCCGCATCGGTTCGCCAGCAAGTAGCGCTGCATCTGGCCGGACAACCTGTGTCCCGACATCATGGAGCAGTCGAGTTGAGCGGCACGGAGTCGCGTCCCGCAGGGAAGATCGGCCGCCGATTGTTCGGGACGGCCAGACGTCTGGCACCAGCGCTGCCGCCTCATGCCGGCGGTTCCTTCAGCCCCGGCGTGCATGGCGCACGAGGCCTCTTCGCGTCCTTTGTCGTGATCTACCACGCCGCCAATTCCGGGCTACCGGTGTGGGACATGCCGGACGTTCTGCAGCAGGGATTGCTCTCGCTGAAATACGGCGTGGAACTCTTCTTCGCGATCAGCGGCTTCGTCATCATCGGCACGCTCGGCCGTGCCCGGACGGCCTGGCAGTTCCTGCTGAACCGCGCCACGCGCATCTATTCGGTGCTGTGGGTGCTGCTGGCGATCTTCGTCCCCCTCGGGCTCATCTTCGGCCGCGAGCGAGTCGTCGGCTTTTCCGGGGCGGAACTCGTGTTGGTGTTCCTCGGCAACATGTTCACTTTGGGCCCGCTGCTGCCGATTCCGGTGCTCTATGGCCCCGCCTGGACGCTTTGCTTCGAGTTCGCCTTCTACGCGCTCTGCTTCCTGTACCTGGCGGGTCGCCAGTACCTCAACGTGGATCTGCGAATACCGTTGGTGCTCCTTGGCGCCTGGGTCATCGCGACGGAACCCCGGGCGATGTTCTTCCTCTCGGGCGTCATCGTCGCCTCCGGGGCACTGAACCGACCGCTGTTAGGGAAGCTCGCCGCCGAGCCGCTGGTCTGGGTCCTCGCCTTTCTCGCCGTCTGGCAGGCGGGATCGGCGGAAAGGCCGCCATTCTTCCCGCCGATGTATGCCTGGGACGGCTGGCAGTGGCTGCGCGGGATATGCGCCTTCATCGCGGCGACCATGGCGATCCACGGCATCGCGCAGGGCCGGGGGCTGCTCGGCCGGGTCCTGCAGACCTCTCCGCTGATGTGGCTGGGCACGATCAGCTACAGCCTCTACCTGTGGCACCTCATGCCGATGGCCGTCATCAAGGCCGCCATGTACAAGTTCGGCATCAATCACCTGGCAGGCGGCAGCTCGCAGCTCGTGCTCCTGCTGCTCACCATCCCGCCTGCGCTGGTGATGGCGGCCTTGAGCCAGCATTTCCTGGAGAACCGCCTGGCGACCTGGCTACGCCGCCGACTTGGCGGACGGCTCGAAAAAGCGCCAAGGACAGCGCGCCCCGTACTGGCAGACTGATCCAGGTTGCGTCAGCCCGGCCGGGGGGCACAACCCCAGCGCTTGCGCGCCAGCGCGTCGATCTCAAGGTCGGGCCAGGACAGCGCCTCGAGCTTCTTTCTCTGGGGCGCGGTGAGCTCCACGCCCTCGTCGCGCGCGCGGTTGTAATGGCCGAGCGACGGTGCACGGCCGAACACTTCCCGAAAGTGGCGCACGAAATCGGCCTGCTCCTCGATGAACCCCACGACCGCGAAGCGCGCCAGGTTGGTCTTGGCCTTCTCCAGCGCTGCCGCCTCCTCGCCGGGAGCCACGTCGGGGATGCCGCTGAAATAGCGCAGGTTGTGCAATATCATCCGCCGGCCCTTGGGGGAGTCGAGGAAGGCATCGAAATCGCCCTCGAAGTGGCCGGTGCGTGTCGCCATGCGGTAGCTGGAAATGGTCCGCACGATCGGATCCCGCAAGATGGTCACGAACTTGTAGCGATCGCCGAAATGCCGGTAAGCCGTTTCGCTGAACAGGAAATGCCCGTGGATCAGATGGCATTCATGGGCCAGGTGCATCAGCAGCAACCGCTCGCGGAACTCGCTGATGCGCACGACCTCATCGCCCTCGTCGTGGAAGGTCTTGTCCTCGTCCCGGTCGTAGTACTGCAGCGCCATGGCGCGGCGGATCGACGGTGAATCGAGGATGCCGATCTTGAGGTTAAGCGGAACCAGACTGTAGAGGCCCTCCGACAGCGACGTGCCGCCGCATTTCGGCACATGCATGAAAACGCAGGGGTGCTTCAGCTTCGCCTGTGTGACCATGCGCGCCACGCGTCCGCGGTAGACGCGGCTGCGACGAATGAAGCGTTCGAGCGGCGGCAGTTTGCGCATCAACCCTCCGGCTGGCGGACGTCGTTCGACGCCGATCCGGAACTCGTCCCCTTCCGGCAGTACCGCGTCGGCTTCGCGGGCAGCGTTGGCACGTCCGGGCACACCGAGACGGAAAACTGGTCGAGCGCAGGCATCCCTGGTTCCAAGCCGGCTCTCCCAGCGTCACGGCTCAAGGCGATACAGGAGCCGCCGATAAGCCGACAATCACACCGCCGTTCCCTCGATTTCCACCATCGGCGTACCCCTGCGCAGTTTTGGTGTCCGCCCCTCGTTCCTTGCGTCGGGCCGAAGCCGTCACGGCCCGACGGATGGCGGAAATGCTTCCCAGGCATCGACCCGCCGCCCCCTCACCGCTTCACGGTCCGGTATTCCTCGATGGTGGAGCCCAGCGCCGACATGACGAAACCGACGCCGCGACTGGCGACGCGCAGATGCTCGGCCGGAACGTGCCCTCGTCCCAGCAGCGCCAGGGGCGAGGTCAGCAGCGCCAGTCCTCCCCCGACCGTCATTCGCACCAACCCTCCGCCGAGCACCGTAAGGCCGCGCGCCGCCAGCCCCGGATTGATGCGCATGGCAATGCGCCCGTCGGTGTTGCCGGAGCGGACCCACCGGCGCAGGAGCCAGCCGAGGCGCGCACGTTCCGGCACGATGGTCTCATGGACGACGCCGCTACGGCAGAACACGATGCGTCCGCCAGAGCGTTGCACCTCCTGGAAGAAGAGCGTGTCCTCGCCGCCGGTCAGCGCGAAGGAGAGGTCGAAGCGGATTTCGTGCCGCCGCGCGAACCGCAGGTTGAACAGCACGTTCGACGTGTTGCCGAAATCGAGCGGCTGGCCCTCCGCATATTTCCTGATCGCCAGGAATCCGCCCTTCTCGATCCAGCGCGGCGGCCGCGCCTCGAAGTCCGGCAGCAACGTGCCGATCACGGCCGTGGCACCGGTCTGCGCCGCCATGGCCGTCATGCGGTCCAGCCAATGCGGGTCGGGATATTCGTCATCGTCGATGAAGGCGAGCCATGCGCCATCCACCGCGGCCGCCTCGTCGAGCGCGCGGTTGCGCGCCTGTGCGATGCCCCTCGCCCGCTCGTGCGCGAAATGCAGCGGCCAGCGGTACCGTGCCGCCCGCTCCTCGACCAGCGTGCGGGCATTCGCGTCGGGCGAATTGTCCACAATGACGACCTCGACGCGGGGCTCCACTCCGGAAAACCGCTGGCGCTCCAGATGGTCGAGCAGCAGCGCCAGACCCTTTGGGCGGTTGAAGGTCGCCGCGGCCACAACCAGCGTTCCGGCCAATGCAGGCCGCCCGGCCTCGGCGCCCGTCATGTCCCGCGCGTCCCCGGCACCGCCGTTCAGACCGACCAACGCTCGAACGCCCGGCCGGAAATCTGGCGGAACCGGTCCGCGTCCTGTCGCAGGTCGTCGCGAATGCGATCCTGGACCGACTGCGGGAACGGCGGCGGCTGGCGCGGCTTCCTGACCGCCACCAGTCCGCGGATCCTGTCGCGTGCCTCGCGGCTCACCACCCTGGACAGCGAGCGCCCGAGCGGCGTCTGGGCAAAGCGCAGGATCGGCGCCGGCACGCGCGCAACGTCGGCATTGTCGTTGTAGACTTCGTTGGCAACAATCGGCCGCGGCTCGACGCCAATGAAGCGCTGCACCGTCTCCAGCGTCCTGTCCGGCGTGTGGATCATCTCGTCGAAATCCACGATGAGGAGACGATCCCTGTCGAATTCCTCAAGATAGGCTTCGACCTGTCGCGCATAGCGGCTGGTGTTGAGGATGTGCGTGTACTGATCGGTCTTCGGCAGTTCCGACGGAGTCATCGAAATCTCGCCCATGGTCCAGGAGTGCCGGTACTGGGACATGAAGCGGGCGACCGGATCGCGGACGAGGTAGACCAGCCTGACGTCGGGCAATGCGGCCCTGATGCGGGACGGCACGCCGCGGAAGTCATCCACCTTCGTGTAATTGGGGCTTGCCTCGCCATAGACCTTTCGTCCAGGCTCGAACTGCGCCGAATACCAGGCCGGGCCGCGTGAATAGGCCCGTTCGGCGATGAAGTAGTCCGTTTCCTTGTCCCGCGACATGCCGACGTCTGGGTGCGCCGCCAGCCAGCGATAGAGGCTCGTGGTCCCCGACTTCATGGACCCGATCACGATGAAGTCCGGCTGAATCATGCAACGCCGACCCCGGTCGCTGCGATACAGGTCAACAACGGCTGTACTCCCCGCCCATCGCTGGGTGGGCCCCAGCGACGGCTAGGCCGGATCGGATCACACCGGCGCACCCTGTGCAACCGGTGATGGCGTCGAATACCATGCCTCGCGCAAGCGGTCCCCACGCTAACGTGTCAGCACCTTGACACTGGAGGCCGTCCCAAGCGTCGAGGAGGTCGTCGCATTGATGATCTCCATGACCTTCAGGAACTCGGTGCTCGTGGCGTTGTCGATGTAGAGCACGTCGCGATCCTGCACGGCGAACTTGCGCGCCAGGAAGAAGCCGGACGGATCGCGCAGGTTCAGGCGGAAGATGACCGGGAACTCGCGGGTGTCCTTGGCGCTCACCGGCAGCCCGAGCTTGCGGGCGAGATCGGCCGAGGTCATGCGGTAGATGTAGACGTTCGACGGTTCGGCCCGGCTGTCGAGCACCCCGCCGGCCTTGCCGATTGCCTCGGCCACGTTGAGGTTCGAATTCTCGAACTCGAACCGCCCGTTGAGGCCGGTGGCGCCGAAGGCGGTGAAGGTCCGCTGGTCCCGGTTCACGAAGATGATGTCGCCGGGATAGACGTAGATGTTCTCGCGCGGATTGGTCAGCAGGTTCTGCAGGTAGACCGTTGAGGTCCTGCCGCCGCGCTGGATCGTGACATAGGCCTCGCGCGCCGGAATGCTGATGCCCCCGCCCCGCGAGACGATGTCGAGCACCCGCTCGCCGCCGGGGTTGATCGGCACCTTGGTCGGCGAGTTGACGTCGCCCAGCACCGAGACCTCGTTGGCGCGACTCTGGACGACCGTCAGCACGGCCTGTGGCTCGATCGCGCGGTCGGTCAGCGCCGCCCGGATCGCGGCTTCCACTTCCTCCGGCGTGCGGCCCGCCACCTGGATGCGCCCGGCGTAGGGCACGGTAATCTGTCCGCTGGAATCCACCGTCTGCTGCGGGATGGAGATGAAGTTGCCGGGACGGCTCCCGGCTTCGGCAGGAATGAACAGGCCACCGGCTGCCGATTCGAACAGCGTCACCTGGATGACATCGCCGATGCCGAGCCTCAGCTGCGGCGCGCCCCCGCCGCGCGTGCCGAAGGTCGCGCCCAGGCCCGGCGTCTCCGCGACCTCGAAGTAGCCGAGAATGCTGTCGGTAACGTCGATCAGCGCATAGTCCTTGGCGGGCCCCGGTCCGGCCGGGCGGTACGCCACCGCCTCGCTCCGGATCTTCGTGGCGTCCGGCCCTGACTTCGGAAGCGACGTACAGCCGGAAACAATGCTCACGGCACAAATTGCCACCAGACTGGCTCGCACGCTCCCCACCCGAATTCTCGCCCCCAACGTCAAAACGGTATCCCACAGAACCCCTGAAAGTTCTGTACCCAACATCAGGCACTATATGTAACGCAATCAGGTTAATATCAGAGTTTTCAGAACACATGATGCGAAAGTGCAACATGAATGAGCCTGAACCTGAGGTTGAAGCTAGGCAACACCTTGATTACTACTAAAAGTCTATCCAAGTTCGCGGTTAATTCTTTACAGGATGACTCCGGCGTGGAACTCCTCCTTTTGGATGAAGACAGGGTGTAGGTGGATGAGACTCGTTCCAGTTCTGTTCGCAGCGGCACTGTCGCTGCATTCCACAGCGCCCGCCGCGACCCAGGAGGCGGGCGCGCCCGCGGCCTCCGTTCAACAGCCCGGGACCGACGACGCGACTGCGCCCACGGCGGTCTCTTCGCCGGATCGCGAGGCGCTGCGGCAGCGCCTGGAGGATCTGAAGGCACGGAGGGCGGAGGCGGTCGCCCGGCTCAGCGAGGCCCGCAAGGCCTTCGACAGCAGCCAGGTCGAACTGAAGATCAAGGTTTCCCACCTGCGCGCCGCACGCGTGGAGAACAACCGGGAGAAGGCTGCAGCGCTCGAGAAGGAGGTGGTGCAGCTTCGGGAAGAAGTCCGGGTGCGCCGACAGGCGATGCTCGGCGCACTGAAGGATACGAAGCGCCTGAGGGCCGAAACGCGCGTGGCGGCCGAGGCGCTCGGGCGCGCCGGCGGCGACAAGAGCTAAGGACGCTTCACTCGACGCGGGTCACGCTGGTGCCCGACAGGATGGTGGCGTCGCCACGTCGCACGATCGTTTCGACCCTATAATCGCCGGGTGCGGGCGCGCGCTTGCGGCCGGCATAGGCCACATAGGTTGCCTTGTCCCGGTCAAGAGGTGGAATCTCGTTCTCGGCAAAGACCAGCCCATCCGGGGCAATCAGGCGCACTGTCAGGCGGTCGCCCTTGCGCAGGTTCACAAGCCACGTCCATCCGACGGTGGCGGTGGCGGACGGCTCGGGTATCGAGGGCGAACCATTCGTCACGAGCATCTCCTCCGTCACGGGCCGATCCGCCAGCCCGGATGCCAGGCGCTGCGGCCCCGTGGCGACCAGACGCGGCGCGACGGCCGCCTCGAACAGGCTCGCATCCAGGCTCGCCGAGGCGTCGCAGGCCTGCCCCTGCGCGCGGCCGGTCACCGGATCGATGTTCTTGCCGTCCCTGCGCACCGACAGGTGCACGTGCGGAAACTCTGCCAGCCCGGACGCCCCGACCTCGCCGAGCGGCTGCCCCTTCTTGACCGCGTCTCCCGGCGCGACCGGCACGCTTCCCCGGCGCAGATGGCAGTACTGGGTCTCGATGCCGCCAGCGTGTTCGATCACTACGCCGTTGCCGCACTCCCGGCCCGCAACCGCATCGCGCACCTCCGGCGTCCGCACCAAGCGGTCCGGTTCCTCGTTGCGTGTCCTCAGCACGATCCCGTCGGCCAAGGCGAGCACCGGCACGCCATTCGCCATGTCGGGCATGGAAAGGACGCGGATGTCCGTGCCGTCATGCCCATCATAGGTTGCGCGCCCGCAGAACGGATCGACCGCGTCGGGCGCGGGTTCGAGATCGACATATTGCTGCACGAAGCAGTCGCGGCCGAGTTCGCAGCCGACCGGTGATCCGAAATCCGGCTGCTGCTGGGCCGAGGCGGTTCCCATCTGGCAGAATAACGCGAAGAACACCACGCCCCCGGCCAGTGCAAAGGACGAGACCATCCGCTCCCTGCCACGGCATAGATTTGTCATCTCCGTCGCCCCCGAGCATCCTTCAGACGTAACGGCTTCCTGGCCGGTTTCCGTGCTTTCCGCATTTGTAGAGGTAGGATAATAAAGGTGTGGGGTGGTACTTGGGCCTCGGGCTAGGAAATATATGAAATCGGAACTGCGGACCTGCCTCAAGAACTGCAGGGGCGCGCTGGGGGCCGTGGCCTTGCTCAGCGGCGGCAGCAATATCCTTGCCCTGACCGGCTCGATCTTCATGCTGGCGGTCTACGACCGAGTGATCCCCAGCAGCAGCATCCCATCGCTGGTTGCAATCGGTCTCATCGCGCTCGGGATGTACGCCATGCAGGCGGTCGTCGACATCCTGCGCCAGCGCATCCTCACGCGCATCGGTCTGGTGATCCGTGAGTCCTTCGCCGGTCGGATCTACAGCGTGATGGTGCGCAATGCCGCACTGGGGAACCACGGGACCTCGACGGCGGTCAATGACCTCGACCAGATCCAGGCCTATCTCTCCTCGCTCGGCCCGACGGCGCTGTTCGACCTGCCTTGGCTGCCCTTCTACCTCGCCATCTGCTTCGCGTTCCATCCGCTCATCGGCTACACCGTGCTCGCCGGCGCGGTCGTCCTCATCGTCATAAGCTACTTCAGCAACCTGATGACCAAGGAGCCCTCGCAGCGTCTGAGCGAATGGATGGGCAGGCGCAACTCGTTCCTGATCGCCAGCCAGATGCAGTCAGAGACGATCCACGCCATGGGCATGACGCTTGCCATGTCCGGCAAGTGGCGGCGCAACGAGGACGAGATCGTCGAGCGCAGCCGCGCAATCGCCGACACGGCCACCCTGCTGGGAACGCTGTCGCGCGTGTTCCGCATCTCGCTGCAGTCTCTCGTCCTGGCGGTGGGTGCCTATCTGGTGATCATGCAGGAGGCCACCGGAGGTATCATGATCGCGGGATCGATCCTCTCGGCGCGCGCGCTCTCCCCCATCGAGCAGGCCATCGCGCACTGGAAGAACCTCGTGGCGGCCCGCCAGAGTTGGCATCGCCTTGGTGAGCTGTTCGACAAGAACCCGCCCGAGAAGTCCTCCTTCGCCACGCCGGCGCCCACCAAGTACATGGCCTGCAACATGCTCTCGCTGGCGTCGCCCCAGACGCGGGAGCTGATCGTGCGGGACGTGTCGGTCAGGGTCGATGCGGGCACCGCGCTCGGCATCGTCGGAACCACCGGCTCCGGCAAGTCGTCCCTGGCGCGAGGCATCGTGGGTCTGTGGCCGCCTGCGGTCGGCGGCGTCTACATGGATGGCATCCCGCTGTCGCGCTGGCCCTCCTTCGACCGGGGCCGCTTCATCGGCTACCTGCCGCAGAACGTCATCCTGTTCGACGGGACCATCGCCCAGAACATCGCGCGCTTCGACCCGACGGCCACCCCGGAGCAGATCGTCGACGCTGCGCGCAAGGCCGGGGTGCATGAGCTGGTCTCGCGGATGCCGGACGGCTACGACACCCGCATCGGCGCCGGCGGCACGGGTCTATCCGGCGGGCAGGCGCAGCGCGTGGGTCTCGCCCGCGCGCTCTTCGGCGATCCGTTCATGGTGGTCCTCGACGAGCCTAACTCGAACCTCGACGCCGAGGGCGAGCAGGCGCTGTTCGCCGCCATCAACTCGATCAAGGCCCGCGGCGGCATCCTGATTCTGGTAACACACCGACTCAATATCCTGTCGCTGGTGGAGCAGGTGCTCATCATGCAGAACGGGCGGGTTAAACGCGTAGGGACGAGGGACGAGGTGTTCGAGACCCCGAAGCCTCAGCCGCCGGGGCCGCAGCCGGGCGTGGTTCATGACATAGGCAAGCCGCGGCTTGCGGCCGTCAATGAGGCGGGAGGCGGAGCATGACCGGCGAGGAGAAGGCCGCCGATGTTGCCGCGATCGAGGGGCCGACCGGCGAAAACAAGACGCCAGCGGTATCGCGCCCGCGCCTGACGCCGCACAGCTTCGAGGAGCATCAGGAGGAAAAGCCCCTCGCCTATCCGCTGACCCTGGAAACCGTTCCGGCAACGCGAACCACCGCCTATGACGGCCTGAAGCGCAATCTCAGAGTCGGGCTTGCCACGCTGATCATCTTCGCCGGCGGCGTCTCGACGATCGTGGCCCAGACCGTCATCGCCGGCGCGGTGATTGCCCACGGCAACATCGTGGTCGAAAGTGGTGCGAAGACGGTCCAGCATCCGAATGGCGGCATCGTCAAGGACGTCTTGGTGAAGGAGAACGAGTACGTCCGCATGGGCCAGCCGCTCATCAAGCTGGACGTCACGCTGATCGAGGCGCAGGCGCGCGCGGCACGCATCAGCCTCGCACAGCAGCGCGCGCGCCTCGACCGGCTCATGGCCGAACGCGACGGCAAGGAGACGATCCCCTTCTCCGAGGACAGCCTGGCGTTGCGATCAGACCCGGACTTCGCCGAGATCTTCGAGACGGAGGAGCGCCAGCACCGCCTGCGCATCGAGGAACGCAATGGCCAGCGTGCCCAGCTTCGCGAGCGGATCGAACAGGCGAAGCAGGAAACCGCCGGCACCGCCGCCCAGCTCGAGGCACGGCAGAAGGAAATCGAACTGCTGACCGCCGAGCTCGAAGGGCTGCGCAAGCTCTTCAAGAAGAAGCTCGTCTCGCAGCAGCGCGTCAACGAGCTGGAACGCGAGCTGTCGCAGCTCATCGGCACCGTCGGCGCTCTGCAGTCATCCATTGCCGCCAGCAGGGGCAAGATCTCCGAGCTGGAGCTCATGATCCTGCAGGTCGACCAGAACGTGCGGGCGCAGCTGACGGACCACATCTCCAACGCGCAGCAGGCCATCGCTGCGCTCACCGAAAAGGAGATCGAGGCCAAGACGATGCTCCTGCAGAGCACCATCTATGCGCCCCAGTCCGGCACGGTCTACCAGCTCGCGGTGCATACCCGTGGCCAGGTCATCAAGGCCGGCGAAACCCTGATGACTGTCGTTCCGGAACGCGACACGCTTGTCGGCCTGGTCAAGGTGAGCCCGGCCGACATCGACCAGCTCTATGCTGGACAGAAGACGCTGGTGTCGTTCTCGGCCTTCGACCGTGGCACGACGCCGACGCTGAACGCCTCGCTTGCCTCGATCTCGCCGGACCTCAAGCAGGATCCCCAGCTCGGCACGCTCTACTACCAGGCGCGGATCGCCGTCCCGCAGTCGGAGATGGACCGGCTGGGCGACGTCAAGGTGGTGCCCGGCATGCCGATCGAAGTTTTCATCAACACAGGCGACCGGACGCTGGTGTCGTATTTCCTGAAGCCGCTCACGGACCAGATGAACAGGGCTTTCCGGTAGCGGAAAGAATCGCTTGGCGGCCTTTCCTGCAGCGCTGATTCATGTTCCTGCAGTGCTGATTCAACTGCCGGCGCGGCGCATTTCCAAGCGCGCCGCGCCCGCCGATGACGTCGTCACCCGCGCGCGGCGAAGTCGTGCTCGATGCCGGCCCGGTCCAGCGCGGCCGCGAACTTGCTGGCCGTCACCTCGGCGATCTCGTCCGCGCTCATGGCGTCCAGAACGCTGCTGAATGTCTCGGGTCCCAGCCGGCTCAGCGCGCCCTTCCGTTCGAGCAGCTGCAGCAGCGGCGTCACCGGGAAGGCGCCGTCGCCGGGATGCACCCGCCGGAAGATGCAGTCCTGGAACAGGCTGATGTTCGGATTGATCGTGGCATTTGCGTCGGCGATCTGCACCGCCGAGATCTTCTCGGCCGGTATCGTCTCCAGGAGCGCGTCGTCCGGGTTGCCGCGGGTGTAGTGGTAGAAGTCGAACAACAGGCCGCTGTTCGGCCGATCCGCGCCCTTGACCACCTCCCACGCTGTCCTCAGGTCGCGCAGGCCCCACATCGGGATGAACTCGAGGTCGCAGCGAATGCCGAAGTTCGCCGCCTTGTCGCAGAGGCGCGCGAAGGACTCCGTAAGCTCGTCGATCGAGATCTCGACCCCCGCCGGATATGTGGCGATCGCGCTCATCGAGGTCACCTGCAGCGCCTCGCCGATCCGGAAGAAGTCGTCCACATCGCAGGCCAGGAAGTTGAGATAGACCGGCTCGGTGATGTTGTCCGGCATCCATTGAGGCGCCCATTTCGCCAGTGGATCGAGGTGGTCGATGCGAATGCCCGCGTCGCTGGCCATGGCGCGCATGTCGGCGGTGGAGATACCCGAGCGCATGGCCTCCAGCCAGTCGTAGGGCGAGATCGTCAGCACGTCGAAGCCTGCCTTGGCGGTAGCGCGGATCCGCTCTGGCAGGGACAGGTTCCGGACGTTGCCGGACCACATGATGTATTCGCGCTTTTTCGACACGGCGTCCTCCCAATCGTCTCTCGGCCGGAAGCAAGGGCCAGCCTCCACGGAAGTTAAAACGCTCGCGCCGGAACGCGCCTGGCGAAGAAATTCATTATGCGAATCTTGGGCTTGGACAGTCCGTCCTGATCGCTTCTCCTCCGCCGCCGGATGCCTTTCCGACAAAATGAGGGACCAGAAGGCACGGCGCGGTTACATCGCATTTCTACTGTCGCGCCTTTCCAGCTGGAATGCTTGGGGTCTGACACGCCCCCCTTTCAGCCCCCCTTTTGTGCGGTCCCGACAACCGCGCCGCCGGTGGTTTCCGCCGACCGCGACGGCTCGCCAGGCGCTTCCAGAGGTTCCGCCTATCCGACGCGGCCCACGAAGGTACCGAGCGGCGGCAACTGAAGCACGCCGCCTCTCACGTCGCCCGTCCCACCGGGGAGCCCGACTGACTCGACGACGGCTAGCGAACTCACGAGCTTTACCTCTGCAGGTGTCGAGGCGAAGTTGAAGGCGCACAACAGCGTCTCGTTTCCGGCCGAGCGCAGGAAGGCGAGCGTATCGCCGCCCGTCGCGAGCAGGCTGATGTCACCGTGGACGAGCGCCGGCCAAGACCGGCGGAACGCCAGCACCCTACGATATTGGCGGAGCACCGACGTCTCATCCGCCTCCTGCCGGTCCACCGCGCGGACGCGATGGGCTTCCGGGACGGGCAGCCAGGGCTTGCCGGTGGTAAATCCGGCCGCCGCCTTTCCCGCCTCCCAGGGCATGGGCGTCCTGGCTCCATCGCGGCCCTTGTATCCGGGCCAGAACCTGATGCCGTACGGATCGCGAAGGTCCTCGAATGCCAGGGCGGCCTCCTGCAGGCCGAGTTCCTCGCCCTGGTACAGGCAGATGGAGCCGCGCAGGCAGGCGAGCAGCGCGATCGAGAAGGCGGCCACCGCATCCGGGTCTTCGCCCTGCCGCGTCCAGCGCGTCACGTGGCGCATCACGTCGTGGTTGGAGAAAGCCCAGCATACCCAGCCGTCCACCACACGCGTCTCGAAGGCCGTGATGCAGGAGCGCACATGCTCGGCGGAAAACTGCGGCCCGAGCAGGTCGAAGGTGTAGCACATGTGGAGCTTGTCGCCCCCTGACGTGTAGGCCGCCAGGGTCTTCAGCGATCGCGGACCGTCCCCCACCTCCCCCACAGATGCGCGATCCTCGTAGGAATCGAGCAGCGCCCGGAAGCGCCGCAGGAAACCGAGATTCTCCGGTCGCGTCTTGTCATAGAGGTGGTTCTGGTACTCGTAGGGATTGGTCTCGCGCTCGCGCTGCCGGCGCGACATGCGCCTTGGCGGATTGTCGCGAAGCTGCCGGTCGTGAAAGTAGTAGTTCACGGTGTCGAGCCGGAACCCGTCGACGCCCCGGTCCAGCCAGAAGCGCACGACGGTGAGCAGCGCGTCCTGAACGTCCGGATTGTGGAAGTTCAGGTCCGGCTGCGCGGCGAGGAAGTTGTGCAGGTAGTACTGCTTGCGGACGGAATCCCACTCCCATGCCGGGCCGCCGAACACAGACATCCAGTTCGTCGGCGGCGAGCCGTCCGGCTTCGGATCCGCCCAGACATACCAGTCGCTCTTCGGATTGTTGCGGCTGGAACGGCTCTCGACGAACCAGGGGTGCCGGTCGGAGGAATGCGACAGCACCTGGTCGATGATGACCTTCAGCCCCAGCCTGTGCGCCTCCTCCACCAGCGCGTCGAAGTCCTCCATAGTGCCGAACATCGGATCGACGGCGCAGTAGTCGGACACGTCGTACCCCATGTCCGCCATGGGCGAGGCGAAGAACGGCGACAGCCAGACCGCATCGACGCCGAGCGAAGCGATGTGGCCAAGGCGCCGGGTAATGCCCCGCAGATCGCCGCTCCCGTCGCCGGTCGTGTCCTGGAACGATCGCGGATAGACCTGATAGATCACCGCGCCACGCCACCAGTCCGGGTTGCTCATGCCCGTTGTTCCCCATAGCAGTGACAACTGCGGCCCATCGTCAGCGGCACGCCGTCCGTGCTGGTTTCTGCGCCCGGAGTCAGGCCGACCCAGCGCATGCCCGGCCGCTCGGGCAGTCTGGCGACCGACGGCTCGGCGCTGCCGTTGACGACCACCGCCACGCGCGGCGTGCCGGGTGCGGCGAGCAGCATCGCCAGGCGCTTGCGGCCCGGGTCATGCCAGTCCGCCTCGGTCATCGGCCTGCCCTCCTCCGTCAGCCACTCGACATCGGGAAACGCCCCGTCCGCGGGCGGCTGTCCGGTCAGGAGTTGCATGCCGGCAAAGGCCGGCAGGGAACGGCGAAGTGCCGAAAGCCCGGCAACGAAGTCCTCGAGCGACGTATCCCGCCGTTCCCAGTCCAGCCAGTTTATGGCGTTGTCCTGGGCATAGGCGTTGTTGTTGCCGCGGCGGCTGTGGCCGAACTCGTCGCCGGCCGTGAGCATGATCGCCCCGCGCGACAGGAACAGCGTCGCGAGCAGCGCCCTCAGGTCGCGCGCTCGAGCGGCAAGAACGACGGGGTCTGCAGTTTCGCCTTCGACGCCATTGTTCCAGGAGAAGTTCTCACCGTGGCCGTCGCGGTTGTTCTCGCCGTTGGCGTCGTTGTGCTTCTGCTCGAACGAGACCAGGTCGGCCAGCGAGAAGCCGTCATGGGCGGCGAGGAAATTGACACTGCGAGTCGCCGTCCCGGCAAACCGGTCCGACGAGCCGGCAAGCCGGGTGGCAAGGTCGCCCACGGTGTGCGAGTCACCCCGCCAGAAGCGGCGGACGTCGTCGCGGAAGCGGTCGTTCCACTCCAGGAAGGGCGCGCCGAAGCGGCCGAGCTGGTAACCGTCCGGGCCGATGTCCCAGGGCTCGGCGATCAACACGCGGTCCGCGAGAATCGGATCGCTGCGGATTTCCGCGAGCAGTTCTGCATTTGGATCGAAGCCGCCCGCGGTGCGCCCGAGGATCGTCGCCAGGTCGAAGCGGAAGCCGTCCACGCCGGCATGCAGCACGAAGTGACGGAGCGAGTCTATCACCAGCTGCCGCACCGCCGGATGATCGCAGGCGAGCGTGTTTCCCGTCCCCGTATCGTTGACCAGCGCCCCCGAACTCGCGTCGTGGCGGAAATAGGCGTGGCTGTCGAGGCCGCGCAGGCTGAGCGTGGGCCCGAGGCGGTCGCTCTCGCCGGTGTGGTTGAAGACGAGATCGAGGATGACTCCGATGCCCGCCTCGCGCAACGCCGCAACCGTCGCTCGGAGTTCCGCGATCCCGCCCGGGGCAAGGCGTGGGTCGAGCGCCATGAACGACACCGGATTGTAGCCCCAGGCGTTCGACAGGCCGAGCGGGGCGAGATGACGCTCGTCGACCCAAGCGCTGACCGGCATCAGTTCCACCGCCGACACGCCGAGCTTCACCAAATGATCGATGACCGCCGGCTGGGCCAGTGCCGCAATCGTGCCGCGCAGTTCCTCCGGCACGGCCGGATGCAGCATGGTGAAGGCCCGGACCTGGACCTCGTAGATCAGCCCCGACGCCTGATAGAGCGGCGGTCGCGCCGGCACCGGGTCCGGCAGGTCGACCACCACCGTCTTGGGCATCAGTGCGGCCGTGTCGACGCCGTAGGGCTGCACCAGCCGCCCTTCATCGCCGTAAGGCCTGTCGATAGCGAGGGCATAGGGATCCATCAGCAGCTTGGACGGATCGAACCACAGGCCCGCATCCGGATCGTAGGGGCCCGCGGCACGATAGCCGTAGCGGAGGCCGGGGCCCGCCCCCTCGACGCGGGCCGACCATCGCCCCTCACCGTCCGGCTGCATCTCGACGCGATCGATCTCGGCCGCGCCCTCCGCGTCGAAAAGGCACAGCCAAAGCCGTCCGGCCGCGCCCGACCAGACGGCGAACTCCACGCCTCCATCACATGGACGGGCTCCGAAGCGAGGTTCCGCCAACGTGGCGGCCTCCTGCTGCATCAGGTCACGACGCTCGGCTTCTCGCGCCCGGTATGCTTGCGGATGCCGGCAAGGTCGTCGGCCGCCGCGATCAGGTCGGCAAGTGCGAGCTGCGTCTCGAGGTCGAGCTTCTCTGGCTCGTAGCGCTCGACATAGAGGCGCAGGGTCGCGCCGGACGTGCCCGTGCCGGACAGGCGCAGCACCAGCCGCGAGCCGCCCTCGAACAGGATGCGGATGCCCTGGTGCTCGCTCGTCGAGCCGTCGACCGGGTCGTGGTAGGCGAAGTCGTCGGCGGATGCGATCCTGAGGCCGCGCACCTCGGTTCCCGGCAGCGAAGTCAACTTGTCGCGAAGCTCCGAGACCAGCCGGTTCGCCGCGTCGGCGTCGACCTCCTCGTAGTCGTGGCGCGAGTAGTAGTTGCGGCCATAGGTGGCCCAGTGCTTCTCGGCTATCGCCTTCACGCTCTCCTTGCGCTGCGCAAGGATGTTCAGCCACAGGAGCACGGCCCACAGGCCATCCTTCTCGCGGACATGGTCCGAGCCCGTGCCGGCGCTTTCCTCGCCGCAGATCGTCGCCATGCCGGCGTCCAGCAGGTTGCCGAAGAACTTCCAGCCCGTCGGCGTCTCGTACATGCCGATGCCGAGCTTCTCCGCCACCCTGTCGGCCGCGCCGCTCGTCGGCATGGAGCGCGCGATGCCCTTCAGCCCGCCCTTGTAGCCCGGCGCCAGATGAGCGTTGGCGGCAAGCATCGCCAGCGAGTCCGACGGGGTGATGAAGATGCCCCTGCCGAGGATCAGATTGCGGTCGCCGTCGCCGTCGGAGGCCGCGCCGAAGTCGGGCGCATCCGGTCCCATCATCTCGTCATAGAGATGCTTGGCGTGCACCAGGTTCGGATCGGGATGATGCCCGCCGAAATCCGGCAGCGGAACGAAATTGCGGGCAGTGCCTTCGGGCGCGCCGAGCCGATGCTCCAGGATCTCCTTGGCGTAGGGCCCGGTGACGGCATGCATGGCATCGAAGCGCATTCGGAATCCGCCCGCGAACATCGCGCGGATCGCGTCGAAGTCGAACAGCGACTCCATCAGGTCGGCATAGTCGCGGACCGGATCGAAGACCTCGACGACCATCCCGTCGAGCGTCGTCGTGCCGATGCGGTCGATGTCCGGGTCCGGCCCGCCGGCGATCTTGTAGCGGGTGATCTTCTTCGACTTCTCGTAGATGGCGTTGGTGATCTTCTCCGGCGCCGGGCCGCCGTTGCCAATGTTGTACTTGATGCCGAAATCCTCGTGCGGCCCGCCCGGATTGTGGCTCGCCGACAGGATCAGGCCACCGAACGCGTTGTACTTGCGGATGATGTTGGAGGCGGCCGGCGTGGAGAGGATGCCGCCCTTGCCGACCATCACCTTGCCGAAGCCGTTGGCCGCGGCCATACGGATCGCCTTGCCGATGACCTCGCGGTTGTAGAAGCGGCCGTCGCCGCCGATGACCAGCGTGTCGCCCGTGAACCCCTCCAGCGAGTCGAACACCGACTGGATGAAATTCTCGACATAGTTCTTCTGCTGGAAGACCGGGACCTTCTTGCGAAGGCCGGAGGTACCGGGCTTCTGGTCGTCAAAGGGTGTCGTTTCGACGGTGGTCATTGTTCAGGCTGCCTTCCTCGCCAGCAATTCCTTGTAGAGGGCCGCGTATTTCTCGGCGCTCCGGTGCCAGGACACGTCCGCCCTCATGCCCTGTTTCTGTATCGCGATCCAAGCCTTGTGGTCGGCATGGAGCTCGATCGCCCGCTTGATCGCATAGGACAGCGCGTCGCCACTTTCCGGCGAAAACTGGAATCCCGTCGCCACGCCCGCCGACAGCGCCGCCTCGTTGGCGTCGATCACCGTGTCGGCAAGGCCGCCCGTACGGGCAACGAGCGGGACGCAGCCGTAGCGCAGGCCATAGAGTTGCGTCAGCCCGCACGGCTCGAACCGCGACGGAATGCAGATCGCGTCGCAGCCGCCCTGCATGAGGTGCGACAGCGCCTCGTCGTAGCCGATGACCACGCCGACGGCGCCGGGATGGCGCGCGGCGGCGGCAAGCAGGGAGCCCTCCAGGTGGGCGTCGCCCGAACCCAGCACCGCAAGCCGCGCGCCCGACGCGACCAGCTCGTCGACGACGGAGGCGAGGATGTCCATGCCCTTCTGCCAGGTCAGCCGGCTCACCACGCAGAACAGCGGCGAGGCATCGTGCCGAAGCCCGAAACGCTTCTCGACGACCAGACGGTTCGCCTCTCGCGCCTCCAGGGCGTCGGCGGTGAACGTCGCAGTGAGATGATGATCGGTTGCCGGGTTCCACACGTCCGTGTCGATGCCGTTGACGATGCCGTGGAGATCCTCGGCACGGCTCCGGATCAGTCCTTCCAGGCCCATGCCGAACTGTGGTGTGGTGATTTCGCGCGCATAGGTCGGGCTGACCGTGGTGAGCGCCCAGGCGGACTGAAGGCCCGCCTTCAGGTAGCCAACCCCGCCATAGTACTCGACGCCATCCAGCGCCATCGCGAAGGACGGAAGACCAAGGCTCGGGAAGATCTGCGCTCCGAAGTGCCCCTGGAAGGCGATGTTGTGAACGGTGATCACCGAAGGCACGCTCGAGGCCTCGCCATAGCGCATGTAGGCCGGTGTCAGGGCCGCCTGCCAGTCGTGGACGTGGACGACGTCCGGCCGCCAGTTCGCCATCGCGCCCGCCGCAATGTCGGCGCCGACGCGGCTCAATGCGGCGAAGCGGCGCCAGTTGTCCGACCAATCCCGCCCGCCGCTGTCCACGTAGGGACCACCCGGCCGCTCGAAGAGGTGCGGCGCGTGCAGCACCAGCAGGTCGAGCCCGGCCGCGCTGGCCGGGTACACCGTCGCCTCGCCGCCCTGCAGGTCGCCATAGGCCAACACGGGCGTGGTCGGCGCACATTGCTGCAGGATGGTCGGATAACCGGGGATCAGCGTGCGGGTGCTCACGCCACACTCGGCGAGCGCGAGCGGCAGCGCGCCGGTCACGTCGGCTAGACCGCCGGTCTTGATGAGCGGATAGATTTCAGGCGTTACGGCGAGAACCTGCATCCGTATCACACCAGCCTGTCCAGCATGGGCTGGGTGATCAAAACGATACCCTTCTCGGACACGCGGAAGCGCTTGGCGTCGTGCGCGGGGTCCTCGCCGACCACGAGGCCCTCCGGGATGACCACGCCGTGGTCGATGACGCAGCGACGCAATCGGGCGCCGCGGCCCACGATGCAGTCCGGCAGCATCACCACCTCGTTCAGGGCCGAGTAGGAGTTGATGCGCGCACCCGAGAAGACGAGGCTTCGCTTCAGCGACGCGCCGGAGACGATGCAGTCGCCCGAAATCAGGGACGACACTGCCATGCCGCGCCGTCCCTCCTCATCATGCACGAACTTTGCAGGCGGCCTCAGTTCGGCATAGGTCCAGATCGGCCAGTCGCGATCGTAAAGGTCGAGCTCCGGCACGATGTCGGTGAGGTCGATATTGGCCTCCCAATACGCATCGATTGTGCCGACATCGCGCCAGTAGGCCTCGCGCTCCATCGAGGAGCGCACGCAGGACTGCGTGAAGCGGTGGGCCACCGCTTTGCCGTGCTCTACGATGTAGGGGATGATGTCCTTGCCGAAGTCGCGGCTGGAATCGGGGTCGGCGGCGTCGCGACGAAGCTGCTCGATCAGGAACTTGGTGCGGAACACATAGATGCCCATCGAGGCCAGCGCATGGTCGGGCTTGTCCGGCATGCCCGGCGGGTCGACCGGCTTTTCGACGAAGGCGATGATCCTGTCCTGCTCGTCAACATGCATCACGCCAAAGCCGGTGGCCTCCATGCGCGGCACCTCGAGGCAGCCGATGGTGACGTCGGCGTTTTGCTCGACGTGCTGGCGCAGCATCAGCTCGTAGTCCATCTTGTAGACGTGGTCGCCGGCCAGAATGATCATGTATTCAGGGTTGTAGGGCTCGATGATGTCGATGTTCTGGAAGACGGCGTCAGCGGTCCCCTCGTACCACTGCGTCTCCGACACACGCTGACTGGCGGGCAGGATGTCGAAGCTCTCGTTCCGTTCGGAGCGCAGGAAGTTCCAGCCTCGCTGCAGATGACGGATCAGGGAATGCGCCTTGTATTGCGTGGCGACGGCGAGGCGGCGGATGCCCGAGTTGAGGGCATTCGAAAGGGCGAAGTCGATGATCCGGGTCTTGCCGCCAAAGTAGACGGCGGGCTTGGCGCGTCGGTCCGTCAGCTCCTTCAGCCGGCTGCCGCGGCCGCCCGCCAGCACATAGGCCATGGCGTCGCGGGCAAGCGGCTGGGATCTTCTGTCGAGCATGAATAACCTCCCCACTCCAACTAGTCGCCGATATGCTCCAGGAACACCGTCGCCAGCGGCGGGAGAAGCATCGACGCGACGCCTCCGCCGCCCTCTCTCTCAGCGGCGAGGACCTGTCCCGCATTGCCCTTCCCGGAGCCGCCGTAGAGGACGCTGTCCGTGTTCAGTATCTCGCGCCACTCGCCCGGTGCGGGCAACGGCACACGATAGTTCTCCCGGATCACCGGCGTAAAGTTGCAGACGGCCACGATCGGGGCGTGGCCTGGGGCAAAACGCGCCCAGGCGAACACCGAATTCTCGCGATCGTTAACGACCATCCACTCGAACCCCTCCGGTTCACAGTCGCGCGCATGCAGGGCGGGGCGCGAGCGGTAGAGGCGGTTGAGGTCGCGCACGACGTTGCGCACGCCACGATGCGGGGCATGGTCGAGATGGAACCAGTCGAGCTCGCGCGCCTCGCTCCACTCCCGGCGCTGCGCGAACTCCTGGCCCATGAACAGGAGCTTCTTGCCGGGATAGGCCCACATGAAGGCGTAGTAGGCGCGCAGCGTCGCGAACTTCTGCCAGTCGTCGCCCGCCATCTTCGAGATCAGCGTCCCCTTCCCGTGCACGACCTCGTCGTGGGACAGCGGCAGGACGAAGTTCTCGGTGAAGGCGTAGAGCAAGCCGAAGGTGATCTGGTCGTGGTGGTGCTTGCGGAAGATCGGCTCCCTGGAGAGGTACTCCAGCGTGTCATGCATGAAGCCCATGTTCCACTTGAAGCCGAAGCCCAGTCCGCCTTCATGCACCGGATGCGACACCTTCGGCCAGGACGTTGATTCCTCTGCGATGGTGATGACGCCGGGATGGGTGCCGTAGAGCGTCGCGTTCATCTTCTGCAGGAAGCGGACCGCCTCCAGGTTCTCGCGCCCACCCTTCTCGTTGGGGATCCATTCGCCCTCGCGGCGCGAATAGTCGAGGTAGAGCATCGAGGCCACGGCATCGACGCGCAGCCCGTCGATATGGAACTTCTCGGCCCAGTAGTGCGCATTGTTGACCAGGAAGGAGATCACCTCGCGCCGGCCGAAATTGTAGATCGCCGTGTTCCAGTCGGGATGGAAGCCCTTGCGCGGATCGGCATGCTCGTAGAGCGCCGTGCCGTCGAACCAGGCTAGGCCGTGCTCGTCGACGGGAAAGTGCGCCGGCACCCAATCCAGGATGATGCCGATGCCGGCCCGGTGCGCGCCGTCCACGAAGCGCGCGAAACTCTCGGGATCGCCGAATCGCGCCGTCGGCGCGTAGAGGCCGGTCGTCTGGTAGCCCCATGACGGGTCGAAAGGATGCTCGGTGATCGGCAGGAACTCGATATGGGTGAAACCCATGTCGACGACGTAGGGGATCAGCCTGTCGGCAAGCTCGTCCCAGGAGAGGAACGAGCCGTCCTCGTGGCGTCGCCACGAGCCGGGATGCACCTCGTAGATCGAGATCGGCTGGCGGCGTACGTCGACGCTGCTCCAATGCTTCCTGTGAGCGGCATCGCCCCAGATGTGGGCGAGCGGACTCGTCGTCAACGACGCGGTATTCGGCCGCAATTCCGACTGGAACGCGAAGGGATCGGCCTTGAGCGGGAGCGGAACGCCGTCGCGGCCGATGATTTCGTATTTGTAGGGTCGGCCCGCGCCGATGTCGGGGATGAAGATCTCCCAGATGCCGGTGTCCAGGCGGAACCGCATCGGATGACGGCGCCCGTCCCAGTCGTTGAAGTCGCCGACCACGGAGACCCGCCGCGCATTGGGAGCCCAGACGGCAAAGTGGACACCATCGGCGCCCTCATGCTGAATGAGATGGGCGCCCATCTTGTCGAACAGCCTGAGGTGCGAGCCCTCGGCCATGTAGTAGTCGTCCATCGGGCCCAACACTGGCCCGAAGGAATAGGGGTCCGTCACCCACCACTCGCCGCCGGCGTTGCGCACGTGATAGCGCAGCGGCTGGCGCTTGCGGATCGATAGCTTGCCCTCGAAGAAGCCCATCGGGTCGCGCATCGCCAGGTCGCCCACCGCCCTGCCGGCGAGCGTATAGGCCGTCACCGCATCGGCATGGGGAATGAAGCAACGGGCCGCGAGCCCGCCCTGCACCTCCTGCGGCCCCAGGACGGCGAACGGATTGCCGTGCGTGCCTGCGACGATCGACCGGACATCGCCTTCGTCGGCGGCGACCGGGGGACGGACTTGCGCCGAGGAGCGCGAGGTCTTCATGCGGGTTCTCTCCTCCCCTCACCCGAGACGGCTCTGCCGGCCGCCTTCGCGCCTGACGATTTCAGACAGGCGTTCCCCAGATTTCCTGCGCGTACTGGCGGATCGTGCGGTCGGACGAGAACCACCCCATGCGCGCGACGTTGTGGATCGCCTTGCTCTGCCATTCGGGGGTATTCTTCCAGACCGCATCCACCTCGCGCTGCTTGGCGGCATAGGAGTCGAAGTCGGCCGCGACCATGAACCAGTCGTTCTGGTAGATGCCGTCGATGAGCGCGCGGTAACGCCCGGGATCGTCGGGCGAGAACACGCCGGAGGAAATGGCCGAAAGGGCCTGGTTCAGCTCCGGCGAGGCGGAGATCACGTCGTTCGGCACGTAGCCGTTGGCGCGGCGTGCCGCAACTTCCTGCGCCGTGAGGCCGAAGATGAAGATGTTGTCGTCGCCGATATGCTCCTTCATCTCGACATTGGCCCCATCCAGCGTTCCGATGGTCAGCGCGCCGTTCAGGGCGAATTTCATGTTTCCGGTGCCAGAAGCCTCCATGCCCGCCGTCGAGATCTGCTCGGACAGGTCCGCCGCGGGCATCATGATCTCGGCCATGCTGACATTGTAGTTCGGCATGAACACGATCTTCAGCAGCCCGCGCACCGACGGATCGCGGTTAATGACGCGCGCGACGTCGTTGGCGAGCTTTATGATTAGCTTGGCATTGTGATAGCTCGGCGCGGCCTTGCCGCCGAAGAACTTCACCCGCGGCACCCAATCCCGCTCGGGGTGCGAACGGATCTGGTCGTAGAGCGCCACCGCCTCGATGATGTTCAGGAGCTGGCGCTTGTACTCGTGGATTCGCTTGATCTGGATGTCGAACAGCGCCGACGGATCGACCCTGACCCCCAGCCGCTCCACCACCGCCGCGGCGAGCCTCTCCTTGTTGACGCGCTTCACCGCCGCAAACTTCTCGCGGAAGGCGGCGTCGTCGGCGAACCGGTCCAGTTCCGGCAGGGCGTCGAAATCATCCAGGAACCTGTCACCGATCGCCTCGCGGATCAGGTTGGTGAGCCCCGCGTTGCTCTGGAACAGCCAGCGGCGCTGGGTGATGCCGTTGGTCTTGTTATTGATGCGGTCGGGATAGAGCTTGTGAAGGTCGGCAAACACCGTCTCCTTCATCAGGTCCGTGTGCAGGGCCGACACGCCGTTGACGCTGTGCGAACCAACGAAGGCCAGGTTGCCCATGCGCACCCTGCGCTCGGCACCCTCCTGGATCAGCGAGATGCGCCGCACCTGGTCATCGTTGAATCGGCCGATGGCGCGGGCCTCGAGCAGCACCTCGGCATTGATCGCGTAGATGATCTGCATGTGGCGCGGCAGCAGGCGCTCGAACAGCGGCACCGGCCAGCTTTCCAGCGCCTCGGGCAGCAGCGTGTGGTTGGTGTAGGCGAAGGTGCCCTTGGTGATGCCCCAAGCCGTGTCGAAGTCGATGCCGTGCACGTCCATCAGCAGCCGCATCATTTCCACGACGGCGATCGACGGATGCGTGTCGTTCAGGTGGATCGCCGCCTTGTCCGGCAGCGAGGTCAGCTCCCCGTAGACACTCATGTGCCGTTGCACGATGTCCTGCAGCGACGCCGCGGAGAAGAAATATTCCTGCCGCAGCCGCAACTCCTGTCCGGCGGGGCTTGAATCGGCCGGATAGAGGACGCGCGACAGCGCATCGGCCTTGTTGCTCTCGCGCAGGGCGCCGATGTGGTCGCCGGCGTTGAAGGCGTCGAGCACAATGGGATCAACGGGCATGCCCGCCCACAGGCGCAGCGTGTTCACACGGGTTCCGCGCCATCCGACTACGGGCGTGTCGTATGCCACGGCCAGCACCCGCTCCTGCGGCTTCCAGACGTGGCGCTCCAGGCGGCCCGTCTTGTCGGTGACGGATTCCACCGTGCCGCCAAAGCCGACCTCGACGGAGCGCTCGCGCCGCTCGAACTCCCAGGGGTTGCCGTGGTCGAGCCAGGTCTCGGGCAGTTCCACTTGCCAGCCGTCATGGATCTCCTGGCGAAACATGCCGTTCACGTACCGGATGCCGTAGCCATGGCCAGGTATGCCGACGGTCGCCATTGACTCCATGAAGCATGCGGCCAGCCGCCCAAGGCCGCCATTGCCGAGCGCCGCGTCAGGTTCCAGCCGCGCGATCGCATCGATGTCGACGCCCAGGATCGCGAGAGCCTCGCGCATGTTCTCCAGCAGGCCGAGATTGGAGAACGCGTCGCGCATCAGCCGGCCGATGAGGAACTCGAGCGACAGGTAGTAGACCCGCTTGCGGCCGTGCTCGTAAGTCTCCTTCGTGGAGGCGATCCACTTGTCGATGATGCGGTCGCGCACGGCCTTGATGGACGCCGCGAGCCAGTCGTACTGGGTGGCCACCGACGGGTCCTTGCCAACGCGATAGCGCAGGGCGCTGACGATTTCGTCGGCGAGAACCTGGGGATCGGAAACGATGTTCGGGAGTTCGGATGTCATCGCGCTCAACTTGTTGACCCCATGGACATCGACGGCCCACCTCTCGACGGACATCGACCAGCGCTTCCTCCCGAGGGCATGCTATCGAAATCGACGGGATTCACAATCGGTTACAGCGCGCACCGAAAGGATTCTTGGCCGTCCCGTCATGCCATTGCAGGTTCCGGCGGTTTCTTCGCACCGGTCATGAAGGCCACTGCGTCCGACATCGTGTATTCCTTGGGATCGATGACCACCAGCCGCCGTCCCAGGCGATGGATATGGATGCGGTCCGCGACTTCGAATACATGCGGCATGTTGTGGGAAATCAGCACGATCGGCAGGCCGCGCCGCTTCACGTCGAGGATGAGCTCGAGCACGCGACGGGACTCCTTCACGCCCAGTGCCGCTGTTGGTTCATCGAGGATGATGACCTTCGAGCCGAAGGCCGCCGCACGCGCGACTGCCACTCCCTGGCGCTGGCCGCCGGACAGCGTTTCCACCGGCTGGTTGATGTTCTGGATGGTCATCAGGCCAAGTTCGTTCAGCTTCTGCCGGGCGAACTTCTCCATGGTCGAGCGGTCGAGCTGGCGCAGGAACTTGCCCATGAAGCCCGGCTTGCGCAGCTCGCGGCCCATGAACATGTTGTCGGCGATCGACAGCGCCGGTGACATCGCAAGCGTCTGGTAGACTGTCTCGATGCCGGCGGCGCGCGCCGCCATCGGGTTGGTGAACTGGACCTTCTTGCCCTCGAGGGTAATCTCGCCCTCGTCCGGAACGATCGCTCCCGAGATCGCCTTGATCAGCGAGGACTTGCCGGCGCCGTTGTCGCCGATGACCGCCAGGATCTCGCCCGGATAGAGGTCGAAATCCGCATGGTCGAGCGCGACGACCCGTCCGTAGCGCTTGACCAATCCGCGTGCCGACAGAAGTGGTTCCATGGCCATCACCCTGCAACCTTCCTGATCCATTGATCGACCGCCACCGCCAGGATGATGAGAACGCCGATCATCATGTAGGTGTACTGGGGGTCCGTCCCGAGCAGCCGCAGCGCCAGCGAGAACAGCCCGACGATGAGGGCGCCGAAGATCATTCCCAGAATGGAGCCGCGCCCGCCGAACAGCGAGATGCCGCCGATCACCACGGCCGTGATCGACTCGATGTTGGCGAAGGCGCCTGAATTGGGCGAGATCGCGCCGACGCGGCCGATCAGCACCCAAGCGCCAAACGCGCAGATGATGCCGGCGAGCGTGTAGACCTGCAGCAGGACGCGGCTGGTGCGCACTCCCGAAAGTTCGGCTGCCTCCGGATCGTCACCGACGGCATAGACATGTCGCCCCCACGCCGTGTGGTTGAGCACGTACCAGAGGAGCAGCACGAGCAGCACCATGGAGATCACGCCGTAGGTGAACACCGCGCCCCCTGCCCTGATGTCGTTCGCGAAGAACTTCAGGATCGGCGCGGTCTCGTCGATGTCCTGCGAGCGGATCGTCTCGTTTGCGGAGTAGATGTAGTTGATGGCCAGGATGATCTGCCACGTGCCGAGCGTGACGATGAAGGGGGGCAGCCTCATCTTCGAGACGAGCAGCCCGTTGACCAGGCCGCAGATCGTGCCCACGGCAAAGCCGCAGAGAATGGAAAGCGCCGGCGGCAGGCCGTAGCGGAAGGTGAACTGCCCCATCACCACGGAACTCAGCACCATGATGGCGCCCACGGACAGGTCGATGCCCGCCGTCAGGATGACGAGCGTCTGCGCCGCGCCGATGATGCCGGTGATCGCAACCTGCTGCAGGATCAGCGTCAGCGTGAAGGCCGAGAAGAGTTTGCCGCCGAGCAGGGCTCCGAAGCAGATCAGCGAACCCAACAGTACGATCAGCGGTACCGCGGCCGGGTTCGTGTGAAGGTAGTTCTGGATCCGCCTGACGGTGCCGCTGCCGTGTTCCTCGAACGACGCGACCGCCGGGTCGCTCTGGGCCAGAATGCCCTCGACGGACCGGCCGCTGTCCGGCGTGGTAGTGCTCATCGTCGCTCCTCCCAGGCTTTCGATGGCTCCGCCGTCTCATCGTCCGCGGGCGCGCACGGGGCTCATGCCTTCTTCGCGTGGCGCGCTGCGATCGATGCGGGGCGGTTGCGGTCTCCCTGCGCGGTTGCCGGGGCGGCCAGTCGGCCGCCCCCGCAGCGGAATGTCCGGACGTGCGGCCCGCCGCCCGTCCGTTCAGTCCCTATGATGCGCTAGGCAATCAGCCCCAGCACTTCTCGAGGCCGGCCTTGGTGTCGATCGACTCCACGCCCGGCACCGGCTTGTCGGTGATCAGCGTGACGCCGGTGTCGAAGAAGTCCTTGCCGTCCGAGGCGGCCGGCTTCTCGCCGGTGTCGGCGAACTTTTTGATCGCTTCGATACCCATGGACGCCATCAGCAGCGGATACTGCTGCGAGGTCGCGCCGATGATGCCCTCGGCAACGTTCTTGACGCCCGGGCAGCCGCCGTCGACCGACACGATCAGCACGTCGTTTTCCTTGCCGACCGACTTCAGCGCCTGGTAGGCGCCGGCCGCCGCCGGTTCGTTGATCGTGTGGATCACGTTTATGTTCGGGTTCTGCTGCAGCAGGTTTTCCATGGCGCGCAGACCGCCCTGCTCGTTGCCATCGGTGAAGTCGTGGCCGGCAATGCGCGGATCGTCCTCGTCGCCAATGCGGTTCGGATCCTTCACGTCGATGCCGAAGCCTTCCTGGAAGCCCTGGTCGCGCAGCACGTCGACCGTCGGATAGGACGGGTTGATGTTGAGGAAGCCGATCACCGCATCCTTCGCGCCATCGCCCATCGTGGCGGCCGCCCACTTGCCGATCAGGATGCCCGCCTGTCGGTTGTCCGTCGCGAAGGTCATATCGGCCTCTGTGATCGGCTCTAGCGGCGTGTCGAGCGCAATGACCAGGATGCCGGCGGCGCGCGCCTTCTGAACGGAAGGAACGATCGCCTTGGTGTCGGACGGCGTCAGCAGGATGCCCTTCACGCCATCTGCGATGCAGGTCTCGATCGCGGCGACCTGGCTGTCGTTGTCGCCGTCGATCTTGCCGGCGTAGGTCTTGAGGGACACGCCGAGCTCGGCGGCCTTCGCGGTGGCGCCCTCCTTCATCTTGACGAAGAAGGGGTTGCTGTCCGTCTTTGTGATCAGGCAGGCGCCGATCTCCTCAGCCGAGGCGGCTGACGCGGCGCCGAGAAGGCTCGCCGCCGCAGCGGCAAGCACCGTCGTCTTCAGAAGTACGGATTTCCTCACGATGTTTACCTCCCAGTGGAACAGCGACGCGCGCGCGTCGCCCCGCGAACCGACCAGCAACCTCCCTGCCGGCACGACCCGTTGGTCAGCAAACCAGCAACGCCGTTCGATGTCAATAATTAAATCACTCTTATTTATTATTGACACGCCGCCGTTACGGGCTCACAGTCCGGCAAAAATCAGGCGTGCCGCAGGGAGGAAAGGTTGGAGACCGGCAACACCAGGCCAGGCTTTCCGGAGCCTGCCGTCAGCCGGCTGACGCTCGGCACGAACCAGAGCGGCATGCGCGCACACAACGAGCGGCTCGTGCTCTCGCTCGTGCGCAAGCATGGCAGCCTTGCCAAGACCGACATCGCCCGACTGACCAAGCTCTCCGCCCAGACCGTCTCCGTCATCATGCGCGCGCTGGAGCAGGAGGGGTTGCTGAAGCGCGAGGAGCCCGTGCGCGGCAAGGTGGGCCAGCCCTCCGTGCCCATGTCACTCGACCCGGAAGGGGCCTTCTTCCTCGGCCTCAAGATCGGCCGACGCAGCGCCGAACTGGTACTCATCGACTTTGTCGGCACCGTGCGCCGGATGCTGCATAGCTCGTATCCCTACCCTGCCCCGCAGCCCACCATCGCTTTCGCGCGCGAAGGGATCATGGCGCTGCGGGGAACGCTAACCCCAGAGCAGGACCGGCGGATTGCCGGCCTCGGCATCGCGATGCCGTTCGAGTTGTGGAACTGGGCCGACGCGGTCGACGCGCCCAAGGCGATCCTCAACGGCTGGCGCGGCCTCGACATCCGCGCCGAGCTGCAGGCCGACCTTCCCTTCCCGGTCTCCCTGCAAAACGACGCGACCTCGGCCTGCGGGGCCGAACTCGTCTTCGGGCGCAGCAACGATCTTCGCGACTTTGTTTATTTCTATATCGGCGCTTTCGCCGGAGGTGGCGTCGTCCTCGATGGCAAGCTCCACCGTGGCCAGAGCGGCAATGCCGGCGCGCTCGGGTCGATGCCCGTCCCGGGACCGGAGGGCAAGCCCGCACAGCTCATCGACATCGCCTCGATCGCGGTCCTGGACCGGATGCTGGCGAAGCGCGGCATCGATTCAGCACGGTTGTGGACGTCGCCGCAGGACTGGGGCGACATCGGGCCCGCCCTGGACCTGTGGATCGACCAGGCGGCAGCCGCCCTCGCCTACGCCATCGCCTCGTCCTGCTCGGTCTTCGACTTTCAGGCCGCCGTGATCGAGGGCTGGATGCCGACGATGGTGCGCGCCCGCCTCGTCGCGGCAGTGCGAAGGGCGATGGCCGAGATCGACGTCGAGGGAATCGCGCTCCCGCAGGTGCGTGAAGGCACCGTGGGCATTCACGCCCGCGCCCTGGGCGGCGCCAGCCTGCCTTTGTCCGAGCGCTTCCTGCTGGGCGCCTCGACCCCCGAGGTCTGACGTGACGGCCGGCACTCGCGACATCCTCGGACGCGAAAGGTTGGCCGCGCTGCTCGCTGGCGACGCCCGGCAATCGACCGACTTCGCGGCGTTCCGGCTGGCGAGAAAGGCCGTCCACACCCGTGTCGCGCAGGCATGCGACGACGTTGCGACCGGGAAACCGCGGCGGTATGGCAAGGTCATCGTCCGCGAGGGCGTCATCCGACCCGGGGGTTCCACGCACCGATGATCGTCTGTTGCGGCGAGGCGCTGATCGACATGCTGCCGCGCGAAAGCGCGGCCGGTGAAAGCTGCTTTGCGCCCTATGTCGGCGGCGCGGTGTTCAACACCGCGATCGCACTGGGCCGGCTCGACATTCCGGTCGGCTTCTTCACTGGCATCTCCACCGACTTCTTCGGGGCGATGCTGATCGACACGCTGAAGGCAAGCCGGGTCGACCTGCGCTACCTCAAGCGCTCTGACCTGCCGACGACGCTGGCATTCGTGCGGCTGGTCGACGGCCACGCCAGCTACCTCTTCTACGACGAGAACACGGCTGGCCGGATGCTGGAACTGTCGGACCTGCCCGCAATCGACGATGCTGTGGAGGCCATGCACTTCTCCTGCATCAGCCTGATCCCGGAACCGTGCGGCTCGACCTACGAGGCGCTCATGCGGCGCGAGCACGATCGCCGCGTCATGATGTTCGACCCCAACATCCGCAGCAACTTCATCAGGGACAAGCCGTCCCATCTCGCCCGCATGAAGCGGATGCTGGCGATGGCCGACATCGTCAAGCTGTCCGACGAGGACCTCGACTGGTTCGGCGAAACCGGCACCACCGAAGAAATCGCGGCGCGCTGGCTGAAGTTCGGGCCGAAGCTGATCGTCGTCACCAGGGGCGGACGGGGCGCCGTCGCGTTCTCCGCCCGCCACCGCGTGTCGGTGGATGCCGTGAAGGTGCAGGTGGTCGATACGGTCGGCGCGGGCGATACGGTCAATGCCGGCATCCTCGCCTCGCTGCGCGAACAGGGCCTGCTGACGAAGGCGGCGCTGGCCGACCTCACCGAGGAACAGATCCGCAGCGTACTCGGCTTCGCCGGCAAGGCGGCCGCGATCACCGTCTCGCGCGCCGGCGCGAACCCACCATGGCGCCACGAACTCGCCTGAACGGAGCGCCCTATTCTCCCCAAACCGCGATCTCGTTTCCCGCGGGATCAAGGACATGGAAGCGGCGGCCGCCAGGAAAGGCGAAGATCGGCCGCACGATCCTGCCGCCCGCCTCCTCGACGGTCCTGAGCGTGTCTTCGAGGGCTTCCGAGTAGAGAACCGGCAGCGGCTTTACCGGCGATTCCGCGGGATCGGCCTGGAAGCCGCCGTCCAGTCCTTCCGAGAAGGCCGCGTATGTCGGCCCGTAATCCGTGAAGGTCCAGCCGAATGCAGTGGCATAGAAAGCCTTCACCGAGTCGAATGTAGCCGGGCTGGCCGCCATCTCGAGATAATCCAGCTTGCCAGTGCGCTTCATGGCATCACTCCGATGTTCTCTTTATGTTCTAATCTGGACAAGGCGGTTAATCAAGATCCCGGAGTCCCGCATTTTCGAATCGATTGAAGGCTTTGCCCAACGTCTTTCGAACCTTGCCTTCGGCACCGCAGCAAACTAACCGTGCCCGCCATCAGCGGCGCGGGCCGCGCGGAGACGGGGAAGCACATGACAAAGTGGGTCTACGGTTTCGGCGATGGCAAGGCGGAAGGCCGCGCCGGCGACCGCAATCTCCTCGGCGGCAAGGGCGCCAACCTCGCCGAGATGTGCAGCCTCGGGCTGCCCGTGCCGCCCGGCTTCACCATCACCACCGAAGCCTGCAACTGGTACTACGCTAACGGCAAGAGCTACCCGCCGGAGTTGAAGGCACAGGTGGAAGCCGCTCTTGCCGAGGTCGGCCGCATCGCCGGCCGCAGCTTCGGCGACCCGGCCAATCCGCTTCTCGTGTCGGTGCGCTCCGGCGCGCGCGCCTCGATGCCCGGCATGATGGACACGGTTCTCAATCTCGGCCTCAACGACGAGACGGTACTGTCGCTCGTCCGCGAATCGGGCGACGAGCGCTTCGCCTATGACAGCTACCGCCGGTTCATCCAGATGTACTCCGACGTGGTGCTGGGCCTCGACCACGAGGTCTTCGAGGAGATTCTCGAAGACGAGAAGGCGCATCTCGGGCACGAGCTCGACACGGACTTCTCCGCGGACGAATGGAAGCGCATCATCGGCATCTACAAGGCGCGCGTGCAGGAGGAGCTCGAACGCGAGTTCCCGCAGGATCCCCACGAGCAGCTCTGGGGCGCCATCGGGGCCGTCTTCTCGAGCTGGATGAACGCACGCGCCATCACCTACCGCCGGCTGCACGAGATCCCCGAGAGCTGGGGCACGGCGGTCAACGTCCAGGCAATGGTGTTCGGCAATCTCGGCGAGACGTCAGCCACGGGCGTCGCCTTCACCCGCAACCCCTCGACCGGCGAGAAGGCTCTCTATGGCGAGTTCCTGGTGAACGCCCAGGGCGAGGACGTGGTCGCCGGCATCCGCACCCCGCAGAACATCACCGAGTCCGCGCGCATCGCCGCCGGCTCGGACCGGCCGTCCCTCCAGAAGCTCATGCCGGAGGCCTTTGCCGCCTTCACCGAGATCTGCGACCGGCTCGAGAAGCACTATCGCGACATGCAGGACCTCGAGTTCACGATCGAGCGCGGCAAGCTCTGGATGCTGCAGACCCGGTCTGGCAAGCGCACCGCCCGGGCGGCGCTGAAGATCGCCGTCGACATGGCCAACGAAGGGCTGATCAGCAAGGAAGAAGCCGTATTGCGGATCGACCCGGCCTCCCTCGACCAGCTCCTGCATCCGACCATCGACCCCAAGTCGAAGCGCGACATCGTCGGAACGGGCCTGCCTGCATCGCCGGGTGCCGCCACCGGCGAGATCGTGTTCTCCTCCGCGGAGGCGGAAGAGGCGCGCAAGGCCGGGCGCAAGGTCATCCTCGTGCGCGTGGAAACAAGCCCGGAGGACATCCACGGCATGCACGCCGCCGAGGGCATCCTGACGACGCGCGGCGGTATGACCAGCCACGCCGCCGTCGTGGCGCGCGGGATGGGCAAGCCTTGCGTTTCCGGTGCCGGCTCGCTGCGCGTCGATACGCGCGCGGGCACCCTGATCGCCATGGGCTACACGCTGCGCGCGGGCGACGTCATCACCATCGACGGCGGCACCGGGCAGGTCCTGAACGGCACCGTTGACATGCTCCAGCCCGAGCTTTCCGGCGACTTCGCCGCGATCATGGAATGGGCCGACAAGACGCGCCGCATGAAGGTGCGCGCCAATGCCGAAACCCCCGCCGACGCCCGCATGGCGCGCTCGTTCGGGGCCGAAGGCATCGGGCTCTGCCGCACCGAGCACATGTTCTTCGACGGCGACCGCATCGTCGCCATGCGGGAGATGATCCTCGCCGCCGACGAGCAGGGACGCCGCGCGGCACTGGCCAAGCTGTTGCCAATGCAGCGCTCAGACTTCGTCGAACTGTTCGAGATCATGGCTGGCCTGCCGGTGACGATCCGCCTGCTCGATCCGCCGCTTCACGAGTTCCTGCCCAAGACCGAGGCCGAGATCGCCGAGGTCGCGGAGGTGCTCGGCGTGTCGGCCGACGTGCTGCGTCACCGCACCGAGGCGCTGCACGAGTTCAATCCGATGCTCGGCCATCGCGGATGCCGTCTCGCCGTCTCCTACCCGGAGATCGCCGAGATGCAGGCGCGCGCCATCTTCGAGGCCGCGGCCGAGGCGGCCTCCAGCTCCGGCGCTCCCGTTGTTCCCGAGATCATGGTGCCGCTGGTCGGACTCGAGAAGGAGCTCGACTACGTGAAGGCGCGCATCGACGCGGTGGCCGCCGAGGTCATGCGCGAACGCGGCATCACCATCGAATACCTCACCGGCACCATGATCGAACTGCCGCGCGCCGCGCTGCGCGCCGACGCCATCGCCAATACTGCCGAGTTCTTCTCGTTCGGCACCAACGACCTGACGCAGACGACCTTCGGCATCTCGCGCGACGACGCCGCGTCGTTCCTGGAGACCTACCGGCAGAAGGGCATCGTCGAGCGCGATCCGTTCGTGTCGATCGACGTCGAAGGCGTCGGCGAACTCGTACGCATCGCCGCCGAGAAGGGCCGCGCCACTCGCCCCGGCATCAAACTCGGCATCTGCGGCGAGCACGGAGGCGACCCCGCCTCGATCCGCTTCTGCGAGACGGTCGGCCTCGACTACGTCTCTTGCTCGCCCTTCCGCGTGCCGATCGCCCGACTCGCCGCCGCGCAGGCGGCGGTGTCGAAGGGATAGGACTTTGAGGCCGGCGGTGTGACTCGCCGGCCGCCGCTCACCGACAGCCGAGATACGATCGGCGTCATCGCTGCTGCGCTCGCTTGGACGTCGCCGCCGGCTTGGAGTAGCGGTCCGGCCTTGCATTCTTCCGCCGCCGGCAGACGACATCAGCGTTCAGGCATGGATCCTATGGTCTCCGCGACGCCACTTCGTGGCTGCTCCGCCATAGGATGACGAAGGGAACGTCGCGGCGAACCTGTCGAACACCGAACCTGCCGCGATTGACCATGACGATGCCACCCACGCATTCGTCATCCTATGGCGAAGCAGGCCGAAGGCCGTCGGGGAGACCATAGGATCCATGCCAGAACGGCGGCGACGTACGCCTGCGATGCCGAAAAGGCATTCCTCCACAAGCCGCTTCACTCTGTGATCAAGGAACGCGTTGGCCAGCGGGAAGCCCAGGGGGCGACATACGGTACGCTGGCGTCATGAAGAGGCCGTGCCTCCAGCGAAAGCCGTCCTCCTCACCCCGCGGTGATCGTCACCCGGTCCGGGTAGAACGCCGCATGGTTCCTGATCGCGGCGCTCTCGTCGTAAGGCGCCTCGTAAGCCCACATCGCATTCTCCCCTGCCTTGCCGGCGGGCAGAACGCTCCAGTAGCTGGCATCGCCCTTATAGGGGCAGTGGGTGGAATGCGTCGTCTTCGCCAGCTTCGCGAAGTCGACATCGGCGAAGGGAATGTAGAACACCGCCGGATAGGGCGGCTCGCTCAGCCGCAGGGCCTTGCGGCTCGTCGCGATGGTGTCGCCTCCCGCGCGAACCACCACCTCGCCCTCATACCGCTCGATCGTGAGTTCCTTCGAAGGGTTGCGCGCGAACCCCGGTGATGGATTGGCCATCGAACGGCCTCCTATGCTGCCAGAACCTCCGCCAGGCCCGCATAGGATTCCGCAATGCGGGCGACCGGACTGGTGCTCTCGGCCACCGGTTCCGTCACCAGGTCGCCGCCGCTCTCCGGCATCGAAATGAGGAGAAGCCGGCGCGCATCGCCAGTGCCGAGGCTCGCGGCTGCCATGTGGACGCGCTCGCCATCCGGTCCAACCGTCATCGTGAAGAGCAGTGACCCGCCTGCGCCGCGAAGCGCTTCGCGCACGAGGAAGCCGAAATCCTCCTCGCCGATCGGCTGGGGCCGGGCGCCGGCCTCTGCGAACTGCGCGTCCCTGGCGTCCATCGGTCCGTTCCCCGAATCAGGTTGGCCTCGACGTATCATACATCCGTGCGGCCCGTCTGGTGCCGCAATCGTCCCGGCACCCTCGGAGAAACCGGGAAGGGCCGCGTGCGCGCTTCGTCTGGACAAGCGCCGGCGCTGGGCGGAATGTCGTGCAAAAAACATGGGAGGAAATTCGATGCGCGGCCTGATGCAAGAGTGGCCACTGCTCTGTCACAAGATCCTCGACCACGCGGCGCAACAGCACGGTGGCCGGGAAATCGTCTCGCGTTCGGTCGAGGGGCCGATCGTGCGGACGACCTATCGCGAGATCCGCAGCCGGGCCCTCAGGGTCGCCCAGCGGCTCGAACGCGATCGGTACGGCATCGGCGACCGGGTCGCCACGCTTGCCTGGAACACCGCGCGTCACCTCGAGGTCTGGTACGGCATCAACGGCGTGGGCGCCGTCTATCACACCATCAATCCGCGCCTGTTTCCCGAGCAGATCGCGTGGGTCATCAACCACGCCGAGGACAGGGCGCTCTTCGTGGACCTGACCTTCCTGCCGTTGGTCGAGAAGCTGGCGCCGGCGCTGAAGTCCCTGCAGCAGGTCATCGTGCTCACCGATGCGGCTCATCTGCCGACCACGACGCTGCCCAACGTCGTGGCCTACGAGGAATGGCTTGCCGAGGCCGACGGCGACTTCGACTGGGTGCCCGTCGACGAGAACGCGGCGTCGGGGATGTGCTACACGTCGGGCACGACCGGCGACCCCAAGGGCGTCCTCTACAGCCACCGCTCGAACGTGCTGCACGCGATGATGTCGGTCATGCCCGACTCCTTCGGCCTCTCCGCCCACAACATCATCATGCCGGTGGTGCCGATGTTCCACGCCAACGCCTGGGGGCTCGCCCACAGCGCGCCGATGGTCGGCGCCAGCCTCGTCATGCCGGGCGGCAAGATGGACGGCGCCTCGATCTACGAGTTGCTCGACACGGAGAAGGTTACCTTCACCGCGGCGGTGCCGACGGTGTGGATGATGCTCCTCGCCTATCTGGAGGAAACCGGCAAGCCGCTGCGCCATCTCAGGAAGGTCGCCATCGGCGGCTCGGCCTGCCCCCGCTCGATGATCGCGAAATTCCACAACGACTACGGGGTCGAAGTCCTCCATGCCTGGGGCATGACCGAAATGTCGCCGATCGGCACGATGGGGACGATCAAGCCGGAGCACCGCGACCTCGAGGGCGAGGCGCTTCTGGACGTCAAGCAGAAGCAGGGCCATCCGCCCTTCGGAGTCGAGATGAAGATCACCGACGACGAGGGCCGCCCGCATCCCTGGGACGGCAGGACCTTCGGCCGCCTCAAGGTGCGCGGTTTCGCCATCGCAGCCTCCTACTACAAGGGCGCCAGCGCCGAGCAATTCGACGAGGACGGCTGGTTCGACACCGGCGACGTCGGCCACATCGACGCCGAGGGGTACATGCACATCACCGACCGTTCCAAGGACGTCATCAAGTCCGGCGGCGAGTGGATTTCGAGCATCGACCTCGAGAACATCGCGGTCGGCCATCCGGACGTTGCCGAGGCGGCGGTGATCGGCGTCCGTCACTCGAAATGGGCCGAACGGCCGCTCCTCGTCGTTGTGCCCAGGGATGGACACAGCCCTACCGGCGAGGACATTCTCCGCTTCATGTCCGGCAAGGTCGCGAAGTGGTGGATGCCCGATGACGTCGTCTTCGTCGAGGCCATCCCGCACACGGCCACCGGGAAGATCCAGAAGACGGCGCTGCGCGACATATTCAAGGACTACCGCCTACCCACCGATGCCTGACACGTGACCGCGAAGACCTACATCCTGCCCGTGCGGCAGCCCACCCGGATGGCGCGCTGGGGCCGGCGCCTCGCCGGGCTGGCGCTGATGCTCATATTGGTTTCGGCCGTCGCCCACCGCTACCAGTTCCTTGCGACGCCTGACCTCTTGCGCGTGCTGGCCGTGGACGTCGTTCTCGCCGTCCTTGCCCTCGTCCTGGCGGGAGTGGCCTTCGCGCGCTTCTGGAACGACGGCGATCCGGTCGGCCGCGACATTCTCGTCGCCGTGTTGCTGGCGCTGATCGCGCTTTCCCCCGCCATATACGCGGTCACGCTGGCAGCGATGCGACCGATGCTGAACGACATCGCCACGGATACGGCCGACCCGCCGCAGCTCCGCCTCGCCGCCCAGAACCGCACGCCGGACATGAACCCGGTCGTGCCGATCTCCGCCGCGAATGCCGCCCTGCAGGCGCAGGCCTACCCTTCCATCCTCGGGCGCCGCTACGCCCTGGAGTTCGACCAGGCCCGCTCGGCGGTCAACGAGGCCATCAAGTCGGCCGGCTGGACCGCGCAGCCGGCCTACGATACCGGGGCGGGGGAAGTCACCATCGAGGCCACAGCGCGCACCCCGCTGTGGGGTTTCCCCTACGACGTCGCCGTCCGCATCACCGACGAGGGCGGTACGGTCTTCATCGACATGCGCTCGGCCTCCCGCTACGGCCGCCACGACCTCGGCGACAATGCCGCGCGCATCATCAGCTTCTACCAGCTCCTGGACGAGAAGGCGCGGGAACGCCTGTAGGCCGCTGCGTCCGGCCGCCGGGCGACCTGCCCGGACTCAGGCAGGCCGAAAGACGGCGTCGATCGCAGGCGTGCCCTCGCAGGTGACCGCGCCCCGCGCACACAGATCCTCGAGATGGGCCAGAACCGACAGGCCCGCCGCGCCGTGCAGGCGCGGGTCGGTGTCGCGATAGATCGCTGCGACGATGTCAGGGATGCTGCGGTCTCCCTGCACAACGCGCTCCAGGATGGCGCGTTCTCGCAATTTGCGGTGCGTCCTGAGCCCCCGGACGAAGGCCGCCGGATTGGTGACCGGCCCGCCGTGCCCCGGGAGATAGGCCCGGTCGTCACGCTCCAGCAGCCGGTCGAGCGAGGCCATGTAGTCGGCCATTGCCCCGTCGGGCGGCGCCACCACGGTCGTCGACCATGCCATGACATGGTCGCCCGAGAACAGGAGCCCGGTGCCTTCCAGCGCAAAGGCAAGGTGGTTTGCAGCGTGGCCGGGCGTTGCCACCGCTTTGAGTTGCCAACCCTCACCCTCCGCGACGTCGCCATCGGCCAGTACCCGGTCTGGCCGGAACGCCATGTCGCCACTCGAATCGAGGGGCGTTGGGCCGCCGGCCTTCAGCGGCCGCGCGGCACGATGCGGCCCCTCGCCGAGCATCGGTGCGCCGGTGTGCTCCGCCAGCCGCCGCGCCAGCGGGGAGTGGTCGCGATGGGTGTGCGTCACCAGGATCGCGCTCACCGACCGTCCGCCGATCGCCCGCAGCAGGGCCTCGAAATGCGCATCGTCCTCCGGGCCCGGATCGATGACCGCCAGATCCTTGGTCCCAACGAGGTAGCTGTTGGTGCCGTGGAAGGTGAACGGCCCGCCATTGCGCACCGTGATGCGGGCCACGCCCGGCGCCACCTCGACCGCCTCGCCATGGCGCGGGTCGAAATCCGTTTCGAAATCAAGGGCCATGGCGGTCGCGTTCCTGGAAGGGGCGAACCCCGGGAAAAATCGGTTTGCCGCTTATCATGCAACGCAATATACCGAAAGCGGGAGCCGGGTTGCCGGCGTTGCTTCAAAACATGGGGACCTAGATGGCCACTGCGATCACCGCCCGACCGCTCATCTCGCTTGCGCTGCCGGAGGGGCGTACCGCCCGCCTCGGCACGCAGATCTTCCTCGCCGTCGTCGGCACGATCCTGCTGACGATCTCGGCCAAGACCAAGGTCATGCTGGGACCGGTCGACCTGTCGCTGCAGACGCTGGCCGTTCTCCTGATGGCGACCGCCTTCGGCTGGCGCCTCGCCGTCGCCACGCTGATGCTCTACCTCGCCCAGGGCGCTGCCGGCCTGCCGGTGTTCCAGAGCACGCCGGAAAAGGGCATCGGCCTCGCCTACATGCTCGGCACCACCGGCGGCTATCTCGTCGGCTTCGTCGCGATGGCGGCCATCGTCGGCTATGCCGCCGACCGCGGCTGGGACCGCAACCCCTTCAAGCTGTTCGGCGCCATGGTCGTCGCCGACGCCGTCATGCTGGCCCTGGGCTTCGCCTGGCTCGCGACGCTGATCGGCGCCGACATGGCCTGGACCTTCGGCGTCGTGCCCTTCATCGTGCCGGACCTGATCAAGGCAGCGCTTGCCGCCGCACTCGTCCCGGCCGTCTGGTCGCTGCTGCCGCGCAAGGCTTGATTGCTGCTTCCCGGCCCGGCGGCACCTCGCTGCCGGGCCTGTCTATTTCGGGCCGTCGAGGCGATTGCCATGGCGGCCCGACCTGCCTATAAGGCCCTCGCGCTGCGATGTTGGGGCGTCGCCAAGCGGTAAGGCATCGGTTTTTGGTACCGACATTCCCAGGTTCGAATCCTGGCGCCCCAGCCATTCCTTTTCATCCAACGTACCAACTCGGTGCGCTGCAGCGTTGAACAAGCCTCATGTTTCGGCTTGTTCCCGAAACATTGGCGTGAAGCCATTCACGATAACCAGCGTAATCGGAGGGTGGGAAACGCGCTCTTTTTTTCGGCGCGTCCCCTACCCCGCCTCGCGCATCCGCTCCGCCGTCTGCAAGTCGACCGAAACGAGCTGGCTCACGCCCTGCTCGGCCATGGTGACGCCGAACAGGCGGTCCATGCGCGCCATGGTGATCGGGTTGTGGGTAATGATGACGAAGCGCGTCTCGGTGGTGCGCGCCATCTCTTCCATCAGGTTGCAGTAGCGCTCGACATTGTGGTCGTCGAGCGGCGCGTCGACCTCGTCCAGCACGCAGATCGGGGCGGGATTGGTGAGGAAGACGGCGAAGATCAGCGCCATCGCCGTCAGCGCCTGCTCGCCGCCCGACAGCAGCGTCATGGTCTGCGGCTTCTTGCCGGGCGGGCGCGCCAGGATCTCCAGCCCCGCCTCCAGCGGGTCGTCCGATTCGATCAACTGCAATTCGGCCGTGCCGCCGCCGAACAGGTGCGTGAAGAGCCGGCGGAAATGCCCGTCCACCTGCTCGAAGGCGGCGGTCAGGCGCTCGCGGCCTTCGCGGTTGAGGTTCTGGATAGCCTGCCGCAGCTTGCGAATCGCCTCCAGCACGTCCTCGCGCTCGGTGACGATGGCTTCGAGCCGTTCCGACAGGTCCTTCTGCTCCTCCTCGGCGCGCAGGTTGACGGCGCCCAGCCGCTCGCGCTCGATGCGCAGCCGGTCGATCCGGCGCTCGACCTCGGCGACGTCCGGCATCGGTGCGTCGGGCCCGAGCCCCGTCAGCCGCATCACAAGGTGCGGCTCGGTGTTGAGGGCCTCGCGAATGCGCGCCTCGATCTCCTTGCGCCGCTCCTCGGAAGCGGTCAGGCGCTCCTCGGCGCGGCCACGCTCCTCGCGCGCGGAGGCGAGCGTCTGTATGGCCTCGGCGGCGGCACGATCGAGTTCGCGCTGGCGGTTCTCGGCCGCCTGCAGTTCGTCCGCCGCCGCCTTCTTCGCGGCCTCGGCCGCCGAAAGCTCGGAGAGCAGTGCGCGGCGCTTGGCGTCGATCTCGTCGGGGGCCTCGGCCAGCGCCTCCAGCTCGGAGGCGGTCTCTTCGCGCCGGGCGGCAAGCGCGGCCATCTGCGCGTCGGCGTTCTCGATGCGGCGCTGCCAGGCGGCGCGCTCGGTCGCGATCGCCTCCAGCCGGCGGGCGCGGGCCACGGCCTCGCGGTGGAACACGTCGAGCGCCGTGCGGGCGTCTGCCATCGCAGCCCGATCACGGGCGACGGCCCGGCCGGCCTCGTCGAGACGCGCCTGAAGCCCGGAGAGATCGGGAGCCTCGGCCCGGCGCTCCTCAGCCGCCTCCATCGCCTCGAGGGCCTCGGCGAGGTCATCGGCGATGCGCGCCTGCGCTTCTCCGAGCGCAGCCTGGCGCGCGGTGAGCTCACCCGCGGCACGCTCCGCCGCGGCCAGCGCGTCGCGCGCCACGCCCACCTCGCGCTGCGCGGCCCGCCACCTCTCGCGGGCCTGCCGCTCGGCATCAACGGCGGCCTTCACTGCGGCTTCCGCCGCCGCAAGCGCCGCTTCGGCCTCGCTGACGCGCTCGGCGGCGCCGCCGCTCTCCGCCTCCAGTTCGGCGAGCCGGTTCTTCTGAGCCAGGCGCTGGGCCGCCGCGGTCGGCGCGTCGGCGCCGGCGACGAAGCCGTCCCACCGCCACAACGCGCCCGTGCGACTCACCAGCCTCTGCCCGACCGCCAGCAGCGGCTGCAGGCGTGGCCCGTCTGCATCCTCGACGACGCCCACCTGGGCAAGCCGGCGCGCAAGCTGCGCCGGTCCCTGCACCACCTCTGAAAGCGGCCGCGCGCCCTCCGGAAGCGCCGGTTCGGCGAGCCCGGCGGGAACCGTCGTCCAGTGCGCGGGCGCGCGCTCGTCCAGCGATGCGTCGAGGTCATCGCCGAGTGCGGCACCCAAGGCCGTCTCGTAGCCGCGCGCCACCTTCACCTGCTCGACCACCGCCGCGAAGCGTCCGGGCTTCGCCGCCTCGATGATCTTCGCCAGCGTGCGGGCCTCGGTCTCGATACGGGCGAGCGCGGCACGGGCTTCCTGCACGGCCGGCCGGGCTTCCTGCTCCGTGGCGCGCAGCCGAACCACCTCGGCCTCGGCCGCGGTCGTCTCCTCCTCCGCTTCGGCCAGCGTCTCTTCGGCGGCCTCGACCTGTTCGCGCTTCTCGACGGGATCGGGAAGCCCGGCAAGCCGGCCCGCCAGTGCCGCCAGCTCGCGCTCCACGTCCGCTTGCTGGCGTTGCAGGCGCTCGCACCGCTCCGCCGCTTCGCGGCGCTCGCGGTCGATCTGCCCGATCATCGCGGCCGCTTCCGCCCGCTCGCCGGTCAGCGCCGCGACTTCGGCTTCCGAAGCCTCCAGCGCAGCGGTGGCAGCGTCGAGCGCGGCGGCAAGCTCCGCCTCGCGGTCGTCCGCCCCCTCGCCCGCCTTCCTGAGTTCACCCTCCTCGGCGTCGAGCCTGGCCAGCAGCCCCTCGGTATCGCGTCCCAATGCCTTCTCGCGCTCGATGTCAGCGTCGAGCTGCGACAGGCGACGTTCAAGCTCGCTGCGGCGGGCGCGCAACCGCGCATCCTCCTCGTCGAGCTGCGTGCGGGCGATCGACAAGCGCTGCGCCGCCGCGGCCGCTGCCGCCGATCGGTCGCGCAGGGCCGGCAGGTGATGCGCGCCCACGGCCTGCGCCTTGGCGTCCTCCATCTGCTTCGCCGCGCGCTCGGCCACGCGCGACGTCGCCTGCGCCAGCGTCGACTGCGCCTCCGCCTCCTGCGCCTTGGCCGCGCTCCAGCGCAGGTGGAACAGCGTCGCCTCCGCCGCGCGGATGTCGGCCGAGAGCGACTTGAAGCGGGTGGCCTGGCGCGCCTGCCGGCGCAGGCTCTCGATCTGCTGCTGCAGCTCGCCGACCACGTCGTCGAGGCGTTCGAGGTTCTGCTCGGCGGCGGTCAGCCGCAGATTGGCCTCGTGCCGGCGGCTGTGCAGGCCCGAAATGCCGGCCGCCTCCTCGAGCAGCGCGCGGCGGGCCTGCGGCTTGGCCTGGATGAGCTCGCCGATGCGGCCCTGTCCGACCATCGAGGGAGAGCGCGCGCCGGTCGACTGGTCGGCAAAGAGGAGCTGCACGTCGCGGGCGCGCGCCTCGCGCCCGTTGATACGATAGACGGAGCCGGCCTCGCGCTCGATGCGGCGTGAAACCTGCAGTTCGTCGGCATCATTGAACGGCGTCGGCGCGGTGCGATCGCTGTTGTCGAGGAAGAGGGTAACTTCCGCCCGGTTGCGGGGTGGCCGCGTGCCCGATCCGGAGAAGATCACGTCGTCCATGCCGGACGCGCGCATGTTCTTGTAGGAGCTTTCGCCCATCACCCAGCGCAACGCCTCGACAAGGTTCGACTTGCCGCAGCCGTTCGGGCCGACGACGCCGGTCAACCCCTTCTCGATGACGAACTCGCTGGGCTCCACGAAGGACTTGAAGCCGAGCAGACGAAGCCGGGTGAATTTCATTCCGGCCTACCGGGGCGCGCGCAAGCCCGACGCCCGGCGAGGCCGAGCTTTGCCATCCTGTCAGAGCATGCCGTCGATGACGGCAGAAATCTGCTCAATCGACATGGCCCCCTTGTACTGCTTGCCGTTGATGAAGAACGTCGGGGTCGAATCGACCTTGAATTCCTCCGCTCCGCGCGTGCGTACGGCCCTGATTTCATCGAGCAGCTTCTGGTCGGTCAAGCAGGCCTCGAACTTCTCCTGTGTAAAACCGGCCAGTTTCGAAAGCTGCAGCAGCGCATCGCGCGCATTTTCCGCCGTCGCCCAGTTCCGCTGCTGCTTGAAGAGCGTGTCGACCATCGGGAAATATTTGTCGCCCGAGCAGCGCGCCAGCATGAAGCCGGCCTCGGCGCGCGGATCGAACGGGAATTCCCGCAGGATCAGGCGAACCTTGCCGGTGTCGATGTACTTCGTCTTCAGCTCCGGCATCGTCGTCTCGTGGAAGTGCGCGCAGTGCGGGCACGTCATCGACGCATATTCCACGATGGTCACCGGGGCGTCGGCGTTTCCGAGCACCATGTCGGGCAGCGAGCCAGGCTCCAGGAGCTTCGCCGGGTCAACCTCGCCGGAAGGAGTCGGCGCGTCGGCGGTCGTGGCTCCGGTGATGGTGGCGTCACTGTCCGCCTGGGCCTTGGTGGTTTCGGCGTCACTGTCGCTGCACGCCGAGAGCGCCAGCGTTGCCGACGCTGCGGCGATAGTGAGAAGAGCGGTACGGCGCGACAGGACCATGCGAATCACCTGAACGACGAGGATGACGGAGCGGAAGAATAGGCAGAGGCGAGACTGAGCGGCAATTAAGGCAACGCCACGCCAGTTCCAAGTGCTCAATCGACGCGCCGCTTCAAATCCGCGAGAGTCCGCGCTTTCGCGAGCCGATCACCGAGCTTCCGAGCCGCTCCAGCGCCTCGCGCAGAGCCGGATCCTCGATCCCCGCCACCTTCTCGGACACCTTGGCGCGTTCATTCTCGGAAAGCGCTCGCGGCTTGGGACGCGGCGGGGGACCGGCCTCGGCGACCGGCTTCTGCACGATGCGCACCCGCCCGACGGCGGCAAAGCCGAGGAAGGCATTCACCCGCCCGATGATTTCGGCTGTCTCGTGCTGGATGTGCAGGGCGGACATGCCGTCGCAGGCAATCACAAGCGTCGCCGGGCTGAAGGCGTCGTCGTCGCCGATCTGGCGGGGCCATTGCAGGCGCTCCGGGCGCGAGCGCGCGGCGATGCGGGGGCCCACCACTTCCTCCCACGACTGCAGCAGCGCCACCGACAGGCCGGCGCGCTTGCGCAGGACCGGATCGAGCACACCCGTCGCGAGATCGCTGATCGGAACGGGATTGCCGAATGATGGTTTCCCTGTCATCCCGCTTTCTCCCATGTCTAGCGAGCCAAGTCACCTCTCTCTGGCACAGGCGGGCGACAGCGTCGCGGCGCGCCTGCTCGCCTGGTACGACCGCCACCACCGGGACCTGCCCTGGCGGGTGACCCCAAAGGCGCTGCGCAACGGCGCGCGACCCGACCCGTATCGCGTCTGGCTGTCGGAAGTCATGCTGCAGCAGACGACGGTGGAAGCGGTCAAACCCTATTTCCGCGAGTTCACGCAGCGCTGGCCGACCGTCGAGGCGCTCGCCGCGGCAAGCGCGGAAGACGTCATGAAGGCATGGGCCGGTCTCGGCTACTATTCGCGCGCCCGTAATCTGCGGGCCGCCGCGCAGGCGGTGGTGGCGCTGCCCGGCGGCTTCCCGGACACCGAAGAGGGCCTGCGCGCCCTTCCGGGCGTGGGTCCCTATACCGCAGCGGCGATTGCGGCCATCGCCTTCGACCGGGCAGCCGCCGTGGTGGACGGCAACGTCGAGCGGGTGATGGCGCGGCTCCTCGACATCCGCACCCCGCTCCCAGCCGCCAAGGCGGAGATCCGCCTTGCGCTGCTGCCGCTTGTCCCGCACGACCGGCCGGGGGACTTCGCACAGGCGATGATGGATCTCGGCGCGACGATCTGCACGCCGCGTCGGCCGCACTGCCTGACTTGCCCGCTGAACGACCTGTGCCGCGGTCTGGCGGCGGGGGATCCGGAGCTTCTTCCCCTCCGGGCTCCGAAGGCAGAGAAGCCGCGCCGCACGGGCATCGCCTGGGTCGCCGAGCGTACCGACGGCTCCGTGCTGCTGCGCACGCGTCCGGAAAGGGGGCTGTTGGGAGGCATGACGGAGGTGCCGAGCGCCGGCTGGGATGGACGCGGCGACCCCGGCGCCGCTCCATTGGACCTCGCCTGGCGTCGCGCCGGCACGATCACCCACGTCTTCACCCACTTTGCCCTTGAACTCGAAGTGCGCCACGCGGCGACGGACAGCCCGGTCGCGCCGCCAGGTCACCGATGGGTGGATGCCGCGGACCTCCCATCGGAGGCGCTGCCGACGGTCATGAAAAAGGCTATCGAAGCGGCCATTCCCGGTGCGACCCGCAGGCGCCGTCCTGCCGAATGAGATCCGAGCTACAGAGGCCCCATGACTGAGATCAACCACATCGTCTTCGACATCGGAAGGGTTCTCATCCACTATGATCCCGAAATCCCGTTCTCGCGGCTGATCCCCGATCAGGAGGAACGCCGCTGGTTCTTCGAGAACGTCTGCACCTCCGACTGGAACCTCGAGCAGGATCGCGGCCGCTCCTGGCAGGAGGCCGAGGAACTGCTGATCGCGGAATATCCGGTGCATGCCGAAACCATCCGCGCCTTCCGCAGCTGCTGGCACGAGATGGTGCCGCACGCCTACGATGAAACCGCCGCACTCATGGAAACGCTCATCGACGATGGTCATGACGTGACGATGCTCACCAACTTCGCCGCCGACACCTTCGTCGAGGCGCGCGCACGCTTCCCTTTCCTGAACAGGCCGCGCGGTGTGACGGTTTCCGGCGAGGTCGGGGTCATCAAGCCCGACCGGGCGATCTACGAACTGCACGCGGATACCTTCGACTTGGTTCCGGCGGCGACGCTCTTCATCGACGACAGCCCGAAGAACGTAGAAGGCGCGAAGGCCGCCGGCTGGCAGTCCGTGCTCTACACCGGAACGGATGCCCTGCGGAACGACCTGCGGGCGCTGGGCATCACGGTGTGAGTGAAACAGCGCCGCAGCGCAGGACGGTGGGATGAAACCGCAGCGCAGGACGGTGGGGTGAACTCCCCTCGGCAGCACGGTGACGTTCCGGCCTGGGTCCCGGACAGTCGCCGCTCACTTCGTTCGCGGCCATCCGGGATGACGACGCCGCTATGTAATGGCCAATCGCGACTGCCGGCTATTGGCGGCGCAAGCCTCCCACTTCGTCATTCCGGAAGTTGGGCCGGCCAAGCGAGGGCCGACTGTCCGGGACTCATGCCTGCCGGTCGAGCTTTCGCCTGAGGTGACAGGGACTTAGGGCGGTCCGGCCAAGCGTCCTAGGCCCTGCAATCGGGCGCTACCTGCTCCCGGACCGCTTCCCTGACGCCCTTACGCCCCTGCCCGCTCCATGCCGACGCGCGCGATGCGGCGCAGTTCGTCGATCGGCGTCAGGCCGCCGGCGCGCTCGTAGTGCCAGAAGGTCCAGCCGTTGCAGGCGTCCAGCCCCTGCACCTGCGCACCGACCCGGTGGATCGAGCCGGTGCGTTCGCCGGCCACCAGCGTGCCGTCAGCGCGCACCTTGGCGACGTAGCGGCGGCGGCTGTCGTAGAGGAAGCTGCCCGGTTTGATCATGCCCGCGTCGATCAGGTGGACGAAGGCAACGCGCGGTTCGGCGCGCTTGCCGGACATCATCAGCAGGTCCGCGGCATCCATGGGACGCACAGCCTCGATCCGCTCCATCGCGGCGTCGATATAGACCTGCTCGCGCTCGACGCCGACGAAATGGCGTCCCAGCCGCTTCGCCACCGCCCCAGTGGTGCCGGAGCCGAAGAAGGGATCGAGCACCACGTCACCGGGCTTGGTGCAGGACATGATGACGCGCGCCAGCAGTGCCTCGGGCTTCTGGGTCGGATGCAGCTTCTCCCCGGTGTCGGTCTTCAGCCGCTCCGCGCCGGTGCAGATCGGGAAGAGCCAGTCCGAGCGCATCTGCACGTCGTCGTTGGCAGCCTTCAGCGAGTCGTAGTTGAAGGTGTAGCCCTTGGCGTCAGGGTCGCGCGACGCCCAGATCATCGTCTCGTGGGCGTTCTGGAACCGGCGGCCGCGGAAGTTCGGCATCGGGTTGGTCTTGCGCCAGATGATGTCGTTGAGGATCCAATAGCCGAGATCCTGCATGATGGCGCCGACCCGGAAGATGTTGTGGTACGAGCCGATCACCCAGATCGTCCCGTTCGGCTTGAGGACACGCCGCGCCGCCAGCAGCCAGGCGCGGGTGAACGCGTCGTAGGCTGCGAAGCTCTCGAATTGGTCCCAGTGATCATCGACGGCGTCGACGCGCGACTGGTCGGGGCGGTGAAGTTCGCCGTTGAGCTGCAGGTTGTAGGGCGGGTCGGCGAAGATCGCGTCTACCGACTTCTCCGGCAGGCGATTGAGAGCTGCCACGCAGTCCCCTTTAAGGATCGTGTCCAGCCATGGCGCCTTGGCGGAGGAGGCCGAACGAACGTCTACGAACTGCAACGCCTGCATGTCACACCCGGTTACGCGAGACTGTTTACCGGGTGTTATGGTTACCGACGACGGTGAAAATTCCGTAAAATGGTGCCGAACTCTTTCCGCGCCGTCGTGATTTGCCGCGGCGAGCCGGATGGTGTATTGGGCCGGGCCTCTGGATTTTCCCGCATCGTTTCGGTCCCGCCGTTCGGCCGAAGCCGGACGTCGAAACGGGCGGGTCGTGAACGACGCCAAAGGCGGGTCTTGTTTTCCTTTCCTCGGACGCCCCGATGCCCTCACTGGTGATTTTCGATTTTGACGGAACGCTTGTCGATTCCGAGTTCCTCGCTGCCCAGGTCGAGGCCGAGCTCCTGACCAAGGCGGGTTTCCCGATCGAGGCCGAGGAGCTCAGCGAGGTCTATGCAGGGCTGACCTTCAAGGACATCCTTCTGCGCATCGAGAAGATCGCCCAGGTGCCGTTCTCAGCATCGCTGATCGGTGAGGCCGAGGCGCTGGTCGACCGGCGCTTGCGCAAGGACGTGCAGGAGATACAGGGCGCCTCCGCGGCGGTGATCGCGGCCGGACCGCGGCGCTGCATCTGCTCGAACTCGCGCACGGAGCGCATCCGCTTCATGCTCGACAGGACCTCGCTCGGCCGGCTGTTCCGCGACGAGGAGGTGATCTCGGCACTGTCGATCCCAAGTGGCCGCACCAAGCCCGCGCCAGATGTCTTCCTCTTCGCGGCGGAGCGGTTCAACGCGGACCCGGCTGACACATTCGTCGTCGAGGATTCGGTGCACGGCATCCACGGCGCCAGAGAGGCCGGCATGCGCGTCATCGGCTTCACCGGCGCATCGCATTCCTATCCGGGTCACGCCGACGCGCTGACGGAAGCTGGCGCCGAAACCGTGATCAGGCGCTGGGCAGACTTCCCCGGCGTGCTCGCCGCGCTAGCCGAGTGGTCGGACGCCTGAGAGCGCTGCTATTGTCCCTTGGCACCCTTCGGCGGGCCATCGTCATAGCCCGCATAGATGCGGATGTTGCGCTCCGTCGGCTCGGGGAGCGACAGGCCGGGATCGGTGAATACAAACTGCGTCGCGACGGCTCCCACATCCACCTGATGCTTGTGGAGCTGCGAGTAGAGCACGTTGTCGCCCTGGAGCATGACGATTCGTATCGGCAGGGTGACGGTGCCAGGCGAGCCGCCCGCCCCTGGAACGACGCGGCCGGCGATGGCGACGGTGATGTTCAGGATCCCGTTCTCGTGCTTGCAGCTTCGCGTCGCGTCGGCGATCGAGGCCTGGTAGAGCAGCTTGGTGGGGTCACCCTCTCCGCCCTTGGCGTATCTGGCCATCGCCGAGGTGCCTTCGCGCAGCAGCACGGTGGGGCAGTAGCCGCGCAGGTCGCTTTCCTTCGTCTTCTCCGTCGGCGGCGGAGGCAGCCTGTCGTCACCGGCCTTGCGGACACCGCCGTCGTCGCTGCTCGACTGGCATGCCGCCAACGCGGCGGCGGCGCCCAAGAAGGCCAGGTTTCGCAGCGTCTTCGAAAATCCCACCCTGAACTCCCTATGCGACTTTGCCCCCGGAAGGGTTTGCTCTATAGCAACGCCGCGACCGAAATGCGACCTGCCGAACGGCGATTTGCACATCGAGCGGCGCCGGGACTAACGGAGTTTGGCGGATGAAATATGTCAGCACGCGCGGCAACGCCCCTACCCTCGGCTTCTGTGACGTCGTCCTGACAGGCCTGGCCCGCGACGGTGGACTGTATGTCCCCGAGACGTGGCCGACCCTGTCCCTGTCGGAGATCCGGGCCATGCAGGGCCTCTCCTATGCGGGGGTGGCGCTGCATCTTCTGAAGCCCTTCCTCGGGGGGGAAATCGCCCCCGCCGCCTTCGAGAACATCGTGCGCGAATCCTACGCCACGTTCCGGCACGAGGCGGTCTGCCCGATCGTGCAGACCGGCCAGGACACGTTCGTGCTGGAGCTGTTCCACGGCCCGACACTGGCCTTCAAGGACGTGGCCATGCAGCTCATCAGCCGGCTGATGGACCACATCCTCGCCGAGCGCGGCGAGCGAGCCACCATCGCCGCGGCGACCTCCGGCGACACCGGCGGCGCAGCCATCGAAGCCTTTGCCGGACGTGAACGCACCGACGTTTTCGTGCTCTTCCCGCACGGCCGGGTCTCACCGGTCCAGCAGCGGCAGATGACCACGTCGAGCGCCGGCAACGTCCATGCTCTCGCCATCGAGGGCAATTTCGACGATTGCCAGGCGCTGGTGAAGGCGATGTTCAACGACCAGCCTTTCCGCGACACGGTGATGCTGTCGGGGGTGAACTCGATCAACTGGGCCCGGATCATGGCCCAGATCGTCTACTATTTCACCTCTGCCCTCTCGCTCGGCGCCCCCGACCGCCCGGTGTCGTTCACGGTGCCCACCGGCAATTTCGGGGACATCTTCGCCGGCTACGTCGCCAAGCGCATGGGGCTCCCCATCGACAGGCTGGTGATCGCGACGAACGAGAACGACATCCTCGCCCGCACTATCGCGCATGGCGAGTACCGCACGCGCGGCGTGGTCGCGACGACATCGCCCTCGATGGACATCCAGGTATCGTCGAACTTCGAGCGCCTTCTGTTCGAGGCCTCGGGACGCAACAGCGCCGAGGTCGAACGATACATGAACGGGCTCCGGCAATCGGGCGGGTTCACGATCGAGACCCCGACGATGCAGGCCATCCGCGACGAGTTCGACGGCGGCAGCGCCACGGAGGCGGATGTCGCTGCCACCATCGCCCGCACCCAGGAGCGCAGCGGCTACCTGCTCGATCCCCATACGGCAACGGCGGTCCATGTCGCCGAGCGGAGCATGACGGGCAGCCCCATGATCGTCCTCGGCACCGCCCATCCGGCCAAGTTCCCCGATGCGGTTGAGGCCGCGAGCGGCGTCGTCCCGACCCTGCCGGCATGGCTGGCCGGCATCATGGACGCGAAGGAAAACTTCACGGTACTTCCATCGGACCTGAAAATGGTGGAAGATCACATAGCCCGCCATACCATGGCGGCTCGCCAGGGAGTCTGATGTACATGGGAGTTGAGGTGAGCCGTCTGTCGAACGGCCTGACAGTCGCAACCGAAAACCTTCCCAGCATCGAGACCGTTGCCACCGGCGTCTGGGTCAAGTCCGGCGCCCGAAATGAGCGCGAAGAAGAGCACGGCATCGCGCACCTGCTGGAGCATATGGCCTTCAAGGGTACGGGCAGCCGCACGGCCTTCCAGATCGCCTCGGAAATCGAGAACGTCGGCGGCGAGATCAACGCCGCCACCAGCGTCGAGACGACCTCCTTCTACGCCCGCGTGCTCGCCGACGACCTGCCGCTCGCCGTCGACCTGCTTGCCGACATCCTCCAGGACTCGACCTTCGATCCGGACGAACTCGAACGGGAGCAGCACGTCATCCTGCAGGAGATCGGCGCGGCCCACGACACGCCGGACGACATCGTCTTCGACCGGTTCTCGGAGACGGCCTTCCGCGGCCAGGCGATCGGCCGCTCGATCCTCGGCACGCCGGAAACCGTCCGTTCCTTTACCTCGGCGCAGTTGCGCGCCTTCATGGAGCGGCAGTACGGCGCAGAGCAGATGGTGGTGGTGGCGGCAGGCGCCGTCGACCATGACAAGTTCGTGCGCACGGTGGAATCTCGCCTCGGCTCCTTCCGCGCGACGGCAACCGGCTCGCCGCTGCAGCCTGCCCGCTACATCGGCGGCGACTTCCGCGAGGAGCGCGACCTGATGGATGCGCAGATCGTGCTGGGATTCGAGGGCCGCCCCTACCACGTGCGCGACTTCTACGCCTCCCAGGTCCTGTCGATGATCCTGGGCGGCGGCATGTCATCGCGTCTCTTCCAGGAAGTCCGGGAAAAGCGGGGCCTCTGCTATTCAGTCTACGCGTTCCACTGGGGTTTTTCCGACACCGGCATCTTCGGCATCCACGCCGCGACCGGCGAGAGCGACCTCGCCGAGCTCGTCCCCGTCATCATCGAGGAACTCAAGAAGAGCGGGGAGCGGATCGAGATGTCCGAGCTGGACCGCGCCCGCGCCCAATACCGCGCCGGCATGATCATGTCGGCCGAGAGCGCGGCAAGCCGGGCTTCCCAGATTGCCCGCCAGCTGCTGCTGTTCGGCCGACCGATCCCCAAGGAGGAGCTGATGGACCGGCTTTCGGCGCTTACCGTCGAGCGTCTCACCGATCTGTCCACGCGCCTCTTCTCGACCCGCCCCACCATCACCGGCGTCGGTCCAGTGGGATCACTCGCGGCGTTCGAGGAAGTCAGCGACGCGCTCATGGGGCCTGCTCCCGCGCACAAGCTGGCGGTCTGAAGCCTACGGGGCCCCATGATCGCGCTCCCGTTCTTCCGCCGCGAACTTCCGGCGCTGAAGAGCGGGCGCGTGATGCTCCGCCCACCTGTCCCGAGCGACTATCGAGAATGGGCAGAACTGCGGGCGCGCAGCCGCCGCTTCCTGGAACCTTGGGAACCGCGCTGGTCCGCCGACGAACTGGACTGGTCGGCATGGCGCCAGCGGCTCGCGCGCTATCGCGAGGACTATGCGAACGGCACCAGCGCGGCGTTCTTCATCTTCGACACGGAAACCGACAGGCTGATAGGCGGAATCACGCTCGGCAACATCCGCCACGGAGTCTCCCAGTCAGGACAGGTGGGCTACTGGATCGGCGAGCCCTACGCCGGGCGCGGCCTTATGCCCGAGGCACTGCGCCTGCTCTGCCGCCACGGGTTCGGCACGATCGGCTTGCACCGGATCGAAGCGGCCTGTATCCCCGAGAACGTCCGCTCCGTCCGCGTACTTGAAAAAGCCGGATTCAGGCGCGAGGGACTCTTGCGCTCCTATCTCAGGATCAATGGATTCTGGCAGGATCACTATCTGTATGCCCGGCTCGCGGACGATCCGGATCCGACCCCGAGGACCTGACTTTGCCTTCAAGACCGCGACACGCATCGCTGTTCCTCGTCCTTGCGATGTTGGCGGCGTTGATCGGAACCGTGCTCCCGGCCTCCGCTCTCGAGCCGATCAAGATCTCGGAGGGGGACGTCGCGCTCGACCTCTCCGGCGCCGTCACCATCTACCGGAACCAGGGCAGCACCTTTCAGGTTTCCACCGCGCCCGGCGCGGACGGAATCGTGCGCCGCATCGAAGTGGAGGCAAACCAGACCGGCGCTGCCGGCGACTGGGCCGTCTTCGCGCTCGCCAACACCACCGACACGCAGATCGACCGCCTGATCGTGGCGCCGCATTTCCGGCTAGCCGGGTCAGGCTTCATCTGGCCCGATCTCGGATCGACCCGCATCGCCGCCATCACGCCGAGCGAGGGCTTTGCGCCGGAGCGGCAGTCGAGCTCGGATTCCGACGTCTTCCGGGTCACGCTGGACCCCGGCGCGGTGGTCACCTTCATCGCCGAACTGGCGTCGCCGCGACTGCCGCAGGTCTATCTGTGGGAGCCGGACGCCTACAAGGACTCGGTCAACTCCTACACGCTCTATCGCGGCATCGTCATCGGCATCGCGGGCCTGCTCGCGCTGTTCCTGACCATCCTTTTCGTGGTCAAGGGAACGTCGATGTTCCCGGCGACGGCCGCGCTGTCCTGGGCGGTACTCGCCTATATCTGCGTCGACTTCGGCTTCGTGAACGAGGTCATCACCATCACGCCCGGGAACCAGCAGATATGGCGCGCGGGTACCGAAGTGGCCCTCGCGGCGACCTTCGTGGTCTTCCTGTTCGCCTACCTCAACCTCAACCGCTGGCACGGCCATTTCAGCTACGGCGCGCTGCTGTGGCTGCTCGGCCTGATCGTCATGGCCGGCGTGGCTGTGGTCGATCCGCCAGTCGCAGCCGGCATCGCCCGCATCTCCTTCGCCGCAACGGCAATCGTCGGCATCTGTCTTATCCTGGTGCTTGGCTGGCAGTCCTACGACCGCGCAATCATGCTGGTGCCGGGATGGATCATGGTGTTTGCCTGGGCCACGGCGTCGTGGATGACGATCTCAGGCATCCTCCACAACGACATCATTCAGCCCGCGCTCGGCGGCGGCCTCGTCCTCATCATCCTGCTGATCGGCTTCACCGTCATCCAGCACGCCTTCTCTGGCGGCGGGCTGCACCAGGGCCTGTTCAGCGACCTCGAACGCCAGGCTCTCGCCGTGGCGGGCTCGGGGGATACCGTCTGGGACTGGGACGTGCTGCGCGACCGCGTGACGACCATGCCCGACGTCAGCATCCAGCTCGGGCTGGCGCCCGGCACGCTGGGCGGGCCGGCGCGTAACTGGCTGCCGGTGCTGCACTCGGACGACAGGGATTCGTTCCGCACGACGCTCGACGTGGTCCTCGAACACCGACGCGGCCGCGTTGCGCAGAGCTTCCGGCTGCGCGGCGCCGACGGGCACTATCACTGGTTCAACCTGAAGGCACGGCCGGTCGTGGGGTCGGACGGCGAGGTCATCCGCTGCGTCGGTACGCTCGTGGACGTGACCGAGCAGAAGAAGTCCGAGGAGCGGCTTCTCTACGACGCCGTACACGACAATCTCACCGGGCTGCCCAGCCGCGAGCTCTTCATGACGCGGCTGGAGGCGATCATCTCCATCGCCCGTACGGAGGAACGCGTGCGTCCGTCGGTCATCATGATCGACGTCGACCGCTTCAAGCAGGTCAACGACAGCCTTGGCATTTCGGCGGGCGACACGATCCTTCTCACCATCGCGCGCCGTCTCAACCGGCTCCTCAAGCCGGGAGACGCGCTGTCGCGCCTGTCCGGAGACCAGTTCGCCTTCATGATCCTGTCGGAGCAGGAGCCGGCGCGCATCGCCGCGTTCGCGGAAGCAGTGAAGGAGGCGATCCGCGCACCGATCAGCTTCGCCAAGCGCGAGATCATCCTGACCGGCTCGATCGGCCTCGTGACCTGGACGGCGGTGCAGGGCCAGGCGATCGAGATGGTCAAGGACGCCGAACTCGCCATGCAGCAGGCCAAGCGCTTCGGCGGCGACCGCATCGAGCCCTTCCGCCCCGCCTTCCGCTCCATAGGCACGGACCGTCTTCAGCTCGAGTCCGACCTGCACCGCGCCATCGAGCGCAACGAGCTGGCGCTGGTCTACCAGCCGATCGTGCGACTGGAGGATCGCAGCCTTGCCGGCTTCGAGGCGTTGCTGCGCTGGAACCACCCACGCCGCGGACCGATCCCACCCTCCGACTTCATCCCGATCTCGGAAACCAGCGGCACGATCGTACAGCTCGGCCTGTTCGCCATGCAGCGCGCGGCCGAAGATCTCGCCGACTGGGAACGGCAGCTCGGCGACCTGGCCATTTCCGTGTCGGTGAACCTGTCGAGCCGGCAGCTCCTGCGGCGAGACCTGGTGAGCGATGTGCGTTCAGTCGTGCAGAAAGCCGGCATCAAGCCGCGCTGCTTCCGCCTCGAGCTGACGGAATCGCTGGTGATGGACAATCCGGAGCAAAGCGCGCACGTGCTCTCTCAGCTCAAGAAGCTCGGTATTGGTTTGTCGATCGACGACTTCGGCACCGGCTACTCGTCGCTGTCCTATCTCACCCGCTTCCCCTTCGACACGATCAAGATCGACAAGAGCTTCCTCGACGATCCCTCCCCGAAGCGGGGCGTGCTGCTCAAGTCCATCGTCGGGATGGCGCACGACCTCGGCATGGCGGTAATTGCCGAGGGCGTCGCGGACGAGCGGGACGCGCTGGAGTTGCGGCAGATGGGCTGCGAGTTCGCGCAGAGCTACATGTACGGAGTGCCCCTGGCGCCCGATGCCGCCCTGCGTGCCCTCAAGGGGCAGGTGCCCGCCACTCAGGCGTGACCGGCAACCTGGCTCAGACGCTTCGGATCGATGCCCAGCGTAGCCATCAGGCGGTCGTACTTTCGCTCGACGTCGGTGTCGAACAGCAGTTCCGGCACCGCCGGGCAGGTCAGCCAGCCGTTCTCGGCGATTTCGCGCTCGAGCTGCCCCGCGCCCCATCCGGAATAACCGAGCGCCATCAGCGCGTGGCGAGGGCCCCTGCCCTTCGAGATCGCGCGCAGGATGTCGATGGTCGCGGTCAGACAAATGTCATTCTGCACCGGCAGAGAGGACTCGACCCGGTAGTCGTCGCTGTGCAGGACGAAGCCGCGGCTGCGATCGACCGGCCCACCGTTGCGGATCAGGAAGTTGCGTGCCGAATCTGGCAGGCGGATGGCTTCCTTCTCGTCGAGGATGCCGAGCTGGACGAGAAGATCCGGAAACAGCATCTGCTGGACCTGATTGATGATCAGGCCCATGGCGCCGTCCTCACTATGGGCGCAGATGTAGATGACCGAGCGGGTGAAACGGTCGTCCTTCATCCCCGGCATGGCGATGAGGAAATGCCCGTCAAGAAAGCCGCGTTTGCCGGCCACCACTTTTTGCTTAAGTAGCTCCATGTAGAAAAGGTACCGCGTTTTTCGAACGGTGCAAAGCTGGCATCGAGGACAAGGCGCGAGTGCGGGCACAGGGGTCACGGAGAAATGAGCGGATTGCGTCTTTCCGGCGGTTGCGCCGGCATCGTCCGGCGGTCCAGAGGCACCTCATGATCCGCACTTCCCTCGCTTTTCTCGCCGCCACGGCGGCCGTTCTCGCGCCCGCGGCCGCCTTCGCCTCGTCCAGCCAATGGGAGGCGACGGAGGGTGCGCGCGTGCGCCTGGTCAGCAGCGGGCTTCCCGACGCCACCGGAACGCTACTCGGCGTCCTGGAAATCGAGCTTGAGCCCGGGTGGAAAACCTACTGGCGTGAGCCGGGCGGCTCGGGCGTGCCTCCGTCGATCGATGTCTCCGGAAATCCGCATGTCGTGGCGGCCGCGCTCGACTTCCCTGCCCCGGAAAGACACTTCGATGGCGACCTTTCCTGGGCGGGATATTCGCGCTCCGTCGCATTCCCCGTGACCTTCTCGCTCGCGCCGGGGGAGGTCGGGCCGATCGAAGCCAGTGTCTTCCTCGGCATCTGCGAGACGATCTGCGTACCGCTGCAGGCAAGGCTCACGCTCGACCCCGCGAGTGCGCCAGACGATATGTCCGACGCCGCCAACGTGCGCAACGGGTTCGACGTACTTCCTCCACCGGCCTCGGAGACGTTCGGCGTGAAACTGCGTGAGGTGCATGACGGCAAGGCGGTGTTCGCGGCGACGTTTCCCGAAGGCAGCGATGACGCCGATCTCTTCATTGCCGGAGACGGCTACATCTTCGGTGTGCCCGAGCGAAGCCAGGACGAGGGAGGCACCATCTTCACTGTCACCGTCGAACGTCCGCCCGAGACTTCCGGCATCATCCACTACACGCTGGTTACCTCCGCCGGCGCCGTCCGCGGAGAGTTGCCGGCTTTCTGAACGAGCCCGGTTGCCGGCGTCCCGTGTTCCGCGTAATCAAACGCGATTTCAATTACCAGGCGAGGCTCCCATGACCATCTCGATCGGCGAAAAACTGCCAGAAGCCAGCTTCAAGGTGATGACGCCCGAAGGCTCGAAGACGTTGACGACAGCCGACGTCTTCGCCGGCAAGAAGGTCGTGCTGTTCGGCGTCCCCGGAGCCTTCACCCCGACCTGCAGCAACAACCACCTGCCCGGCTACCTCGAGAACCGTGACGCCATCCTGGCGCGCGGCATCGACACCATCGCGGTGGTGTCGGTCAACGACCAGTTCGTGATGTCGGCCTGGGCCCGCTTTAGCGGCGCGGAGGACAAGATCCTCTTCCTCGCCGACGGCAACGGCGACTTCGTCAAAGCTGCCGGCCTCTCCGCCGATTTCAGCGCCAATGCGATGGGGCTGCGATCCAAGCGCTTTGCCATGATCGTAGACGACGGCACGGTCACGGCGCTGAACGTAGAAACCCAGCCCGGCGTGAACGAGTCGGGCGCGGCGAAGATCCTGGAACTGCTCTGATGATCGAGCTGCTGTGGCGCGGGGCCATAGTCGGCATCGGCGCCACGGCGCTGATGGACATCTGGGCGCTCTTCCTCAAGCTCGCCTTCGGCCAGAGCATGCCCAACTGGGGCTTCATCGGCCGCTGGGTCTGGCACCTGCGCGCCGGGAAGGTGTTCCACGACAGCATCGCGGTCGCTTCGCCCCACCCCAACGAGATCGCTATCGGCTGGGCGTTCCACTATCTCGTCGGGATCCTCTACGGCATTATCCTTGTGCTGTTCATGGGGGCGGAATGGCTGGCCGCCCCGACCTTCCTACCCGCCTTTATCCTCGGCATGGTGACGATCGGCGCCGGCTGGTTCCTGCTGGCACCCGGCATGGGCGCCGGGTGGGCCGCCTCGAAGACGCCGAACCCGACCAAGGCACGGCTGATGAATATCGCCGGCCACACCGTCTTCGCCCTCGGCCTCTACGGCACGGCGCTGCTGATCCGCTGAGGGAGCGGCCGAACTTCGTCATGGCCGATCCGGCTCGGCCATACATGCCTGAACAGGGGTGAAACGAGCCGCAGGATTGGCGCCGTCACGCGGCGGCGCCTGTTCCGGGCTTATGCCTGACCGGTCAATCGCTGGCGGCCGGAGGCGACCCGTCCGGTCCGGCTCAATAGCTCTGCGTCGAGCGTCGCGGCCTGCGCCCCGCGGGCCGCGCAGCCGGTGCGCCGGGCTCGCCTTCCGTTCCGGCGCCGGCTGACCGGCGCGCGGACTTGAAGGGAGCCATGCCCATGCGCGCGAGTTCGTCGGCGCGTTCGTTTTCCGGATGACCGGCGTGCCCCTTCACCCAGTGCCACGTCACCTTGTGCAGACGCGTCGCCTCGTCCAACGCCTGCCAGAGCTCGGCATTCTTCACGGGCTTCTTGTCCGCGGTCTTCCAGCCGTTGCGCTTCCAGCCGTGGATCCAGCTCGAGATCCCGTCCCGGACATAGTTGCTGTCGGTGTAGAGGTCGACGTTGCAAGGCTCCTTGAGAGCGCCCAGCGCCGAGATCGCGGCCATCAGTTCCATGCGGTTGTTGGTGGTCAGCGGCTCGCCGCCGTTAAGCTCCTTCACCTTGCCGTTGAAGCGCAGGATAGCGCCCCAGCCGCCAGGACCGGGATTGCCCGAGCAGGCGCCGTCGGTGAACACTTCGACAGACTTCATGCCAACATCCCGTAGTCGTGAACCGATTTCACCTGGCGATGGAACCGCAGGCGGCGAACGAACTCCATCGGATCGCGCTTCAGGACGAGCGCGCCGTCCGGAATGGTCAGCCAGTCGTAGAGGCGCGTCAGGGTGAAGCGCAGCGCCGCCCCCCGCGCCAGCGTCGGAAGAGCTGCCAGTTCCGCCTCGCTGAGCGCCCGCGTCGACAGATACCCGGTCAGGAGGGCAGTGCCCTTCGTCAGGTTGAAGGAGTGATTCTTCTCGAAGCACCAGGCGTTGAGGCAGATCGCGAGGTCGTAGGCGTAGAAATCATTGCACGCGAAATAGAAGTCGATCAGGCCCGACAGGTTCTCGCCGAGGAAGAAGACGTTGTCCGGGAACAGGTCAGCATGGATGACGCCGGATGGCAGGTCAGTCGGCCAGGTGCGCTCGAGTTCGGTGAAGTCGGCCTCTATCTCGTCCGCCAGGCCCGGCTCCACCTCGTGGGCACGGTCGCGCGAGCCTTCCCACAGCTGCCGCCACCCCTCCATCCTGAGCGCGTTTTCCCGTCTCATCGGGAAGTCGGCACCGGCGAGATGCATACCTGCCAGCGCCACACCCACCTCGCGGCATTGCGCGGCGGTCGGCCGGCGCATCCACACGCCTTCCAGGAAGGTGATCAGCGCGGCAGCCCGGCCGCACAGCGTGCCAACCAAGTCCCCGTCGCGCCGATGCACCGGCAGCGGGCAGTTCACTCCCCTGTGCGCAAGGTGGTCCATCAGGCCGAGGAAGAACGGCAGGTCCCCCTTCTCCACCCGCCGTTCGTAGAGCGTCAGGATATAGGGACCCGTTTCGGTGTGGAGAATGTAGTTGGAATTCTCCGACCCTTCAGCGATCCCCTTGTAGGAAAGCAGGCGGCCGACATCATAACCCTGCAGGAAGGCCTCGAGCTCGCCTTCCGAAACATCCGTATAGACCGCCATCAGTCAACCCGACCCCTGCCGTTCACGAATTGCATGTCGGCGGCCGTCAACTCGACATCTCGAAGTGCCCGCATCACGGGGAAGTTCTCCAGTTCCACGGCTGTTACCGCAAGGTCCACCGTCACGTCGAAGCGTTCCCGAAATGCCCCGATGATCTCGTCAACGATGATCTCGGGCGCCGATGCCCCCGCCGAAAGTCCTAGTGTGCCAATGTCGCCGATCTCGTCCCAGGGAATGTCGGCCGCTCGCTGCACCAGAAGCGACCGCATTGCCCCTGCCCGCTCGGCGACCTCGACGAGCCGCTTCGAGTTCGACGAGTTCGGCGCACCCACCACCAGGAAGAGGTCCGCGCCAGGCGCCGCGCTCTTCACCGCCTCCTGCCGGTTCGTCGTGGCGTAGCAGATCGATTCCGCCGCGGGCGCCGCCAGCGCGGGAAACTTCTCCGTCAGGGCGCGGATCAGGCCGGCAGTGTCCTCGACGGACAAGGTGGTCTGCGTCACGTAGCCCAGCGCCTCCGGGTCTTCCGGCTCGAAGCGCTCGATATCCGCCTCGGTCTCGATCAGCGTCACCGCGCCGTCGGGAAGCTGCCCCATGGTGCCGATCACCTCGGGATGTCCCCCGTGGCCGATCAGCAGCACATGCCGGCCGAGACGCTGGTGCCGCATCGCCTGCTTGTGCACCTTCGAGACCAGCGGACAGGTAGCGTCGAGATAGAAGAGGTTGCGCGCCACCGCGTCGGCCGGAACCGACTTCGGAACGCCATGCGCGGAGAAGACCACGGGCGCGTCGCGGTGCTCGGGCGGAATCTCGTCGAGTTCCTCGATAAAGACCGCGCCGAGCTGCTGCAGCCCTTCCACCACGTAGCGGTTATGCACGATCTCGTGGCGGACATAGACCGGCGCACCGTATTTCTTCAGCGCCAGCACCACGATCTGGATGGCGCGGTCGACGCCCGCGCAGAAGCCGCGCGGCTGGCATAGCCGAATCGTAAGCCTGGGCTTCACTGTCGGAGCGTGGGTCAGCATGGGGCGGACATGGAGGCTGGGTGCGACGACTGTCAAGGGGCAGCGGCCTGTGTTCGTGGCAATCGCTCGCGGCCCTGTCCGCATCCCCCTTACACTCGCCACAAGCGGGAGGCAGTCGCCAAGCCTAAGCCCATCGGCCCCCTCCTTGCCGAATGAGTGGCGACGTTCCCAGTCCCCGCGCTCGTCGGGAAGGCTGGGATGGAGCTGATGCCGGGCCTGAACTGCTAGGTGCTTGGCTCGCCCGCGCCTCCAGCATTGCGTACGAAGCGCAACTCGCCGGCGACGCGGTCGAGGTTATCGGGTTCATCGGACGGATGACGCACGCCGTCGAACACCGTGACGCACTCGAAGTCGAAAGGGCTGACGCCGTCGAGGCAGGCAACGTTCACGCCGAGCTCTTTCGGATTGGAGCGGCGACGGTGATGAGTATAGATCCCGCAGACAGAGCAGAAATGGTGCTGCGCCGTGCCGGTATTGAAGCGGTAGACCGTCAGCCGGTCAGCACCCTGCAAGACCTCCAGATCGCCGAGGGCGGCGCTCACCACCACCGCTCCCCGCATGCGGCAGTAGCTGCAGGTGCAGCGCCGTGCCGAGGAAAGCGGCTCCGCCAGCGTCACGCGGAAGCGCACCGCCCCGCAGTGACAGCCGCCATCATGCGTCGTGCGTTCAGGCTCCGCCATGTCCGTTCCTCCGCGCATCGTCCGAGCGGCGGCGCAACATCATGGAAAGGCCGACGGCCACCAGCGCCGCTGCCAGCCCATACCAAGTGATCGCATATTGGAGGTGGTTGTTGGGCAGGTCGAGCAGCGTCACCCCACCAACGGGCAGTCCGCCTGGATTGGGAGTGGCGTCGGCATCGACGAAGAAGGGCAGTACGACGGCGCCCTGCGGCAGGCCGGCAGCCGCCGTCATGGCGGCCATGTCCTTCCAGTAGAAGACGTTCTTCGCAGGGTCGTTGTCCGGAACCAGCCAGGACGGCTTTGCAGCAAGCGGATTGCGCGCCAGCCCCCGCACGGTGCTCTCGCCATCCGGCTGTGACTGCGGACGCGTCGCCGGGTCCTTCAGCTCGTAAGGCACGAAGCCGCGATTGACGAACAGGAAGCGGCCGTCGGCCAGTTCTAGCGGCGTGTAGAGGAAATAGCCGGGCCGGCCCTCATGGGTGGCAAAGAAGTGCTGCTCGCCGCTGTGGCGAAACGTGCCGTGCGCGACCACCGGCCAGTAGTCGACATCCCCGGTTGTGGCGAACCGTGCCTCGATGTCTGCCAGTGCTTCCGGCGCGCCCGCCGTTCGATGTGCGATTTCGGAAAGCAGCGCTTCCTTCCAGAACAGCCGCTGCACCTGCCAGGTCCCCAGCCCAATGAGAACCAGAAAGGCCAGCGTCCCGCAAAGAAGCAGGACCCAGCGAAAACCCCTTCCGGGCGCCGTGCTCGAGGCATTCATTTGTCAGCCGGCTCTGTCGAGCCGCCCTTCCGACGCCTTGTTCCGGTACTGCAGCGCCACCAGCACACCCTTCAGAAGCCGCAACGCCACCATCGCGAGTATGACGATCAGCGGAATCCACAGGACGAAATGCACCCACAGCGGCGGGTCGAGCGTCACTTCCATCCAGAGCGCAAGGCCACAGACGATAAAGCCGATGATGAGGATGACGAACACCGCGGGTCCGTCACCCGCATCGGCAAAAGAGTTGTCGAGGCCGCAGACACCGCAGCGGCGCGCAATGGTGAGGAAACTGGAGAACATGCGTCCCTCGCCACAGCGCGGACAGCGGCCTTGCAGCCCCGCACTGAACGGATCGATCGGCGGAAAATCGGCGCGGTCTTCACTCATGTCGAAATCTCGATGGGCGTGCGTTACGGACCATTTCCCCAGGCAGGCCATCATCCGCGCCAGCCGGTCCGATAAAGCCGCAGGCCCAGTCCACTCGTTGAAGAGACCACGACCGCCAGCCAGATCCGTCGGGCCGCTTATGTAACACGCTTAATCTGTGCGGGTCGACACCCGGAAACCCTGCCGCCGGCCCGGCCACGCGGGGGATGTGGTCAATCGAAGAACACTGCCACTCAAAAGCGAAGGGCGGCAGCGTTGCCGCTGTCGCCCTTCGATTGGCTTACCAGTCAGGGGTCAATGACCGCCGGCGAACTGAGCGCCCGCCGAACCCCACACGTAGATCGACGCAAACAGGAACAGCCAGACGACGTCGACGAAGTGCCAGTACCAGGCGGCCGCCTCGAAGCCGAAGTGCTGCTTCGGCGTGAAGTCGCCAGCCAACGCACGCAGCAGGCAGACAAGCAGGAAGAGCGTGCCGATAATGACGTGGAAGCCGTGGAAGCCGGTCGCCATGAAGAAGGTCGCGCCGTAGATCGAGTCACGGAACGCGAATGGCGCATGCATGTACTCGTAGGCCTGCACAAACGAGAACAGGACGCCGAGGGCCACCGTCAGGATCAGGCCGTTGACCAGAGCCTTGCGGTCGCCATGGATCAGCCCGTGATGCGCCCAGGTTACCGTGGTGCCGGACAGCAGCAGGATGATGGTGTTGTAGAGCGGCAGATGGAAGGGATCGAGGACCTCGATGCCCTTCGGCGGCCACACGCCACCGGTGAAGTCCACGCGCGCAACCTGCGCCGCCTCACCCGGGAAGAGGCTCGCATCGAAGAAGGCCCAGAACCAGGCGACGAAGAACATCACCTCGGAGGCGATGAACATGATCATGCCGTAGCGCAGGTGCAGCTGCACGACACGGGTGTGATGGCCCTCGTGGGCTTCCTTGATCGTGTCCGACCACCATCCGAACATCGTGTAGAGCACGACGGCGAGGCCGATGAAGAAGATCCAGGGGTTCGCCAGATCGATGCCGAACAGGTGCAGCGCTCCGCCTTTCATCTGCTGCATCCAGACGATGCCGCCGATGGCCATAATGAACGCGCCGAGCGAGCCGAGGGCCGGCCAGGGACTCGGGTCTATGATGTGATAGTCATGATGCTTGGCGTGCGCGTCAGCCATGTCAGCCCCCGATCTTCTCGTTCTGCGCCGAATTACTAGTGGCTGCGGAAGCAGCCGAATTTTCCCCTTCGGTGGGGAAGAATGTGTAGGAAAGCGTAATCGTGGTCATGCCCTTGAGCTCGGGCACGTCGTCGATCGCCGGATCGACGAAGAAGACGACCGGCATCTCGAGCTCCTCGCCGGCCTTCAGCGTCGTGTCGGTGAAACAGAAACACTCCACCTTGTTGAAATAGGCGCCCGCAAGTTCCGGCGTAACGTTGAACGTCGCGCGACCCTGTGCCGGACGGTCGAAGAGGTTGCGCGCCTTGTAGGCGATGCGTACCGTCTCGCCCATCTTCATGGTCACAGAGCGCTGCTCCGGTTCGAAGTCCCAAGGCAATCCGCCCGAAACATTCGCATCGAAGCGCACGGTGACGGGTCGATCGATGACGCGATCCGAATACTGCTCCGCGCGCTGCGGCGTGCCGCCGTAGCCCGTGACCTGGCAGAACAGCGCATAGAGAGGTACCGCCGCATAGGCCGCGCCAACCATGCCGCCGACGAAGGCCAGGCAGATGACGGCAATGCGCCGGTTAGACCGCTCGACCTTCTGCTTCGCGCCTGTATCAGTCATGCGCGCCTCAGAACCGGTCGAACACGGCCGGCCCCATGCGGGCAAGGCTGGCGAAATAGACCACGACCACGAAGATCCCAAGGGCAACCGCCATCCAGATCGAGCGGTTGCGGCGCGCCTTGAGTTCCTTCTCGGTGGGCTTGTAGGTTTCCATGGCCTTAGGCTCCCCAGATGGCCCGGGTGACGAGGACGTCGACCATGTAGGCGGAATAGATCACGAACAGGTAGAGCAGCGAATAGCCGAACAGAGCCTTCGCCGGCTTCATCTCGCGGTCGTCATCGCTCATCTCGAGCAGGCGCCAGGCGTACCAGACGAAGCCGACGCCAAGGCCTGCGGCGACCAGACCGTAACCGCCCGAGACGTAGCCGAGCGCATAAGGCACCACACCAATCGCGGCGACCAGGATCGAATAGACGAAGATCTGGCGGCGGGTCGAACGGCTGCCGACGACGTTCGGCATCATCGGGATGCCGGCGCGGCCGTACTCGTCAGCCTTGAACAGTGCGAGCGCCCAGAAATGCGGCGGCGTCCAGAGGAACGTGATGAGGAACAGGACAACGCTTTCCAGGCTTATGCTGCCGGTGGCGGCCACCCAGCCGATCACGGGCGGGAAAGCGCCCGCCGCGCCACCGATCACGATGTTCTGCGGCGTCCAGCGCTTCAGCCACATGGTGTAGATCACCGCGTAGAAGAAGATCGTGAAGGCCAGGAGCGCGGCGGCAAGCCAGTCGACGAACACGCCGAGTGTCATCACCGACAGGACCGACAGCACGAGGCCGAAGGAAAGCGCCTCGGAAGGCGTGACCCGACCGGAAGGAATGGGACGCGAGACGGTACGGCGCATCATCCGGTCGATGTCGGCGTCGTACCACATGTTCAGCGCGCCGGACGCACCGGCGCCGATGGCGATGGACGCGATCGCCAGCACAAGCGTGAACGGATTCGGTAGCGACGGCGCAGCCACCATGCCGACGAAGGCGGTGAACACCACCAGCGACATAACCCGCGGCTTCAGCAGCGCAAGATAGTCGCGCGCAGTCGCCTCGGACATGCGGACGCTCACTTCTTCCGTCAGTGGCTTCTGGACAAAGGCCATCGTACTCGAATCGGTTCCCTTTGGCTGAACGTGCCGCCGGTTGGCCGGCGGCACATCCTCAGACTTCGGTGCCTACTTGATGCGCGGCAGCTGCTCCCACTGGTGGTAAGGCGGCGGCGAGGAAAGCTGCCATTCCAGCGTCGTGGCTCCCTCGCCCCACGGGTTCGCACCCGCGACGCGCTTCTTCGAGAAGGCCTCGAAGATGCCGAAGAGGAAGATGAACACAGCCACGAACGAAATGTACGACCCGATCGATGAAACCATGTTCCAGCCCGCATAGGCATCCGGGTAGTCGATGTAGCGGCGCGGCATGCCGGCCAGACCCAGGAAGTGCTGCGGGAAGAAGATCAGGTTCACGCCGATGAACGTGACCCAGAAGTGGGTGCGGGCGATCAGCGGCGAGTACATGTAGCCGAACATCTTCGGGAACCAGTAGTACCAGGCGGCGAAGATCGCGAACACGGCGCCGAGCGACAGGACGTAGTGGAAGTGAGCCACCACGTAGTAGGTGTCGTGCAGCGAGCGGTCGAGACCGGCGTTGGCGAGCTGCACGCCGGTGACGCCACCGACCGTGAACAGGAAGATGAAGCCGATCGCCCACAGCATCGGGGTGCGCATGGAGATCGACCCACCCCACATGGTGGCGATCCACGAGAAGATCTTCACGCCGGTCGGCACCGCGATGACCATCGTGGCGAACACGAAGTAGCGCTGCGTGTCGAGCGACAGGCCGGTGGTGTACATGTGGTGGGCCCACACGACGAAGCCGACCGCACCGATGGCAACCATGGCGTAGGCCATGCCCAGGTAGCCGAAGATCGGCTTGCGCGAGAAGGTCGACACGATGTGGCTGACGATGCCGAAGCCCGGCAGGATCAGGATGTACACCTCGGGGTGACCGAAGAACCAGAACAGGTGCTGGAACAGGATCGGATCGCCGCCGCCGGCCGGATCAAAGAAGGTCGTGCCGAAGTTGCGGTCGGTGAGCAGCATGGTGATGCCACCGCCGAGGACCGGCAGCGAGAGCAGCAGCAGGAAGGCGGTGATCAGAACGGACCAGGCAAACAGCGGCATCTTGTGCAGCGTCATGCCCGGAGCGCGCATGTTGAAGATGGTGGTGATGAAGTTGATCGCACCAAGGATCGAGGACGCACCAGCGATGTGGAGAGCCAGGATCGCGAAGTCCATGGCGGGCCCAGGCGTACCCGACGTCGAGAGCGGCGGATAGATCGTCCAGCCACCACCCGCGCCATAGGAGCCGGTCGAGCCGGGCATGAACAGCGAGATCAGCAGAAGGAGCAGAGCCGGCACGAGCAGCCAGAACGAGATGTTGTTCATGCGCGGGAACGCCATGTCCGGAGCACCGATCATGATCGGGATCATCCAGTTGGCGAAGCCGCCGATCAGCGCCGGCATGACCATGAAGAAGATCATGATGAGGGCATGGGCGGTGGTGAAGACGTTGAACATCTGCTTGCCGCCGTCGAGCGCAGCCTCGGCGTCGTAGCCGTAGACCATCTGGGCCAGACCGGTGAAGATCTGGATGCCCGGCTCCGCCAGCTCCCAGCGCATCATCACCGACAGGAAGCCACCGATGATACCCGCGCAGATCGCGAAGATCAGGTAGAGCGTCCCGATGTCCTTGTGATTGGTAGAATACACCCACCGCACCCAGCCGCGCGGCTTGTGGTCGTGATGTTCGTCGTGGTGGGTTGTCGCGCCTGCCATGATCCGCTCCGTTCCCTCGTCCCCTTCGCCGTGACCTAGATCAGTTTCCAGCGACCTGGACGTTGTTCTCGATTGCCGCCATCAGCGCGCGGTTGGCGCCCTGCAGGTCAGTGCGCGCTGCCGAAAGCCATGCATTGTACTGTTCCTCGCTCACCACACGGATGGCGATGGGCATGAAGGCGTGATCCTTGCCGCAAAGTTCGGAGCACTGGCCATAGAACAGACCCTCCTTCTTGGCATTGAACCACGTTTCGTTGATACGTCCGGGGACCGCGTCCACCTTCACGCCAAAAGCCGGCATGGCGAAAGCGTGGATCACGTCGGCCGCAGTGACCAGGACGCGCACCGTGGTGTTGACCGGAACGACGACCTCGTTGTCGACCGCCAGAAGGCGCGGATAGACCGCCAGGTCTTCCTTGCCGTACTGAGCGCGATCCTCGGCGGTCAGCATGGCCGAGTTGAACGAGACCGGGTCCTCGATCTGGTATTCGTAGTCCCAGTTCCACTGGTTCGCGGTCGCCTTGAGCGTAAGCGTCGGCTCTTCCGGCGGCGAATACTGCGCGGTCAGGAGCTGAAACGACGGAACCGCCAGAGCCAGCAGCACCACGACGGGACCGACGGTCCAGATGACCTCGATCATCGTGTTGTGGCTGGTGCGGGAGGGAACCGGGTTCGCGCTCGCACGGAAGCGCAGCATGCACCAGGCGAGCAGCACCAGAACGAGCAGCGTGATCGGGATGATGAACCAGAGGGTGTAGGTTTCAAACCACCGGATCTGCGCCATGATCGGCGTTGCCGCTTCTTGCAGACCCATCTGCCAGGGGTGCGGCTGTTGCGCCCAGGCAGCGCCGGAAGCCAGTACCGCCGTCGCAGCGGCCGCTGCTGCCAGAACCTTCTTCATCGTACGTCCTACTCCCGCCGTCGCTCGAGTCGCGCCATGCCTGTCCGGTCGGGACACGTCCCCCGACACAGGCGGCAGGTTCAAAACATACTCCGATTGCGACCGCAAGAAAGGAGGGCAGGATGCGATGCGGCATTTTGCGCCCCTAATGTGCACTTATTCACGCACACGCGGGAACAGGCTTTGATTTGGGTCAATTCCGCTTTGGGCTGCGGCATCTTGGCCCGAGAGCGTTATCCCCACCTCCTCGCCTGCCGCAAACGTCTTGCGCCTCCACAGGGCCTTTCGGCACGTGCCCTCGCCTAATCGTCGCAGAGTTGCCATGTTTGCGGCTGAAAGCCCCCTGATTCGTCCAGGAGCCTAAAGTGAAGTCAGCGTTCGCCCGAGCCGTACTGGCAGGTCTTACCCTGGTGGCGGCCTACGCCGCAGCCAGCCCCGCGGTTGCACAGCCCAAGGGAACGGTACGCGCCACGCATGGCGCATGGTCGATCATCTGCGACACGCCCGCCGGCGCGAGCAGCGAACAGTGCGTCATGATGCAGAACGTCGTGGCGGAGGACCGCCCGGAGATCGGTCTGTCGGTCGTGGTGCTACGCACTGCGGACAACAAGGCGGAGATCCTGCGGGTTCTGGCGCCGCTCGGCGTGCTCCTGCCGAACGGCCTCGGACTCAACGTCGACGGCAAGGACATCGGCCGCGCCTACTTCGTCCGCTGCTTCGGCGACGGCTGCTATGCCGAGGTGATTCTCGAGAAGCAGCTCATGGAAACGCTGAAGACCGGCAAGTCGGCCACATTCATCGTGTTCCAGACGCCGGAGGAAGGCATCGGCATTCCGGTCGACCTGACCGGCTTCAGCGAGGGTTTCGAGGCGCTGCCGAAGTAGCGCCGGCTCTCACAGGAACTTGTTCGGCCGAATCGGCTCCATGAGCTTCGGCTCGGCCACCGGGTGCAGTGACACGCCCGCTCTGTTCTCCGTGAGCTTGCGCAGTTCGGCGACTGCTCCTTTGGCATCGGCATTCACGTCGATGAAGGCATCCGAACGGCCCGTGACCGAAACGCCCGGGATCGCCGCCACTTCGCGCGCAAGGGATTCGACGTCCGGAGCGGATTCGTCGACCACGATCACCATCTTCGTCATGGCTGCTTCTCCGGTCGGTAGCGACAGGACCGCAATATAGGGCGCGCCCTGCCCCGTGCAAACCTTTGACCGGCGCCGGCGGCGTGACCCGGCGTTTCAGGACAGCATGCCGGCCCCTTCGCGCTGCTTGCCCAGCCCGACTTCCCTCGCGTGCGCCAGCACCAGGTTCCAGATCGCATCGCGCCGGGTCCGGTCTGCTGGCATGTCGCGCACGTGGGGATTTGCCGACAGCAGGCGGGCGATCGCGCCGACCGCCGCGGGACAGGCCATCGAGGTGCCGCTCATCGGCGCATAGCGGTTGCCAGGCACGGTTGACACGATGCCGGTTCCCGGTGCGGTGATGGCAATGCCGGTGCCCGAGACGCCTTCATTGGAGAAGGTGGCAAAGAACATTGTTTCGTCGGACTGGCAGCGATCGGTCGAGATCGTCCAGCGGTCGTAGGCATTCGGCGGCAGGCCGGGCTCCCAGCCGATGGCCGAAACCGCGACCGCGTCGCGGTGCCTGGCCGGAAAGGCGACGAAGCGGCGGAAGTCGTTGCCTGCCGCCGCGACCACCAGCGCGCCTGCCCGCGATGCCTGCTCGATCGCAATGGAGATGACGGGATCGTCGAACGTCCCATCCATCTCCAGTTCGGACTTGAGGCTGAGGTTGATCAGGTGGCAGCCGTCGGCGGCCGCCCTGACGATCGCCTGGTGCACCTCGAAGTTGCGCGCCTGCCCCGTGGCCTCGTCATCGAACACGCGATAGCTGCGAATGGCGGCGGCCGGTGCCACGCCGGCGAGGCCGCCCGGCCCGTTGCCGGCGATAATGCCCGCAACGTGCGTTCCGTGGCCGATCGAGGTATCCGGATCGCCGAGCGCGGTCGGAAGGTCGGGATGCGGCCCGACTCCCGAATCGATCACCGCAACCACGACGCCGGCGCCGTCAGCCGGTTGCCCGGGCTTGACGAGATGGCGCAGGGAATCGGGCGTTGTGCTGAGGTCTATCGGGTCCAGGTCGATCGAATCGCCGGATGTCAGGTCGATCTTCCGGCTCAGGAAACCCCAGTGGCCGGCAAAGCCCGGCTCAATCAGCAGGGTCGCCTCCCTGAGAGCTGGGGCGCGCACGCCGAGGACCACCGTTCCGGTCGCGTCGCTCACCCCGTTGATGTTGGTGGTCGAGCCCTTCAGGCGCAGTGTCACGACGGCGCCGGGAATCGGGTTCCCATCCATTGACGAGCGGATTCTCAGCATGAAGAAATCCGCTCCCAGCGGGCCGATCGAGGCGCCGAGGCGCGAGCGTCCAAGACGAACGTCGGCAACCGCCATTCGGTAATTCACCACCTTGTAGAGCTTGCCGCCGGGCACTTCGCGAGGTTTGCCGGTTGCCCGGCCTCCCGCCTCGACCAGGGCAGCGCCCGTTTCCGGCGCGACCTTTAGCACAGTGACCTTGCCGCGTCCGCGGGGCCTCACTGCGGGCGGCGCACGTTCCAGAACGACAGCAGCGTTTCCGTCTGACTCCATGGGGGAGATGGCGGCCTCGATCAGCATGGGAGGCATGACAGGTGCCATGTCCGCCACAGCGCCGAGCGCCGCGAGCGCAAGCGCCGCATCTGCACCTTCATCAGGAAGAAATACGAATTCCGTCATCTGCCCCTCCCAGAACGGCACGGACGATCTTCGGAAATCCCGCAGGAACTTCCGGAAGAATACACAAGGCAGGAAGTATTTCAAGTCTAGGTTGTGCACTCATCGTATGTACAACTTTCGATTACTTTCTCTCCGTGTCGGCATCCTCACGCGAAGGTCGTCGCGCTCGACCCCAATCTGCTTGCCTCGCCGCGTCCGGGCTCCTACATCAGACCGATCCCGAGAAAGGTCCGGAATGAACACTCCCCTCTCCCTTTTCGACGTCGACGAGGATCGCCTGCGCACGATCGTGGCGCGCACCATCGAGGGGGCCGACGACGGCGAACTCTTCGTCGAGCACAGCGAATCCGAAGCGCTGATGTTCGACAACGGTCGGCTGAAGACCGCGAACTACAACACCGACCAGGGCTTCGGACTGCGCGCCGTCGCCGGCGAGGCGACCGGCTACGCCCATTCCAGCGAGCTCTCGGAAGCGGCCTTGCTGCGCGCTGCCGACGTGGTCTCCGCCGTCAAGTCCGGCTACTCCGGCACGCTGGCCGACGCGCCGCCGCGCACCAATCGCCGCCTCTATGGCGACGAGAATCCCACCGGCTCGCCGACCTTCGAGGCCAAGGCACGACTGCTGCAGGAAATCGACGCTTGGCTGCGCGCCAAGGATCCGCGCGTGCGGCAGGTCACCGCCTCGCTGGTGTCGTCGTGGCAGCAGGTGGACATCCTGCGCGCCGACGGCCATCGCGTCTCGGACGTTCGGCCGCTGGTTCGCATGAACGTATCCGTCGTGGTCGGCGACGGCGACCGCCAGGAAACCGGCACCTACGGCGCTGGCGGGCGCAAGGGTTTCGGTGATTTCCTCGTCGAGGAAAGCTGGAAGCATGCCGCCCAGGAGGCGCTGCGCCAGGCGCTCGTCAATCTCGAGGCGGTGCCGGCGCCCGCCGGCACGTTCGACATCGTGCTGTCGTCTGGCTGGCCCGGCGTGATGCTGCACGAGGCCGTTGGCCACGGGCTTGAAGGCGACTTCAACCGCAAGAAGACGTCCGCCTTCGCCGGCCTTTTGGGCCAGCAGGTTGCCGCCAAGGGCGTCACCGTCGTCGACGACGGCACGATCGAGGAGCGGCGCGGCTCGCTCACCATCGACGACGAGGGCACGCCCACCAACCGCACCGTGCTTATCGCGGACGGCAAGCTGGTCGGCTACATGCAGGACCGCCAGAACGCCCGGCTGATGGGCATGCGTCCCACCGGCAACGGACGCCGCGAGGGCTACGCCCACCAGCCGATGCCGCGCATGACCAACACCTACATGACCGCCGGCGAGTACACGCCCGAGGAAATCATCGCCTCGGTGAAGAACGGCATCTATGCCGTCTCCTTCGGCGGCGGCCAGGTCGACATCACCAGCGGCAAGTTCGTGTTCGGCTGCACCGAGGCCTACCTGATCGAGAACGGCAAGGTAACGCGGCCGATCAAGGGCGCCATGCTGATCGGCAACGGGCCGGACGCCATGCACCGCGTCACCATGGTCGGCAACGACCTGAAGCTCGACACCGGCATCGGCATGTGCGGCAAGGCCGGCCAGGGCGTTCCGGTCGGCGTCGGCCAGCCGCACCTGCGCATGAACCAGATGACGCTGGGCGGCACCCGGGTGTAGCATTCCTGCCTTCCCGCCTGCCCGGGGCAGGCGGGGCGTGGGGGCAGCGCATGAACATCCGTCTTCTCGCAGGCGTCCTGCTCGTTTTGCTTGCTGCGGCCGGACCGGCTCTTGCCGACGACGCGGCCGAAATACGGACCCGGCTGGAAGGCTGGGCCAATGCCTTCAACGAAGGCCGTGTCGAGGAAGCCTGCGGTCTTTTCTCGAAGGAACTGGTGTCCGACATGCCCGGCCAGGGCGAGGCCGGCTATGAGGAGCGGTGCGCCGCCCTCGCCCGGGCGATGAGGAATCCCGACCACCGCTTCCGCTACACCCCCGACATCAAGGAAGTGATCGTCTCCGGCGATCTTGCGATGGTCCGGCTGACCTGGACGCTAACTATGACGCCCGGCGACCTTGTCTCGCAGGAAGCCGGCCTGGACGTCTTCCGCAAGGAACCGGACGGGGTCTGGCGGATCATCCGGTTCATGTCGTTCGAGGTCGACTAGGCTGACGGCGGTCACGAAAGACGCAGTTCGCCGTATAGGAGCGAGCCCGCGATTCGCCGCCATGGTCGGAGCCGGAGTAATCCCGTAGCCGACGCACGCCCTTCCGGTCAGAACGTGATGCGGATCGCGTCCGCGCTCTTCTCTGCGGGCCCGTGATAGACCGCCTCGATGTTGTTGCCGTCGGGGTCGAACAGGAAGGCGGCGTAGTAGCCGGGATGGTAGTTGCGCGGGCCGGGCTTGCCGTTGTCGGCGCCGCCGGCCTTGAGGCCGGCCGCGTGGAAGGCATCGACCGTGGCGTGGTCCCCCGCCTGGAAGGCAAGGTGATGGCGTCCGGTCAGCATCCCCGCCGCCGCCTCGCTGCTGGCGCTCGAAACGAACAGCTCGTCGGCCCAGAAGAAGTCCTTCCCCTCGCCCCCGATCGGCACCCCGATGGCCCCGAGCACCGCCTTATAGAAGCGTCGGCTGGCCTCGATGTCCCTGACGACAAGCTGGATGTGATCGATCAACCGGCCGCGGTACAGCTCCCGGGTTTCCATGGCGCGCTCCTCCTCTCGACACGAGCCATAGCTAGGTGGCCAAAGCAGATCGTCAATCGATGCGGTGCGCTCTATGGAGTTGCCTTAGACCCACGACGCCTGCGTCAGCGGCAGCCGGCCCTCCGGATCGACGATCGACAGGTCCGGCGCGCCCTCGGCGTTCCAGCGCCACAGCGCCACGCATGTCCCGCCGGGGGACATGAAGGACGGGTAGATCACGCCGTCATATCCTTTGGCGAGCAGGCGCTGGCGCAGGAGGTGGGTTTCGGGAACGCCCCCGCCATCCATGATTGCGCGCCATTCGCAGCGGTGGATGTCCGCGCTGATCCCGAGTTCATCGAGCAGCCCCGAATCGGTGAGATCCGCAAGCCGCGCGTTCGAAAGTTCCAGCTGCGCGATGAGGGCGGGATGCTGGACGAATCCCTGGTTGTACTCGGCCCAGGCAGTGGACAGTTCGCGTGCGGCGTAGATCGTGGGTGCACCGACAGGATTCCACCGTCCGCCGAAGCGCGCCGCGCCTTCGCCCGACAGCGGAAGGTGGGACCAGCGCGGGACGAAGGCGCGCCAGAGCGTCAGGCGCGGCGCCTGCGGATCAGGCATAGACGCCGGAACGCACGGCCTCCAGATAGGCAAGGACCTTGTCGGCCTTGCCCTCGCGCACCAGGTCGTAGGCCGTCTTGCCGGCCCAGCCCGGCAGCGGCTGGTGCTTGAACCAGATGGCCGCCCGGTCCTCGCCGCCCGCCATCTCCGCCGCCATGGCGAGGATGCGCACGACTGGGCTCAGCGCGGCGTCAACCTTGCGCGCACCGGTCCGCGCGGTCAGCGTGTTGCGAGCAACACCGATCAGGGAAGCCAGTTCGCCGAGCGTCACGCCCAGCCGCTCAGCCACCCGGCGCGCCGACAGGAAGGGCGCCTCCGTGTCGCCATAGCGCGATGCAGTCAAATCGAAGACGGCGCTGGACATGGTCGATCTCACATCATTTGAGCAGACTTTCTCGTCCACGCGCTCAAAGTATGCTCAAAGTGCGGCCGTTTCAAGGAACGCCGCTATCGGCGTCGCCTGGGCTTCTCCAGCAGCGCCACCGCCTCCACATGCGGCGACCAGAGGAACTGGTCGAACGGAACCACGCCGGCAAGCCGGTATCCGCCGTCGATCAGGATGCGCAGGTCGCGCGCCAGCGTCGCCGGATTGCACGACACGGCGACCACCAGCGGCACGTCGGATCGCGCGATCTGCCGTGACTGGTCCTCCGCCCCGGCCCGCGGCGGGTCGAACAGCACGCCGTCGAATGCCCCAAGATCCTTGGCCGTCAGCGGGCGGCGGAACAGATCGCGGCGCTCATGCGTGATCCGCTTCAATCCCGATGCGCCTCGCGCCGCCCGGTCCAGCGCGGCAAGGGCCGCCGCATCGCCCTCGACCGCATGAACGGCCGCTCGCGCCGCCAAGCGAAAGGTGAAGGCCCCCGCCCCCGCGAAGAGGTCCGCGACCTTCTTGGCCCGCGCCAGATGTTCCGCGGACAGCGCCGCCATCGCGTTCTCCGTCGCCTCGACCGCCTGCAGGAAGCCGCCGGCCGGGGGCGAAACCGCCACGCCCGCGAACATCACCACCGGCTTGGCTGGTTCCACCACGAGTTCGCCGGCCACCGTCAGCCGCGCCAGCTCCTCGCGGATGCCGAAGGCGACGCAGGCCTTACGGGCCGATTCCGACAGCCGCACGGGGCCGTCCACCGCCACGTCCAACCCCGAGGCCGTAGCCGTCACTGCGACATGGACCGGTTCGGCCGGCGGGCAGACGAGCGCGGCCAGGCGCCGGAGCATGTCGAGCCGCGAGGTGATCGCCGGCAGCAGGATCGGGCATTCCTCGACGGCGAAGACGTCGTGCGAGGCGGCGCGGTTGTATCCGAGCACGACCCCGCCCGGCTGCCGCCGCGCCGAGAAGATCGCCCGGCGACGAGTAGCGGGCGCAATGCCGACCGTCGGCGCGACCTCCGCATCGATGCCGCGACTGGCCAGCGCCTGCACCAGCTTCTGCCGCTTCCATTCATGGTAGGGCCCAGACGCCAGGTGCTGGATCGAACAGCCGCCGCAGGTCCCGAAGTGCCTGCAGGCCGGCGCGATGCGCTCGGCCGAAGGCTCGAGGAGTGACAGCACTCGCGCTCGGTCCTTCTCCCGCGCCACCTCGACTGCTTCGCCGGGCAGTGCGAATGGGACGTAGACGGCGCCGCCGGGCGTTTCGGCAATGCCGTCGCCCTGCGCGCCGAGGCGCGCGATCGTCAGCGTTTCGCTCATAGGCCCTTCACCGCACCAAGCAGGAACTCATGATTGCCGTCACCGCCGGCGATCGGCGAATCGACGAGGCCCGCCACGCGCCAGCCCGGCATCGTGCCCAGCCAGTCGGCGATCTCCTCGGCAATGCGCGGGGCGCCTGCCGGGTCCTTCAGCAGGCCGCCCTTGCCGATCGCGTCGCGCCCGGCCTCGAACTGCGGCTTGACCAGGAAGACGCCGCGCGCGCCCGCCGCCGCCAGCGCGAGGGCCGGCAGCAGGGCGAGCTTCAGTGAAATGAAGCTGACGTCGCAAACGAGGAACTGCGGGCGGTCGTCCCCGAGGTCGGCCGCGGCGAGGTCGCGCGCGTTGAGGCCCTCGCGCAGGCGCACGCGCGGATCGCTCCGCAGCGACGGGTGGAACTGGTCGTGGCCGACATCTATCGCCCAGACTCGCGCGGCGCCGCGTTCCAGCAGGACCTGGGTGAACCCTCCGGTGGACGCGCCGATATCGAGGGCAACGGTACCGGCCGGATCGAAGCCGAAGGCGTCAAGGCCGGCGATGAGCTTGAGCGCGGCGCGCGACACATATGCAGCGGCCGGGTCGTCGACGACGATCTCGGCTTCGCTCGAAACGGAGAGCCCCGGCTTGGTCTCGACGCGCCCGGCAACCCGCACCGTGGCGCGTTCGATCGCATCGCGCGCCCGCGACCGGCTGGAAAAGAAGCCGCGGCGCACGAGCAGATCGTCCAGCCTGAATTTGACGTCGCCCTGCATGCCCGCCTCCATGCGCGGCCGCGCGCGGGAAGGCAAGCGGCTCAGTGCTCGATGATGCGTGAGATCACCGGCTCAGGCGCGGGCGGCGCGCACCGAGCGCCCGAGGGCGGAGAAAACCGCACGCACGATGCCGGTCGCGTCGAGGCCGGCGTCGACATACATGTTTTCCGGCTTGCCGTGCTCGGTGAACTCGTCCGGCAGCATCAGGGTACGGATCTTCAGGCCGCGGTCGAGCAATCCCTCGCGCGCCAGCAAAGCGAGCACTTGCGCGGCAAACCCCCCGACGGCGTTCTCCTCTACCGTGATCAGCACCTCATGTTCGCTCGCCAGGCGTCGGATGAGATCCTCGTCCAGCGGCTTGGCGAAGCGCGCGTCCGCGACGGTCGTCGAAAGCCCAGCCGCGGAAAGCTCGTCGGCTGCGCCCAGGCAATCCTGCAGGCGCGTGCCGAACGACAGCAGCGCCACCTTGGTGCCCTCGCGCAGGACGCGGCCCTTGCCGATCTCCAGGATCGAGCCGCGCTCCGGCATGTCGACGCCGACGCCGTTGCCGCGCGGATAGCGGAAGGAGATCGGGCCCTCGTCATAGGCGGCGGCTGTGCGCACCATGTGCCGCAGTTCGGCCTCGTCCGCGGCTGCCATCACCACGAAGCCGGGCAGCGAGGCCAGGAAGGTGGTGTCGAAGGCCCCGCAGTGCGTCGGTCCGTCGGCGCCGACGAAGCCGGCGCGGTCGATCGGGAAACGCACCGGCAGCTTCTGGATGGCGACGTCGTGAACCACCTGGTCGTAGGCGCGCTGCAGGAAGGTCGAGTAGATCGCCGCGAACGGCTTCAGGCCCTCGCTCGCCAGCCCCGCCGCAAAGGTCACGGCGTGCTGCTCGGCGATGCCCACGTCGAACATCCGGGTCGGGAACAATTCGCCAAACAGGTCCAGTCCGGTGCCGGACGGCATCGCGGCGGTGATGGCGACGATGCCGTCGTCCTCCTGCGCCTCGCGAACCAGACTCTCGGCGAAGACCCGCGTGTACGCGGGCGCATTTGCAGGCGCCTTGGCTTGCGCGCCGGTGATCACGTCGAACTTGTTGACGCCGTGATACTTGTCGGCCGCGGCCTCGGCCGGGGGATACCCCTTACCCTTCTTTGTCACGACATGGATCAGCACCGGCCCGTCGCCGTTGTCGCGCACATTGCGCAGCACCGGGATGAGGTGCTCCAGATTGTGCCCGTCGATGGGACCGATGTGGTAGAAGCCGAGCTCCTCGAACATCGTGCCGCCGGTCACGTAGCCGCGCGCATGCTCGACCGCGCGCGTGACCGCGCGGTCGACGCGCTGGCCGAGATAGGAGGTCAGCTTCTTGCCAAATTCGCGAAAGCCCATGTAGGTGCGGCCGGAGGCCAGCCGCGCCAGGTAGGCGCTCATCGCGCCCGACGGGGGCGCGATCGACATGTCGTTGTCGTTCAGGATGACGATGAGGCGGGCGTTGAGCGCGCCGGCGTTGTTCATCGCCTCGTAGGCCATGCCGGCGGACATCGCCCCGTCGCCGATCACGGCGATGACGTGGTTCTTTCCGCCCTTCAGGTCGCGCGCGACAGCCATGCCGAGGCCGGCCGAGATCGAGGTCGAGGAATGCGCCGCGCCGAAGGGATCGTAATCGCTCTCGGCCCGCCGGGTGAAGCCGGAAAGCCCCCCTTCCTGCCGCAGCGTGCGGATGCGGTCGCGCCGGCCGGTGAGGATCTTGTGCGGATAGGCCTGGTGGCCGACGTCCCAGATCAGCCGGTCGCTCGGCGTGTCGAACACATAGTGCAGCGCCACCGTCAGTTCGACCACGCCGAGACCCGCCCCGAGATGTCCACCGGTCTGCGAAACGGCGTCGATCAGCTCGGAGCGGAGTTCGTTGGCGAGTTGAGGCAGGTCCGCCTCGTCGAGGGCGCGCAGGTCGACAGGCGTACGGACAGTATCAAGCAGTGGGGTCGAAGGGGGGTGTTTCAAGGTTTTGCCTGCCGCACCGGATCGTTTCGCCCGGTTCCTGATGATGGAAATAGGGGCAGAAGCGTGACAAGTAAATGCGCGCCGGAACGAAGCTACCGCTCCGGCAAGGGTATGAACTCCTCTTCATCACCGGGGACGATGTCGAATCGGCCCGTCTTCCACTCATGCTTGGCCTGCTCGATGCGTTCCTTCGAGGAGGAAACGAAGTTCCACCAGATATGACGGGGCGAGCCGAGCGAGGCGCCGCCGAACAGCATGAAATGCGCGCCGAGCGTCGAGGACACCACGATCTCGTCGCCAGGGCGGAAGACCAGAAGCCGGTCGGAGGGGAATGTATCGCCCGATATCGTCACCTCACCGTCGAGCACATAGATGGCCCGTTCCTCGGAGTCGGCCGCGATCTGTACCGAAGCGCCCTGGGCCAGCCGCAGGTCGACATAGAGCGTCTCGGACGCCGTCACCACGGGCGAGCGCATGCCCTGGAAGTTGCCGATCACAACCCTTCCCGAAACGCCGTCGGCGTCAAACTCTGGCAGGCGGCCGCGATTGGTGTTGGCGAAGGACGGCGCCTGTTCCTCGTGCGTTTCAGGCAGCGCGATCCAGGTCTGCAGTCCCGACATCGCCATCGGCTCGCCGCGCAGTTCTTCAGGCGTCCGCTCGGAGTGGACGATGCCTCTCCCCGCCGTCATCAGGTTCACGTCGCCCGGCTCGATGACCATTTCGGTGCCGAGCGAATCCCGGTGGCGGATCTTGCCGTCCAACAGATAGGTGACGGTCGCCAGCCCGATATGCGGATGCGGACGCACGTCCATCGCCTTGCCGGGCCGCAGGATCGCTGGCCCCATCCGGTCGAAGAAGATGAAGGGGCCGACCAGCCGGCGCCGCGCCGTGGGCAAGGCCCTGCGAACCTCGAAGCCGCCAATGTCCTTGGCGTTCGGGATCACCATCAGTTCGATGGCGTCGCAAGCGAAGGCGTCGCCGGGGGCGGGGTCGTTGCCCGGAAAGAAGCTCATGGGGCCACTCTAGGACGGCGGGGCGCGGATTACCAGACGTGTCCCGCCGCCATGGCTTTCGCCTCAGTGAAAGCGGTAGGTCACGCCGAGCACCGGGCCCGACAAGTTGACGTCGAAGACGTAGTCGTTCTTGCGGTAGTCGACGGCGAGGTGCTTGTAGCCGGCGGAGACTGTCCAGTGGTCGTTGATCGTGTAGTTCAGCGTGCCCAGCACCGACCAGGTCAGGTCGGACCCGGCACCGAAACCGCCGATGTCGGCCTGCGCCAGCAGCGAGAACTGGTCGGTGATGTTGTAGAAAGCGCGCGCGCCGATCACCGGGTCGATCCAGTTGAACTGCTCCTTGCGCGAGATGCTGCCGAGCAGGTCGGTGCGGATCGTCACCTCGTTTGAAATGTACCAGTAGCGGCCGCCGGCCAACGCGTCGAAGGTGAAGTCCGGCGTATCGACCAGCCGATAGCCGATCTGCGCCGTGGCGTTGAATTCGATCGAGTCCAGTTCGCCGCTGACTTCCAGGCCACCCGGAAACAGGTCGGGCAACACGCGCGTCGACTTGGCCGACGAGGTGTTGACGTACATCATGTCGCCCGAGAACACGATGTCGTCGCGGCGCGCCCAGATGTTCAGGAAGCCGCCCATGTTGAAGTCTTCCATAACGTCGCCGAAGCTCTTCTCGACATGGATCGTCGGCGCGGCCCGGAACGGCGAGATGTCGCCCCGCATGCCAGCCGCCCACATGTAGGGCGTCACTTGCACGACCCAGTCGGACGAGGCGACGGGCACCTCCTCCTCTGGCAGGGGATCGGCCGCGAACGCGGCTCCCGTCGTCAGCAACGTCGCGGCAAGTGCGACACAGGCAGAGGCCCTCAAGTCCATCACAGTCATCCCCTCAATGTGTCTTTGTACACGCGTCCGTCCTTCATGATGATCTTCATGTTCCGGTCGGGATCGGCGACCAGATCAATGTCTTCCAGCGGATTCCCGTCCAAGAGGACGAGGTCGGCCAGCGCGCCCGGCTCGATCACACCCAGCTTGCCGCGATAGGGATTGCGCGCGCCTGAGAGTGCGAGCACCTCGCCGCTGTGGCTCGTTGCCATGCGCAGCGCCTCGGCGTTGCCGAACCAGCGCCCGATCTTGGCGAGCTGCTTTCCCTGGGTGCGCGTACCCGCAGGGCTGAACAGCACGTCGGTGCCCCAGACCATCCTGACGTTGAACTTCTGGCCAAGTTCGAAGGCGCGCACGGTGCCTTCGGCGATCTCCTGCTGCTGCTGCCGCTGGATCGGGTTCTGCTTGGGATTGGAATCCTCGTCGGCGAGGAATGGCTGGATGCTCCACCACGTACCCGTATCGGCCATCCGTCGCACGGTGTCCTCGTCGGCAAGCTGGCCGTGTTCGATGCACTGCACGCCGTTGTCGATCGCCCGGTTGATGCCCTCGGAGGTGTAGACGTGGGCGCAGACGTAGGTGCCCCAGTCGGCCGCCGCCTGCGTCGCGGCGCGGATCTCGTCCGGCGTGAACTGCACCACGTCGATCGGGTCGTACTGCGAGGAGACGCCGCCCCCAACCATGATCTTGACCTGGCTGGCGCCGAGCATGAGTTGCTCGCGCACCCGCCGCAGCACCTCCGGCGCGCCGTCAACGATCGCGGCGATGCCGGCCAGCTCGGAATGAGACAAGTCGTTGCCGGACCCCCGCGGTACCTCGTAGCGGAAGCGAAAATCGCCGTGCCCTGCCGTCTGCGTGATCATGGCGCCGGACGGGAAGATGCGCGGCCCGGTCGCGATGCCCTCATCGATCGCGCGCTTAAGCGAGAACGTCGGACCGCCGACGTCGCGCACCGTGGTGAAGCCGCGCATCAGCGTCTTCTCGGCCTCGCGCGCAGCGACGAGATGGACGTATGGAACGTCGGCCGTGAGCGCCACCATCTCCGGAATGGCCGCCAGCATGGCGTGCCAGTGCGAGTCGATGAGGCCCGGCATCAGCACGCGGCCGCCGCAGTCGATCACATCGGCGTCTGTCACGTCTTCCGCCGCCGGAAACAGCGCTTCGATCCGGTTGCCGGAAACCAGGACGCCCGATCCCTCGATCAGCTTGCCCTGCCGTCCGTCGAAGATGCGGACGTTGGAGAACAGGATCGGCTTGTCGGAAACCTGCGCGAAAGCAGAACGGCCCATCGACGCCGCCGCAAGGGTGCCGGCGATGCCCTTCAGCACCGACCTGCGCGACAGGCCCGCGGTGAGGCGTTCGTTGATGCGGGAAATCGTCGGCGTGTGGCAGGCGCATCCAACACCGCGCACCAGGTGCCTGTACCGATCGCCGAACCTCTGCATCCCGCCACTCTCCACCAAGCCGCCGGCGACTCACCGTCGGGGGCGCATTCGCATGAGCCTGTTCGCGCGATACCTGTTCAACCCGGGGGAAACAAGGGATTGCGCCGACTGTTCCGCTACTCGGTGTCGAGCGGTTCGGTGCCTGCCGGCTTGCCCTCGCGCGACAGCCGAATCTTCTCGACCTTGTCCTCGGCCGCCTTCAGCAACCGGTCACAGTGCGCCTTCAGCGCCTCGCCTCGTTCGTAGATCCGGATCGACTGGTCGAGCGGCACATCGCCGCGCTCCAGGTCGTCGACGATCTTCTCGAGAGCGTCGAGCGCTTGCTCGAAGCTCATGGCGGCAATGTCGGCGTTCGCTTCGTCGGCCATACTCAACCCTTCATCAATCGCTTCACATGGGCCGCCGCCGATGTCGACAGCCCTTCAAGGTCGTAGCCGCCTTCCAGCACGCTGACCAGCCGTCCACCGGCGCTGCGCTCGGCGCACTCCATCAGTTCGCCCGTCGCCCAGTCGAAATCGTCCTCGGTGAGGTTGATCTGGGCAAGCGGATCGCGGTGGTGCGCGTCGAACCCGGCGGAGACGATGATGAGGTCCGGGGAGAAGTTGCGCAGCGCCGGAAGCAGCCGGGTGCGGAACGCCTCGCGGAAAACCTCGCTGCCATCGTGCGGGGAGAGCGGCGCGTTGACGATGTTGCCCGCGCCCGTCTCGTCCTTCGCGCCGGTGCCAGGATAGAGCGGCATCTGGTGTGTCGAACCGTAGAGAACGGTGGCGTCGTGCCAGAAGATGTCCTGCGTGCCGTTGCCGTGGTGGACGTCCCAGTCGATGATCGCCACATGCTCGGCGCCATGCGCCTTCTGTGCATGGCGCGCGGCGATGGCGGCGGTGTTGAACATGCAGAAACCCATGGCGCGGGATTTTTCAGCATGATGCCCCGGCGGACGCGCCGCCACGAAGGCATTGTCCGCACGTCCGAGGAAGACGTCGTCGACCGCCGCGTTGGCCGCGCCGACCGCGCGCAGGGCCGCCTCCCAGCTTTTCGGGCTCACCGAGGTGTCGGCATCAATGGCGCAGATCCCGGTCGCGGGTATGGCCCGCCGGATCGCCGCGACGTGCCGCTCGGGATGTGCATAGAGGAGCGTCGCCTCGTCGGGCATCGGCGCCTCCTCGCGCAGCAGCGCGTCAAACGCCTCGCCCTCCAGCGCCTGCACCAGCGCCCGCAGCCGTTCTGGCCGCTCCGGATGTCCGGTTGGCGTCAGGTGCTCCAGGAAGACCGGATGCGAATAGAGCTTCGTCGCCATGTGCCCGATATAGGCCGAGGCACCGCGAAAAACCACGCGCACGCGGCCACTGGTGCCCGACTTCAACAGCTTACGCGGCTGTACCGTCAGCCCGCGAGAGCACGGATCGGCCTGACAAGGGTGCGCTGCGCTACGGATTCCGAAGCGACGCCAGGCACATCGTCGCCGCGTCGTTCAGGAACGCATCCTCCAGTCGGCCGTCGATTCGCCTGGTCCCGCTCGATGAAGCGAGGCGGCTGCCCTTTCCTTGAGTTCGCGGAAGGGCCTTGAGATCTCCGACAGCTGTCGATCCCAGTCGGGATCTGGAACCTGTCCCTCGATGCGACGGAAATACACTTGCATCAGCGCCGCGATGCAGAAGGGCTCGATCAATGCGGCACTGAAGGCCCAGGCGGCTACGATCGCGAGCACGAACGCCCATCCCGCCATCTGGCCCGGCATGTAGTGCAGCAGCGCGGCTGCCGGCGCGAGGGTCGAGAGGAACACCACGATCGCCAGCCCCCACATCATCAAGGTCAGCCACAAGGCGTTCTTCAGCATGGCGCGGGCGTTCTGAGCGTAGAGCACCACGCCCTGTCGCCCGGTCTCGAACGGCTCGCGGGACGCGCGGCGGATGTTGTAACCGAGGATGATCTCGTCGACATAGGTCAGCGACATGCGGATGACGGCGTTCAGGAAGCCGACCAGCGTGCCCAGGCCCGGAATCGGGATGAAGGCGGCGATGCCGCCAGCGAGGCGCGCGATCGTCCTCAGCACCGCCTTGACCAGCTGGTCGAGCACGAACAGCACATTCGCCTCGCCGAACCGCTCGGTCACCACCTTCCGGGCATAGGCGATCTGGCCCAGCCCGCCGGGAATGGGGCGGCCGTCGATGAGGTGGACCATCACCGCAACGTGCCCCGCCTTTACCACGTAGAGGATGTACTCGCGGATCCAGTACAGGACGACCGCGACCAGCACGAAACCTGCTATCCCGCCCCACATGGCCATCATGGCCGGACCGGTGTCGGGGAAAATGTGTCCCACGCCGTAGCCGACACCCGCCGCCGTTCCGGTCGCGAAGATGTAGGCCAGCGTTATTGCGGCATAGACGACGATCCGGAAAAGCACGAACGGCCAGGTCCGCAAGACGATACCCAGCGTGCGGCCAATCGAGAAATCCCACATGCGGTCACCCCCCGGGGGCCGCAATTTGGCGGGCCCCGACGCGGTGTCAACCCGCGCCCACGGGTGAGGTCGAGCACCGGGACCGGGAGACAGACATGCCCCTCCCCCGAGACGAGCAACGGGTGAGGCCCCGGCGAGACGGCCGGGGCTTCTGCCTACATGATCTCGGTGCGCAGGATGCGAATGCCGAAGCCCTCGATGCCGACATAGTGGCGCTCGCGCGAGGCGTGCAGCACGATCGAGGAGATGCCGAGGTCCTTGAGGATCTGCGCGCCCAGGCCGATCACCCGCCACTCCGCCTCGCGGCGCCGGGCTTCCTCATGCGTCTCGCGATCGCCTCCGAGGGGACGATTGCGCCCGGCCCCTGCCACGCCGACGGAGCCTTCGCGCAGATAGACGAGCACCCCGCGTCCGCGCTTGCCGAAGTCGGCCATCACCGTGTTCAGCGTCTGCCGCGTCCCGAACACGTCGCTGACGACGTCCTCCGGGTGGAGGCGCACCGGCACCTCCGCGCCGTCCCTCACGTCGCCGAAGACGATGGCAAGATGGTGCATGCTGTCCCAGGGCACGGAGTAGGTGTACGCCTTCGCCTTGCCGGCCGGCGTCTCGATATCCGTGCAGGAAAGACGCTGGACCAGCGTTTCCTGGCGCTGGCGATAAGCGATGAGGTCGGCGACCGATACCCGCTTCAGGCCGTGGAGCGCCGCGAACTCGGCTACCTGCTGGCCGCGCATCACGCTGCCGTCGTCGTTGACGAGTTCCGAGATCACCCCGACCGGCGGCAAGTCGGCCAGCTTGCACAGGTCGACCGCGGCCTCTGTATGGCCCGAGCGCATCAGCACGCCGCCTTCGCGCGCGATCAGGGGAAAGATGTGGCCCGGACGCACGAAGTCCGATGCACCGGCATTGCCGTTGGCGAGGTTGCGCACCGTCAGCGTCCGGTCGTCGGCGGAGATGCCCGTGGTCGTGCCGTGCTTGAAGTCGACGCTGACCGTGAACGCCGTCGTGTGGGCCGAATCATTGTCCGCCACCATCGGCGCGAGGTTGAGCCGCTTGGCGTCCTCACGCGTCATCGGCGTGCAGACGATGCCGGACGTGTGGCGCACGATGAAGGCCATCTTCTCCGGCGTGCAGTGGACGGCCGCGACGATCAGGTCGCCCTCATTCTCGCGGTCGTCGTCGTCCGTCACCACCACGATCTCCCCGCGCTCGAAGGCGCGGATGGCTTCGACGACGGATTTCTGATCGTAGGCCATGATGCTCACTTCGTTTGGAGCGAATAGGGAGTAGCGAATGGCGAATGGGGAAGCTCCCAACCCTATTCGCTATTCGCCATTCGCTATTCGCTATTCGCTGATTTCCCCGTCTGCCCCCGATGGCGCAGATAGTGATCGGCGATCGCGCAGGCCACCATGGCCTCGCCGATCGGCACGGCCCGGATGCCGACGCAGGGGTCGTGGCGACCCTTGGTCATGATCTCGATGTCGTTGCCGTCGCGGTCTATGGAGCGGCGCGGCGTCAGGATCGAGGACGTCGGCTTCACGGCGAACCGCGCCACGATTGGCTGGCCGGTGGAAATCCCGCCGAGGATGCCGCCGGCATGGTTCGACAGGAAAACCGGCTTGCCGTCATTGCCGGCGCGCATCTCGTCGGCGTTTTCCTCGCCGGTCAGCCGCGCCGCGGCGAAGCCCTCGCCGATCTCCACGCCCTTCACGGCGTTGATCGACATGAGGTTGCCGGCAATGTCCTGGTCGAGCTTGGCATAGAGCGGTGCGCCGAGGCCCGGCGGCACGCCTTCGGCGACGATCTCGATGACTGCTCCCACCGAGGAGCCCGCCTTGCGGATGCCGTCGAGATAGGCCGAAAATGGCTCGACCGAACCCGGATCGGGCGTGAAGAACGGGTTGTCCGGGTGCTCGACGAAGGTCCAGTCCCAGCGCGACCGGTCGATTTCCATCGTTCCCATCGCCACCAGCGCGCCCCGCACCTCAAGGCCGGGTACGACCTTGCGCGCCAACGCGCCCGCCGCCACGCGCGCCGCCGTCTCGCGTGCCGACGAGCGGCCGCCGCCGCGATAGTCGCGCAGTCCGTACTTCACGTCATAGGCGTAGTCCGCGTGCCCCGGACGGTACTGTCGGGCGATGTCGCCGTAGTCCTTGGAGCGCTGGTCGACGTTCTCGATGAGCATCGACACCGGCGTCCCGGTCGTTACCAGGGTCTCGCCGTCCTCCTCCGTCAGCACGCCGGAGAGGATCTTCACCTCGTCGGGCTCGCGCCGCTGGGTGACGAATCGCGACGTGCCGGGCCGGCGCCGGTCCAGTTCGCGCTGGATGTCGGCGCGCGTGAAGCGGATACCGGGCGGACAGCCGTCGACCACGCAACCGAGCGCGGGCCCGTGGCTCTCGCCCCAGGTGGTGACGCGGAAAAGATGGCCGAAGGTGTTGTGCGACATGGCTCGGCTTCCGGAAGGACGGGTCTTCCTATTTGTGAATCCCGCGGGGGTCAAACGCCGCGGCGACGTTTAAGTTTTGACACAATGAGCGTGTCTCTGCTGACATGTCGGGCGAACGGGGTGAGGGACCCGCGCGGCGTCCACCCCAAGCGCGGCGTCGCGACGACAGCAAGAAGAGGAACAACATGCGGATCCTGAGCGGAGCACTGGGAGCCCTGCTGGCACTTACCTTGGCGGCGCACGCCGCGGAGGCCGAGGGCAAGATCAAGTCCATCGATCAGGACGCCCTGACCATCACGCTCGACGACGGCAAGGCCTACAAGCTGCCAGGCGAGTTCGACATGGAATCGATCCATACCGGCATGGAAGTCGTGCTCGCCTACGAAAAGATCGACGGGCAGAACCTCATCACCGACATGCAGCTCATGGAGTAGCCGCTAGAGCCACTCCAAGTGGCCGTCCTTAAGGCGCAACACCCGGTCCTGCGGGACCGGCATGCGTGCCGCCTCCTTCATCGACAGGCCGGTTAGGTGCCGGAAAAGCGCCCTGATGACGCCGCCATGCGTGACGCAGACCGTGGGCTGCAGGAACTCCTCGAACACTGGCACGATTCGTTCCATCAGCATCTGGTAGCTCTCGGCCCCCTCGCCCGGGGGCACGAAATTCCACTTGTCGCGCGAGCGCACGGCCGTCGCGCCTGGCGTCATGGCCTCGAGCTCAACGAAGGTGAAGCCCTGCCAGTCGCCGAAACTAACCTCGACGAGCCGGCGATCGACGCGGTAGCCCTGCGGCTCCAGCCCCATGGCGACCCGGATTCGCTCCATCGTCTCGCGGGTGCGGCGCATCGGGCTTGCAACGAAGTCGAACTCTTCCGGGTCGGGAACCAGCGCCTTCAGCTTGGCGCCATTGGCGTCCGCCTGGGCCCGGCCCAGGTCGGTAATGTCGGTTTCCGCCTGTCCCTGCAAACGACCTTCGGCGTTCCAGGCCGTCTGGCCATGGCGCACGATGTAGACAAGCTGCTTACTTCCAGCGTCGCCCAAGGCGCAGCGCTCACTCCTTGACGACACTGATGTCGGGCGCGTCGACCGCCTTCATGCCGACGACGTGGTAGCCGGAGTCGACATGATGGACCTCGCCCGTCACGCCGCGAGCCAGGTCGGACAGAAGATAGAGGCCCGAATCACCGACCTCATCCGGCGTCACCGTCCGCTTCAGCGGCGCATTGTACTCGTTCCAGCGCAGAATGTAGCGGAAGTCGCCGATGCCGGAGGCCGCCAGCGTCTTGATCGGACCTGCCGAAATCGCGTTGACGCGGATTCCCTTGCTGCCGAGGTCGACCGCGAGATAGCGCACGCTCGCCTCGAGCGCGGCCTTCGCGACGCCCATGACGTTGTAGTGCGGCATCACCTTCTCGGCGCCGTAATAGGTCAGCGTCAACAGGGAGCCGCCGTCGGACATCAGCGCCTCGGCGCGGCGGGCCACGTCGGTGAAGGAGAACACCGAGATCTCCATGGTGCGCAGGAAGTTCGCGCGGGTCGTGTTGACGTAGCGACCGTCAAGCTCCTCCTTGTCGGAGAAGGCGATGGCGTGCACGACGAAGTCGAGCTTGCCCCACTTCTTCTCGAGCGAATCGAACACCGCGTCGAGCGTCTCCGGCTCGGTCACGTCGCAGTGGCCGATGAGATGCGCCCCGAGTTCCTGGGCCAACGGTTCGACACGCTTGCGGAACGCATCGCCCTGATAGGTAAGTGCAATCTCGGCGCCCTGCGCCGCACAGGCCTTTGCGATGCCCCAGGCGATCGACCGGTTGTTGGCCACGCCCATGATGAGGCCGCGCTTGCCGGCCATCAGGCCTTGTCCAACAGCCATCGAGTCTTCTCCTTATTAGTTAGGGAGCCTATCGCATAGCCCTCACGCGCCTTCAAGCGCCCTGCGTGCCGAAGCATCACCCGTCTGTTCTCTTGATCAGCACCTTCAACTCCGGCACGCTTTGGTCGGACGGGGTTGGTCATCGAGCGGAGGCTTCGATCATGGGCAACCCAAGGCACAATCGCGGCCATGCCGGCGAACAATCGATGGGTTTCTATTGGGGTGAGCGAGGTTATTTCCTCGTAGACGGCCCCAGTGGTGCCGGCGGCCACGCAGCAAATGCTCCGGGCTTCGACGGCGTCGCCTACAATCCGACCACTGGCCACATGGTCATCTACGACAATAAAGCGTTTGCGCGCGCGGGAAATGTCTACAGCGCAACGGCGATCTCGGAAAACCTCTCGAAAAATCTCGCCAACCTTGCGAACGCAGTCGCCGCGCGACCCGACATTCCGCAACAGCAAGCGATACTGACAAACATCAACACTGCACGCGCTTCCCTCGCTCCGGGTTCAACGACCCGTTGGCCTCGGAGTGTCCAGCTCGCGGTATCCAACGCCAGCGGCCAGTCGTCCGGTGTCGGCGGCAAGTTGGCCAACGGTACGATTTCGTTCATCGACTACTACGCAGCGCCCGCTCCTGCCCCGCCACCAGCGGGCGGCAACTCGTCTGGTTCAAACGCCCGTACCGGAAGCGCCTGGTCTGGCCCATCAGCCGACGCCGCCCTGCAGCGCTTCAACGCACGCACGAGCAATATCCAAGGTATCGGTGGCGCCATCCAGATGCTGCAGCAGTGGGCCTCTCAACGCAGTGCGATGAATACCTACTACGAGGCACTGGATGAGATTGCGAAACGCGCAAACGAGATCGACGCCCAGCAAAAGCGCAGCCCTTACGAGTCGGTGGTGATCAAGGTCTTCTTCAAGATCGACAACGAGAACCTGCCCGCTGAAATTCCTCGGTTCTACCGCCTGATCGGCGTCGAGATCGGAGGAGAGAGCCTGGCACACGGCGACCTGCTGGGTCCCGGCGAGCATGGCTACACGATTCGGATTCCGGCATTGCAGCGCAACCCGGCGGCCGATGCGCCGCGTCCTGAACCAGGAAGGAGCTGGCAGCAACGATACGACAGCTTCGTCGGATCGTTGTTTACGCGAGGTGGCAATGTTGCGGACCCGGAGGGCGCATTGTCCACGCTCAACGGGCTGGCGATGTTCGACATATTGCCGATCCTGAAGAGGCTTAAGGGCAAGGAGCCTTTGGCATTCGACAAGCTCCAGCAGGCCCTCGACTGGCCAAGCGTTGGCGCCCGGATTTTCACGCAGCGCCTGCGCGCGGCCTTCATTGCCGTGCGAGCCAGCGAGAACGCGGGCGCAGCCGTCTTTCAGAACTACGTCGCGAGCTGCCGTGACTTCGGAAGCCTACCGCCGGCCCAGCAGAAGGACGTCGAGGCGTTCCTGACGGGCGCACCGCCACCTGTTCAGGCAATGGATCGTCCCACCGGCAAATGGACAGTCAAGGTCCACAAATGGACCTGGATCTACACGTTCGACGACTTCGGCAACGTGTCCTGGGTCGACCCGCTCAATGGCCAGGGCGGCAAGGGCAGGTGGGCGATCGTCAACGGGGTGTTGCGGACGACATGGGCGCCTTCACCCACGGTGGAGGAATGGACATTGCCTCTCACTCCGAAGGAACAGACCGGTCAGGCGCGGATGGCCGACGGCTGCTACGCGCTCTCGGCCGAGATGGTCGACTGAGCGCGCAACACTTCAAGGAGGCGCCTTCGCCTTTCAGCCCCGGCGCTTGCGCGCCCATGCCTCCAGGTCGGAATCGAACCGCTCCGGCAGCATGACGCGCAGGTGCACGTAGAGGTCGGCGTGCCCGCCGGTCTTGACCGGAAGGCCCTTGCCCTTCAGCCGCAGCACCTTGTCCGAACTCGACCAGGCCGGGACGTTGACCGCCACCTTGCCGGTCGGGGTTTCGACCGCCAGCTTCGTGCCGAGGATCGCGTCCGTCAGGTCGATCTGCTCGTCGACATGAAGGTCGCGACCCTCGACCCGGTAGCGCGGATGCTTACGGAAGACGATCTGCGCCAGTGCGTCGCCGGCGCCGCCCGGGCCCGGCTCGCCCTGCCCCTTCAGGCGAATCGTCTGACCGTCCTCGACATAGGCCGGAAGCTTCACCGCCAGGCGCTTTCCATCGGGAAACACGGCGTTCACCTTTGCGGCCGTCGCCACGTCCTCGATGCTGACGTCGAGCTTCGCATGCACGTCCCGTCCCGGCGGGCGCACGTCGGCACCGAAGCCGCCGGACATACCGGCACCGCGACCGAAGGCCTGCCCGAATATCTCGCCGAAGATGTCGGAGGCATCGCCAGTGCGGAACTCGAAGCGGCTGCCGCCCGGACCGCCCGCATGTCTGCGGAAGCCCGCGAAGGGGTCTCCGCCGGCCGACTCGAAGCCCTGGAAGCGCGGCTTGCCTTCGCCGTCGATCTCGCCGCGGTCATACGCGGCGCGGTTCTTCTCGTCGCCGAGGATTTCGTAGGCCTGCGTCGCGGCGTTGAACCGCTCCTTGGCCTTCGGGTCGTCGGGGTTCTGGTCCGGGTGATATTTCTTCGCCAGCTTGCGGTAAGCCGACTTTATTTCCTTGGACGTCGCGCTCTTCGCAACGCCCAGCACATCGTAGGGATCGCGCATGACTTCCTGCGTGACGTTGGGGTTCGCTCGCTGCCTATATGATCGTGGCTAGGAAGAAATTCCAGACCCAGCTACGGCCGAGATCACCATACATCAAAGCGGACGGAATTCTTCCATCCGCCACGCACCCGGCGCAACCATGCAGGCCTGCCCCTTGTACATCGCGACGCCGTCGAAGCGTTCGCGCGTCGCCGTGAAGGTCCGGCAGAGCTCGCTCCCCTTCCTCGCCTCCTGCAGCGCACTGATCGCACCCCGCGATCCAGTCTCGGCATTCGCCCAGGGCAGCGGCGCGCCTGCCATCACCTCGACGTCGGCGGCCGAAACCGCGTTTCGGATCGTGATCTCGTCGGAAACATGCTCGACGGAGGCGTCGGACGCCGGGCGATTGACTGCACCGGTGAGAATCGTCTTGTCGGCCGCCATGTCCTCCAGCCCCGCGCCGCCACCGATGCAGCCCGAAAGCATGGTTGCCAGAACCATCAGCACGAGAAGTCCGGCCGGCCGCGTGCACTTTGCGGCGGCGGAGGCTTGCGCGCCTCGCGACAATCGGCAATCTCCCCGTAAGTACCCTGGAGATTCATGTTGAGCGAGATGGCGTTAACAAACGGTGACTTCACCGGCGCGGAAGACCCGTTCCGCCTGTTCGGTGAATGGCTCCAGGACGCGACCGCGAGCGAGATCAACGATCCGAACGCGCTGGCCCTCGCGACGGTGGATCAGGACGGCCTACCCGACGTGCGCATGGTCCTGCTCAAGGGCTACGACGAGCGCGGCTTCGTCTTCTACACGAATTTCGAGAGCGCCAAGGGACGCGAGATCCTGGCCAACATGAAGGCCGCGATGGTCTTCCACTGGAAGTCGCTGCGCCGTCAGGTGCGCATCCGCGGGCCAGTGGAGGTGGTCAGCGACGCCGAGGCAGACGAATATTATGCGTCGCGGCCGCGCGGCAGCCGTATCGGCGCCTGGGCTTCGAAGCAGTCGCGCCCGCTCGAGAGCCGGTTCGCGCTCGAAAAGGCGGTGGCCGAGTACACGATGAAATATCCGATCGGCGAAATTCCGCGGCCGGCGTGGTGGTCCGGTTTCCGCGTGAAACCGGTGCAGATCGAGTTCTGGCACGACCGCCCCTTCCGGCTGCACGACCGCATCGTCTTCACCCGCACCGGCGACGGCCCGTGGACGAAGGAACGGCTGTATCCCTGATGGGGCGGCGCCTGTGGGCCGCATCGCGGCGGCACAGGCGCGGCGCAGAGTCAGATCGAGATTCCGGCAACGCGCGCAAGCCCTTGTTTTGGCGTGTTGTTCTTGTCCTCTCTTGCCCGCCAGCTAGAACACGAGCGCGGCCTGTCCGGGCCTCAGCCCGTCAGGTCGAGCTCCGCTTCAGCCAGCGCATGGCTGCCGCGACGCCGATGCCAAGCAGCGGCCAGATGGCCCAGAAATCGCCGGGCGATGCGAGAAGGTTGATCCCGACGATGCCAAGGCAGATCACGCCGAGACCGGCGAGGCGCCGGTCGAATAAGGTCTGGCGCCGCGTCCAGGCAAGGGCTGCCGCAACGACAAGCGCGAGCAACGGCCACGCAGCCCAGAAGTCGCCGGGCGATGTCACGAGGTTGATCACCACCAACACGACCGCGACGACGCCGAAGGTGCCCAGGGTGGGGGCGAGGCGGCCGCCGAACTGCACCGGCTCTCCCGGGCCAGTCTGCGTTGCGGCTCGGGGGTTCGAACCGGCTGCGGACTCTGACGCGGAGGCCGTCCGCCCCGACGCCCGTGCCTGCGCAGCGCCCCGCTCGCCCACGCGCACGATGAAGCTTGGGACGCTCTCGTCGACATTCTTCACCGACAGATCGCCCCCGAACTCGAACCCAACCGCCAGCTTGTTGCGCACCTGGTCGTAGACCGTGTTGGAGATCAGGATACCCCCCGGCTCCGCCGCCGCCTCCAGCCGCGCTGCTATGTTGACGCCGTCGCCATAGATGTTGCCCTCGTCGACCAGCACGTCGCCGAGATTGATGCCGATGCGAAACACGAGCCGCCGAGCTTCCGGCAACCTTGCATTACGCGCGGCAAGCTCGTTCTGGATGTCGATTGCGGCGCGGACCGATTCAACCACGCTCGGGAACTCGGCGATGATCGCGTCGCCCCAGGTGTTGACGACCCGCCCGCCGTAGGTCGTCACGATGCGTGCAATGGCCTCGCGATAGGCCTTGAGGGTGGCGAATGTCCCCTCCTCGTCCTCGCCCATGAGCCGCGTGTAACCCTCGACGTCCGCGCATAGCACGGTCGTCAGCTTGCGCTGCGCTCCCCGACCAGCTTCGGTCACCGCAATCGTTCCTCTGCCAGTTTCAACTCCGCGCCCCTCTGCGGTGACGGTATTGCGAAGAGGCAGCCGGGGGAACAGGAAAAGACCCGCGGGAGGCGGTCCGGTGTGGTACGGAGCGGCTATCTGGCGGGGGCAGTTCTTCGTCCCGAGCCAAAGAAGGCGGCACCGCCGTCCCTCACGGAATGGGCAGCGCGCCCCTCGCAACTCCAGAAACCCATTTGCGCCGACAGATGCGACGTAAAGAACGCTTCGCATTGCCCGTGAGCCTGATCTATCGTCGCGTCTTGGTTGCAGAAGCAGCGGGAGGGATCAACTTTTGAGACTAGCAAGATAGCCGCGCGCAGTGATCAGGCCGCCGGGCCCGAGCAGCATGACGAAATGCTTGGGCGCCGCGGCAGAATGAGATCGCAGTCCTTTCAAACACCATTCCCATGAGAGAATTCCACTTGATCAGAGCTGCCATTTTTTCCGTTGCCCTCGTCGCGGGGGCGACTGTCGGCACCGTTGCCGCCCATGCCGCCGACTACCAGAAAGTCTTCGAGGAGGATCAGGCCAGTGCCAAGGACCACCCGCTGACCGGCCGGTACGGAGACTCAAAAATCCTGCTGCAGAGCGTTGCCGCCTTCAACGAGATCGAGCTGCCGGCCGGCAAGGCGGCTTACGACGGCGGCAAGCATTTCACCGAAACCGTGAAGGCCGAAGGCAAGATCACGCGGACAGTCTATATCACGCCGCCTGAGCGCTCGTCGCTGGAGGTGTTCCGGAACTTCTACGACAAGCTGACGGCGGACGGGTTCGACACCATGTTCAAATGCGCCGGCAAGGACGAATGCGGCGAGCCGTTCAAGGAACTGAAATACCACTGGAACAACACGAACACCCATGTCAGCAACACCACTGTCAAGGGCGACCGCTTGCGCCTGGTGTCCTCGGTGTTCGATGGGGCGCAGGACATCCGTTACGCGCTGCTGAAGAAGGACGACACGCTCGTCGCCCTCTACGTGGCGCTGAACCGCGGCGGGACCTTCGGCGACATTTCAAACGCATTGAACGATCGCGTCACCGCGCTGGTCGAGGTGGTTGAGTCCAGGCCTATGGAAAACCTGATGCGCACGGTCGACAGCGCCGAGATGGCGTCGAAGATCGCCAGCGCGGGCAGCGTGGCGCTCTACGGCCTCTACTTCGATACGGACAAGGCGGAGCTGAAGGCGGAGTCCGAGCCTCAGCTCGCCGAAATGGTCGACTACCTCAACAGAAATGAGCTGCGGTTCTTCGTGGTCGGCCACACGGATAGCCAGGGAAAGCTGGACTACAATCTTGAACTTTCCAACCGCCGCGCCAAGGCGGTCGCGGCTGCGCTCGTGGCGCGCGGCATTGCCAAGGACCGGATCGAGGCGCGCGGCGTGGGTCCCCTCGCCCCGGCCGCGCCAAACGACGAGGACGAGGGCCGCGCGAAGAATCGCCGCGTGGTTCTGGTGGCGCGGTAGGTCCCCCTTCGTAGGCAATGCCAGACTTCCGGCCCCGGACGAAACATCCGAGGCCGGCAAGGAACACTTTACAGGCGGCGATCCTCTCTGGATGCCCACAGCCCGACCGCCGGAGAGGTCCGTTCCGGCGGGACGAAGACTTCCATGCCGTTCCCTCGCCGGCGCCGCGGATGGCTGGCTATGCCTGACCCGGTTCGAACATGTAGAGCTTGACTCCGCCAGTCGCGAAGTTGGCCAGGTCGCCAGCGGCTGCCTGGCCGGCTTCCGACGCAAGGCCTGCCTGCAGTGCCGAGAGGCTGTCAAATGTCAGGATGGCGACGAGATGGACATCCGATTCGCCACCCGACACCGCAACCGGCCCCTTGCTGATCTCGTATTTCTTGAGGCCGGGGATCTTGTAGGCCAGCGGGATATGCGTGGCCTTGTAGTAGGCGTCGAATATCGCCTTATCCTTGGGCGTATTGTACAGCACGACGAGCTGGGCCATTGCCGCTCTCCTCCAGACATCTTCGAGGTGCCCGTCGCCAACCTAGAGCAGATTCGACCTAATCCGGGTCATATCCGGCGGCCTCGAAGTAGTGTCGGCATTCCTCTGGCGTGGAATGCAGAGAGGCAGTCGGCGACGACCGACCACAGGTCGTCGACGGTTCTGGCGGCGGCCTTTCTGAGCAGGGCCTTGAGCTTGGAGAAAGCCATCTCGGTCGGGTTGAAGTCGGGTGAGT
>Ga0182742_1000203_pt1 | contig 113266 bp, 111 predicted proteins | sample eDN5th37CBELigMG_FD_128880 | JGI IMG/M metagenome (GOLD analysis project Ga0182742, IMG submission 128880) | Enriched Miracle-Growth compost microbial communities from Emeryville, California, USA - eDNA 5th pass 37_C BE-Lig MG (version 2)... ... | reverse complement strand
TGCCTGTCCGCCGCGCGCGACAACGAGAGCCTGTCGGCGCCGCGGCCGCCGGCCGCCGCCCGGGACGTCCAGGAGCAGCGCGGCAAGACGGCGCAGCAGGCCGGGGCCGGCCTGATGCGCCACAGCCACGAACGCTACCGCTACCTGGCCGACTGGCGCGGCAGCGAGCGCGGGTTCATTCCGTTCACGCTGGACGAGATCGAGCGCCGCGGCTACGGCGACTGCAAAGACCTGACCGTGCTGCTGACCGCCATGCTGCGCGCGGCCGGCATCGCGGCCGAGCCCGCCCTGGTGGTGCGCGGCGCCGTGGCCCCGAGCGTGCTGCTGCCGGGCATGGCGGCGCCCAACCACTCGGTCGTGCGGGCCCGCGTGCAGGGCAAGACCTGGTGGCTGGACCCGACCAATCCGGTCTTCGTGCCCGACTTCATCATGCCCGACATCCAGCAGCGTTGGGCCTTCGTCATGGACGCTCAGGGCCGCATGCGGCGCGAGGACATTCCGCTGGAGCGGCCGATGCCCAGCTTCGCCGCCACCCGCCGCGAGCGCTTCCTCCAGGACGGGCAGGCCGAGGTCCGCGCCTCGGTGGATCTGGCCGGCATGGCGGCGGTGCAATTGAGCCTGGGCGACCGGCAAGCGGGCACGACGGCGATGGACCAGGTCCTGTGCCGCAGCTTTGCCCCCGAAAACCGCGATTGCAGCCTGCGCCGTCCGGCCAGCGGCTTCGTGATGCCGCCCGTCTATCGCATCGACGCGACGCTGGTGGACCTGCAGGCGCTGGAACGGGCCGGCGCCGGGTACGTGCGCACGCAGTCCGCGCTGGCCGAGGACTGGGAATTCTTCGCGCGCTATCGCCGCACGGGCCAGCTGGCGGACATCTATCTCGGCGCGCCGGAGGTCCTGTCCCATGACGTGACGCTGACCGGCGCCACAATCGATGCGCCGGCGCTGCGCTGCCGCGTGCGTTCGCCCTGGATCGACGTGGACCTGGAAGGCGCGCCGGCCGGGTCGGACTATCGCTACCGCTACCGCAGCCTCAGGAAGGTGGGCTGGTTCAGCCACGCCGACATCACGTCGGAGGCCTTCGGCCAGGCCATCGAACAGGGCAGGCAGTGCGTGGCGTCGCTGCGCATGACGGTCGCGCCGCCGGACCGGTGAGCGCGCCCGCGCCCAAGTAAAAAAACGCGGCCACGAGGGCCGCGTTTTCATTGCCTGCGAAAAGCCGGCTTATTCGAGCTTGATGCCCGCCTTCTTGATCACGTCCGCCCAGGCGCTGCGCTCCTGCTCGGCGTAGGCCTTGAATTCCTGGGCCGACAGCGGCATGGGGATGACGCCCATGTCCAGCATCTTCTGGGACACGGCCGGGCTCTTGAGCGTGGCGTCCAGGTCGGCCGAGAGCTTCTTGACCACGTCGGCCGGCAGGCCGTCCGGGCCCACCAGGCCTTGCCAGGCGTACGCGACGAAATTGGCCACGCCCTGCTCGGCCATGGTCGGCGTGTCGGGCAGCACCGGCAGGCGCTCCGGCGTGGCGGCCGCCAGCACGCGCAGCTTGCCGGCCTTGACGTTGGGCAGGCCGGCGGCCAGGTCGATGAACATCAGGTCCACCTGGCCGCCCAGCAGGTCCTGGATGGCCGGGGCCGCGCCCTTGTAGGGCACGTGCAGCACGTCCGCGCCGGTGCGCTGCTTGAACAGCTCCAGCGCCAGGTGGTGGGGCGAGCCCGCGCCGGCCGACGCCGCCGTCAGCTTGCCCGGTTCCTTCTTGGCGGCCGCCAGCACCTCGTCCACCGTCTTGTACGGGGAATTGACGTTCACCGCCAGCAGCAGCGGGAACTTGGCGATGCCGCCGATATAGGTGAACTTGGCCGGATCGTAGGACAGCTTGGCGTACAGCGACGAGTTGAAGGCCAGGGTGCCGGAGTCGGCGGTGCCGACCACATAGCCCGAAGGTTCGGCCTGGGCGATGGCGGTGGCGCCGATGATGGTGGCGGCGCCCGGGCGGTTCTCGACCACGATGGTCTGGCCCAGCGTCTTTTCCAGGCTGCTGGCGACGGTGCGGGCCACGACGTCGGTGCCGCCGCCGGCCGGGTAGGGCACGATCCAGCGCACGGGCTGGGTGGGCCAGGATTGGGCGCTGGCCGCGCCGGCGGCCAGGGTCAGGGCGGCGAGCGCCAGCAGGCGCTTCATGGGCTTGTGCATGGGGTGTCTCCTTGTGCGGAAGGGCTAAAGCGCGGCGGTCGCAGCCTTGGTCGCCGTCGAATTCACGCCGCTTTTTCTTGCGCCGCCATTATGCCTTGCGCTTGCGCAAACAAACCGGAAAAAAACCCATGCCCGGCGCGGATCACTGCGGATCGGGGTAGGTCCGGGCGCCGAACACGGCCGTGCCGATGCGCACCTCGGTCGAGCCTTCCTCGATCGCCAGCTCGAAATCCCCGCTCATCCCCATCGACAGCCGGTCCAGGCCGACGCCGGGGATAGGGTCCTGGCGCAAGCGGTCGCGCAACTCGCGCAGGGCGCGGAAACAGGCCCGCACCTCGGCCGGGTCCGGCGAGTTCACGGCCAGCGTCATCAGCCCCTGCACGCGCAGGGTGGGGAAGTCGGCCGCGATCCGCCGCAGAAAGGCCGGCACGTCGGCCGGCGCCATGCCGTACTTGCTGGGCTCGGAGGACGTCTTGACCTGCACCAGCACGTCCAGGACCCGGCCCTCGTTCTGCAGGCGGCGGTGCAGGGCCTCGGCCAGTTCCACGCGGTCCAGCGACTGAACCTCGGCCGCGTCGCGCGCGGCGTCGCGCGCCTTGTTGGTCTGCAGATGGCCGATCAGCACCCATTGCAGGCCCTCGCCGGCCAGCGCGGCGGCTTTTTGCCGGATCTCCTGCGTCTTGTTTTCGCCGAAGCGCGTCAGCCCCAGCGCCATGGCCTCGCGGATGGCTTCCACGCCGAAAGTCTTGCTGACGGGCAGCAGCGTCACGCTTTCCGGCGGGCGGCCGGCGCGCGCGCAGGCCTCGGCGATGCGTTGCTGGATACGGGCCAGGCGCCCGGCCATGGTGTCTACGGCGGTCATGCAGCTCTCTTGCGGAAACGGAAACGCCTCATAGTGTAGGACCGCGCGCGAGGCTTGCGCCACGGGGCCGGCCGCGCCGTTGACCCTGCGTAATCGGCAGGCTTAGAATTTGCAGATATTTGTTTATATTTCAATCTTTTATGCCCTCCGGCGCCGCTTGCGGCACGGCCCCTCAGCCCTTTCCCCGTCCCTCCGCCATGTCCAGCGCAGCGCCCGAATACGCTTTTGCCCAGCCATTTTGCAACCCGCCGGCCTCGCCGATCCGTTCGCTGATGCCATACGCCATGCGGCCCGGCACCATTTCACTGGCGGGCGGCTATCCGGCCCAGGAACTGTTCGACATCGAGGGTCTTACCATCGCCTCGACCCAGGTCATGGCGCGCCTGGGCGCCTGCCTGCAGTATTCCAACATCGACGGGCAGGCCAGCCTGCGCCATGAACTGGCGCGCCTGTCGGCCGAACGCGGCCTGGTCTGCGACGCCGACACCGAGCTGGCCGTGACCGGCGGCTCGCAGCAGGCGCTGGCGCTGCTGAGCCGCGTCATGCTGCAACCGGGCGACCACGCCATCATCGAATCGCCCGCCTTCCCCAATTCCGTCCAGGCGCTGCGCTACACCGGCGCCACCATGCACACCGTGCCGTCCGGGCCCGAAGGCATCGACGTGGACGCGCTGGACGCGCTGGCCGCGCAGGTCAAGCCCAAGATCGTCTGCGTCGTCGCGTCATTCTCCAATCCCTGCGGCGCCACGCTGACGCGCCAGCGCCGCCTGCGGCTGCTGGAGCTGGCGGTCAAGCACCGCTTCCTGATCGTCGAGGACGATCCCTACAGCGAACTGCGTTTCGCCGGCGAGGCGGTGCCGCCCATCGCGGCCCTGGCCGAAGGCGAGGCGCGCCACTGGGCGGTGTACCTGGCCAGCATGTCCAAGACCATGGCGCCGGCGCTGCGCATCGGCTGGCTGGTCGCGCCGGCCGAGGTCCGCCGCCGCTGCGTCGGCGCCAAGGCCGCCGACGACATGGCTTCCTCGGCCTGGATACAGGAAGTCGTGGCCCAGTACCTGGCCAACGGCCGCTATGCCGAGCACGTGCCGCGCATCCGCGCCGCCTACGGCCAGCGCTGCGACGCCATGGCCGAATCCCTGGCCCGCGAACTGGACGGCCGGATCACGTTCAGCAAGCCCGAGGGCGGCATGTTCTTCTGGGCGCGCCTGACCGGCGAGGTCGACGCCACCCGGCTGCTGCCCTACGCCATCGAACACGAAGTGGTGTACGTGCCGGGCAAGGCGTTCTATGCCGATCCCGCCCAGGCCGACCTGCACGCCATGCGCATGTCGTTCGCCACCATGAACGAAACCCAGATCGCGCAGGGCATGCAGCGGCTGGGCCGCGCGCTTCAGGCCTGCGAGGCCAACGAGCCGGTTTCGATCTCGCTGGCGGCCTGAGGGAGCGCCGGCGCATACCCAAATAAGCGCCGGTTGTTTGGCGCGCGCGCTTCATGTCTATAAGATTGTTGGCTTCGGCGCGCTCCCGCGCCCTGAAGCACAACAGGAAACAGGTCATGAAGATTGCAAAAGGCTTGATGGGCGCGGCGCTCCTGATGGCGGCCGCGCAAGGCGCGCAGGCGGCCACGCTGGACGTGGTGCGCCAGCGCGGCGCGGTGGCTTGCGGCACGACGACCGGCTTCGCCGGGTTTTCCGCGCCCGACGCGCAGGGCAAGTGGCAGGGGCTGGACGTGGACCTGTGCCGCGCCATCGCCGCGGCCGTATTCGGCGACGCCAACAAGATCAAGGTCGTGCCGCTGAACTCGCAGCAGCGCTTCACCGCGCTGCAGTCCGGCGAGGTCGACGTGCTGACCCGCAACACCACCGTGACGCAGCAGCGCGACACCGCGCTGGGCATCATCCACGCCGGCATCAACTTCTACGACGGCCAGGGTTTTCTGGTGCCCAAGTCGCTGGGCGTGAAAAGCGCCAAGGAAATCAACGGCGCCACGGTCTGTCTGCAGACCGGCACCTCGAACGAGAACACGCTGGCCGACTGGGCGCGCGCCAATAACGTGAGCTACAAGCCGGTCGTGATCGAAACCTTCAACGAGGTGGTCAACGCCTTCGCGGCGGGCCGCTGCGACGTCTTCAGCACCGACGCCTCGGGCCTGGCCTCGATCCGCATCTCCAAGCTGCAGAATCCCGACGACTACGTCGTGCTGCCCGAGATCATCTCGAAAGAGCCGCTGGGCCCGTTCGTGCGCCAGGGCGACGATGCCTGGCTGAACGTGGTGCGCTGGTCGCTGTCGGCCATGATCGAGGCCGAGGAATACGGCGTGACGTCCGCGAACGTGGACGAGCAGGCCAAGAGCGCCAACCCCAACATCAAGCGCATCCTCGGCGTGACCCCTGGCAGCGGCGCGAACCTGGGCCTGGACGAGAAGTGGGCATACAACATCATCAAGCAGGTGGGCAACTACGGCGAGAGCTTCGAGCGCAACGTCGGCCAGGGCAGCCCCCTGAAGATCCAGCGCGGCCTGAACGCGCAATGGACGCAGGGCGGGCTGATGTACGCCCTGCCGATACGCTGACGCGGTGCCTTCAGGCGCCGGGATGGCGGTAGAGTTCGGCGATCTTCATGAAGGCGGCGCGCAGTTCGCGCGTGCCGCCCTGGAAGATCATCGGCCGCCCGCGATGCGTGAACACCACCAGGCGCTTGGAGAACACCATGGGCACGAAGCGCGCGTAGCGCACGTCTTCCCAGGCCACTTCGCGGCGCGTGAACCAGGTCTGGCGCAGGCCGCGTTCGTCTATGGTGGTGATCGAGGTCTGCATGTGCCAGGACACGAACAGCAGCCCCAGGAAGCACAGCGCCACCACCACCATCAACAGCGTGTCGTAGGGCTGCGAAGGCGCGCGGATGGCGGTGGTCACCACCTGCACGCCCAGCACGGCCAGGATCACCCAGGTCAGGATGCGCACCCAGTCCGGCCATGCCTGCCCCGACAGCGGCAGCGGGCCGATCGCGCGCAGCAGCGCCGCGCGGTCTTCGGGAGCGGGTGCGCCAGTCGAAGCGCTCATGCCGCCCGTTTCGCGGCAATGGCGTTGCCGGCCCGGCTGGAGCCCTTGCGGTTCAGGTGGGCCGACATCCATTGCCCGATATCGACCACGGCGTCGAAGTCCACGCCGGTGTCGATGTCCAGGCCGCGCAGCATGTACAGCACGTCCTCGGTGGCCACGTTGCCGGTGGCGCCCTTGGCGTAGGGGCAGCCTCCCAGGCCGGCCACCGACGTGTGGAAGATGGAAATGCCGGTCTCCAGCGCCGCCAGGATGTTGGCCAGCGCCTGGCCGTAGGTGTCGTGGAAATGGCCGGAGACGCGCGCCGGATCGGCCACCCGCGTCACGGCGGCCATCACCTCGCGCACGTGCTTGGGCGTGCCCACGCCGATGGTGTCGGCCACGTCGATCTCGTCGACCTGCATGGCCAGGTAGCGCTGCGCCACGTCCACCACGGCCTCGACCGGGACCTCGCCCTGGTACGGGCAGCCCAGCGCGCAGCTGATGCTGCCGCGCACGCGGATGCCGGCTTCGCGCGCGGCCTGCACCACGGGTTCGAAACGGGCGATGGATTCGGCGATGGAACAGTTGATGTTCTTTTGCGAAAAGGCCTCGCTGGCCGCGCCGAAGATCACGATTTCATCCGCGCCGGCGGCGCGCGCGCCCTCGAAACCCTTCATGTTGGGCGTGAGCACCGAATAGATGGTGCCGGGGCGGCGCTGGATGCGGGCCATCACGTCGGCGCCGTCGGCCATCTGCGGCACCCACTTGGGCGACACGAAGGACGCGGCTTCCACATTCGGAAAGCCGGCGGCGCTGAGCCGGTCGACCAGTTCCACCTTGATGTCGGTCGGCACGAATTCCTTTTCGTTCTGCAGGCCGTCGCGGGGCGACACCTCGACGATCTTTACGCGGGAGGGCAAAGCCATGTGTGTTCCTGTTCCGGGGTGCAATGGGCGCCGTGTGGCGGCGCGACCGTTCAATATTAGCGCCTACTTCAGGCGCTGGTATCGGCCGTCGTCCAGCCTGGCGATCCGTCCCTGGAGTTCCAGTTCCAGCAGTTGCGCCTGCAGCTCGCCGGTGGACAGCGCGCAGCGGGCCTGTATGGCGTCCAGGTGCAGCGGATCGAAGCCCAGCGCGTCCAGCACGGGATGGTCCGGCAGCGCGGCGGGCGCGGCCTGCGTGCCGCGCGCCGCGGGCATGGGGCCGCCGCCGAGTTCGTCGGTGATGTCGCTGGCGGTTTCGACCAGCTTGGCGCCCTGGCGGATCAGCGCATGGCAGCCGCGCGACAGCGGCGAATGGATCGAACCGGGGATGGCGAACACCTCGCGTCCGCTTTCGCCGGCCAGCCGCGCGGTGATCAGCGAGCCGCTCTGCCTGGCCGCCTCGACCACCAGCACGCCGCGCGCCAGCCCCGCCACGATGCGGTTGCGCTTGGGAAAGTGCTGCGGCTGCGCGCCGGTGCCCAGCGGCAGCTCGGACACCAGCGCGCCGTGCGCCGCGATGCGGTGCGCCAGCTCGCGGTGGCGCGCGGGATAAATGCGGTCGATGCCGGTGCCCATCACGGCCACCGTGCCGGCGCCGTCCGGGCCGGCCTCCAGCGCGCCCTCATGGGCCGCGCCGTCGATGCCCAGCGCCAGCCCGCTGACCACGCGCCAGCCGTGCGCGGCCAGGTGGCGCGCGAAGGCGCGCGCATTGTCGCAGCCGCCCGGCGTGGCGTTGCGCGCGCCCACCACGGCCAGCGAAGGCCCTTGCAGAAACGCCGGGTCGCCGGCCACGTACAGCAGGATGGGCGGGTCGGCGATGGTGAGCAGGCTTTGCGGATAGGTCGGGTCCGCCAGCGTCACCAGGTAGCGGCCGGGGGCGGCGGCCCATTCCAGCGCCTGCTCGACCTGCGCGGCCATCCCGGCCGGCATCGGCGCGGCCAGCTGGCGCGCCAGCGCCTCGGGCAGATGACGCGCCAGCGCCGTGGCGCGCTGCGCGTAGATCTGCTCGGGCAGGCCCAGCGCGCTGAGCAGCGTGCAGGCGGTGGCGGAACCGACGCCCGGCTCCAGGGACAACCGCAGCCAGGCGGCGAGTTCGGAAGAAGATTGCGTGAGCGGCATGTCGCGGGCGCGTGCAGGATGATTCGGTGCGTGAGTGTCGCATGCGGTGTCGCATGGGCGCGCGCGCCGGCCGCGCCGGGTGGACGGAATTGCGCGCCGGCGGGGCGCCGGCAACCGGGGACGCGGCAATCCCGCCAATCCTGAAATTAGGCGAAAACTATTAGAAATCAAGACTCTAATGAATTAAACTCTTACTCAGCATCATTACCAGGCTCCCCCTTTTCAATGGCTTTACTTCCTATTCTTCGCTACCCGGACCCGCGCCTGCACAAAAAGGCCAAGCCGGTCGCCGAGGTCGATGACCGCATCCGCCAGCTCGTGCGCGACATGGCCGAAACCATGTACGACGCGCCGGGGGTGGGCCTGGCCGCAACCCAGGTCGACGTGCACGAGCGCGTCGTGGTGATCGACGTATCCGAGGAAAGCAACCAGCTGCTGGTCCTGATCAACCCCGAGATCACCTGGCGCAGCGACGACTACAAGGTCTACGAAGAGGGCTGCCTGTCGGTGCCCGGCATCTACGATGAAGTCGAGCGCGCCTCGCGCATCCGCTGCAAGGCCCTGGACATCGACGGCAAGCCCTTCGAGTTCGAAGCCGACGGCCTGCTGGCCGTCTGCGTGCAGCACGAACTCGACCACCTGGAAGGCAAGGTGTTCGTCGAATACCTGTCCAACCTCAAGCAGAACCGCATTAAAACGAAGCTGAAAAAGGCCGAGCGCGAAGCGCTGAGAGCTTAACGGATAGGCCCACCCCCTACCCGCTGCGCGGGCCCCCTCAAGGGGGCGGCGCTGGCGGACCGGCGAAGCCGGCTCCGCGGCGCCCCGGATCGGGCAGGGCATCTGCATGCGCGGAAGCGCTATTCTTTGAGCCCCTGTTTCATTCTTTTCCAATTCCCATGCGCCTAGTCTTTGCCGGCACGCCGGAATTCGCCCGCATCGCCTTCGACGCCTTGCGGGCCGCCGGCCACGAAATTCCCCTGGTCATGACCCAGCCCGACCGTCCGGCCGGACGCGGGCTGAAGCTCACGCCCAGCCCCGTCAAGCAGGCGGCGCTGGACGCCGGCATCGAGGTGGCGCAGCCGCGCAGCCTGCGCCTGGACGGCCGCTATCCCGACGAGGCCGCGCAGGCGCGCGCGCTGTTGCAGGAAGCGGCGCCCGACGTGATGGTGGTGGCGGCCTATGGCCTGATCCTGCCGCAGTGGGTGCTGGACCTGCCGCGCCTGGGCTGCCTGAACATCCACGCCAGCCTGCTGCCGCGCTGGCGCGGGGCCGCGCCCATCCAGCGCGCCATCGAAGCGGGCGACGCGCAGACCGGCGTGACCATCATGCAGATGGACCAGGGCCTGGACACCGGCGACATGCTGCTCGAGCGCGTGGTGCCGATCACGGCCGACACCAATGCGGCGCAGCTGCACGACGCGCTGGCCCAGGCCGGCGGCGAGGCCATCGTCGACGCGCTCGCGGCGCTGGCGCGGGGCGCACTGACCCCGCGCAGGCAGCCCGATGAAGGCGTCACCTACGCGGCCAAGCTCGACAAGGCCGAGGCCGCGCTGGACTGCGCCCAGCCGGCAGAACTGCTGGCGCGCCGGGTGCGCGCCTTCAACCCGGTGCCGGGCGCCAGCATCCGCCTGCCCGGCCTGGCCGATCCGGTGAAAGTGTGGCGCGCCCAGGCGCTGGACGAGACGTGCCCGGCCGAACCCGGCAGCGTGCTGCGCGCGGACGCCGCCGGCGTCGACATCGCCACCGGCCGCGGCGTGCTGCGTCTGCTCGAATTGCAGAAGGCGGGCGGCAAGCGCCAGCCCGTGGACGTGTTCGTGCGGGGCTGGCAGCCCGCCTGAATCCGCGGCCGGCGCGCTCAGGGCTGGCCGGCCAGCAGATCCAGATAGGCGCCGGACACCAGATGCTCGGGCGCCACGCCCAGCGCCTGCATCAGGCTGCGGGCCTCCTGCATGCCGGCCTCCACCGTTTCGCCGTCGCGCAGCACCACTTCGAGTTCCAGGAATTCGCCCAGGCCTTCGACCCGGTCCAGGTGGATGCGGGTGCGTCCGGTGATGTACAGCAGGCGCTGCTTGCGCACGCGGCCGATCGCGCCGTAGGCCAGCGCCAGCGTTTCGCGCAGCGCGTCGGGCGCGGCGGTCGGCGTGATGATGTAGAAGCTTTCCTTGGGCCCGGTTTCGTCGTTGCGGCGGTAGAAAATCAGTTCGCCCGAGCCGTCGGCAAAGGCGCGCAGCTTCAGCCGGCCCCGGGCGCAGGCAAAGAAGGTGTCGTCCTGCGCGATATGCGTGGGCTCCTGGCCCGACAGCGCCGCCGCCAGCGGTTCGATGGCCGCGAGGCCGGGCACCCGGGCCTTGATCTCGACATTGCGCGCCATGCGGAGCCTGCCGGGTTTCAGTACAGGGTGCTGGCCGCCCGCGCGGGCAGCTCGCGGTCGTAGGCCACGCCGTCGATGGTGCCGGACGACAGGTCGGCCAGGATGCGGCCGGTGCTGGGCAGCGCGCTGCGCGGCACCTGCGTCTGCGGGTCCCACAGCTTCGAGCGCAGCAGTGCGCGCGAGCACTGGAAGAACACGGTCTGCACGTCGATGACCAGCACCGAGCGCGGCAGCTTGCCGTCCATCTCGAAGCGCGCGAGCAGGGCCGGCTCCACGCTGATGCGCGCGGTGCCGTTGACCCTCAGCGTCTCGCCCACGCCCGGCACCAGGAACAGCAGGGCGATGCGCGGATCGGCCAGCACGTTGCGCAGCGTGTCGATGCGGTTGTTGCCGCGGCGGTCCGGCAGCAACAGCGTCTTTTCGTCCTCCACCACCACGAAGCCGGCCGGGTCGCCGCGCGGCGAGGCGTCCAGCCCGCCGGGGCCGGCCGTCGCCACCATGGCGAAGGGCGCGGCTTCGATGAAGGCGCGGTAGTGCGGATGCACGTGATCCACTTCCTTCTTGATCGAGGCCTCGCCGGGCTCGCCGTACAGGTCCTTCAGGGCGGCGGCGTCGGAAATCAGGTGGGCGGGATCGAGATGCATGGCGATGGGCTCCGGTTCAGGCCAGGGTGGCGGGCAGGTCGGCGACAGTCAGGAACAGCTCGTCGGGGCTGCGCTCGCGCAGCGCCTCGACGTGGTTATAACCCCAGGCGACGGAGCCGACGCGCACGCCCGCCTTGCGGGCGGCGTCGATGTCGCGCATTTCGTCGCCCACCAGTAGGAAGCGTTCCGGCGCGGTGCCGTGCTGCCTGAGCAGGCGGTCGATCTTGGCGGACTTGCCGAACAGGTCGGTGCCGCATTCGAAATCGTCGAACAGCGCGGCGGTCTGCTCGCCCAGCACGCGCCGCACGTTCTCGATGGAATTCGAGCTGACCACGGCCAGGCGCAGCCCGGCCGCCTTCAGCCGCGCCAGCGCGTCCGGGATGCCGTCGAACAGCTGCACGCTGGGGTCGATCTCCTGCATCAGCATGCGCACGTGGGCCATGATGGCCGGCAGCTTCCACAGCGGAATGCCGAGGTACTTCAGGATCTCGGCGGCCTCGCGGTGGCGCAGCTGGTCGCGCTCGGCGGCGTCGATCTTGCGAAAGCCGTATTTGTCGGCCACCGTGTTGAGGATGGAATTGAACCAGGGCATGGTGTCGGCCAGGGTTCCGTCGAAGTCGAAAGCGGCGAGGTCGTATTTCAAGTGCAGGGTCCAGTGCGCGTCCGGCGCCGGCGTCAAACGCCGTCGGGGTGGAGGAGGTAGTGCACGACCGGCGCCAGGGCTTCCAGCGGCGGGGCGCCGGCCACGACGCGGGCCGCGTCGGTCCACGGATAGTCCAGCGCCAGCAGCCAGCCGAAGACCGCGTCGGCGTCGGTGGCGGGCAGCGTCACCATGGTCTCGATGGTGATGACCAGGCTGGAGGCGCGGTAGGGCTGCGGCTGGAATTCCCAGTCATAGCGGCCACAGCCCACGCGCACGTTGCCGCTGGCCTTTTCGGTCATGCCGACGATCCAGTCGCAGCGGTAGCCCGGCAGCTGCGCGCCGGCCTCGGGCCGCGACAGATAGAAGGTGTAGACGTTGTCGTAGGTCTGGCCGAACTTGCGCACCAGCGTGTCGGAGATGGCCGCCAGGCCATGCGATTCCGGCGGGAAGGCGATGGCCTGCGTGCGCAGCGCCATCTTCAGCACCGCGTCCGGTGCGAACGCGCGCGCCATGTAGTGCGGGCGGTTCTCGTCCTTGGCGTGGAAATAGTCGCGCAAGACGGATTCGGTGCTGGCGGGGGGCAATGTAGCGGGGGACATCGCAAGAGCTTCCATGAATGGGGGCGTCAGGCCTTGACCGGGTCGAACCACTTCGAGACGTTGGGCGGCTCGTAGATGGCGTAACGGTCCAGCAGCAGGGCGGGGTCGGATTCCACCACCAGCATGTCGCGATGCTGGGGGCGGATGAATTCCTCATCGACGGCGTGGTCCACGAACCGGACCAGCGCGTCGTAATAGCCCGCCGTGTTCAGCAGGCCGCAGGGCTTCTGGTGCATGTTCAGCTGCGCCCAGGTCCAGACCTCGAAGAATTCTTCCAGCGTGCCGGCGCCGCCGGGCAGCGCGATGAATCCATCGGCCTTCTCCATCATCATGGCCTTGCGCTCGTGCATGCTCTGCACCAGGTGCAGCTCGGTCAGGCCCCGGTGCGCCTGTTCCTTTTTCTGCAGCAGTTCCGGGATCACGCCGATCACGCGGCCGCCGCCGGCCAGCACTTCATTGGCCACCACGCCCATGATGCCGACCACCGATCCGCCGTACACCAGCCCCAGATCGCGCTTGACCAGCTCCCTGGCCAGCACGCGGGCCTGCTCGATGTAGTCCGGCCGCGATCCGGGGTTGGAGCCGCAATACACGCAAATGTTCTTCAGAGTCATAGGGTTCGGGCGACGCTGTCCCGTTACAGATTGCGTCACGGGTTTTCGGGAAGCCCATAGTTTACGCAAGGTTCCCGAAGCATCCCCGGCCGCCGCCGTATTCGGGGCCAGAGGCAATGTTTCGACACAGCATGTTCCGCCACGATCGGTAGACTGGGAGCTACGGATCGACTGGAAGCCCCAGGTCGCAGCGCTTTCACTTAACCCAAGAGGAGCCACGATATGGAACAAGCAACCCGTACCCGCCCGTTCGACATGGACGTCAAGGCCATACGCGCCAAGGCCCGCCAGGACATCGAATCCGGCGCCGTCACCGACACCTACCGCGCCGACCGGCAGACCGTGCTCAAGCTGCTCAACGAGGCGCTGGCCACCGAAATCGTCTGTGTGCTGCGCTACAAGCGCCACTACTTCATGGCGCGCGGCCTGAACGCCGAACCCGTCGCCGCCGAATTCGCCGAACACGCCACGCAGGAACAGGAACACGCCGACCGGCTGTGCGAACGCATCGTGCAGCTGGGCGGCGAGCCCAACCTGTCGCCCAAGGGCCTGCTCGACCGCAGCCATTCCGAGTACGTCGAAGGCACTACGCTGGTGGACATGATCAAGGAGAACCTGATCGCCGAACGCATCGCCATCGACAGCTATCGCCAGATGATCGAGTACATCGGCGAGCAGGACTCCACCACGCGCCGCCTTCTTGAAGAGATCCTGGCCGTGGAAGAGGAGCATGCCGACGACATGTCGGACTTCCTGGCCAAGCGTTGAGCGGCGGCGCGCGCCGTCAGAGGGCGTCGGCCCAGAGGTCGTATTCGTCCGAATCGGTGACGCGCGCGCGCACCATGTCGCCCGCCTTCAGCGGGCGCTCGGCGCTCACGTAGACGCAGCCGTCGATCTCCGGCGCGTCGCCGGCGCTGCGGCCCACGGCGCCGTCCTCGTCCACTTCGTCGATCAGCACGTCGATCTCGCGGCCCACCTTGCGTTTCAGGCGGGCGGCCGAGATGGACTGCTGCAGCTCCATGAAGCGCTCCCAGCGCTCCTGCTTGACCTCGTCGGGCACCGGGTCGGCCAACTGGTTGGCGGGCGCGCCTTCCACCGGTGAATACTGGAAGCAGCCCACGCGGTCCAGCTGCGCTTCCTGCATCCAGTCCAGCAGGTACTGGAAGTCCTCTTCGGTTTCCCCGGGGAAACCGACGATGAAGGTCGAACGGATCGTCAGGTCCGGGCAGATCTCGCGCCAGCGCTTGATGCGCGCCAGCGTCTTGTCTTCGAAGGCCGGACGCTTCATGGCCTTGAGGATGCGCGGGCTGGCGTGCTGGAACGGGATGTCCAGGTACGGCAGGATCTTGCCTTCGGCCATCAGCGGAATCACCTCGTCCACGTGCGGATACGGATAGACGTAGTGCAGGCGCGTCCACACGCCCATCTCGGACAAGGCCGTACAGAGTTCGGTCATGCGCGTCTTCACCGGGCGGCCGTTCCAGAAGCCGCTGCGGTACTTCACGTCCACGCCATAGGCGCTGGTGTCCTGCGAAATCACCAGCAGTTCCTTCACGCCGGCCTTGACCAGGCGTTCGGCCTCGTTGAGCACGTCGCCCACCGGCCGGCTGACGAGGTCGCCGCGCATCGACGGGATGATGCAGAAACTGCAGCGGTGGTTGCAGCCTTCCGAAATCTTCAGATAGGCGTAGTGGCGCGGCGTGAGCTTCACGCCCTGCGGCGGCACCAGGTCCAGGTAGGGGTTGTGGTCCTTCCTGGGCGGCGCGGCCTCGTGCACGGCGCGCACGACCTCTTCGTACTGCTGCGGTCCGGTCACCGCCAGCACGCTGGGGTGCACGTCGCGGATCACCGATTCCTCCACGCCCATGCAGCCGGTCACGATGACCTTGCCGTTCTCGGCCAGCGCCTCGCCGATCGCTTCCAGCGATTCCGCCTTGGCGCTGTCGATGAACCCGCAGGTATTGACCACCACCACGTCGGCGTCATCGTAGTCGGGCGTGACCTGGTAGCCTTCGGTGCGCAGCTGGGTCAGGATGCGTTCGGAATCGACCAGCGCTTTCGGGCAGCCGAGCGACACGAACCCCACGCGCGGCACGCGGCCGTCTGCGGCGGCCGCGGCGATCGCGTCGCCCAGTTGCTTGCCGGTTTCGTTCGCGGGCGCCTTGACGTCAGCGTTGACGGAGCCTTTGCCGGCCCGGGATTTTTCCTGAATTTCCAATCTAGTTCACCGTAGTGTTCGTGTCGTCCGCATGCCAGGGCGGCAGGTCGCGCAGTGTTTCCGGGTGCAGGATGGCGACGCGCAACAGGGTCTTGGCTGCGCCCGAAGGGTTGCGGCGGCCCTGTTCCCAGTCCTGCAGGGTACGCACGCTGACGCCCAGCAGTTCCGCGAAATCCGCCTGGGGCAGGCCGACGCGGCTGCGTGCTTCGCTGATGCGCGACGGCTGCCACCGGGCGGCATGTGCCGGTGGGGCTGCTTTTTTCATGACTCGTTCGAAGGTCGGGCGGCGCCTGGCTGCGGCCGCCCAGGGATACAGACCGTCGTGCCGGGGAAGGCGACGAGGGGTAGGGCGTGATTATACGGCATTGCCGTAGGCGCGCATCTGAGGGGCGCGCAACGGCGCCGCCGATCGGCCCGTGCGCGCGAGCGGGCGTCTGCCCTGAGCAGACGCGGCCGCTGGCTAGCCTAAAGATACCTATCGGTACCTTTGTGATAGCGTCCATTTATTCTTATAAATACCTATTTATTAAGGGTAATTTACTAGGGTATGCCCTCGAATTGACTTATATAGATACTGCATAGTATGTTCTATCCAGAAAGTGACCACGCAGGAGACAGGCGCGCGTAGGGTTCACTCACCGGCTCACCAACCCATGGCAAGGATGTCTGGAAATATGGATACCCCACGTTGGAAGCAGCGTCCGGAGGGGTCGAATTGGGGCGATTTCGGCCCCGACGACCAAATCGGCCGCATGAATCTGCTGACCCCGCAAACCCGCTTGCGCGCATTTCGCGAGGTTCAGGAAGGCTTGGCCTTCTGCCTCAGTCTGCCGCTCGACTATCCCGGCGGGAACACCTTGTTCCAGCATCGCCGCGAACCGCAGTTCTCTTACGACAGGCGCGGCGATGGTTATAACTACAACTACCGCCTGTCGCAGGTCTGTCCCTGCTTCAACGACGTCGTCTCCGACGATGCGGTGCTGATGTTCCTGCAGTACTCGACCCAATGGGACGGACTGGGCCATGTCGGGCAGATGTTCGACGCCAATGGCGACGGCCTTCCCGAAAAGGTCTATTACAACGGCTACCGGGGCGGCCTGGAGGTGGTCGGCCCGGACGACGCCAAGAGCGGCCTGGGGGCCAAGGCCATCGGCATCGAGCGCATGGCGACCGCCGGCGTGCAGGGGCGGGGGGTGATGGTCGATCTGGAACGCCGCTACGGGCGCGAGCGCGCCCTGGTCGGCTATGACGAGCTCATGGAGGCCCTGGAGGGCGTCACGGTGTTGCCGGGCGACTTTCTTTGTCTTTATACGGGTTTCGCCGACCTGGTCCTCGAAATGAACAAGCAGCCCGACGGGGAAGTCCTGGCGCGCTCCTGCGCCGTGCTCGACGGCCGGGATGAGCGGTTGCTGCAATGGATTACCGATTCCGGCATCGTGGCGATCTGCGCCGACAACTTTGCGGTAGAGGCGTATCCGGCCACGCCGGGCAAGGGCGAGCACTACCCGGGCCTGCCCTTGCATGCGCACTGCCTGTTCAAGCTGGGGCTGCATCTGGGTGAGCTCTGGTACTTCGCCGAGCTGGCGCAATGGCTGCGCGAGCATGGGCGCAGCACTTTCCTGTTGACCGCGCCGCCCCTGCGCCTGCCCGGCGCGGTGGGTTCGCCCGTCACGCCAGTCGCCACCGTCTGACTCCGCCGGGCGGGATGCCCGGCTTTCAAGTGCTTTTATTCGGAGACCGCAATGCTCGCTCGCATTCCGGCCTGGACCCTCGCGGTCCTGGCCAGCCTCGCGCCGCTGGCGCACGCCGCCCCGGGTTATCCCGACAAACCGGTAACGCTCGTCATCCCTTTCCCGCCCGGGGGCACCAGCGATGTGGTGGGCCGGCAGCTCGCCATGCAGCTGGGCGAGGAACTGGGCGGAACGTTCGTCGTGAACAACAAGGCCGGCGCGTCCAGCATGATCGGCGCCACCTTCGTGGCCCGCGCGCCCAAGGACGGCTACACCTTGCTGCTGTCGTCCGGCAGCACCTTCACCGTCACGCCGCACCTGATGACGCAGATGTCGTACACGCTGGACGACTTCGCGCCGGTCTCGGCCGTTGCAACGGTGCCGTTCGCCTTCGTGGTGAAGAAGGACTTTCCGGCCCGGACCGTGGCCGATTACGCCGCCTACGCCAAGGCCCATCCCGGCAAAATCAACAATGCCACCAATGGGCTGGGCAGCATGGTGCACCTGCTGGGCGAGCTGGCCGCAACCGGCATGGGCGTGGAGGTGACCCAGGTGCACTACAAGGGCGCCGCCCCGGCGACCGTGGACATGATCGGCGGCGTGGTCGATTCCAACGTGGAGGCGCTCACCAGCGCGGTGCCGAATGTGCGGGCGGGGCAGTATCGGGCGCTCGCCGTGTTGAGTCCGCAGCGCCAGCCGTTGTTGCCCGACGTGCCCACGTTCGCCGAACTGGGCTATCCGGAGATCGTCGGGGAAACCTGGTACGCGGTGTTTGCGCCGGCCGGCACGCCGCCCGCGGTGGTGGAAAAGCTGAACGGCGCATTGCGCAAGATCACGGCATCGCCGCAATTCGTCAAGACCATGCAGCAGATCGGCAATCAGCCGCGCAGCAGCAGTCCGGAAGAGCTGCGGGAGATCACCCTGCGCGAAAGCCGGCGTTGGGGCGATCTCATCGAGAAACTGAATATCCCGCCCGTGCAGTAGGCGCAGGGACGGGGCGCCCCGGCGGCGCCCCGTTCAGCGCGGCAGATAACCCAGCGCCTGCATTGCGCGCAGATGATCGAGCACCGCCTCCTCGCTATCGATGCAGTCGCCGAAACCCGCCTGGCGCAGCTTGATGGTCGATACGAGCGGGGGCAGCGGCAGCGGATGTTGCGCCGACCATGTCGCATCGGCGTACTGCCACGACAACCCGATAAGGTCCGAAAGTTCCTCCACCCGCAGCCGTTCGCGCCGCGCGATCCCGCGCCACGCCCGGGCTTCGCCCGGCATGGCTTCGCGCATGCGGGTGCGCACCGGCTCTCCCAGCGGCATGTCGAAGAACTCCGCCAGGCGTTCGAACAGCTGGCGCCAGACGATCACGTCGCCATTGGCGATATTGAACGCTTCGCCCGAGGCCTGCGGCGCGTCCCAGGCCCATTCGACCGCCCGGGCGATCAGGCGCGCGTCAGTACACTCCGTCAGCAGCTCCGGATGTCCCGGGTAGGCCAGCGGCTGCCCGGCCTCGCGCAACAGCGCCGCGTACGCTCCCAGCGTGGCGACCGGATTCATGGCGCTGCCCAGGGCAACCCCAAGCACGATCTGGGGGCGGAAGATCGTCCAGCCGAATCCCCGCCGCCGCGCCAGTTCGGCCACCAGGTCCTGCTGGTCGAAATAGAAGTTCGCGTGGTCGCGCACGGCGTCCTGCTCGCGCGCCGGAACGTGCCTCATCTGGCCGTTATGCACGCCGTATGCCTTGGTCCCCTGCAACAGGGTTACGTGCGCGAGGGGCGCGCCGTCCAGCGCCGACAGCGTGTTGGCCAGCATCCGCGTGTTGAGGGCGACATTGTCCGGGTCCCGCCAGCCTTTGAGCAGGTCGGCCTGCTCATTCAGGGCGGCGTAGACCAGGTGGGTCGTGTCGCGGTGGCCGGCCAGGGCCCGCCGCGTCGCGTCGGCGTCCCGGAGGTCCGCCGAAATCCAGGTCGCTTCCGGCGCGAAGTCGGCCGTGCGGCGCGACAGCCCCGCGCACTGTATGCCCGGCCTGCCCCCCATATGCTCCATGACGGCCCGGCCCACCACCCCGAGGGCGCCCACCACCAGCACTTTTCTCGCTGTCATTGGCCTGCTCCGAATTCCAATGCGCCGTTATCGATGGCTATCGCGTCGCGTTCGGCCACCACGGCGCAAAAGCGCGCCCGCCCGGGTTCGTCCTGCCACACGTCCAGCCGCAGCGTCTCGCCGGGATAGACCGGCGCGCGAAACCGGCCGCTCATGGCGCGTAACCGTTCCGGCGCGCCGCCGCAGCACAGGCGCACCAGGCCATGCCCGGCCACGCCGAAACTTGCCATGCCGTGCAGGATGGGACGGTCGAATCCAGCCGCGCGCGCGGCCGCGGGATCGATGTGCAGCGGGTTCAGGTCGGCCGAAAGGCGGTAGATGAGCGCTGCCTGCGGCGAGGTCGGGCATTCGGTGCGCTGATCGGGCTCGCGCTCGGGCAAGGGCGCAGGCGCCGGGCGCACCGATGGCGCGCCGCCGAAGCCGCCATCGCCGCGGCAGAACACGGTCTGCTGCATGGTGGCCACCAACGCGCCATCCTCCATGTCGAACAGATCGCGCTCGGCGTACAGCAAGGCGCCTTTGCCTGGCCCCTTGTCGGCCAGGTCGACGATGCGCGTCGCGCTCCGGACCCGCCCCTGGGCAGCGAGCGGCCGGTGCAGCCGGATGGACTGCTCGCCATGCACCGTGCGCCGCCAATCCAGGCCCAGCGGCAGGTCGCGCAGCCAGAAGCCGGGATCGGCCAGCACATTGACCAGGGTGGGCTGGACCTTCAGGCGGGTTTCGTCGACGAAGGCGAGATCCGCCTCGTCGGCCGGATGCATGCCGGCGCCGAGCGCGAGCGCATAGAGCACGCAGTCGCGCCAGCCGTACTGCTGAACGGAGTCGGGGATGCGCGCGGCCAGCAGCGCTTCTGGATCGATGGGCATACGGGCCTCACAAGGTGTCGGCGGTGCCGAGGATGGCCGTGGCCTGGCTGGACAGCACGCCGCCGTTGGCATGCGCCAGCGAGACGCGGGCATCCGGCACTTGCCGTTCGCCCGCCTCGCCGCGCAGTTGCTGCACCGACTCCAGCAGGGTGAACAGGCCATACATGCCGGGATGATTGCAGGAGAGGCCGCCGCCATTGGTATTCACCGCCAGCCTGCCCCCGGGCGCGATCGCGCCGCCGGCGACGAAGCTTCCGCCTTCGCCCTTGGCGCAGAAGCCCAGGTCCTCCAGGAACAGAATGGTATTGATGGTGAAGGCGTCATAGAGCATCACGTGGTCGATATCGCGCGCCGACAGCCCGGCCATGGCGTACGCACGCTGTCCGGACTCGACCGCGCAGGTGGTGGACAGATCCGGCATCGCCGAGATCTGGCGGTGGCTGACCGCCACGCCCGTTCCCAGTACGTAAACGGGCGGCCGGCGCAGATCGCGCGCCCGTTCCGCGCTGACCAGCACCACGGCCGCGCCGCCGTCGGTTACCAGGCAACAGTCCGCCTTGCTGAGCGGGTCGCTGATCATGCGCGAGGCCAGCACGTCGTCGCGTGTGAGCGCGCCGCGCGCGTAGGCGTCGGGATTGCGCTGCGCCCACAGGCGGGCCGCCACCGCCACGTCGGCCAGCTGTTCGCGGGTAGTTCCGTATTGGTGCATGTGCCGGGCGGCCGCGAGCGCATAGCTGGAAATCGGATAGCGCGGCGCGAACGGCGTTTCGTAGGGCTGCGGATCGGGCATGGAGGCCAGCTTGCCGCCGGCCGTCAGCTGATTCGAGCCGTAGCAGATCAATGCCACGTCGCAAAGGCCTGTCTCCAGCGCGGCCATGGCCGATTGCAGGTGGAACAGGAACGATGCGCCGCCCACCATGGTGCCGTCGGCCTGGCGCGGGCGGATGCCCAGGCGCTCGGCCACGTTGAGCACGGGCAGCCCGGACGTGGACATGGCGCAGTAAAGGCCGTCGACGTCGCGCAGTCCCAGTCCGCAATCCTCCAGCGCCAGGACCGCCGCTTCCTGCAGTTGGTCGAAGGGCGAACGATCGGGGGAATTCCAGCGTCGGGTGTTGCCGATCCCCGCGATCGCGCAACGGCCACGCAGGCGGGCGCTCATGGGCGTTCTCCTGCGGCGTCGAACACGACGTAGGCGCCTTCATCGCCGGAAACGATGCGGGCGCGGACAGGCAGGCCGATCGCGGGCGAGGAAGCGCCTTCGACGCGCGTCATCATGCGGGCACCGCCTTCCACCTCGACCAGCGCCACGTTGTAATCGCCGGCGCGGTCGCGTACGGTCGTCGTCGAATACACCACGCCCAGTCCGGGCGATTCCCGCCACGTCAATCGCGGACTGCCGCAAGCCCGGCACACCAGGGCAGGCGGAAACCGCACGCTGGCGCAGTCGTCGCAGTGCTGCAACAGAATCCGGCCTTCCAGCAGGCCCGCCTGATGATGGGCGTCAGGCCCCGGCCCATCGAAACGCGCGTCGCTTGCCATGTCCTACCTCCCTTGCCAGATGGGGGCGCGCTTCTCGGCGAACGCTGCCGAACCTTCGCGCGCGTCGGCCGAGGTGAAGACGTGCTCGGTCAGTTCGGTCTGGCGTTGCCAGATTTCATCCGCCGGCCAGCCCTGCGACTCCACGATGACGCGCTTGCTTGCCGCCACCGCCAAGGGCCCGTTGGCCACGATGCGGCGCGCCAGCTCGCGGGCGCGCTGGAGCGCTTCGCCAGGGGCGCTGACCTGATTGATCAGGCCATAGCCCAACGCCCGCGTTGCGGGGAACATGTCGCCGGTGAGCGCCAGTTCCAGGGCCACCCGATAAGGCAGTTGCCGTGGCAGGCGCACGAGGCCGCCCGCGGTGGCGGCCAGGCCGCGTTTGACCTCGGGCACGCCGAACTGGGCATTTTCGGCGGCAACCACCAGATCGCAGGCCAGCACCAGCTCGAAACCGCCCGCCAGCGCGTAGCCTTCTACGGCGGCGATGAGCGGCTTTTTCGGCGGACGCATGGTCAGGCCGCCGAATCCGCGACCCTCGATGCTGGGACGCTCGCCGCGCAGGAAACCTTTCAGGTCCATCCCGGCGCAGAACGATCCGCCGGCGCCCGTCAGGATACCGATGCGCAGATCGTCGCGGGCATCCAGTTCGTCCACGGCTGCCGCGATCGCGCGCGCCACGGCCAGCGTCACGGCGTTGCGGGCCTGGGGCCGGTTGATGGTGATCGTCAATATGCCTTCGCTGCTTTCCAGCAATACTTCGTCCTGCTCCATGGCGGTCTCCTGTTCGTGTCAACGCGGGGCCATGCGCAGGGCACCGTCCAGACGGATGGTTTCGCCGTTGAGCATGGGATTGGCAATGATGTGTTCGGCCAGCAGCGCATATTCCGCCGGCGTCCCCAGGCGCGCCGGATGAGGCACCGATGCGGAAAGGGTCTTGCGGGCGTCTTCGGATACGCGGGCCAGCATGGGGGTGTCGAAGATGCCGGGCGCGATCGTGCACACGCGAATGGCCTTGCTGGCCAGGTCGCGGGCCGCCACGATGGTCATCCCCACGACCCCGGCCTTGGACGAGGCGTAGCCGATCTGGCCGATCTGGCCTTCATAGGCCGCCACCGACGCCGTCAGGATGCAGACGCCGCGCTCGCCTTCGGCGTCCGGCGCATTGCGGGCCATGTGCGCGGCCGCGATCCGCAGCGTGTTGAATGTTCCGATCAGGTTGATGCGGACGATGTCCGTATAGGTCTCCAGCGATCCTGGATTTCCCTCTTTGTCGACCAGCCGCACCGGTCCGCCCCGGCCCGCGCAGTGCACCAGCACACGCAAGGGGCCGAGCGTGGCCGCCAATTCGCAGGCCGCCTGTACGTCCGCTTCGACGGTGACGTCGGCGGGCGCGAACCGCGCTCCGATCTCGCCGGCCACGCGCTCGCCGTCGGACCCCGGCAGGTCCGCGATCACCACCTTTACACCCTGGGCGGCAAGGCGCCGCGCCGTTGCCAGGCCTAGCCCGGACGCGCCGCCCGTCACGAGCGCGCTACTGCCTTCTGTCTTCATGCCATCGACTCCTTGCCAAAAAGGGAGAACCCATAATACATACCATACGGTATCTTTTCAACGAAGAAGTTAAGTCGATATTTTTACTAGGGAAAATGCCTATGAATAAATTAAAAGGCGGAGATTGACCTTTAAAGATACCGAATGGTATGTTTGCGTCGAGACGCGATTCCAACCAGGCGCAGCCCCGGAAAACAGTCGCCGTCGACCGTTGCACCACGCAGTCCCCCTTCACGCAGCACGGGCGGCCTCGGCCGCCGCAGCGCCGGCGCAGACCGGCGATACAAGACGAGGAGACAGGCATGAAGCGGTTACAACAGTTGTTGCAGATGGCGCTCCCGCTGGCGCTGGCAGCCACGATGGCGGTTCCTGCCGGAGCCGCTCCGGCGCCCATCAAGGTGGGAGTCATCTTCCCGTTATCGGGCGGCGCGGGTCCGCAGGGCCAGCACGTCACGCAGGCCATCCAGGCCATGGCGGCGGTGATCAACGAAGACGGCGGCGTGCTCGGCCGTCCGATCGAGATCGTGTCGCGCGACGACGAATCCACGCCGGCCGTCGGCGTGTCGCGGGCCACGGAACTGGTCAGCGCGGGGGTGTCGGTCATCATCGAGGGCTGGAACAGCCCTGTGACGCTGGCGATGCAGCCGGTGATCGCCCGCGCCGGCGTCCTGGACATCACCGCGATATCCAAGGCGGACCCGATACTCTCCGGCGAAGGCAATCCCCTGGCCATCCGGCTGAACAGCTCCAACGCCCAGGACGGAGCGATCATTGCCGATTACATCGCCAGGACGGCGGGCGCCAAGCGCGTCGCTTTTCTGACCGAGAACGATGCCTATGGCAATGGCGCGCAGGAATCCATCGAAAAAGCCCTGAAGGCGCTCGGCCACCCCTACGAGAAAGTGGCCGAGGAGAAATTTCCTTTCACGCAGGCCGATTTCCGGGTGGCCATGACCAACGTGCGCGCGGCCAAGCCGGACGTTACCGTCGCCATCAACGCGAACGAAGGGCTGGGCATGCCCGCCATCATCCGCCAGGCCCGTCAATCGCGGCTGCCGGGCCAGCTTGTGAGCGCGGTGGGCACCGTGGCGCCCAGCGTCATCAACGTGGCCGGCGATGCGTCGGACGGCCTGATCGGCGCCGACATCTATTTTCCCGACGTGGAGCCCTTCGCGTCGAATCCCGCCAACAAGCGGTTCGTAACGAAGACCCAGCAAATGTTCAAGCTCACGCCCGACAAGTTCATGGCGCTGGGCGCGACCTCGCTGCAGGTATGGGCCCTGGCGGCCAACGAGCTCAAGACGCTGGACCGCGAGCCTGTGGCCAAACGCATCCGCGGCGGCAGCTTCAAGGGCACGCTCATGGGCGACATCACCTTCGACCCCAATGGCCAGCTGCAGTCGCACTACTACCTGTTCACGGTCAAGAACCGCAAGATCGTGGTCAAGCCATGACATCGCCGGCCATGACCGCCGCCTTGCGCGTGCAGGGCCTGGGCGTGTGCTACGGCGCCCTGGTCGCCCTGGAGGACGTCAGCTGGGAAGTCAGCCGGGGCGAGCTGCTGGGCATCATCGGCCCCAACGGCGCCGGCAAGAGCTCCTGCTACGACGCGGTGTCGGCGCTGATTCCCCGGCGTGGCAGCGTTTATCTGCATGGACGCGATATCAGCCGCGTGCCGGCGCACGGCCTGGCGCGTCTGGGCATCAAGCGGGCGTTTCAGCAGAACGCCTTCTTCGACCAGCTGACGGTGCGCGACAACATGGTGGCGGCGCTTGGCGGCACGGCCAGCCTCGGAACCAGCATCTTGCGTCCGCTGGCGGCGGGCCGCCACGCGCAGGCGCTGCGCGAGCAGGCCGGCGATTGCCTGGAGCGGTTCGGCCTGCCGCGGGAAAGCCATGGCCTGCGGCCCCACGAGATCTCGTACGGCATGCAGCGCATGCTGTCGATCGCGCTCGCCTACGGCGCGGGCGCCGAGGTGCTGCTGCTGGACGAACCGGCGGCCGGGCTGGGCGGCACCGACATGACCGCGCTGACCGCCTTGCTGCATTCGCTCAAGGCCGAGGGCGTGGCCCTGGTGGTCATCGAACATCACATGGATCTGATCATGTCGGTCGCCGACCGGATCTGCGTGCTCAACCTGGGCCGGCCGCTGGCCTGCGGGACGCCGGCAGAGATCCAGCGCGATCCGCGCGTGCTGCAGGCCTACCTCGGAGGCGAGCAATGACTTCCTCAACCCCTGTATTGAGCGCGCGCCGGCTGGAAGTCTCGTACGCCGGCAACCGGGTGCTCCAGCTCGACCAGCTGGATATCCGTGCCGGCGAGATCGTCGGCGTTATCGGCGCCAATGGCGCGGGCAAATCGACGCTCATCAACGCGATGCTGGGCTGGTCGCGCGGCCGTCCCGCCGTGAGCGGCGAGGTCTCGCTGTCGGGCAGGCCGGTAGGCCGGCTGCCGACGCACGAGCGCGTGCGCGCCGGCCTGCTGCTGGTGCCGGAATCGCGGCTGGTGTTTTCGCAGATGACCGTCCAGGAGAATCTCACTCCCGCCGTCGCGCCGGTGGAGGAGCCGGGGCGCCGCTACTACCGCCGCGACGACGTCTATGCGCTTTTTCCGCGCTTGCAAGAGCGCCGCCACCATCTCGGCGGGCAGCTGTCGGGAGGCGAACGGCAGATGCTGGGCATCGGCCGATCGCTCATGATGGGGCCGCGCGCGTTGTTGCTGGATGAACCTTCCATCGGACTGGCGCCCATGCTGGTGACGCAGGTGCTGCAAAGCCTGCGCGCCCTGGCCAGCGCCGGCCTGGCCGTCCTGCTGGTCGAACAGAACGTGCGCGCCGCCTTGCAGGTGGTCGACCGCCTGCTGCTGCTCGAGCGCGGCAGGCTCGTGCTGCAGGGGCCCGCCGCCGAAGTCGGCGCGGACCCGCGCATCGCGCAGGCCTATCTGGGAGCACATACGGCATGAGCCTGCTACAACAACTGATCAATGGCCTGGTCCTCGGCCATGCCTATGCCCTCATCGCCATCGGCTGGACTCTGTTGCTGGGCGTGGCCCGGCTGGTCAACTTCGGCCACGGCCAGATGTACATGCTGGGCGCCTTCGTCACCTGGTGGGCCACCACCACCGCCGGCCTGCCGTATCTGCTGGCCTTGCCGCTGGCCATGGCCGCCGGCGCGCTGATCGGACTTTTCATGCAGCGCATCATGCTGCGCGCCACCTTCGAACAGAACCTGGTGTCGATCATGATCATGACGCTGGGCTTCGGCTACGTGATGCACGGGGCCGCGTCGCTGGCCTTCGGATCGACCGGCCAGATCCTGGACACCGCATGGTCCCGGCACGATATCGAATTCGGCGAGCTGTGGCTGACGTGGCAGGACGCGGCCATCGTGGCGGCCGCCATCCTGCTGTTCCTGCTGCTCAAGCGCGCGCTCGATGGCAGCCGCGCAGGCCGCCTGGTCCGCATGGTGGCCGAGGATCCCAAGCTCGCACAGCTGGCGGGCATCAACGTGCGCCGGGTCTATTACGGCGTGTTCGCGTTCGAAGGCGCGGCGGTCGCGCTGGCGGCCGGCCTGGTGGCGCCGCGCACTCCCATCCTGACCTCCATGGGTTTCGAGGAGGTGATCATCACCTTCGTGGTGGTGGTGCTGGGAGGCATCGGGAGCGTGACCGGCAGCTATGTCGCCGGGGTCGCGCTCGGCGTTTTCACCGCGCTGTTCAGCGCGTTGATCTCGCCCGCTTATGCGACGGCCGCCGCGTTCGCCGTGCTGATCGCGGTCCTGGTGCTACGCCCCGGTGGCCTGAGCGCCGGCGCCATGAAAGGAGTCCATTGATGGCCACGTTATCCGTCTCCCGCCTCGCGCTGCTGCCGGGCGCCGCCGTCGTGTTCTTCCTGCCCGCCTGGCTGGGCGGCAGCCAGGCCCTTTATAGCGCCGCCGTGCTGATCGCGATCATGGCCGTCATGGCCTATGGCCTGGACGTCATCGTCTCCGACTTGGGCGAGGTCAGCCTCGGCCACACCGTCTTCTTCGCCGCGGGCGCGTATGTGACGGCCTTGCTCGCCACCCGCACCGGAGCGGGCGCCTGGCTGACGCTGGCCGCGTCCATCGCAGTGGCGCTCGGCCTGGCCGCCCTTGTCGGCCTGGTCACGCTGCGCCTGCGCGAATTCGTCTTTTCGCTGGTGACGTACGCCGTCTCGGTGGTGGCGGTGACCTTGGCCGCGAACTGGGCATTCCTGGGAGGCTCGGACGGCATCCGCGGCCTGCCGACGCTGGATCTGTCGATCGGCCCCTGGCCACTGACCGCGGGCAATGACGAGGCGCTCTGGCCCTATGCGTTCGCGCTGCTGGCGGTCACGCTCTATCTGGTGGACCGCTTTCGCCATTCCCGCCTGGGACAGGCCGCGCTCATGGTGCACCTGAATCCGCGCCTGGCCACCATGAACGGCATCGATCCGCTCAAGGTACGCCTGCAGGTATTCCTGTTCTCCGCGCCGATCACGGCCTGCGCGGGCTGGCTCTATGCCTACCAGCGCGCCTACGTGAGCGCCGACATCCTGGAGACCTATTTCCTCATCCTGATGCTGACCGCGGTCGTGCTTGTCGGCCGCCGCCAGCTGCTCGGACCGTTGCTCGCCACGGCGCTGGTGCTGATCCAGGAGAAGTTTTTTTCATTCGGCGGCTATGTCGACAAGATCGTGCTCGGCAGCCTGCTGATCCTTGTTCTGGCCTTTTTCCCGCAAGGGCTCATGGGCCTGCTGACGACGCGTCGCAAGCAGCCCCGAGCCATGGCGACCACACTGGAGAACTCGAAGTGACCGTGATCTGGAATCCGACGCTGGACGATACCGCCACCCGCTGGCAAACCCTGGCCCATCGATTGGGCGCCGAACGCTTCGCGCCGCTGGCGCCCGAGCTGGACCGCGAGCAGCGCTACCCCTGGGAGACCATCTCGGCGCTGGTCGAGCACAAGTTCGCGGGCCTGTTCCTGCCCACCCAATGGGGCGGGCAGGGCGCAGACCTCGTCACCACGGTGGCGGCGGTGGAGGCGCTGGGCACGCACTGCGCGTCGACGGCGGCCATCATGTGCGCCTACCAGCTGGGCGCCTTCCCGCTGCTGCTGGCCGGCACGGACGAGCAAAAGTCCTTCTACCTGCGCGAAATGGCCGAGGGCCGCGCCACCAGCTTCGCCCTTTCCGAGCGGATCGCGGGCTCAGACGCCGCGGCCATCGAAGCCACGGCCGTGCGCGAAGGCGACGGCTGGCGGCTGCGCGGCGAGAAATACTGGATCGGCAATGGCGGCGCCTCGCGCTACTACGTCGTGTTCGCCAAGACCGATCCCGCGGCCGGCGGGCGCGGGATCAGCGCCTTCATGGTCGACAAGGAGCAGGAGGGCGCCGTCATCGACGAACTGTCGGACAAGATGGGCATCCGCGGTACCCAGACTTCGAACCTCAAGCTCGATCTCGTGGTGCCGGAAAGCGCCCGGGTGGGCGAACTCAACCGCGCGCTGCGCCTGGCGCTCCAGACGCTGAACGTCGGCCGCATCATGGTTGCCGCCCAGTCGCTGGGCGTGGCGCTCGCCGGCTACCGCGAGGCGGCCGCCCGCGCGGTCGAGCGGCGTACCTTTGGCCAGCCCATCGGCGAAAACCAGGCCATCGGCTTTCGCCTGGCCGACATGGCGACCGAGATCTCCGCCGCCCGCATGATGCTCTACCAGGCTGCGCAAGCCTATGACCGGGGGGAAGACGTGTCCAACCTGGGCGCGATGACCAAACTGTTCGCTTCGGAGGTTTCGCACCGGGTGGTGGACAATACCGTCCAGATCTGGGGCGGGCTGGGCTACTGCAAGCCAACGGTGGCAGAGCGGCTGTACCGCGACCAGCGCATACTTGAAATCTACGAGGGTTCTTCCGAAATCCAGCGGCTGGTGCTGTCGCGAGCGGTTCGCAAGGAGGCGGAAGAGCTGACTAATTGACCCGAATCCGACACGAGGTAGTAATGGTGAGTGCACAACAGAACCCGGCAGAGATGAGCGGCGGCGAGTCGCGAGAGGAAATTCTGCAGGCGGCCGCCGAACTCTTCATGGAGTTCGGCTACGCCGCCACCTCCATCGATGCGGTCGCCCAGCGCCTGGGCGCCACCAAGGGCCGCATCTATCACCATTACCGGAGCAAGGCCGACCTGTTTTTTGACGTGCAGGTGGCGGCGATGACGCGCCTGACCGACCAGATCGAGCCCATCGCCCGCAGCGGCGGCGATGCGGTCGAACGGCTGTCGGCCATGGCGCTGCGCCATACCCAGATCCTGCTCAAGGAACTTCCGATGCAGAAGGTCGCGGTCCAGGGGCTGGAGCGCCATCTGCTCGAAGCGTCCGCGGCGGCCAAGCGGCTGCGGTCCGTGGTGAAGATGCGCGATGACTACGAGCAGATGTTCGTCGAGGTGATCGACGACGGCATCCGCGCCGGTTCGTTCGTGGATCTTCCCGCCAGGCTGTTGAGTAAACCTTTCTTCGGCGCGCTGAACTGGGCCACGGTGTGGTACAGCCAGCGGCGCCTGCAGAGCGAAGAGGCGATCGACGATATCGCGCACACCCTCGCGGCCTATGCGCTGCGGGGTCTACTCAAGGACTCCAACGATGAAGCAGCAAGAGCAACCCCCTTATTCCAATACCATTTGGGATGAGGTAGAAACCTGGTCGCGGGACCGCATCGAAAGTTTCCAGCTCGATGCCCTGCGCAGGCAATTGCGGCGCGTGGCCGACAGCAGCGCGCATTACAGAAAGGTCTTCGCGGACATGGGCTTCGTGCCCGAAGACCTCAAGACCCTGGCGGACCTGAGGCGCCTGCCTTTCACCCACAAACGCGACTATCTCGACGGCCTGCGCGCCGATCCGCCATTCGGTACGCTGGCCGCCGTCCGGCCCGGCGAGGCCGTCCGGGTGCACTTTTCCTCGGGAACCACGGCCCAGCCCGCGCCCGTGCTCTGGACCCAGCATGACGTGGACCGCTGGGCCGAACTCTACGCAAGATATCTCTATGGCCAGGGCCTGCGGCGCGGCGATGTCTTCCAATGCATGTTCAATTACGCCTGGTTCGTGGGCGGCCTGGGGGCGACGCTGGCCGCGCAACGGGTCGGCGCGCTCGTGATCCCGGCTTCATCGGGAGACACGCAGCGCCAGGTGGAAACCATCTTCGAATATGGCACGGACTGCGTCATCGGCACGCCGTCTTTCATGGCCCATATGGCCGAAACGGCCCAATCCATGGGCCGCGACCTGCGCGAAGCGCGGGTGCGCATGGTCTGCGTCGGCGGCGAGCCCGGCGCCAGCGTCGCCGGCACGCGGGAACGCATCGAACGCCTCTGGGGCGCAAAGATGTTCGATTGCTACGGCGCGCTGGAATGCCAGCCCATCGGCTGGGATACCGCGGCGCAGCTCGGTCCCACGCTGGCCGAAGATTTCATCTACGTCGAGGTCCTGCACCCGGACACGCACGAGCCGGTGGCCGACGGCGAACGCGGCGTGCTGGTGCTCACCCACCTCGACAAACAGGCATGTCCGCTGGTGCGCTGGTGGACCGGCGACATCGTGGTGCGCGACAGCCGCCCCGCGCCGGACGGGCGCACCCACGCCCGCCTGCCGGGAGGCGTGCTGGGCCGCGCCGACGACATGCTGATCGTGCGCGGCGTGAACCTCTTTCCGTCCGCCATCGAAGACGTGGTGCGCAGCTTCGCCGGCGTCAGCAACGAGTACGTCATCATCATCGATGACAGCGTGAAAGACCCAAAAACCGGGTTCCTCACCGGCGTGAAGCTGCGGGTCGAACGCGAACCCGGCGCGGGCGCCGATTTGAGCGAGCAGCTGGCGCGGCTGTTGCGCGACCGCCTGAAGGTGCGCTTCCACGTCGAAGTGGTCGAGAACGGCACGCTGCCGCGCACGATCCACAAGGCGAAGCGGGTGCTCCATGTCTGAGCCCGCGACCCCCAGGCCGCTGGCGGGCAAGCGCATCGTCGAACTCTCGCAGTTCATCGCCGGCCCCACTGCGGCTCAGTATCTCGCCGACTTCGGCGCCGACGTGCTGAAGATCGAGTCGCCGCGCGGCGATGGCGTGCGGACTTTGCCGGGCAACGATTTCGGCAGCTTCTATGCGCGCAGCTTCAACACCGGAAAGCGCAGCGAGGTGCTGGACCTGGCCTCGCCCGAAGGGCGCCAGGCCCTGGAAGCGCTGCTGGCGCATGCCGATGCGTTCATCTGCAATCTCGCTCCGGGCTCGCTGGCCCGTCTCGGTCTCCAGGGCGAGGCGCTGCGCGCCCGGCATCCGGGCCTGACCGTCGTGCTCATCTCCGGCTACGGCCAGCACGACGACCGCATCTGCATGGACACCATTGCGCAATGCGAGTCGGGGTTCGCGCTGCTCAACGGCGACGAGGACGGTTCGCCGCGCCTGTCCACCGGCTGGCCGGTGGATATGTTCAGCGGCATGTACGCGGGACTGGCTTGCGCGATGGCGGTGCAGGAAGGCCGCGGACGGCTGATAGACCTTTCCATGATGGAGGTGGCCTCGGCGATGCTGCTGGGGCCGGCGGCGCTGGCGCTGAGCGAAGGCGAGACGCTGGACCCGCCCATGGGCAACCGCGACCGCGCCTCCGCGCCGTCCAGCATTTACCGCTGCGCCGACGGCCACGTCTACATCCTGGGCGGACTCGACAGCTATTGGGCGCGTCTGCGCCCGCTGGTCGGCGCCGACGATGCCCCCATCAAGGAACGCATACGCCGGGCGGCGCATTTCGATGCCCAGGTGGAGGCCTGGACCCTGCCGCAGACCCGCGAAGCGGTGCTCAGGCAGATGCGCGAGCTGCAGATTCCGGCCGGCAACGTCCGGCCGCCCGCCGAAGCGCTGGCGCTCATCCGCGCAATGCGGCCGGGTGCGGTATCGCACGTGCTCGCCAGCGGCGAGCACGTGCCGGCTTTCCCCGCCCTGTTCGACGGCCAACGCATCCCCCGCAGCCCCACGCCTGCCATCGGCGGCGCGCTGCGGCCCCTCTCTTGAATTGAACCCCTGCCTTCAGGTGAGCACGATGAATACTTCCACTTGTACGGATTCGACCCAGGTCATGCGGCCGGGGGTGTTGACAGGCCGCAGCGCGCTGGTGACCGGCGCGGGCTCCGGCATCGGCCGCGGCATCGCCCTGCGTTTGCTGGAACTGGGCATGGACGTGTTTGGCGTCGGGCGGCGCGAAGAGCCGCTGGCCGAAACGGCGGCGATGGCTGAGCGCCTGCCCGGCAACTTCGGCTACGCCACCGCCAACATCCGCGACACCGCGGCCATCGAGGCGCTGATCGCCGAGGTGGGGGAGCGGCAGGGCATCGATCTGCTGGTCAACAACGCCGGCGGCCAGTTTTTCGCTCCGGCCACGCAGATCAGCCGCAAGGGCTGGGATGCGGTGATCGACACCAACCTGAACTCGGTCTTCGTCGTCACCAAGGCGGCCTACCCGTATCTCAGAAAGCGCAAGGGAGCGGTCGTCAATATTTCATTGTCGGGCGTGGAGCGCGGCTCCATGGGTATCGCCCATTCGATCGCCGCGCGCGCCGGCGTGCTGGGCCTGACGCGCACCCTGGCCCTGGAATGGGCCGCCGACGATATCGCGCTGAACTGCATCGGCCCGGGAGCGGTGATCACGGAAGGGCTGGCGGGCGAGGCCGCGCAGGTCATGCTGGACCGCCTGATCGCCGCCACGCCGATGGGCCGTGCCACTCCCGTCGAAGATGTCGCCGAACTGGTTGCTTTTCTCGCCACGCCGGCCGGCCATCTGATGACCGGCCAGCTATTGCAGATCGACGGAGCCGCCCATCTGGGCAGCGGCTTGCACATGCTGGCCGCATAGCCGGGGGAAGCGATTTATCTGTCCCCTAATTTTGATCCGGAGGGGCCTCAGGGACCGCTGCGCCGATACAGCGCCAGCGTCCCCGCCAGCCCGATCAGCAGCCCGCCGCAGATGCGATTCAGCCAGCGCAGGCCGGTGCCGCGCAGGGCGCGCACCATCTGCGCGCCGAGGACGGCGTAGGCCAGCATCACTGCGATGTTCATGAGCGCCATGACGCCGGCCAGGATGGCGTATTGGGCGAACAGGGGCGCGGCGGGGTTGATGAATTGCGGCAGGAAGGCGGACATGAAGAGCAGCGCCTTGGGGTTGGTCAGGGCCACCGCGAAGCTGCGCAAGCCCAGGGCCAGGCCGCCGGGGTGGGCGGCGTCGGGCTGGGCGGACGGCATGATGGGGGCGGCGTCGGTGCGCAGCATTTTCCAGCCCAGCCAGGCCAGGTAGGCCGCGCCCGCCCATTTGATGAACTGGAACGCGACCTCGGAGGCGGCCAGCACCACGCCCAGGCCCGAGGCCACGGTCCCGATCAGGACCAGGTCGGCCAGCACCGCGCCGCCCATGCCCCAGCAGGCCGCGCGCACGCCGTGGCGCGAGCCGTTGCTCATGGCGAGCAGCACGGTGGGGCCGGGGGTGACGATGATGGCGGCCGAGGCCACGATGAAGAGCAGCAGGGTGGCTAGGGTCATGGCGGGGCTCCGGAACTGGAAACAGTTTGCCGCCGCGGCGGCGATCCGTCCAGGTCCGGCTACCATAGCGGTCTTGTCTTCTGAATCTGCATCATGTCCACGCGTCCCGACTCCCCCAATCTGGCCCCCCCGCTCTCCGCCGTCCTGCTTTCCAGCGCGGAGGTGGTCGAGAGCGTGCTGGACGGCCGCTCGCTGACGGACGCGCTGGCCGATGTGGAATCGTCGCTGCGCCCGGCCGTGCAGGCGGTGTCGTTCCATGCGATGCGTTATCTGGGCTGGGCCGACGCCGTGGGGCGCGAACTGGTGCAGCGCTATCCCAGCGTGCTGTTCGAATCGCTGCTGCTGGTGTCCCTGACCCTGCTAAAGGAAGAGGGCGAGGCGGCCGCGGCCTTGCCGGGCATGCCGGTCTACGCGCCCCATACGGTGGTGGACCAGGCGGTGACCGCCGCCGCGCGCAAGCGCGCGCTGGCCTCGTACAAGGGCATGCTCAACGCCTGCCTGCGCCGGTTCCTGCGCGAACGCGCCGCGCTCCAGGCCGCGGTGGCCGACAGCCCCGAGGCCGAATGGAACCATCCGGGCTGGTGGGTGAAGCAGCTGCGCGTGGCCTATCCGCAGCAATGGCAGGAGATCCTGGCCAGCGCCAACGTGCCGGCGCCTCTCACCCTGCGCGTGAACCGCCGCCGGGCCAGCCGCGAGCAGGTGCTGGCCGCCTTCGAGGCGGCGGGCCTGCAGGCCGAGCCGGTGGGCCAGTCCGGCCTGGCGCTGTCCACGCCGCGGCCCGTGGCCCAGCTGCCCGGATTCGCCGAGGGCTGGTGGTCGGTGCAGGACGCCGGCGCGCAGCTGGCGGCCGAACTGCTGGCGCCGGCCGACGGCATGCGGGTGCTGGACGCCTGCTCGGCGCCGGGCGGCAAGACCGCGCACCTGCTGGAGCTGGCCGACATCGACCTTCTGGCGCTGGACGCCGACGCCGGGCGACTGGCCCGCGTGCAGCAGAACCTGGACCGTCTCGGCCTGGCCGGCGGCCACGTTCGGCTGAAGGCGGCCGACGCCGCCGACCTGGACAGCTGGTGGGACGGCAAGCCGTTCGAGGCGGTGCTGGCGGACGTGCCGTGCACGGCCTCGGGCATCGTGCGCCGCCATCCCGACATCCGCTGGCTGCGGCGCGAGAACGACGTGCGCCGCACGGCCGCGCTGCAGGCCAGGATCCTGGACGCCCTGTGGCGCACCGTGGCGCCCGGCGGCCGGTTGCTCTATGTAACGTGTTCGGTGTTCCCGCTGGAGGGCGTGCGCCAGGCGCTGGAGTTCGCGCAGCGCCATCCCGAGGCGATCCGGCTCGATGCGCCCGGTCAGCTGCTGCCAGTTGCGCTCGATGCAACACCCGCGGCGCAGCGCGACGGTTTTTTCTATGCCTTGTTTGCCAAGCAGTCCTGAATCGCCAAGAATAGGGGCATGACGTAGTCTCGGTGTCGTATGTCCATTATCTCGCGCGTATTTCTTGGGTTGTTGCTGGCATCTGCCTTGCTTTCGCTCGTGCCGGGCGGAGCGGCCCATGGGGCCGAACCCAAGGTCACACAGGTGCGCCCGATGGTGCGCGACGGCAAGCTCGAGATCGACGCGGACATCGAATTCGGACTGAACGACCAGTTGCGCGACGCCGCCCAGCGCGGCGTGCCGCTGTATTTCACGGCCGATCTCACCATCACGCGCGAGCGCTGGTGGTGGTTCGACAAGTCCCTGGTGGACACCTCCCGGACCTGGCGCATCGTGTATAACGCGCTGACCCGGCAGTGGCGCGCCGGCGTGGGCGAACTGTCGTTCCCGGTGGCCTCGCTGGACGAGGCCATGAGCGTGGTCCGGCACGTGCGCAACTGGCCGGTGGCCGACGCCGCCGAGTTCGACGCCGACGTGCTCTACGGCGGCCAGCTGCGCCTGCGCCTGGACACCTCCATGCTGCCGCGGCCGTTCCAGGTCAATGCGCTAAATAGCAGTTCCTGGGTGCAGACCACGCCCTGGACCGACTTCTCGTTCGTGCTGAGCGACAAGGAGAAAAACCCCTCATGAGGCTGTTGCTTCGGCTGGCCCTGATGATCGGCGCGGTGAGCGGCCTGGCCCTGCTGGGGTTGCTGGCCTGGTCTACCGGCAATGCCTCGCGCTTCGCGCGCTATTACGACACGCTGCTGGTGCTGAACGGGATTTTCGCGCTGGCGCTCTTCGTCTGGGTGGTGGCGCTGACCGTGCGGCTGGCCCGGCAGATCCGCCGGCGCCAGTTCGGCGCGCGGCTGACGGCGCGCTTCGCCCTGGCATTCGCCCTGATCGGCGTGGTGCCCGGCGCCCTGATTTACACCGTGTCGGTGCAGTTCATGTCGCGCTCCATCGAATCCTGGTTCAACGTGCGCGTGGACACCGCGCTGGAGGCGGGCCTGAACCTGGGCCGGGCGGCGCTGGATTCGCTGCTGGCCGACCTGGATGCGCGCGCCCGCTCCATGGCGATGGAGCTCAACCGCAGCAGCGACAGCGCCGTGGCGCTGACCCTGACCCGGCTGCGCGAAGCCAACGGCGTGCAGGAAGCGATGGTGTTCACCGGCAGCGGGCGCATGGTGGCGTTTTCCACCAGCCAGTACGGCCAGCTGCTGCCGGCCATGCCGCCGTCCACCGTCATGAACCAGCTGCGGCTGGCGCGCGGCTACTCCGCGGCCGAGGCCGACGATCCCATGACGCCCGGCGCCGAAGGCGGGCTGCACCTGCGCGTGGTGATCCCGCTGACCGGCCCGGACCGCTACGACAACCTGCTGGGCACGGCTTCCGAACCGCGCTGGCTGCAGCTGCTGCAGCCCGTGCCGGAGCAGATCGCGCACAACGCCAACCAGGTGCAGCAGGGCTTTCGCGACTACCAGGAACTGGCGCTGTCGCGGCTGGGCCTGCGCAAGCTGTACGGCATCACGCTGACCCTGGCGCTGCTGCTGGCGGCGTTTGGCGCCATCGCGGTGGCGCTGTCGCTGTCCAAGCGACTGGTGCGCCCGCTGCTCAGCCTGGCCGGCGGCACGCAGGCGGTGGGGGTGGGCGACTACCGTCCGCTGCCCGAGCCGCCGGAGCGCGACGAAGTGGGCCAGCTGACCCGTTCCTTCAACGCCATGACGCGCCAGCTCGACGAGGCGCGCCGCATGGTCGAGAGCAACCGCCAGCAGCTCGAACGCTCCAACGTCTACCTGGAAAGCGTGCTGTCGAACCTGTCCTCCGGGGTGCTGGTGTTCGACGAATCGTTCCGGGTCACCACCGTCAACCAGGGCGCCCAGACCATCCTGGGCGCCGACCTGCGCTCGGTCATCGGCCGCCCGCTGGAGACGGCCGACGGCATGCTGGAATTCGCCAATATCGTGCGCCAGGCGTTTTCCGCGCATGCGGCGGTGGGCTCCGAGCGCCAGCACTGGCAGCAGCAGTTCGAGATCAGCCCGGTGCAGGGCGGCGCGTCGGCCGCGCCGCAGCCCCTGACCCTGCTGGCGCGCGGCACCCACCTGAAGGTGGACGGGCGCGGCAACGGCTACCTGGTGGTGTTCGACGACATCACCGAAGTGATATCGGCCAACCGCACGGTGGCCTGGGGCGAGGTGGCGCGGCGGCTGGCGCACGAGATCAAGAACCCGCTGACCCCGATCCAGCTGTCGGCCGAGCGCCTGGCCATGAAACTCGAAGGCAAGCTGCCCCCGGCCGAGGCCCAGATCGTCGAGCGCTCCACCAACACCATCGTCAACCAGGTGGCCTCGCTCAAGCAGATGGTGGACGACTTCCGCGAATACGCCCGCACGCCGCCGGCCGTGATGCAGCGGATCGACTTCAACGCGCTGGTGGCCGACGTGCTGTCGCTGTACGGCTGGGAACCCGACGGCGGCTCGCCGCGGCATGGCGAAAAGGCGCTGAACCTGGACGTGACGCTGGGGGCCGACCTGCCGGCCATCGAGGGCGATCCGACCCAGCTGCGCCAGGTGATCCACAACCTGCTGTCCAACGCCCGCGACGCCATCGCCGAGCAGGGCGGGCAGGGGCGGGTCAGCGTCACCACGCAGCTCATGCGCAGCGAACAGCCCGATCGGGCCGACCAGAAGGCGCTCCGGTTCACCGTGGCCGACACCGGGCCGGGCTTCCCGCCCCAGGTGATGCAGCGCGCGTTCGAGCCGTACGTCACCACCAAGTCCCACGGGACTGGGTTAGGATTGGCCATCGTGCGCAAGATCGTGGAAGAACACGGCGGGCGCATCGACCTTGCCAACCGCAAGGACGGGGGCGCGCGGATCTCCATATTGTTGACCCGGCTGGCTTCCGAGGCCGATACTATGGACGCGACCGCGCAAGAAAAGGATAATGCGGCTACGCAATAGGTGGATGCTTTATGGCCAGAATTCTGGTGGTTGACGACGAAGTCGGTATTCGCGAGCTTTTGTCGGAGATCCTTTACGACGAAGGACACACGGTCGAGCTGGCTGAAAACGCCGCGCAGGCGCGCGCGGCAAGGCTGCGCATGCGTCCCGACCTGGTGCTGCTGGACATCTGGATGCCCGACACCGACGGCGTCAGCCTGCTCAAGGAATGGGGCTCGCAAGGCCTGCTGGACATGCCCGTCATCATGATGAGCGGCCATGCCACCATCGACACGGCGGTCGAGGCCACGCGCATCGGCGCCATGGATTTCCTCGAAAAACCCATCACGCTGCAGCGCCTGCTGAAAACCGTGGCCGCCGGCCTGGCGCGCGGACGCGCGCCGCATCCGGCGCCCGTGGCCGCGCATCCGGCGGCCGCCAGCCCCGCCGTGGCGCTCGAAGACGAACTCGATCCCCCCGCCCTGGCCGCCGCCGCGCCGGCCAACGAGATCCCGGCCACCTCCAACGGCCAGCTGGGCAGCATCTCGCTGGACCAGCCGCTGCGCGAGGCGCGCGACGAATTCGAGCGCATCTACTTCGAATACCACCTGGTCCGCGAAAGCCACAGCATGACCCGGGTGTCGGAGCGCACCGGCCTGGAGCGCACCCACCTCTACCGCAAGCTCAAGCAATTGGGCATCGAGTCCGCCCGCAAGCGGAGCACATGAAGATCCTGATCATGGGCGCTGGCCGCGTGGGAACCAGCGTGGCCGAGAACCTGGTGTCCGAAGAGAACGACATCACGGTCGTCGATTCCGATCCCGCCCAGCTTCAGTACCTGCAAGAACACTTCGACCTGCGCGTGGTCCATGGCGACGGCTCGCAGGTGTCGGTGCTGGAAGCCGCCGGCGCCGCCGACACCGACCTGCTGATCGCCTGTGCGGCCTCCGACACGGCCAATATGGTGGCCTGCAAGATCGCGCGCCAGCTGTTCAACATCCCCCGCCGCATCGCCCGGATCCGCTCGGTGGAGTTCGCCGAGCATCCCGAGCTCATGAGCGAAGAGGGCTTCTGTATCGACGCGCTCATCAGTCCCGAGCGCAGCGTCACCACCTACCTGCACAGCCTGATCGAGTTCCCCGAAGCCCTGCAGGTGGTGGAATTCGCCGAAGGCCGCGTCAGCGTCGTGACGGTGCGGGTCGGGCACGGCAGCCCGATGGCGCATTCGCCGGTGGATCGGCTGCGCGACGTCTGGCCCGACGTGAAGGCCCGCGTCATCGACGTGCTGCGCGGCGGACGGCCGCTGCGCGCCGGCAGCGGCACCGTCATCGCCCCGGGCGACGAAGTGGTGCTGGTGGTGGACTCGCGCGACGCGCGCCGGGCGGTGCGCCAGCTGCGCGAAGCCGAGCGCGACGTGCGCCGGGTGATGATCGCCGGCGGCGGCAATATCGGCCTGCGCCTGGCGCGCGAGCTGGCCGAGGAGCAATACAGCGTGCGCATCATCGAGCGCGACCTCAAGCGCTGCGAGTATCTGGCCACGCAGCTGCCCGACAGTGTGCTGGTCCTGCACGGCAGCGGCACCGACGAGGCCCTGCTGGAACGCGAAAGCATCGAGGACATGGACACCTGGCTGGCGCTCACCAGCGACGACGAGGACAACATCATGTCCTCGCTGCTGGCCAAGCGCCTGGGCGCGCGCAAGGTGATCGCGCTGATCAACCGCCAGGCCTATGGCGAGCTGATGCAGGGCAGCCATATCGACATCGCGGTGTCGCCGTCCCAGGCCACCATGAGCGAGCTGCTGCGCCACGTGCGCCGCGGCGACGTGGCCGCGGTGCACCGCCTGCGCCAGGGCGTGGCCGAGGCGCTGGAAGCCATCGCCCACGGCGACCGCTCCAATTCCAAGGTGGTCGGGCGCAAGGTGGGCCAGATCAGCCTGCCCAAGGGCGCCAGCATCGGCGCGCTGGTGCGCGGCGACGAGATCATCCTGCCCGATGCGGATACCGAAATCGAATCGGACGACCACGTCATCGTCTTCGTGCCCTCGCGCCGGCAGATGCCGCGCGTCGAAAAGCTGTTCCAAGTCTCGGCGTCGTTCTTCTGATCCATGAAGCGCGTCCTGGCGACCCTCTACATCCTGGGCCTGACGATGGTGATGTTCGCGCTCACCATGCTGATCCCGCTGGGCGTGGCCTATGTGGGCGGCGACGCGGCGCGCGACGCTTTCCTGGACGGATTCCTGATCTCGGTGGGCATCGGCGGCGGCCTGGCGGTGCTGACCCGCCGCGCCCGCTGCGAGCTGCGCGCGCGCGACGGCTTCGTGCTGGTGTCGGCGGTATGGGCCGGCCTGCCGCTGCTGGCGGCCATTCCGCTGCTGCTCTACTTTCATGGCGCGGGGCTGCCGCTGTCGTTCACCGGCGCCTATTTCGAGGCCATGTCGGGCCTGACTACCACCGGCGCCACGGTCCTGTCCAACCTGGATGCGCTGCCGGCCTCCATCAACCTGTGGCGCGCCACCCTGATCTGGGTGGGCGGCATGGGCATCCTGGTGCTGGCCGTGGCCATTCTGCCGCTGCTCGGCGTGGGCGGCCACCAGGTGGTGCGGGCCGAAACGCCGGGGCCGATGAAGGACGAACGGCTGACGCCGCGCATCGCCAGCACGGCCAAGGCGCTGTACGCCGTGTATTTCGCCTTCTCCATCCTGTGCTTCCTGGCCTACCGCGCGGTCGGCCTGTCGTGGTTCGAGGCCTGGTGCCACATGGCCACGACCATGGGGCTGGGCGGCTTCTCCACCTGGGACGACGGCTTCGCCCATTTCGATTCGGTGGCCGTGGAAATGGTGGCGATGGTGTTCATGCTGATCGCCGGCATCAACTTCGCCACCCATTTCAACGCCTTGCGCCAGCGCAGCCTGCGGGCCTATGTGATCTGCCCCCAGGCGATTCCGTACCTGGTCCTGGTGCTGGGGACGGGGCTGGTCATCTCCGTCTTCATTTTCTGGAAAGGCGTCTATGCCGATCCGCTGCAGGCGCTGCGCTACGGGATGTTCAACACCATCTCCATGGCCACCACGACCGGCTACGCCAACACCGATTTCGCGCAGTGGCCGCTGTTCGCGCCGCTGACGATGCTGCTGCTGTCGGGCGTGGCCACCTCGGCCGGGTCCACCGGGGGCGGCATCAAGATCATCCGCGCCATCCTGCTGGTCAAGCAGGCCCGCAACGAACTGGTGACCATGCTGCACCCGCACGCGGTCAGCCCGGTGCGGATCAACGGCAGGGCGGTCGAAGCCCGCACCATGTCCTCGGTGCTGGCCTTCATGCTGTTCTACGGCCTGTCCATCGCCGTGTTCACCAGCCTCCTGCTGCTGTCGGGCCTGGACCCGATTACGGCGTTCTCGGCCGTGTTCGCCAGCATCAACAACACCGGTCCCGGCCTGGGTCCGGTCGGCCCCATGGGCAATTTCGCGGTGCTGTCCGACTTCCAGATCTGGGTCTGCACCTTCGCCATGCTGATCGGCCGCCTCGAGCTGCTGACCGTGCTGGTGCTGTTCACGCCGATCTTCTGGCGCAAGTAGCCCGGCAGGCCTCAAATTTATTGGGGGTAACCCTATATAGGGTTATCCCTCTCATCCTCCGAAGCCCCGTCCTGACTGGCCTGGCGAGCGCCGCAGGCCGGAAACCCGCGCCATTTCTATGCGGTAAGCGCTCGCTCACTTTCTCTCGCAGGGAAAAACCGAAGGTTTCCTGATGTTGCACATAAATGTCACGATTTTCCTTCGTTTTGCCACAAAGTAGCGGCTATCATGCAAGCACAAGCTGCCGTCTAGTGCCCCCCGGGAAGTTGCCGGGCTTCAAGGTCGAACGGCGCACTCCCTCATCAAACATTCAAAGGAGTCCGAGATGGAACAGATTCCGTTCATTTCGTCGGCCCCCAACACCCTGGGCATCGAGCTCGAGCTGCAACTGATCGACCCCCGCAGTTTTGACCTTACCGCAGCCTCTGACGAGCTGCTGGCCCAGATGGCCAACCACCCCATCGCCGACCGCGTCAAACCGGAAATCACGCGCTCGATGATCGAATTGAATTCGTCGGTGCACGAGCACCCGATGGGCCTGCTGGCCGAGATGCGCGAGATGCGCGATGCGCTTGTCGAGGCGGCCGACGCCGTCGGTGTGTCCGTTGCGGGCGGCGGCGCCCATCCCTTCATGCGCTGGCAGGAGCGCTCCATTTCCGACACGCCGCGCTTCCAGTACCTGGCCGAAATGTATGGTTACCTGGCGCGTCAATTTACTGTCTTCGGCCAGCACATCCACCTGGGCGTCCGAAACGGCGACGACTCCATCAAGCTGCTGCGCCGCCTGTCGCCCTACGTGCCGCACTTCATCGCGCTGTCGGCCTCCTCGCCGTACTGCGAGGGCGTGGACACGCTGTTCGCCTGCTCGCGCCTGAACGCGGTCAACAGCTTCCCGCTGGCCGGCCACATGCCGCCCGAGGTCAAGGACTGGTATCAGTTCGAGGCCCATCTGGCGCAGCTGCGCGCCTACGGCCTGGCCGAGAGCATCAAGGACCTGTACTGGGACATCCGCCCCAAGCCGGAGTTCGGCACGGTCGAGATCCGCGTCTGCGATACCCCGCTGACGGTCGAGCGCGCCTGCCAGATCGCGGCCTTCGCCCAGGCCCTGGCGGTGCTGCTGATGCGCGAGGACGATCCCAGCGACAACGCCTGGCTGTCCTACCGCAGCAATCACTTCCAGGCCTGCCGTTTCGGCCTGCAGGGCAGCTACGTCACGCCGGACGGCCAGCGCCTGCGCCTGATGGACCATCTGCGGGTGCTGTTCCAGCGCCTGATGCCGGTGGCCGAAGAGCTGGGCACGGGCGACATGATCGCCACGTTGCGCGACGAGTCCATGCGCAGCGGCAACGATTCGCGCTGGCTGCGCAGCCAGTTCCACCGCCTGCGCGACCTGCCGCTGCTGGTCGAGGCCATGTCCAACGCCTGGCGCGGCGTGGCCGCCGGCGCCCAGGCGCCGGCCGAGCCCACCGCGGTGCTGCGCCGCCGTATCCAGGCCACGTCCGAGCCCATGCAGGCCCTGCCGGCCTCCGAGCCCGGGGTCAGCGTGCCCATGCCGGACCGTCTGCACTAGCCTGCCGCGCAACCCCGCTTCAGGGGTTGCCGCGCTGGCGCCCGCCGATCGCGCTGACCGACAGGCGGGTCTCGCCCGCCGTCGTGCGGTGCGCGGCGGCGCGCCAGGCGTGGCCATAGGCCACTTCGATGCTTAGCGCGATCACGCCGTCCGGGCGCCGTTGCGCCTCCAGCGCGGCGCACAGCCGGTCGCGCCAGTCCCGGCCCACCAGCCCGCCGCGCCGGCCTTCGGCGGGGTTGCCGCCCAGCGCGCGCACGTCCTGCATCAGCTTTTCGGGACTGCGGTAGGTCAGGGTCAGGATCTCCTGGTCCATCACCGGGTCGGCAAAGCCGTTTTCCACCAGCAGATCGCCGAAATCGTGCATGTCCACGAAGGACGGCGTGGCCGTGCGCAGCCCGGCGTCGTCCAGCGCCTGGCGCAGCTCCCGCAGCGTGGCCGGCCCCAGACAGGAAAACATGGCCAGCCCGCCCACCTTCAGGATGCGCCGCCATTCCGCCAGCACGGCGTGCGGCGCGCGGTGCCAGTGCATGGCCAGGTTGGACCACACCAGCTCCAGCGATTCGGGCGCCAGCCCCGTGGCCGCCAGGTCGGCCTGCACGAAGGCCGGGGCGGGCGGGCCGCGGCGCGCCAGCTTGCCGATCCAGGCCGACAGGCCGGCCGGCGCGTGGCGCCTGCGGGCCTCGTCCAGCAGCGGGCCGCAATTGTCCAGCCCGGTGTAGGCGGCCTCGGGATAGCGTTCGCGCAGCAGGGGCAGGTTGTCGCCGGCGCCGCAGCCCGCGTCCAGCATGGCCTGCGGCTGCAGGCGGATGTATTGCAGGCGGCCGAGCATGCGGCGGGCGATTTCGCCGTACAGGAACTGGGCCTCGGCAAGATCGCCGCGGCGGGCGAACTGCCTGGGCACGTCGGCGCTGACGATGGGCAGGGTGGGTAGCGTTGCGGGTTCGGGCAGGGACATTTCGGTCGCGCCTGCGCCCTGCGGGCGCGGCGGATCATGGTTTCATGAGGAATGGCATCCATTATTACGCATCCTGGCCGCGGGCCCCGATTGTCCCTACGCGGCATGGGGCGGCGCCTGCTGTCCCGGATCGGCTGCGACTGCCCGCTGTGCGGCGCGCGGGTGGCCGGGGCCAGACTTTGCGCCGGCTGCGAGGCCGACATCCTCTACGTGGCGCCGGACGCGCCGCCGCGCTGCCCGCGTTGCGCGCTGCGGCTACGGCCTGGCGCGCCCTGCTGCGCCGCCTGCCTGGGCACGCCCCGGGCCTTCGCGCGCACCGTGGCGGCCTTCGACTACGAGCCGCCCGCCGACGCCCTGGTCCGGATGCTCAAGGTCCAGCTCCGGCTCAGCATGGCGCCGGTGCTGGCGCGGCTGATCGCCGCCGCCGTCGCGCGCGACGGCCGCCTGCCGGCCGGCGCCCTGCTATTGCCGGTGCCGGCGGGACGGGCCTCGCTCCTGCGGCGCGGCATGAATCCCGCCGCCGAGATCGCCCGCGGGCTGGCCGCGGAACTGGACCTGCCCCTGGCGCACGGCGTATTGCTGCGGCGGCGCGAAACGCCGCGCCAGACCGGCAGGAGCCGCCAGGCCCGGCGTCGCGGCGCGGTGGGCGTGTTCGCCTGCGCAGGCGGCGTGCAAGGCCGGCACGTGGCCGTGGTGGACGACGTCATGACCACGGGCAGCACGGCCGACGCCGCGGCCGCCGCGCTGCTGGCCGCCGGCGCGGCCGAGGTGACGCTGCTGGTGGCGGCGCGCACGCCGTAGCGTCCGGGGGGCCGGCAAATCGGCGACAATGCCGGCATCCCGGCCATCCGCTTCATCCGCCATGTTTCACGTCATCCTGGTCTGCCCCGAGATCCCGCCCAATACCGGCAACGCCATCCGCCTGTGCGCCAATACCGGCGCGCAGCTGCACCTGGTGCGCCCGCTGGGCTTCGAACTGGATGACGCCCGCATGCGCCGCGCGGGGCTGGATTACCACGAATGGCAGCCGGTCCGGGTGCACGACAGCCTGGAAGAGGCCCTGGCCGACACCGGCGCCGCCCCGTCCAGCATCTACGCGCTGACTACGCATGCGCAGCGCAGCGTGGCCGACGTCGGCTTCAAGCCGGGCGATGTGTTCGTGTTCGGCCGCGAAACCGCCGGCCTTTCGGAAGCACACCAGGCGCTGTTCCCGCCCCAGCAGCGCCTGCGCCTGCCCATGCGCGCCGGCCAGCGCAGCCTCAACCTGTCCAACGCCGTGGCCGTCACGGTGTTCGAGGCCTGGCGCCAGCAGGGGTATGAAGGCGGGGTGTAGGCGGCCCGCCTGCCCGCTCAATCCAGCGACAGCTTCAGCTTTTCGATGACCTGGTCCCACCGCGCCTTTTCATTGTTGATCCGCGCGGTCAGGGCTTCGGGGGTGGACGGCGCCGGCGTGAAGTACTGCAGCGCCAGCTGCTTGCGCACGGCTTCGCTGTCGATGATGCGGGCCAGTTCGCTGTTGAGCCGTTCGATGATCGGGGTGGGCGTGCCGGCCGGGACCAGCACGGCGTTCCACGAAATCGCCTCGAAATCCGGATAGCCCTGGGACGCCATGGTCGGCACGCCCGGCAGCGCGTCGCTGGGCTGCAGGCTGGTCACGGCCAGCAGCTTGACCTTGCCGTCGCGCGCCTGGGGCACGGCGATGGCGGGCACCATGAAGCCGGCCTGCACGTCGCCGCCGATGATGGCGGTGATGACCTGCGGAAAGCCCGAATAGGGGATGTGCGCCAGGTCGACGCCGGCGCTTTCCTTGAACATCTCCATCGCCAGGTGGGCCGAGCTGCCCGGACCCACGGAGCCGTAGTTCAGCGAATTGCCGCGCTGCTTGACCAGCGCGACGAAGTCTTTGACGTTGTCGACCTGCAGGCCGGCGGGCACGACCAGCACGTTGGGGCTGGTGCCCACCAGGGACACCGGCGCCAGGTCGCGCAGCGGGTCGTAGCCCAGGGTTTTCTTGTAGAGCGTGGGCGCGGTGACCAGCGGGCCGTTGATCGTGTAGAGCAGCGTGTAGCCGTCGGGCTTGGACTGGGCCACCACGCGGGTGCCGATGTTGCCGCCGGCGCCCGGCTTGTTGTCGATCACGATGGGCTGGCCCAGGGCCTGGGACAGCGGCTCCGAAATCGTGCGCGCCAGCAGGTCGGGCGAGGACCCGGGCGGGAACGGCACGACCATATGGATGGGGCGGTCGGGCCAGTCGGCGTGGGCGGCGGCCGGCAGGATGGCGGCCAGGCTCAGGCACAGGCCGCGTAGCAGCTGGCCGACCCGGAACTTGCGGGTTTGCGTCATGTAGCGTGTCTCCTCGGTGTATGGGATGTCGGGTCGTGGGTCAGCTGGGCGATTCGTCCGGCAGGCCCGCGCCGCTTTCGTAGCGGGCGTCGCGGGCGAGCAGGGCGGAGACCGCCGTCATGGGGGCCACGCCGTCGAACAGCACGGCGCAGACGGCCTCGGTGATCGGAAGTTCGACCTGGATGGCGCGCGCCCGCTCCAGGGCCGCGCGCGCGCAGCGCACGCCTTCGGCGGTGATGCCGCTGGCCAGGATGTCGGCCAGCTTGCGTCCGGCGCCGATTTCCAGGCCGACGCGGCGGTTGCGCGAGAGTTCGCCGGTGGCGGTCAGCACCAGGTCGCCCAGGCCGGTCAGGCCGGCGAAGGTCTCGGCCTGCGCGCCCAGCGCGACGCCGAAGCGGGTCATCTCGGCCAGGCCGCGGGTGATCAGCGCGGCCCGCGCATTGGTGCCCAGGGCCAGGCCGTCGCAGATGCCGCAGGCCACGGCGATGACGTTCTTCAGCGCGCCGCCCACTTCCACGCCGACCAGGTCGGTGCTGGCGTAGACGCGCAACGCCGCGCCGTGGAAGGCGGCGATGGTGGCCGCGCGCAGCGCCGGGCTGTCGCTGGCGACGGTGAGCGCCACGGGCAGGCCCTGCGCGACTTCGCGCGCGAACGAGGGGCCGGACAGGGCGCCGCCGACGGCGCCGGGCAGGGCCTCGCGCATGATTTCGTGGGGCAGCCTGGCCGTGTCGGCTTCGAAGCCCTTGCACGTCCAGACGATGGGGGTGTCCTGCAATCCCAGCGCGGGCAGCCGGCGCGACAGCTCGCCGCACAGCGCGGTCAGCCCGGCCACGGGCACGCCCAGCACGATGAGGGCTTGCGCGCCGTCGTCCTGCAGGCTGCGCAGGGTGGCGTCGAGATCGGAGGAAATAGTCAGGGCCTGGGGCAGGGGAACGCCAGGCAGGTAGCGCGCATTTTCATGCGTGGTGGCCATGTCGGCCGCCTGGGCGGCGTCGCGCGCCCAGAGCACGGTGGCGTGGCGGCGGCTGGCGGCCGCCGCCAGCGCGGTGCCCCAGCTTCCCGCACCCAGGACGGCGACGCGCAGGCGCGGGGTGGGCTTCATGGGGCGGCTTGCTTACTGGCGGGTCGCGCCGGGGGGCAGGATGATGCCCGAGTCGCCGCCGTTGCCATTGCCGTTGGCCGCGTTCTGCTGTTGCTGCAGTTCGGCCAGGCGCTGCTCGTACAGGGCCTGGAAGTTGACTTCGGTCAGGTGCAGCGGCGGCATCGAGGTGCGGGTGATCGCGTCGGCGATGTTGGCGCGCAGGTACGGGTACAGCATGGTCGGGCAGACGATGCCCAGCAGCGGGTCGAGCTGCTCTTCGGGGATGTTGGCGGCCTCGAAGATGCCGGCCTGCGTGCCTTCGACCAGGTACACGACCTTTTCGTTGACGCGGGTGGTGACGGTCACGGTGACCGTGGTCTCGAACACGGTCTCGGCCAGGCGCTGCCCGCCCACGGTGATGCTCACTTCGACCTGGGGCGCTTCTTGCTCCAGGAAGACGTGAGGCGCGTTCGGCATTTCCAGCGAAAGGTCTTTCAGGTAGACGCGCTGCAGATTGAACGAGGGCGCGTCGTTGCTGCCTTCTTGCTGGGTGTTTTGGTCTTGATCAGCCATGAGTGTTTCCGTTGGTGGGAGGGGCAAAAAGGGAGCGGGTTCAGCCGGCCAGCAGGGGAGCCAGGCCGCCTGCGCGGTCCAGCGCCATCAGGTCGTCGCAACCGCCGACATGGGTATCGCCGATGAAAATCTGCGGCACGGTGCGCCGGCCGGTGCGCTGGATCATGACGTCGCGCTGGGCCGGGTCACGGTCGATCTGGATCAGTTCCAGGTCGGTTACGCCACGTTGTTCCAGCAGCGACTTGGCGCGCGCGCAAAACGGGCAATAGTCCTTGCTGTACATGACGACTTTTTTCATGGGCGCTCCTGTGCTGTGGATACAAGTATGGGCAGATGGGGGCGCAGCCCTGGGATTCAACCCTTGCGGGTGACGGGCAGGCTGGCGGCGGCCCAGGCGCGCATGCCGCCTTCCAGCGGCACCACGTCGGTGTAGCCCTGCGCGCGCAGCTTGGCGGCGGCGCGGGCCGAATCCCGGCCGTTGTCGCAAACTACCACCAGAGGCTTGTTCTTGGGTAGAGAGGCTGCCTTCTGCTCCAGCTCGGCGGCCGGCACGTTTCGTGCCTGGGCGATGTGGCCGGCCTGGAACTGCTCGGCGGGGCGCACGTCGACCCACACGGCCTGGCGCTGGTTGACCATCTGGATGGCTTCGCCCGTGCTGACGGCCGAGCCGGCGCGGCCGCGGCGCAGGGCCGGAATGACCAGCATCACGCCGGAAACCACGGCGACGGCGACAATGAAGATGTTGTTTTTATCGAGCAAGAATTGCAGAAGGTCCACGGGGCATCCTGAAGAGCGGCGGCTAGCCTGGTATTGGCGAACCCTGGGCGAGCCGGACCGAAATCGGGGTGCGCCAGGGCCAAATCAAGGGCAAAATCACTCAATTATAAAATGAGCGCATTCCCAGACCATTTCCTAACTTTAACCCGCGATAAACGCGCGCCTAAACATGCATAAACTTGTCCTGATGCGCCACGGCGAAAGCCAGTGGAACCTGGAAAACCGCTTCACCGGCTGGACCGACGTGGACCTGACCGATACCGGCCGCGAGCAGGCCCGCAAAGCCGGCGAGCTCCTCAAGAAAGAGGGCTACACCTTCGACCTGGCCTACACCTCGGTGCTCAAGCGCGCCATCCGCACCCTGTGGATCGCCCTGGACGCCATGGACGCCATGTACACCCCCGTGGGCGTGAACTGGCGCCTGAACGAACGCCACTACGGCGCGCTGCAGGGCCTGAACAAGTCCGAAACCGCGGCCAAGTACGGCGACGAGCAAGTGCTGATCTGGCGCCGCGCCTACGCCATCGCCCCGGAACCGCTGTCGCTGGACGACGAACGCCACCCGCGCTTCGACAGCCGCTACGCGCGCATCCCGGCCGACCAGCTGCCGGCCACCGAGTGCCTGAAGGACACCGTGGCCCGCGTGTTGCCGTTCTGGAACGAATCCATCGCCCCGGCCATCCGCGCCGGCCGCAAGGTGCTCATCGCCGCCCACGGCAACAGCCTGCGCGCCCTGATCAAGCATCTGGACAATGTGTCGGACGACGACATCGTCAACCTCAACATCCCCACCGGGCAGCCGCTGGTGTATGAATTGGATGATGACCTGAAGCCCATCCGCCACTATTATCTGGGCGATGCGGCCGAGATCGAGGCTGCCATGGCGGCCGTGGCCGCCCAGGGCAAGGCCAAGAAGGGCTGATATCCACAGAAGGACTGATATTTCCATGTGTCGCGCGGCGGGGGTGTTGTTGGCAGTCATGCTGGCCGGAGGGGCGTTGCCGGCCGGCGCCGCAACCGACGACCTTGCCGGCCGTCAGTCCGATGCCGAAAGGCAGCAGGCCGCGCTGCGCGACCGCATCGAAAACCTGCAGAAGGAAATCGACGACCGCGAGGCCGCCCGCAAGGAAGCGGCCGACGCGCTCAAGCAGTCCGAGTCGGCCATTTCCCGGATCAACCTGCGCCTGCGCGAACTGGCCGAGGCCAACCGCCAGGCCCAGTCCGACCTGGCTGGCCTGGAACAGCAGATCGACGCCCGGCAGGCCGTGCTGGCCAAGCGCCGCACCGAACTGGCCGAGCAGCTGCGCACGCAGTACACCAGCGGCCTGTCGCCCTGGACCGCGCTGCTGTCCGGCGACGATCCCCAGGTGCTGGGACGCAACCTGGGCTACCTGGATTACGTCTCGCGCGCCCGCGCCGCCGCGGTGCAGGCCCTGAGGGCCGACATCGACCGCCTGGCCGCGCTGCAGGGGCGCGCCGATGCCCGGCGCGCCGAGATCGAAAAGGTCGTGGCCGAGACCTCTGAACAGAAAACCGCGCTGGTCGCGCAGCAGAAAGAGCGCGCCACGCTGCTGGCGCAGCTTGAAGGCCAGATCGCCGCCCAGCGCGCCGAGGCCAACAAGCTGGGCCGCGACGACCAGCGCCTGTCGCGCCTGATCACCGACCTGGACGCGGCCATCGCCCGCCAGATCGAAGAGGCCCGCAAGGCCGAAGAAGCCCGCAGAAAGGCCGAAGAGGCCCGCCGGGCCGAGGAAGCGCGCCGCGCGGCCGCCGAAGCCGCCCGCAAGCAGGCCGAGGCCGAACAGGCCCGCAAGAAAGCCGAGGCGGACCGCCTGGCCGCCGCCGACAAGGCGCGGCGCGAACGCGACGCCCGCGACGCCCGTGAAGCGGCCCAGGCCCGCGAGCAGGTCGAGGCGGCCTCGCGCCAGAACCGCGGCCCGGTGGCCCTGGCCGATCCGGACGCCGCCGGCCTGCGTCCGGCCGAACAGCGCGAATCCCGCGTGATCGTGCCGCCGGCGCCGCCCGTGGAAAAACCCGAGCCGGCGCCGCAGAAAGCGGAACCCGCGCCCGAGAAACCCGCTCCAACCCGCAGCGAGTCCGCGCAGCAGACGGCGCGCGCCGCGCCGCTGGGCGGCGGCAACGGCCTGCGCCGCGGCCTGGCCATGCCGGTGCGCGGGCAGGTGCAGGGCCGCTTCGGGGTCGACCGCCCTGACGGCGGCGTCTGGCGCGGCGTGGTGCTGCGCGCGCCCGAGGGCACGCCGGTCAAGGTGGTGGCGCCCGGCACCGTGGTCTACGCCGATTGGCTGCGCGGTTTCGGCAACCTCATCATTGTGGATCATGGGCAGCAGTACCTGACCGTCTATGCTTACAACCAAAGCCTGCTCAAGCGGGTGGGAGATTCGGTGACGGGTGGCGACACGATCGCCACGGTCGGCGCAACCGGCGGCCAAGTGGAATCCGGCCTATACTTTGAAATTCGCCATCGCGGCGCGCCTGTCGATCCAGCCCAGTGGCTGGCGCAGTAAGCGCCGTCGGCAAATGCGTGTCGTTGGCAATTATGTGTCGTTGGTAGAAAACCGTTGGTAAATTTCAAACCCTACCAAACCCCAACCCATCGGCGAAAACACAATTCGGGAAGTGTGCATGGGCACTCGTAAGTTTCGCGGTTTCGGTCTGATTGCCATCGGTGCGGTGGCTGGTGTGTTGCTCAGCGTGGGCGTGACGGCAGTCGCGCAGCGCGGCAGTCCCCTGCCTCTGGACGAGCTCAGGCAACTGAGCAACGTATTTGCCGCCATCAAGAACAACTACGTCGAGGCCGTCGACGACAAGACCCTGATCGACAATGCCATCTCCGGCATGGTGTCGAACCTGGACCCCCACTCCGCCTACCTGGATGCCGACGCGTTCCGCGAAATGCAGACGGCCACGCAGGGCGAGTTCGGCGGGCTGGGCATCGAGGTCGGCGCCGAGGACGGCTTCGTCAAGGTGATCTCGCCCATCGAGGACACGCCCGCCGCGCGCGCCGGCGTGATGGCCGGCGACCTCATCATCAAGATCGACGACACGCCCACCAAGGGCATGACGCTCAACGACGCGGTCAAGCTGATGCGCGGCGCGCCCAAGTCGCCGATCACGCTGACCATCATGCGCGCCGACCGTCCGCAGCCCATCGTGCTGAAGATCGTGCGCGACATCATCAAGGTGCGCAGCGTGCGCAGCAAGATGCTGGACAACGGCGTGGGTTACGTGCGCATCGCCCAGTTCCAGGAAAAGACCGGCGCGGACCTGGCCAAGCAGCTCAAGGACCTGGGCGCCAAGGAAGCTCCCAAGGGCCTGGTGCTGGACCTGCGCAACGACCCGGGCGGCCTGCTGACCAGCGCCATCGGCGTGGCCGGCGCCTTCCTGCCGCCCGATGCGCTGGTGGTGTCCACCGACGGCCGCACGCCCGACGCGCGTCACAAGTACCTGGCCACCCCGTCCGAGTACGCCCGCGGCGAAAGCAACTACCTGGCCGGCCTGCCGGCCTGGACCAAGAAGGTGCCGATGGTGGTGCTGGTCAACGTCGGTTCGGCCTCGGCTTCCGAGATCGTGGCCGGCGCGCTGCAGGACCACAAGCGCGCCAAGGTCCTGGGCAACCGCAGCTTCGGCAAGGGCTCGGTGCAGGTGATCCTGCCGCTGTCGGAAACCACCGCGGTCAAGCTCACCACCTCGCGCTACTTCACGCCCAGCGGCCGCTCGATCCAGGCCACCGGCATCGAGCCCGACTACGTCGTGGCCGACACCGCCGACGGCGACCTGTTCCGCCTGCCGCGCGAAGCCGATCTGCAGCGCCACCTGTCGAACCAGCAGACGGCCAACGAAGTGAAATCCAACGCCGACCAGGACAACGTCGACGTGCCGGCCAAGGTGTTCGAATTCGGCGGCAAGGACGACTTCCAGCTGCAGCAGGCGCTGAACCTGCTGGCCGGCAAGCCGGTGCAGAAGGGTTCGGCCCGCGCCCAGGCCAAGGCCGATTCCAAGCCCGGCGTGGGCGCCGCCCAGCGCATGACGATCACGCCGACCGGAGTCGAGCCCGTCAAGACCAAATGAACGACGAGCAACTGCTGCGCTACGCCCGCCACATCCTGCTCGACGAGCTGGGCATAGAAGGGCAGGAAAAACTGCTGGCGGCGCGTGTGCTCATCGTGGGGGCGGGCGGACTGGGTTCGCCTGCCGCGCTCTACCTGGCCACCGCCGGCGTGGGCGATATCACCCTGGCCGACGACGACGTCGTCGAGCTCAGCAACCTGCAGCGCCAGATCCTGCACACCAACGCCAGCGTCGGCCGCCGCAAGGCCGAGTCCGGGCGCGACATGCTGGCGGCCTTCAATCCGCAGACGCGGGTCCACGCCCGCGTCGAGCGGCTCGCGGGCCAGGCCCTGTCGGACGCGGTGGCGCAGGCCGACCTGGTGCTGGACTGCACCGACAACTTCACCACCCGCCACGCCATCAACCGCGCCTGCGTCCAGCACCGCAAGCCGCTGGTGTCCGGGGCCGCGATCCGCTTCGACGGTCAGGTCAGCGTCTACGACCTGCGCGACGACGACGCGCCCTGCTACCACTGCCTGTTTCCCGAAGCCGACGACGTCGAAGAGGCCAATTGCGCCACCATGGGCGTGTTCGCGCCGGTGGTGGGCATCATCGGCAGCATGCAGGCCGCGGAGGCCCTCAAGCTGCTGTCCGGCGTGGGCGAGAGCCTGTCGGGGCGGCTGCTGTGGCTGGACGTGCGCACCATGCAATGGCGCAGCGTCAACGTGCAGCGCGATCCGGAGTGCGCCGTCTGCGGCCATCGCGGGCGCTGAACCGGCCCGGGTATTGAACCCGCGGACAATACTAAAGGCGTCACAGACCTGCTATAACGCCAGCCTGCCCATCTGAAACCGGATGGACGTGGCCAGGGATGTGACAGCGTGGATACTGCACTGAAGTTCAGCTTGCCCAGATGGCGCCTGACGCGCTGGCTCACGCATTCCGGGCACGATACGCCGGCGGACATCCGCGCGGCGCTGATCGCCAGCCTGTTCGGCACGCTGCCGATCTTCGCCGGCGGCGTCATCAACACCCTGATGATCTCGGGCGTGGTCGCCTGGCGGCGTCCCGAGCCGCTGTACCTGTCCTGGCTGGCGATGGAAGTCCTGCTGGCCGTGGTCCGGGTGACCGTGCTGCGCTCCGCGCTGAAGGCCGCGCCCCGCGGCGGCAACACCCATACCGACATCTACATCCTGCTGGCCCTGCTGTGGGCCTTCAGCGTGGGCTACGGCGTCTTCGTCACCTTCCTCAACGGCGACTGGCTGGCCGCCACGCTGGCCGGGGTGTCCTGCGGCGCCATGGCCGGCGGCATCTGCTTTCGCAACTACGGCGCGCCGCGGCTGGTCGGCGCCATGATCTTCCTCAGCCTGGGGCCGATGTGCCTGGGCGCGCTGTTCACGGGCGAATACGTCACCGCCATCGTGTTCATCCAGATCCCGTTCTACCTGGTCAGCATGAGCATCGCGTCGCACCGGCTCAACCGCATCCTGGTGTCGACCATGCTGGCCGAGCGCGACAGCGAACGCCGCGCCAGCCAGGACGCGCTGACCGGCCTGGCCAACCGCGCCGGCCTGCAGGCCGCGCTCGAACGCGTCTGCGCCAGCGCACGCAGCCAGGACAGCTCGGCGGCGCTGCTGTACATGGACATGGACGACTTCAAGCTCATCAACGACACCTACGGCCATGCCGCGGGCGACCAGGTGCTCATGACCATCGGCCAGCGCATGCGCGCCATGCTGCGGGTCGACGACATGGCCGCGCGCATCGGCGGCGACGAATTCATCGTGCTGGTGACCGGCATCGACGCCACCTCCGCGCTGCGCCTGGGCGAGCACCTGCTGCACGACGTCTCGCAGCCGATCGCGCTGGCCGACGGCACCCGCGTCAGCGTGGGCCTGTCCATCGGCATCTCCATCGTGTCGGGGGCCAACCGCAGCCCGCAGGCGGCGCTGGATTCCGCCGACGCCGCGCTGTATCGCGCCAAGGCGCGCGGCGGACGCTGCTGCGCGGTGGCCGGCGGCGGCGAGCCGGGCGCGGCCGATGGCGGCGTGCTGCCGGACGGCGCGCGCGCGGTGGCCTGAAACGCCGCACCGGCATGCGGGCATCGTTTTCAATAAAGTTATCAGATAACCTGAAAAGTCTGTCTATAATCGCCCCATGCTGAGCAAGAGCCTGACCCTGACCGAACAGGTCGCCCGCCGGATCGCGGGCGACATCGCCGAGGGCGCCCATCCCGTGGGCGCCAAGCTGCCGCCCGGGCGCGTCCTGGCGCAGCAGTACGGCGTCAGCGCCGCCGTCATCCGCGAGGCCACCGAGCGCCTGCGCGCCCAGGGCCTGATCCAGAGCCGCCAGGGCTCGGGCAGCGTGGTGGTGTCGCGCACCGGCGCGCAGGGCTTCCAGGTGTCGGCTGGCATCGCCGACCGCGAACAATTGGCCAGCGTGTACGAACTGCGCATGGAACTGGAAGGCGGCGCGGCCGCGCTGGCGGCGCTGCGCCGCAACGCCGCGGACCTGGCGGCCATGGGGCAGGCACTGGCCGCGCTGCAGCAGCATCTGGACGACCCGGAGCAGGGCGTCGAGCACGACATCGCGTTCCACGTCGCGATCGCCGCAGCCACCCACAACCGCTACTACCAGGACCTGCTGCAGTACCTCAACCTGCAACTGCGCCTTGCCGTCAGCACCGCGCGCAGCAACAGCCGCCGCCAGGCCGGCCTGACCGCGGCCGTGCACCAGGAGCACGTGGCCGTGTTCGAGGCCATCAGCGCCGGCGACGCCGAGCGCGCCCGGCTGGCGGCCACCCGGCATTTGCAGCAGGCGGCCAGCCGCCTGAACCTCGAACTCTTCTTTCCGGCCGCAAGGCAGACATCATGAGCGCAACCGACTTCACGCAACGCCTGGTCCAGGCCCTGGGCCCCGACACCGTTCTCACCGCCGAGGCCGACATCGCGCCCTGGCTTTCCGACTGGCGCGGCCTCTACAAGGGCCAGGCCCAGGCCGTGGTGCGCCCGCGCAGCACCGAAGAAGTCGCGACCTGCCTGGCGCTGTGCCAGCAGGCCGGCGTGCCGGTGGTGCCGCGCGGCGGCAACACCGGGCTGTGCGGCGGCGCCACGCCGGACGCGGGCGCGGCCAACGTAGTGCTCAGCCTGGACCGCATGAACGCCGTGCGCGCCATCGACACCGTGGCCAACACGATGGTGGCGGAAGCCGGCGCCATCCTCGGCAACCTGCGCCGCGCGGCCCAGGAAGCCGGCCGCCTGCTGCCGCTCAGCCTGGCGGCGGAGGATTCCAGCCAGATCGGCGGCAACGTGGCCACCAACGCCGGCGGCGTGAACGTGGTGCGCTACGGCATGGCGCGCGAACTGGTGCTGGGCCTGGAAGCGGTGCTGCCCACCGGCGAAATCTTCCACGGCCTGCGCACGCTGCGCAAGGACAATACCGGCTACGACCTCAAGCAGCTGCTGATCGGCTCGGAAGGCACGCTGGGCGTGATCACGGCGGTGGCGCTGCGCCTGTTCCCGCGCACCGACGTGCGCTCGGTGGTGCTGGCCGCGGTGGAGTCGCCGGCGCAGGCCCTGCAGCTGTTCGAGATCCTGTTCGAGCAGTGCGGCGCGCGCCTGCAGGCCTTCGAGTACTTTTCGGGCGATTGCCTGGACCTGGTGCTGGCGCACGCCGAAGGCGTGCAGGAGCCTTTCGCGCAGCGCTACCCGGGCTATGTGCTGGTGGAACTGGCCGATACCGCCGACGAGACGGCCCTGACGAATCTGCTGGAGCACGTGATCGGCGCCGCGCTGGAGCGCGGGCTGTGCCTGGACGCGGCGGTGTCGGCGTCGCTGGCGCAACTGCAGGCGCTGTGGAAGCTGCGCGAAGAGATATCAGAAGCGCAGCGCGCCGACGGTCCGCACCTCAAGCACGATGTGTCGCTGCCCATCGAACGCATCCCGGAATTCATGGAGTCGGCCGAGGCGCGGGTGCGGGCGCTGTTCCCGGACATCCGTCCCTTCATCTTCGGCCATTTCGGCGACGGCAACCTGCACTACAACCTGTCGCGGCCGGCCGGCGCCGACCGCGACTGGGTGGCGGTGCATGGAGAGGCGATCACGGACGCCGTGCTGGACGAGGTGAATCGCTACGGCGGAAGTATTTCGGCCGAGCACGGAATCGGGCAGCTCAAGCGAGCGCATTTCCTGCATAGCAAGGACCCGCTGGAGCTGCGCTTGATGCGCCAGATCAAGGCGGTGCTGGATCCGGCCGGGATCATGAATCCCGGGAAGTTGCTGTAGGAGGGGTGCAGCGCGAGAGTCCTTGAGCAAGAACTCATATCTCAAACGCGCGTAACCCATCAGGCGGCGCCAGCCGCCGTTTTTCGTAGCAAGAGACAAACGGCCGGCTCTCGCCGGCCGATGGGTTACGCGCCGCCTGTCACTGCCGGTGATAAACCTCGGCTCCCTTCTTCACGAACTCCACCGACTTCTCCTGCATCCCCTTCTGCAGCGCGTCCTTCTCGCTCACGCCCTGCGCCGCGGCGTAATCGCGCACGTCCTGCGTGATCTTCATGCTGCAGAAGTGCGGGCCGCACATGGAGCAGAAGTGCGCGACTTTCATCGAGTCCTTGGGCAGGGTCTCGTCGTGGAACTCCTTGGCGGTGTCGGGGTCCAGGCCCAGGTTGAACTGGTCGTCCCAGCGGAACTCGAAGCGCGCCTTGGACAGGGCGTTGTCGCGGATCGCGGCGCCGGGGTGGCCCTTGGCCAGGTCGGCGGCATGGGCGGCGATTTTGTAGGTGATGATGCCGTCCTTCACGTCCTTCTTGTTCGGCAGGCCCAGGTGCTCCTTCGGCGTGACGTAACAGAGCATCGCGGTGCCGTACCAGCCGATCAGCGCCGCGCCGATGCCGGAGGTGATGTGGTCGTAGCCGGGGGCGATGTCGGTGGTCAGGGGGCCCAGCGTGTAGAACGGCGCCTCGTGGCAGTGCTCCAGCTGCAACTCCATGTTTTCCTTGATCATCTGCATCGGCACGTGGCCGGGGCCTTCGATCATGACCTGCACATCGTGCTTCCAGGCCACCTGGGTCAGCTCGCCCAGGGTCTTGAGTTCGGCGAATTGCGCTTCGTCGTTGGCGTCGTAGCCCGAGCCGGGACGCAGGCCGTCGCCCAGCGAGAAGCTGACGTCGTAGGCCTTCATGATTTCGCAGATTTCCTCGAAGCGCTCGTAGAGGAAGCTCTCCTTGTGATGGGCCAGGCACCACTTCGCCATGATGGAGCCGCCGCGCGAGACGATGCCGGTCATGCGGTCGGCGGTCATGGGGATGAACGGCAGGCGCACGCCGGCGTGAATGGTGAAGTAGTCCACGCCTTGCTCGGCCTGTTCGATCAGGGTGTCGCGGAAGATCTCCCAGGTCAGTTCCTCCGCCTTGCCGTCGACCTTCTCCAGCGCCTGGTAGATCGGCACGGTGCCGATGGGCACGGGCGAGTTGCGGATGATCCATTCGCGCGTTTCGTGGATGTGCTTGCCGGTGGACAGGTCCATGACCGTGTCGCCGCCCCAGCGGATCGCCCAGGTCATTTTCTCGACTTCCTCGCCGATGCCGGAGCTGACCGCGGAGTTGCCGATGTTGGCGTTGATCTTCACCAGGAAATTGCGGCCGATGGCCATCGGCTCGATTTCGGGGTGGTTGATGTTGGCCGGGATGATGGCGCGGCCGCGCGCGATCTCGTCGCGCACGAACTCGGGCGTGATGGCCGCGGGAATCGAGGCGCCGAACGATTGGCCGGGATGCTGGCGCAGCAGGCGCTTGACCATCTTCTCGCCGTCGGGACCGCTGTCGCGCAGCGACTGCAGGTATTGCTCGCGGCGCAGGCTTTCGCGGATCGCCACGTATTCCATTTCCGGCGTGACGATGCCGCGGCGCGCATAGTGCATCTGGGTCACGTTGGCGCCGGCCTTGGCGCGGCGCGGCGGACGCTGCAGGTCGAAGCGCATGGCCGTCAGCTTGGGATCGGCCAGGCGCGCCTTGCCGTAGTCGCTGGTGGGGCCGGCCAGCACCTCGGTGTCGCCGCGTTCCTCGATCCAGGCGCGGCGCACTTCGGGCAGGCCGCGGCGGATGTCGATGCGCACGTTCGGGTCGGTATAGGGGCCGCTGCAGTCATAGACCGTGAGCGGCGGGTTCTTCTCGCCGCCGAACATGGTCGGCGTGTCGGCCTGTTCGATCTCGCGAAACGGCACGCGGATGTCGGGCCGCGAACCGGTTTCGTACACCTTGCGCGATTTGGGCAGCGGCGCGACGGCGGCCGCGTCCACTTCTGCGGTGGCGGCCAGGAATTTGGGATTTGCGTTCATGGAAAGCTCCAAGCGAGTGGTTGGAGCCGATCGGGAAGGAATTTCCGCCGCGCGCGGGCGGACGGAAATACGGCTCCCAGCATCGGCATTATCCGTACTGGTACGAAGGGACTCTCTCAACACGTCGCGGCGTTTAAGCCGCGGCGAGTACCCCTGCACGAAAGCGGAGTATAGATGCTGGCGGTCGATTCCGACGAATCGCGGCGTGCGCGGCCGGCGAGCAGGCTGGTATTACCGCTTTACAATTGGAATCAGACTGCGGCGACACGCCGATTCAGGTTCGGTACACTTTTCAGACGTGCCGGGCGCGCGCCGCGACCTGGTCTTAGTCCACTTGAGAAGGAATCGAGCATGCAACTTACCTTACGCAAATTGGCGCCCGCCCTGGTTGTCGTGACGTTGGCGCTAGCGGGTTGCAAGACCGCCCCGACCAAGACCTCCGACACCGGCGCCACCGCGCCCGCGGCCGGCCAGCAATCGACCACGCCGGCCACCGCCGCCAGCGTGGACTTCTACCTGGCCCACAAGCAGCCCGGCGCGGGCCTGCGTGAAATCAGCCTGCCCGACGGCAAGCTCTACATGCAGGAAGTGCCCGTGCTCACGCGCGCCGACCTGACCGACGCCGCCGCGCTGGTCGACCGCCAGGGCCAGAACTTCGTGGGCCTGCGCTTCTCCGAAGCCGGCGCGCGCAAGCTCAACGACGTCAGCTCCAAGAACGTCGGCAACATGCTGGCGCTGGTGATCGACCGCGAACTGGTCGCCGCTCCGCTGATCGGCGAACCGCTGAACCGCGGCGTGCTGGCCTTCGGCGTGCCCTCGGCCAAGGCCGCTTCGGAAATCGCCGCCAAGATCCGCGGCGACGCCGCGGTGCCCGCCACCAGCACGACGCCGGCCGCCAAGCCCTGATCGGCTCGCGCACGAAAGCCCGCTACGGCGGGCTTTTTTTCGTTTGAAATAGGACCACGATACGGCCCCGATCGTCAGCCGCTCTTGCGGCCGCGCGGCTTGGCGTTGCGGCGGATGCGCAGGACCTGTTCGATATAGGTCTGCGCAATGGCTTCCAGTCCGATGCGTTCGTCGGATGTGAGCGATTCCACCTGGGCTGGCGATATATTGAAGAACGGCCAGGGCGCATGCGGACGATGCCGGCCGCTGGCGCGCGGCGGACCTTCCGCCACGCCGGTGACCGGTAGCGTGTCGCTCAGGTCGTACCCGTCCATGGGCAGTTCCATCGGGCCCTTGCCGGTCTCCAGCCATTCGGCTTCGACCTTCAGCACCTGCGCCAGCTTGCGCGAAGAACGGCTGGAATGCCGCAGTCCGCTCTCATAGCTGCCGATGGCGCTTTGCGAAAGGCGCGCCATACGGGCGAGCGTTTTCTGCGTGTGGCCACGCAAAAGACGCGCATGCTTCAGCCGGTCCGAGAATGTCTTCACAAGGCGATTGAAGCGTGGCGTTGGTTTACGTTGGTAGTTATAAATATTACCTAAGTGATAAACGTATTGATGGGCAGGAGGACGGCATGCAGCAACGAGGCAGCGTTTTCGTACTCGCAAGCGATGGTGCGGCTCGCGATCTGGTCGCAATGTTGCGCACGTTCCATTGGACGGTTTGCGCGTTTGATTCCCTGGCGGCGCTACTGGACGGCCTGCAGGCCCAGATGGTCGATGTGCTGGTGTTGCAGGGCAGTTGGCCGGACGTGGCCGAGCGCGTGGTTTCGCTGGGCCGAGCGGTGCCGGCGGCGGCGCTGGTCTGGCGGGTGCGCGGCGGCGTCACGGTCGAGCGGCGCATCGCGGCGTTGGATGCCGGCGTGGACGTCTGCGTCGAAGCCGGCATGCCCGGGCCGGAATGGGATGCCTTGCTGCGCAGCCTGTGCCGGCGCGGGCGCCGGGGCGGCTCGCCGTGGCGCGTCGACCTGCAGGCCGGCGCGCTGGCCGGGCCTGCCGGCCAGCGCGTGCCCCTGACTGCGGCTGAATGTGCGTTTCTCGTCCGCCTGCTGAACGCGCCCGGCCACAGGCTGCCGCGCGAAGCGCTGCTGCCCGAGGAAGTGCGCGGCTCGCAGGTCGGGATGCGGCGGGTGGACGTGCTGGTGTCGCGGCTGCGCGCCAAGGCGCGCCGCCTCAATGTGGAATTTCCGGTGCTCGCGGTGCGCGGCTGGGGCTATATGCTGCTGCCCGACGGCAGTTAGCGCCTTGCCGCTACAGCACCACCAGGTTGTCCCGGTGCATGAGTTCCGGTTCGGTCATGCTGCCCAGAATGCGTGCAATCTGAGACGAAGGCTGGCGCAGGATGCGCCGCGTATCGGCCGACGAATAATTGATCAGCCCGCGTGCGCATTCATGTCCCTGGCTGTCCACGCAGGCCACCACGTCGCCGCGGCCGAACTCGCCTTCCACGTCGGTCACGCCGATGGGCAGCAGGCTCTTGCCTTCGCGCAGCAGCGCCCGCACGGCGCCGTCGTCCAGCACCACGCGGCCGCGCAGGCGCAGGTGGTCGGCCAGCCATTGCTTGCGCGCCGACCACACCGGCAGCACGGCGCGCAGTTCGCTGCCTATGCATTCGCCTTCGGCCAGCCGCGTGAGCACGTTACGCTCGCGGCCGGACGCAATCACCGTGTGCGCGCCGCTGTGGGCGGCGCGTTTGGCCGCCAGCACCTTGGTCAGCATGCCGCCGGTGCCGATGCCGCTGCCGGCGCCGCCGGCCATGGCTTCCAGCGCCGGATCGCCGGCCTGGGCGTGCGCCATGAACCTGGCGTCGGGATTCTTGCGGGGGTCGGAATCGTACAGGCCGCGCTGGTCCGTCAGGATGATCAGCGTGTCGGCTTCGATCAGGTTCGTGACCAGCGCGCCCAGCGTGTCGTTGTCGCCCAGCCGGATTTCATCGGTGACCACCGTGTCGTTTTCGTTCACGATGGGCACCACGCCCAGGCGCAGCAGCGCGAACAGCGTGCTGCGCGCGTTCAGGTAGCGGTGGCGGTCGGCCAGGTCTTCGTGGGTCAGCAGGATCTGCGCGGTGCGCAGGCCGAATTCGGCGAACGCGGCCTCGTAGGCCTGGCACAGCCCCATCTGGCCCACGGCGGCGGCGGCCTGCAGCTCATGCATCACCGACGGGCGCTTGCGCCAGCCCAGGCGCGCCATGCCTTCCGCGATGGCGCCGCTGGAGACCAGCACGACCTGCTTGCCCTGCTTGTGCAGGGCGGCGATCTGCGCGGCCCAGTGGGCCACGGCGGCGCGGTCCAGGCCGCGGCCTTCGTTGGTGACCAGCGACGAGCCGACTTTGGCGACGAGGCGCTGGGCTTGTGAGACGACGGAAACTGCGGGTGATTCGGCAGACATGATGGCGGCGGGCTGCGGCGCGGAAAAAAGGCGTAATCGTAAGGACTGCGATTATGGCTTATTCGTCGCCGCTACGCGGCGTGGAACGCGGGTCGGCGTCCGAGCGCTTGTCGTCGAAGCGGGGGTCCGGCGCCACGTAGCTGTCATCGGCCTGGTCCTGCGCCAGCTGTTCCTTTTCACGCTCGGCGTCCAGGTAGTCCTGCAGCGCGTAGATCAGGTCCTGCGTGCCCTCGCCGGACAGGCCGGAGATGCCGAACACCGGGCCCTTCCAGCCGTACAGCTCCAGGAAGCGGCGCTTGGTGTCCTCGGGGTCGGCCACCATGTCCAGCTTGTTCAGCACCAGCCAGCGCGGCTTGGCGGCCAGCTCGGGATCGTAGCGGCGCAGCTCCTCGACGATGGCGCGGGCATCGGTGACGGCCTGTTCGACCGGGTCCGCATCGGGATCGGGCGTGGACACGTCCACCAGGTGCAGCAGCACACGGGTGCGCGCCAGGTGGCGCAGGAACAGGTGGCCCAGGCCGGCGCCCTCGGAGGCGCCTTCGATCAGGCCGGGAATGTCGGCCACGACGAAACTGCGCGACGGCGAGGTGCGCACCACGCCCAGGTTGGGGTGCAGCGTGGTGAACGGGTAGTCCGCGATCTTCGGCTTGGCGTTGGAGATGCGGGTGATCAGGGTGGACTTGCCGGCGTTGGGCAGGCCGAGCAGGCCCACGTCGGCCAGCACCTTCAGCTCCATGCGCAGGTAGCGGTGCTCGCCTTCCTTGCCCGGCGTCCACTGGCGCGGCGCGCGGTTCACGCTGGACTTGAAATGGATGTTGCCCATGCCGCCCTGGCCGCCGGCGGCCAGCACCACCTTCTGGTCGTGCTGGTTCAGGTCGAACAGGACTTCGCCGGTTTCCGCGTCATGGATGACGGTGCCGACCGGCACGCGCAGCGTGATGTCGGGCGCGGCCGCGCCGTACTGGTCCGAGCCGCGGCCGTTTTCGCCGTTCTTGGCGCGGTGCAGGCGGGCGTAGCGGAAATCGATCAGCGTATTGATGTTACGGTCGGCCACCGCGTAGATGGAGCCGCCGCGACCGCCGTCGCCGCCGTCCGGGCCGCCCTTGGGGATGAACTTTTCGCGGCGAAAGCTCGCCACGCCATTGCCGCCTTTGCCGGCGACGACCTCGATGGTGGCTTCGTCTACGAATTTCATGGTGTCCGTGCGTATGAAAAGTGAGGGCAGGGCGGGACGTCCCGGCCGCTGCCTTGAAACAAAAAAGCCCTGCCGCATGCGACAGGGCTTTGCCGAACGCGGCGGACCGCGTTGCTGACCGTGCTCTTGCCGATTACTCGGCGGCGACGATCGAAACGGTCTGCTTGTTCAACGCGCCCTTGAAGCCGAATTGAACCTTGCCGTCGACCAGCGCGAACAGGGTGTGGTCCTTGCCCATGCCGACGTTCACGCCAGCGTGGAAACGGGTGCCGCGCTGACGCACGATGATCGAACCGGCGGGGATCAATTCACCGCCGAATGCCTTGACGCCCAGACGCTTCGATTCTGAGTCGCGTCCGTTTCGCGTAGAGCCGCCGCCCTTTTTCTGTGCCATGTTTAGCTCCTGCTAAGTGGTACCGAGTCGCTACTTAAGCCGTGATGGCTTCGATGCGGATTTCGGTGTAGTTCTGACGGTGGCCCTGACGCTTCTGGTAGTGCTTGCGACGGCGCATCTTGAAGATCTTGACCTTGTCGTGGCGGCCTTGCGCAAGAACCGTTGCCTTGACCACGGCGCCGGAGACGAGGGGCGTGCCAACTTTCAGCTGGTCGCCTTCGCCCACGGACAGCACTTGGTCCAGGGTGATTTCTTGCCCAATGTCAGCCGGTATCTGTTCTATCTTGAGTTTTTCGCCAGCGGCAACGCGATACTGCTTGCCACCGGTTTTTACGACCGCGTACATGGGGTGTTCCTTAAATAGGTAAAAAGGTCCATTTGCCTGGCCGGCCCTGCTGGGCGGGCTGCGCGCTGTGCCTGCCTGCCGTGCTCCGGATTGCAGGAGCACCACGTGCATCTGGCACAAATCACTCGGCATAAATGAAACCGACGTAATTCGGCCATTGCTGACCGAATCGAGGATATTAGCCCGAGATGCGCGGAAAGTCAAAAAGCGCTTGCAGGGTAAGGGCTTAGGTGTGGCGTACAGGCTTCATGCGGCATCGCCAGGCCTTGCGCCTTCAGTCCCAGAGTTCCGCCCGGCCGGCCGGCGGCGGCCCGGCGCGCGCCCGCGCACGTTACTCCCCGTATAATCGCTGGTCGAATCCCCCGGCCTGGTCCGGCGGTCCAGCGGTAAGAGCCGTCACGCGTACACCCTACGGCTCGTTTCACACTCCGGATACGTCTTGAATCTCCCCGCGCTCATTGCCCCCATTGCTGACGATATGAAAGCCGTCGATGCGGTTATCCGCGAGCGGCTGAACTCCGACGTGGTCCTGATCCGCACCATCGGCGACTACATCATCGGCGCCGGCGGCAAGCGCATGCGGCCGGCCATGGTGCTGATGGTGGCCCGCGCGCTGGGCTATGAAGGGACGCATCACCAGCTGCTGGCCGCGGTGGTGGAATTCATCCATACCGCCACCCTGCTGCACGACGACGTGGTCGACGAATCCGACCTGCGCCGCGGCCGCGAAACCGCCAACGCGGTGTTCGGCAACGCCGCCAGCGTGCTGGTGGGCGACTATCTGTATTCCCGTTCCTTCGAAATGATGGTCGAGGCCGACTCGATGCGCGTCATGAGCATCCTGTCCGAGGCCACCACCGTCATCGCCGAAGGCGAGGTGCTGCAGCTGCTCAACGTGCACGACCCCGACGTCTCGCAGGAGCGCTATCTGCAGGTCGTGCGCTACAAGACCGCCAAGCTGTTCGAGGCCGCCGCCCAGGTCGGCGCCGTGCTGGCCGGCGCCACGCCCGAGCAGGAAGCCGCCGCGGCGGCCTACGGCCGCCATGTCGGCACCGCCTTCCAGCTGGTCGACGACGTGCTGGACTACAGCGGCGATGCCGCCGCGCTGGGCAAGAACGTGGGCGACGACCTGCGCGAGGGCAAGCCCACGCTGCCGCTGATCCGCGTAATGGAAGTCGGCACGCCCGAACAGCAGCAACTGATCCGCGACGCCATCAAGACCGGCGACGCCGACTTCGCCGCCGTGGCCGCCGCCATCCAGGCGACCGATGCCCTGGAACACGCCCGCCAGGCCGCGATCGCCGAGGCCGAACTGGCCAAAAAAGCACTTTCCGACTATCCCATTTCCCCTTTTCAAAAATCTCTGTTAGAATTCTGCGCTTTCGCGGTAAACAGAGATCGCTGAACAAATTCAGCGGTATCGGGACCGAGAGAAAGGCAGGACAGCCCAGCCGTACTGAGCACGGCGAAGCTGAAAGTAGTAGGTAGTAAATCGGGGCGTAGCTCAGCCTGGTAGAGTACTGCGTTCGGGACGCAGGAGTCGGAGGTTCGAATCCTCTCGCCCCGACCACTCAATGTGGTCGAATTCATGAAGGTGTTTCCCGACGCCTCAAGCTGAAAGCCGGTATCGCACAAGCGCTGCCGGCTTTTTTGCGTTCGCTCGCTCAAAGACCGTTTACATGCGGGAGTGGGGAGGTCGGACGCTATGCGCTCGGCTGTTCTATGGCGCTGCGCGCATTCTTCGCGGTCATAAAAAGCTTCAACGGATCCACGTCCCGAAGGGCGATAAAACCATACTTGCGATAAAACGCTGCCGCTTCGTCATCCTTTGCGTCAACCAGCACCACTGTCACCGCGAGTGGACCCGAGATTGCCAGTTCAAGCGCCTCGATCAGGAGCGCGCCGCCCAGGCCCTGGCCTGCGGCAGGCGTGTCAATTCCACCGCGCCAGCCGAAAGCGTGAAGAATCCCGCCACCATGTCGTCGCTGCAGAAGCAGATGCGCACGCGCGGAATTTCGTTCCTCATCTTGTCCCAGCTGTTCAACAAAATACCTATCGAGTTCCGGGTTGCCGCAGCAAAACCCCCTACGGTCAATCGACTTCGAGAAGGGCACGAATTGGAACGCCATGCCGTGTCAGCCCTTATTGGCCTTCGACTTGACGCAGGATCTTTTTCCGCGTCGTCGCCGCCCGTTTGAGCGCGGCCGTCGGTTCGGATGGTTCGGCGTCAATCGCTGCGGCGATTGTTTCGGAGTCCCGTTTGGACAGCCGCAAAATCACCTGATGCTCGATCTGGCGCAGTGCGGCCTGGTGGGCCGCGTGCACCACGAAGTCGGAGAGCGAGCGGCCGGAAATATCGGCTGCGCGTTGAATGACAGCGCGTTCTTTCGCGGTCAATCTGGCGTCCAGGCGAGCGGTTCGGGGCTCGTCCACGCGCTCAAGTTCCTGGCCGATGAGCTCGCGTAGACAGGCGATGACGTCGCTCGGCACCTGCTCTGTGATTCGCGTTTCCTGGGATGGGTTGTGTTCCGGGCCGGGGTGTTTGCGCTTGGGCTTTTGCTTGAGCGCCGCAATGATGCTTTCTTCGTGCTGTGTGGTCATGGCGCATCCTTCATGTACGGAAAATCACGTACAAAAATGTAGTGTACGGAAAATTCGTACCTGCTCAACGCCCAACTGCCTCCCCGTCCGGCGAGACGCTCGCCACGGCTTGCAGGCATTCGATCAGCCCCCGCATGTGCGGCGACAGGTCCAGGCTGCAATGGCGGACCAGGCCGATGGGGCCGAAGACGGGCGGCAGGTCGATGTCCAGGATGGCCAGGCCCTGGCCGCGGGCCAGGTGGCGGGCCACGCAGCGCGGCATGAGCGACAGGGTGTCGCTGCTGTTCATCAGGATGGTGTTGTTCAGCGCGGACGCCGATTCGATCCGGGCGTAGGGATAGACGCCATGGCGTTGCAGCAGCATGTCCAGGCCGATGCGCACCGGGCTGCCGCGCGGCGGCATGATCCATGGGTAGGCGGCCAGCCGTTGCCACGGCACGCCCGGTTCGCCGGCCAGCGGGTGGCCGGCGCGCGCGCAGACGCACATCGGCTCTTCATACAGCACCTGGCTGGCGAGGTCGGGTTTGCGCACGGCCTCGCCCAGCCTGGCGACCAGCAGGTCGAGCTTGCGGGTGTACAGCTCCGGGGCCAGCGCTTCGAGCGAGCCTTCGCGCACCAGCACGTTGACGTTGGCGGCCTGCTGCTTGAACCGCAGCAGCGCGCGCGGCACGAGGAAGGCGGCGGCGGTGGAGTTGACGCCGATGCTGATGGTCTCGACGTCCAGGTCCGGCGTGCCGGGCCATTCGCCGCTCATGCGTTCCAGGTCGCCCAGCACCCAGCGCGCATGGCGGATCAGCGATTCGCCGTGGCGCGTGGGGAAGGTGCCTTTGGGCGTGCGGTCGAACAGGCGCGCGCCGAGCATGTCTTCGAGTTCGGCGATCATGCGCGATACGGCCGGCTGGGTGGTGGCCAGGCGCCGGGCCGCCAGGCCGACGTTGTGTACTTCGTCCAGCACCCGCATCAGGTGCAGGTGGCGCAGCCGCAGCCGCCCGCGCAGATACCAGCCGGGCGGCAGGGCGGGGGAGTCGTCGGCGGGCTGCATCTACATATCAACATTGATATGGAAACGCCAAAATATATCATTGGACCGGAATGTGCCGCTGTTCCATGATCGTCATGACCAGCGCGCCCGCCGACGAGGCGCGCGGCGGGAAGGAGACGATCATGCTGAAGTTCATACGCGCGCCGCTGGCCATGCTGTGCCTGGCGATTCCGCTGGCCGCCGCCGCGGCCTACCCCGACCGGCCGATCACGCTCATCGTGCCCTCCGTGCCCGGCGGCGGCGCGGACGTGGCGGGCCGGCTGGTGGCCGCGGAGCTGGCCAGGCGGCTGGAGGTGCCGGTGATCGTCGAGAACCGGGCCGGGGTCGCGGGCATCATCGGCTCGCAGGCCGTGGCGCGGGCCAGGCCCGACGGTTATACGCTGCTGCTGGGCCTGGACGCTTCGTTTACCGCGGCGCCTTATCTGATGGAGGAGGCGCCGTACCGGACGGAGGATTTCGCGCCCATCGCCACGCTGGCCACCTTGCAGTACGTGCTGGTGGCCTCGCCCTCGGCGCCGTTCGGCTCGCTGCGCGAGCTGCTGGACCAGGCGCGGGCGCGCCCGGACACGATCACCTACGCCAGCGGCGGGCCGGGCTCGACGCATCATCTGGCCATGGCGCTGTTCGAGCACGATGCCGCCATATCGCTCAAGCACGTGCCGTACAAGGCCGCGCCGCAGGGCTTCGTGGGGGTGATGGGCAGCCAGGTCGACCTGATGTTCATCGTGGCCAGCACGGCGTTGCCGCAGGTCCGGGCGGGCAAGGTGCGCGGGCTGGCCAACGCCGGCACGGCGCCCATCGCGGGCGCGCCCGATCTGCCGATGATCGAGGAGGCCGTGCCCGGCTACACCTTCTATAGCTGGTTCGGCCTGTTCGCGCCGGCCAGGACGCCGGCGCCGGTGGTCGAGGCGCTGGGCAAGGCGGTGGCCGCCGCGCTCAAGAGCCCCGAGCTGCGCGACAAGATGCAGGCCCAGGGCATGATCGTGGGCGACGAAGGCGCCGAGGGCCTGCGCCAGCGCATCGCCCGCGACACCCGTGTTTTCGCTCCCATGCTCGCCGACATCAAGACCGCAGCCGCCAGACAGCCATGAAACCAGCCATGAAACGTCCCAATATCCTGCTCATCACCACCGACCAGCATCGCGGCGACTGCCTGGGCTACGCCGGACGGCGGGTCAAGACGCCGCACATCGACCTGCTGGCGCGCAACGGCACGCACTTCTCGGCCTGCATCACGCCCAACGTGGTCTGCCAGCCGTCGCGCGCGTCCATGCTGACGGGCCTGCTGCCGCTGACGCATGGGGTGTGCGACAACGGCATCGACCTGGACCTGCGCACCGGCGAGGCCGGCTTTGCCGGCAGCCTGGCCGCCGCGGGCTACGACACGGGCTTCATCGGCAAGGCGCATTTCTCCACTCACCACACCTTCGAGGCCACGGGGCGTCCGGAGTGCCAGTACAGCGAGGCGGCCCTGGGGCCGGGCTGGAACGGCCCGTACATGGGTTTCGAGCACGTGGAGCTGGTGGTCGAGGGCCACAACTACTGGCTGCCCACGCCGCTGCCGGGCGGCCTGCACCATTCGCGCTGGCACTACGGCGACGGGCAGGGGGAACTGCGCAACCAGCTCTACCAGAAGGACCTGGGGCCGCCCAGCGGCGCGCCGCAGACCTTCAATTCGGCGCTGCCGGCGGCCTGGCACAACTCGGCCTGGATCGGCGACCGGACCATCGAATACCTGCGCCGGCATGGCCAGGAGCGGCCGTTCTGCCTGTGGGCCTCGTTTCCCGATCCGCACCATCCCTTCGATTGTCCCGAGCCCTGGTCGCGCCTGCACCATCCCGACGAGGTCGATCTGCCGCGCCATCGCAGCACCGACTACGACCGCCGGCCGTGGTGGCACCGGGCCAGCATGGAAAGCAAGCCCATGGGCAATGCCGAGGTGCAGGCGCTGCGCCAGAACTTCTCGCGCATGCCGACGCCGTCCGAAGCGGCGCTGCGGCGCATCACCGCCAACTACTACGGCATGATTTCGCTGGTGGACCACCAGGTCGGGCGCGTCATGAAAGCGCTGGCCGAGTACGGGCTGGACCGGGACACCATCGTGATCTTCACGTCCGACCACGGCGAGTGGCTGGGCGACCACGGGCTGATGCTGAAAGGGCCGATGCCGTACGAGGGCCTACTGCGCGTGGCCATGGTGGCCAGCGGTCCGGGCATCGAGGCCGGCCGGCAGGTGGCCGATCCGGTGTCGACGCTGGACCTGGCCGCCACCCTGTACGACTACGGCGGCGCCTCGGCCCTGGGGCCGGTGCACGGGCGCAGCCTGCGTCCGCTGCTCGAAGGCCGGGATGCCGGCCGCGCGTTCGCGCTCAGCGAATGGGACGTGGCGGCCTCGCGCTGCGGGGTCGAACTGAAGCTGCGCACGGCGCGCACCCGCGACTGGAAGCTGACGCTGGAACTGGATAGCGGCGCGGGCGAGATGTACTGCCTGGCCGAAGATCCGGACGAGATGGACAACCTGTTCGACGATCCCGGCTACGCGGCCCGGCGGCGCGAACTGACCGACATGATCAGGAGCCGTCCCGCCGACCAGCTGCCGGCGCGCCTGCCGGCGTCGGGCATCGCCTGAAGGCGCGCGCGCCGGCATTTGCTTTATATTCCCTGCGAATACCAACTTCCAGGGATACCCGGCCGGCTGCGACTGCGTCATAGTCTGGCGTGGGCAATACCGCCCGCGCCTTTCTCATGACCGTCGCCATGCTTGCTTCCGAGTCGACCCTGCCTGCCCCGGTGCTGCTGGTGGAGGACGAACCCCTGATCTGCCGCCGGCTCGAAGGCCTGCTGCTGCAGCTCGGGTATGCGCCCGAGGCGCTGGTGTTCGCCGCTACGCTGGCCGAGGCGCGCGCCTGCCTGGCCACGCAGCCCGTGGCCCTGGCGCTGGTGGACCTGGGCCTGCCCGACGGCAACGGCACCGAACTGATCGCGGAAATGCACGCGGCCGATCCGGGGCTGGCGATACTGGTCATTTCGGCCTGGAGCACCGAGGACGCGATCCTGGCGGCGCTGCGGGCCGGGGCCACCGGCTATGTGCTCAAGGAGCGCGACGACCTGGAAGTGTCGCTGTCGATCCGCAGCGTGCTGCGCGGCGGCGCGCCCATCGACCCCTTCGTCGCGCGCCGCATCATCGAGGAATTGCGCCCCAGGCCGGCGGAGCCGGCAGGCGCGGCCGCCGGCGAGACGCTCAGTCCTCGCGAAAACCAGATTCTTCGCCTAGTATCCGAGGGGCTGGGAAACCGCGAAATCGCCGAGGAACTGCACCTGTCGCGCTACACCGTCGAATGCCACGTCAAGCACATCTACCGCAAGCTCGCCGTTTCCTCGCGCACCCGGGCGATCCACGCCGCGCGGTCGCGGGGGCTGCTCGATTGAGGCTGGCGATCCGGCTGGCGGTCTTGTGGCTGGCGCTGGCTTTTTCCCCGGTATGGGCGCAGGCGGAATGCACGGCCCAGGTGCTGTCGATCCAGTCGGCGCAGGGCGATGCCGAGGGCGGCCGTCCCGGGCCGGACGCATGGCGGCCGGTGACGCTGCCCGATGACTGGACCGCGCGCTGGCCCGGCTACAGCGGTACGGCCTGGTATCGCATCGACTGGCGGGCGCAGTGCCCGGACGGGCGCGCCGGGCCGGTGGCGCTGGTGCTCGAATCGGTGGTCATGGCTGGCGAGGTCTACGTCAACGATGCGCGCATCTGGAGCGATCCGCAGCTGAGCGAGCCCCTGTCGCGCAGCTGGAACATGCCGCGCTACTGGCTCATCCCCGAGGCCCTGATGCGCGATGGCGTGAACACGCTGTGGCTGCGGGTGGTGGGCGTGGCCGAGCAGACGCCCGGCCTGGGGCCGGTCTACCTGGGAGAACCCGGCCCGCTGCTGCGGCGCTACGAGGACCTGCGGTGGCGCAACCGCACGCTGTTCATGCTCAACCTGATCGTGTCGGCCGTCCTGGGCGGGCTGTGCTTCTGCATCTGGCTGATGCGCCGCGAGCAGCGCGCCTTTGGCTGGTATGCGCTGATGGCGCTGTTCTGGGTGCTGTTCATCGCCAACGTGCTGGTCACCAGCCCCTGGCCATTTGCCGACAGCATCGGGGCGGCGCGCGCCAACGCCATGGTGCTGGTGCTGTACGTGGCGTGCTTCTGCATTTTCACGTGGCGCTTCGGCGAGCAATCGCTGCCGCGCACCGAAAAGGCCTTGTGGATACTGTCCGCGGCGCTGCTGGCGGCGGTGGCCCTGGCGCCGCGGGCGCAGCTGCCCGAGGTCCGGCTGGCCGCGGTGCTGACCGCGTCCGCCATTTTTTTCGCGAACTGCCTGCAGTTCCCGTTCCACGCCTGGCGCACCCGGCGGCCCGAAAACCTCATGCTGGCGGCCTGCCTGCTGGTGTTCCTGGCCGTCAGCGTCCATGACCTGCTGCGCATCCTCAAGCTCATCGCCAGCGACACCGCGTATACGCCGTTCACCAGCGTGGTGGTCACGCTGTGCATATCGGCCGTGCTGGGCCTGCGCCACGCGCGCAACGTGCGCCGCATCGAACGCTTCAGCCAGGATCTGGCCGTGGGCATCGCGCAGGCGCGCACCGAGCTGGCCACGACGCTGGAGCGCGAGCACGCGCTGGCGCTGGCCAATGCGCGCCTGCAGGACCGCCTGCAGATCGCCCACGACCTGCACGACGGCCTGGGCGGTTCGCTGGTGCGCATGATGGCCGCGGTGGAGCAGGCCAGCCAGCCGGTGCAGAGCCAGCAGTTCCTGTCCATGCTCAAGCTGCTGCGCGACGACCTGCGCCAGACCATAGACAGCGGATCGAGCGCGGGCGTGAAGGTGCCGGCCACCCCGCGCGAGTGGATCGCGCCGCTGCGCCACCGTTTCATGCAGCTTTTCGACGAACTGGAGATCCGCGCGAGCTGGGCGGTCCCGGCGCAGTGGCGCACGCCGCCCAGCGCCTTGCAGTGCATGGCGCTGACCCGGCTGGTCGAGGAATCGCTGGTGAACGTGCTCAAGCACAGCCGCGCGCGCCGCGTCGAGCTGGCGCTGCGCCAGCCCGAATCCGACAGCCTGGAGCTGCTGATCGAGGACGACGGCGCCGGTTTCGATGTGGCGGCGGTGCTGCGGGCCGGTATCAGCGTGGGCATGCGCAGCATGCACACCCGCATCGAGCGGGTGGGCGGCAGGCTGGAGGTGGCGTCCCGACCGGGACGGACCGCGCTGACCGCCACGCTGGCGCTGCGCGCGTCCCAGCCCTGAGGCGCGCCGCTACCGGTTTTCGTCGCCTATCGTCAGCCCGCCGGCCTTCATGATGCGTTGGGCGATTTCTTCGGCGGACTTGCCTTCGAAGCCATGTTCGCCCGCGACGATGCGCAGGTTGTCGCTTTCCAGCGGGGCCATGAGGGTGGCCGACGACAGCACCACGCCGTCGGCGCGCAGCTGGATGCGCTGGCCGACGCGCGCGCGGGTGAAGTCGGCCAGCGCCTTGGCGCTTTCCGGCTTCAGCGTGATTTCCACCGTGCGGGCCGAGGTGGCCGGATCGGCGCTCGCCGTCGCCTGCTGCGCCTGCAGCATGACCGTCTCGGCCTGCGCCGCGCAGGGCAAAAGCGCGGCCAGCAGGGCGGCGCGCAGCAAATGGCGGATGGGCGGCATGGAACTCTCCTTCCGGGCAACGGCCCGCGTTTTCGCATCCTAGCCTATCCCCTGGTGTTGTTAATCGGCCAGAAAATTCGACAAAAATGACGAATTTCTGAATTAAGCCTGACAAATAGTTGAATGCAATAATGGTAATGAATATCATTGGCCTTCTTATAAAACCAAGAGCGCATCCATAGCGCACCCGCCGCGGGGCGGTTTCCGAAAGAGTCCAATGAGCAAAGCAGAGAGTTTGACGGCCGGCGCCAAGGCCGGCGGCAGCATTTCGTCTACGAATTCCACGATCTACGCCGCGGTCTGCGGCGCCCTGATGTCGCCGGGCCTGGTCCTGGCGCAGGGCAGCCTGGCGCCGGGAGCGGTGCCGGAACTGTCGCCCGTGCAGGTGCAGGGCCAGGCGGTCAGCGACGGCTACGAGGCGAACGTCGCCTCGTCTCCCAAGATGACGGCGCCCCTGCTGGACACGCCGCGCTCGGTGACCGTGATCACCGAGCAGCTGATGCGGGACCGCGCCGCCTCGTCGCTGATGGACGTGCTGCGCACCGCGCCCGGCATCACTTTCGGCGCGGGCGAGGGCGGCACGCCCGCCGGCGACCGGCCCTTCGTGCGCGGCTACGAGGCCAGCACCGACATGATGGTCGACGGCATGCGCGACCTGGGCCGCTTCTCGCACGAGACCTTCAACCTGGAATCGGTCGAGATCCTGAAGGGCCCCAGCTCGGCCTACAGCGGGCGCGGTTCGACCGGCGGCAGCATCAACCTGGTCAGCAAGACGCCCAAGCTGGAAGACTTCGTCGAAGGCACGGTCGGCGTCGGCACCGACAAGAACTGGCGCCTGACCGGCGACGCCAACTGGGGGCTGGGCGAGAGTTCGGCGTTCCGCCTGAACTTCATGAAGCAGGGCGGCGACATCCCGGGCCGCGACCACGTCGAGACCGACCGCTGGGGCGTGGCGCCGTCGTTCACCTGGGGCCTGGGCACGCCGACCCAGGTCACGCTCAGCTACTACCACCTGCAGAACGACGACACGCCCGACCTGGGCATCCCGTTCAAGAACGAATCGCGCCCCGGGCGCGTGACGCCGCCCGACGTGGACCGCGACAACTACTACGGGCTGGTCGGGCGCGACTACCGCAAGAACCAGGCCGACATGGGCACCCTGATGGTGGAGCACAAGTTCAGCGACAGCCTGAAGCTGCGCAACGGCACGCGCTACACCCAGTCCAGCAACGAATACGCCATGACGCGCCCCTCGTTCGACAACTGCGCGGCGCGTACGGGCGGGCGGCCCAATCCGGCCTATGGCGTGGCGCCGTGCTCCACCGAGGCGCCGGGCGTGCAGATGACCAAGGCGCTGCGCACGCTGAACCAGACCAACCGGTCCTTCATCAACCAGACCGACCTGTTCGGCGAATTCCTCGCTGGCGGCGTGCGCCACAGCTATGCGGCCGGCCTGGAATACAGCAACGAGAAGATCATCAAGCGCGACGGCGTGCCCCGCGGCGGCTTCGACAAGGCCCTGATCGACGATCTCTACCACCCGAACCCGCACCAGGCCTATACCGGCAGCCTGAGCTGGGGCCCCAGGTACGACGCCGCCGAAACCATCACCCGCGCGGCCTACCTGTTCGACACGATGAAGTTCAGCGAGCAATGGGAGGCCAACGTCGGCCTGCGCTATGACAACTACCGCGTCACCAGCGGCGACGCGCAGCGCACCGACAATATGTGGAACTACCAGTTGGGCCTGGTCTACAAGCCCGCGCCCAATGGCAGCATCTACGTGTCCTACGGCACTTCGTCCAACCCGTCCGGCGAAACCGCGGCCCAGTCGGGCGGCGCCGACGGCGCGGCCGGCGGCCGCCTGACCGCGGACACGGCGCAACTGGCGCCGGAAAAGAGCCGCAGCATCGAAGTGGGCACCAAGTGGGACGTGTTCGACGAGCGCCTGTCGCTGACGGCGGCGGTGTTCGAGACCCGCAAGACCGACGCGCGCAGCGCCGACCCGATCACCGGCGACGTGACGCTGTCGGGCAGCAACCGCGTGCGCGGCATCGAACTGGGCGCGGCCGGCGCCATCACGCCGAAATGGCAGGTGTGGGCGGGCTACAGCTACATGGACCCCAAGGTCACCAGCTACCAGAGCGGCGGCACGGACTACAGCGGCAACCAGATGAAGTTCATTGCGCGCCAGAGCGCCAGCCTGTGGAGCACCTACCGCCTCATGCCCGAGCTGACGGTGGGCGCCGGCGCCACCTATACCGGCAAGCGCTACGTGGACGACGCCAACGTCTACCAGCTGCCCTCGTACTGGCGCTACGACGCGATGGCGTCCTACCAGTTCAACCGCAACTTCAGCCTGCAGCTCAACCTGAACAACCTGACCGACGAGACCATATACGAAGCCTCGCACGTGGGCCTGTTCAGCTACGTGGCGCCGGGCCGCTCGGCCATGCTGACCGCCACCTTCCGCTACGACTGAGGCGCGAAGCCGGCCCCGCCGCGGGGCCGGCCATGATTGCGCGCCGGTCCGCCATGGTCAAGAATGTTGCTCACCGAGTGTCGGCAACATCAAAGGAGCAACCATGGCAGACATCAAATCCGAAACCCAGGCCCTGTTCGACCAGGGCCTGGAACTGCGCCGCGAGGTGCTGGGCAGCGAATACGTGGACGGCTCGATGGCCCGGGCCAACGAGTTCATGATGGCGTTCCAGCACATCACCACCGAGTGGTGCTGGGGCTACACCTGGGGCCGGCCCGGCCTGGAGAAAAAGACCCGCAGCATGCTGAACCTGGCCATGCTGACGGCGCTGAACCGTCCGGCCGAAATCAAGCTGCACGTCAAGGGCGCGCTCAACAACGGCGTGACGGTCGAGGAGATCAAGGAGATCCTGCTGCAGGCCACCGTGTACTGCGGCATTCCGGCGGGCCTGGACGCCTTCAAGGCGGCCAATCAGGTGCTGGAGGAAGAGGGCGCCTTCAAGGCTGACGCGTCGTAAGCCGGCGCCGCCCGCGGCGGCGGGCATGAGTCTGATAAAGCGCGGCGGCGTCCCGGACGCCGTGCTTTCGCTGGCATAGTCTGCGGCACTTCAACGGACGGATTCCGTCGCGCCAGCCGCATGACCCTACCACCGCAGTCCTTCCCGCGGGCGCTTCCATGAGCGCCGTCATCACGCTGCTGCGTCCGCAGCAATGGCTGAAGAACGGCTTCGTGCTGATCGGGCTGATCTTCAGCAACGGCTGGGCCGATCCCCGCCTGGTGTTCGCCGTGTGCGTGGGCTTCGTGGCGTTCTGCCTGGCGTCCAGCGCGGCCTACGTGCTGAACGACTACCGCGACCGCGGCGCCGACGCCGCGCATCCCGTAAAGCGCCATCGTCCCATCCCGGCCGGCCGGGTCGGGCTGCGCGAGGCGCGCGCGCTGATGCTGCTGCTGGCCTGGGGCGCCCTGGCCATTCCGCTGGGCACGGGGCAGTGGGCGGCGGCGCTGGCCGTGGCGGTCTATCTGCTGCTCAACGTCGCCTATAACCTGAGCCTGAAGCATCACGTGCTGGTGGACGTGTTCTGTATTTCCGCCGGCTTCATGCTGCGGCTGGCCTGCGGTACGTATGCGGTAGGCATCGCGCCCTCGCGCTGGATGCTGCTGTGCAGTTTCATGCTGACCCTGTTCCTGGGGTTCGCCAAACGCCGCGCCGAAATCGCCGTGCGCGCCGAAGGCGCGCGCAGCGTGCTGCAAGACTACAGCGCGCAGCTGCTGGACGCGCTGGTCGCCATCACCGCCTGCGCCAGCCTGCTGGCCTACGGGCTGTACACCGTGGACCCGGAGGTCGCGGCGCTGCACGGCACCGACCATCTCATCGCCACCCTGCCCATCGTCACCTTCGGGGTGTTCCGTTACCTGTACCTGCTGTACCGGGAAGGCGCGGGCCAGGAGCCGGGCCGCGATCTGCTGGCCGACGGCCAGATCCGCCTGGCGGTGCTGGCCTGGGCGGCGGCGGCCATCCTGTTGCTGGGAGCATGAACATGACCGCGCTGGCGCGAATGTTCGCCTTCGAGCGTCCGGGCTTGCGCCGGTTCCTGCTGTGCTGCGCCTATGTGGTGGTCGCGGCCGCGGCGTTCAACGGCTTCTACACCAAGTGGCGGCTCAATGACGGCAATCCGGCCCTGAGCCTGGCGCACATGGTGGAGGGCACGGCCCACCGTCCCTATGTGTACCGGCAATTCGTGCCCGCGCTGGCCAACGGCATCCAGGCGCTGCTGCCGCCGGCGATGGTGGCGCGCATCTCCGCGCGCCTGGCGCGGCCGGAGCGGGTCGACAGCCGCTGGGGCCTGGCGATGCGCTATCCGGCCTCGGAATCGCTGATCCCCGCGGTCGCGCTGCGCTATCACCTCGTCTATTACCTGGCCTTCCTCGCGCTGGTGGCCGCGCTTTTCGTCATGCGGCGCGTATGTCTGCGGGCCGGCGCCGACCGGATGGGCGCGACCCTGGCGCCGGCCGCCGTCGCGCTGCTGCTGCCGTTCTTCCTGACCGGGGGCGGCTATTTCTACGACTTCTTCGAACTGCTGTTCATGATGGGCGCGGTGCTGCTGGCGCTGGGCGCGGATCGCCGCCGGCCGCTGCGCATGCTCGGGCTGCTGGTATTGACCGGCGTGGCGGCCTGGAACAAGGAAGCCTTTTTCTTTTTCGCGCTCTCGCTCTATCCGCTGTTGCGCCGCGGGCTGCCGCGCTGGCAGGCCGGCGCGCTGGTGATGGGCATGCTGGCAATAAGCGGCTGCGTATACCTGGCGCTGCGCTTGCGTTATGCCGGCAATCCGGGGGGAACCGTCAGTTATCAGCTGTTGCATACCCTGCGCTTTTACGTCAATCCGGGCAACTGGCTGCTGACGGAAAGCACCTACGGCGTGCTGCTGCCGCGCGGCTTCGGCATCGTGAGCGCGCTGGCGCTGGCCGGCGTGGTGGCCGCCGGCTGGGAGCGTCTGCCGCCGGCGCTGCGCCGGCACGCGCGCCTGGCCCTGTGGATCAATCTGCCGCTCTTCCTGCTGTTCTGCTCGCCGGCGGAAATGCGCAACCTGAGCATGCTGTACCCCACGCTGACATGCCTGATGGCCCTGGCGCTGGATCGGTGGGCGCGGGAACGGCCGCCGCCAACGGGTTAGCCCTAGGTGTGGGGAATCGTCAAAGTTGTATGATGACCCGATTACTTCCAGCGCTGTTTCCCATGTCCGAAGAAGCCCGCATCCGCGAAGAAATCTGCACGGTAGGCGCCAGCCTGTACGACCGCGGCTACACGGTCGGGGCGGCCGGCAACATCAGCGCGCGTCTCGACGACGGCTGGCTGATCACGCCCACCGACGCCTGCCTGGGCCGGCTGGACCCGGCGCAGCTGGCCAAGGTGGACGCGGCCGGCAACTGGGTGTCGGGCGCCAAGCCTTCCAAGACCCTGGCGCTGCACCAGGGCATTTACCGCGCCAGCCCGCAGTCGCGCGGCGTGGTCCATACGCATTCCACCCACCTGGTGGCCCTGACCCTGGCCGGCGTGTGGCGGATCGACGAAGTGCTGCCGCCCATCACGCCTTACCAGGTCATGAAGGTGGGGCGGATTCCGCTGATCGGCTATCGCCGTCCGGGCGATGCGCAGGCCGCGGCCGAGGTCGCGGCCGTGGCGGCGCAGGTGCGCGGGGCCTTGTTCGAGCGGCTGGGGCCGGTGGTGTGGGAGCGCTCCGTGTCGCACGCCTCTCATGCGCTGGAAGAACTGGAAGAAACGGCCAGGCTGTGGCTGATGAGCGATCCGCGCCCGCAGCCGCTGAGCGCCGAGGCCATCGAAGAACTGCGCGCCGTCTTCGGCGCGCGCTACTAGGAGCCGCCATGCCGCGCCTGGCCGCCAACCTGAGCATGATGTATGCCGAGCACCCGTTCCTGGACCGTTTCAAGGCGGCGGCGGACGATGGATTTGCCGGCGTGGAGTTCCTGTTTCCCTACGAATTCGCGGCGGCCGACCTCAAGGCGCGGCTGGCCGATCACGGCCTGACGCAGGCCTTGTTCAATGCGCCGCCCGGCGATTGGGAAGCCGGCGAGCGGGGCATCGCCTCGCTGCCCGGCCGCGAGGACGAATTCCGCCGCGGCCTGGACCGGGCGCTGGAATATGCGGCCGCGCTGGGCTGCCGCCGGCTGCACGTGATGGCCGGCCTGATCCGCCCGGACCAGGACCGCGAGGCGCATCGCCAGGCCTATCTGGAGAACCTGGCGCGGGCCGCGCTGGCGGCGGCGCCGGCCGGCATCACCGTGGTGATAGAACCCATCAACCCGCGCGACATGCCGGGCTTTTTCCTCAACCGCCAGGACGAGGCCCAGGCCATCTGCGCCGAAGTCGGTGCCGACAACCTCAAGGTGCAGTTCGATATCTACCACTGCCAGATCGTGGAAGGCGACATCGCCATGAAGCTGCAGCGCGACATGGCGGGCATCGGCCACATCCAGATCGCGGGCGTGCCGGACCGCCACGAGCCCGACCTGGGCGAGCTGAACTACCCTTATCTGTTCGAGCGCATCGACGCGCTGGGCTACGCCGGCTGGATCGGCTGCGAATACCGCCCCAAGGCCGGCACCTCCGCCGGCCTGCGCTGGGCGCGACCCTATCTTTGCGGCACTGGGCACTCATCATGAAAATACTGATTACTGGCGGCGCGGGCTTTCTGGGCCAGCGGCTGGCTCGCAAACTGCTGGAACGGGGCGCGCTGGCGCTGGATGGCGGCGCGCCCCAGCCCATCGGCCGGATCGATCTGCTGGACGTGGCCGAGGCGGGCGCCTGCGCCGATCCGCGCATGCGGTCGCTGGTCGGCGACATCGCCGATCCGGCCGTGCTGCGCCAGGCCATCGACGCCGATACCCGCGTCATCTTCCACCTGGCCGCCATCGTCAGCGGCCAGGCCGAGACCGACTTCGACCTGGGGATGCGGATCAACCTGGACGCCTCGCGCGCGCTGCTCGAAACCTGCCGCCAGCTCGGCCATCGCCCGCGCGTGATCTTCACCAGTTCGGTGGCGGTGTACGGTGGCGACTTGCCCGAGACGGTGCGCGACGACACCGCGCTCAATCCCCAGTCGTCCTACGGCACGCAAAAGGCGATTGCCGAGCTGCTGCTGGCCGACTACACGCGGCGCGGCTACGTCGATGGCCGCGTGTTGCGCCTGCCGACCATCAGCGTGCGCCCGGGCCGTCCGAACGCGGCGGCCTCGTCGTTCGCCAGCGGCATGATCCGCGAACCGCTCAACGGCGAGGCGGCGGTCTGTCCGGTCGGCCCCGATACCCGGCTGTGGCTGCTGTCGCCGCGCGGCGCGATCCAGGCGCTGATCGCCGGCTGCGAGCTGCCGGCCGCGGCAGTGGCCGACCGCCGGCCGATCAACCTGCCGGGCGTGTCCGTCACCGCCGGCGACATGCAGCAGGCGCTGCGCGAGGTGGCCGGCGACGAGGTCGCCGACCGCATCGCCTGGCAGGCGGACGAACGGGTCGAGCGCATCGTCGGCAGCTGGCCCGGACGCTGGGACACGACGCGCGCGGCCGCGCTGGGGCTGCAGGGCGAGCGCGATTTCGCCGAAATCATCCGCGCCTACCTGGCCGACGACCTGCCGCGCTGAACGCCGGGCTTTCTGGATCTCCATACCATGAACCATCCGCAGACTACTCCGCGCCGCGTCGGCGTGATCGGCCTGGGCGCCATGGGCGCGGGCATCGCGCAAAGCCTGCGCCGCGCCGGCCACGAGGTGCATGCCTACGACATCCGGCCCGGCGTGGCCGAGGCCTACGCGGCCGAGGGCGGCGTGGCCTGCGCCTCGCTGGCCGAGATGGCGCAGGCCTGCGACATCGTGATCAGCGTGGTCGTCAACGCACAGCAGACCGAGGCGGTGCTGTACGGCGACGGCGGCATCGCCGCCGCGCTGCGCCCGGGCGCCGTGTTCGTGATGTGCTCCACCGTGGACCCGAACTGGTCGGTCGCGCAGGAGGCGCGCCTGGCCGGGCTGGGCGTGCTGTACGTGGACGCGCCCATCTCCGGCGGCGCGGCCCGTGCCGCCGCGGGCGAAATGACCATGATGACCGCCGCCCGGCCGGCCGCCTACGAGGCCTGCGGCGGCGTGCTGGAATCGATGGCCGGCAAGGTGTATCGCCTGGGCGACCGGGCGGGGGCGGGCAGCAAGGTCAAGATCATCAACCAGCTGCTGGCCGGCGTGCATATCGCGGTCGCCGCGGAGGCCATGGCGCTGGGCCTGCGCGAAGGGGTGGACGCCGACGCGCTGTACGAAGTCATCACCCACAGCGCCGGCAACAGCTGGATGTTCGAGAACCGCATGGCCCACGTCCTGGCCGGCGACTACGCGCCGCTGTCGGCGGTGGACATCTTCGTGAAGGACCTGGGCCTGGTGCTGGACACCGCGCGCCACAGCAAGTTTCCGCTGCCGCTGGCGGCGACCGCGCACCAGATGTTCATGCAGGCCTCGTCGGCCGGGCATGGCCGCGAGGACGACAGTGCCGTGATCAAGATTTTTCCGGGAATCCTCCTGCCGGAGCCGAAATGAGCCTCAAACTGGGTTGCATCGCCGACGATTTCACGGGGGCCACGGACCTGGCCAACAATCTGGTGCGCGCCGGCATGCGCGCGGTGCAGACCATCGGCGTGCCGGGCGCGCCGCTGCGCGGCGACGCCGACGCGGTGGTGGTGGCGCTGAAAACCCGCACCCTGCCCGCCGACGAGGCCGTGGCGCAGTCGCTGGCGGCGCTGGACTGGCTGCAGGCGCAGGGCGCCGAGCAGATCTATTTCAAGTACTGCTCCACCTTCGACAGCACGCCGCGGGGCAATATCGGTCCGGTCATCGACGCCCTCATGGCGCGCCTGGGCACGGATTTCACCATCGCCACGCCGGCCTTTCCGGACAACGGGCGCACGGTGTTCAAGGGCTATCTGTTCGCCGGCGACGTGCTGCTGAACGAATCGGGCATGCAGCATCATCCGCTCACGCCCATGACCGATCCCAACCTGGTGCGCGTGCTGTCGGCGCAGACCTCGCGCAAGGTCGGGCTGATCGACTATGCCGTGGTGGCGCGCGGCAGCGACGCGATCGGCGCGCGCATGCGCGAGCTGGCATCCGAGGGCGTCGGGATCGCCATCGTCGATGCGGTCGGCAACGCCGACCTGCTGGCCCTGGGCCCGGCGCTGCGCGGCATGCCGCTGGTGACCGCCGGCTCGGGCGTGGCGATCGGCCTGCCGGCCAACTGGGGTTTGGCGCCCGGCGGGCGCGCCGCACTGGCGCGCGTGCCGGGGCCGCAGGCGGTGCTGGCCGGCAGCTGCTCGGCCGCCACCAACGGACAGGTCGCGGCCTTTATCGAAAGCGGGCGGCCGGCGCTGGCGCTGGACCCGCTGCGGCTGGCGGCCGGCGACGACGTGGCCGGCGAGGCGCTGGCCTGGGCCGCGCCGCGGCTGGCCGACGGACCGGTGCTGATCTATTCCACCGCGCAGCCCGAGCAGGTGCGCCGGGCCCAGGGCGCGCTGGGCGCCGAACGCGCCGGCGCGCTGGTCGAGGCGGCGCTGGCGCGCATCGCGGCCGGACTGGTCGAACGCGGCGTGCGACAGCTGATCGTGGCCGGCGGCGAGACGTCGGGCGCGGTGGTGCAGGCGCTGGGCCTGGAGCAGATCGCCATCGGCGAACAGATCGACCCGGGCGTGCCGTGGTGCGCGGGCTATGCGCCCGCCGCGCAAGGGGACATCAGCATTGCGCTGAAGTCGGGGAACTTCGGTACACGGGATTTTTTCATCAAGGCATTCGCCAAGGCGTTTGCCTAACGATGCGCCTGCCGCAGCCGCCTGGCTGCGTTCACCATATGGATGCGGGCCGCTTCGCGCGCGCCGTCGACATCCTTGTTGCGTATGGCTTCGACGATGGCGGCGTGTTCCTGCAGCACGTCGCGCATGAGGTTGGCGTGGCGCGCCTCGTTGCCGCGCGTGACGCGGGTGGCGGCTTCGAGGAACTGGCTGACGAAGGCCAGCGTGGTCAGGAAGTACGGGTTGCCGGTGGCGCGCGCGATGCTGCGGTGAAACGCCACGTCTTCTTTCACGCCGTCGCCGCCGTCCGCGACCGCCTGCGAGATCGCGGCCAGCGCCGCGTCGATGTCGGCCATGTCCTGCTTCTTGCGCATGGCGGCGGCCTGCGCGGCGATTTCGGTTTCCAGCGCGCGGCGCAGGTCCACGATATGCAGCACCGCCTCGATCGAGGACAGCTCGGCCGCGTCGATGCGCAGGGGGCGGTTGCCGGTGGCGGCGGTGACGTACACGCCGCTGCCCTGGCGCGCCTCGACCACGCCGTCCTGGCGCAGCCGGGACACGGCTTCGCGGATGACGGTGCGGCTGACGCCGAACTGCTGCGCCAGCGTGGTCTCGGGCGGCAGTTTGGCGCCGGGCGGCAGGCGGCCCGTGTCGATCTCGGCGCGCAGCTGCTTGGCGACCGTATCGGTCAGCGTGGGCGGGGAGGGAAGTCGGGGAAACGACATGGATGCGCAGCGCCTGGGAATGAGCCGCACACGAGTCGGCGGGGCAGCGTCGATGATAACCGCTAGGCGCGCGCCGCGCGGCTCAGGGTTGCGCGGGCAGGCAGCCCTGGCTTTCCAGGTATTGCAGGAAACGCTGGTCGGCGGGGCTGAGGCCGGCCTGTTCGTGGCGGGCCAGGTAGACCGGCAGGACGATGGGCGGCAGCGGCAGTTCGGCCATGCCGGGGTCCTGCGCGGCATAGCGCCTGGGCAGCGCGCCGATGCCGGCGCCGGCGCGCACCAGCGCGGCCAGCGATTCGCAGTCCGGCGCCTCGGCCACGGTGGGGCCTTCCAGGCCGGCGCGTATGCGGTGCACGGACAGCGCGGCCAGCGGCGAGCCGGTCTGCTCGTCCTCGAAGCCGATCACCGGCGCGGCGTGCGGATCATCGGCGCCGTGGACCGCGCCGTGGCCCATATAGTGGCCCATTTCCTGGTCGAACAGCTTGCGCTGCACCAGCACCGGGCGCGCGTCGCGCGCCGACACCACGCCCAGCGTGGCGTGCTTCTGGGCGAGCTGGCCGAGGATGTCGGCGCAGGTTCCGCGCTTGACGCGAAAGCGCACCAGCGGATATTGCTGGCGGTAGCCGGCGATCAGGGCCGGCAGTTCCGGCCAATGGATATGTCCGCTCAGGTGCAGCGTGACGATGCCCTGCACCACGCCGTGGGCGGCGTCCAGCGCCTTGGGCAGCGCCGTGACGATGCCGTAGATATCGGCGCAGTGCCGGTACAGCACCTCGCCGGCAGCGGTGGGCTGGAAGGCGGCGGCGCCGCCGCGTTCGATCAGGCGACGTTCCAGGCGCTCCTCCAGCCGGCGCAGCGCGGCGCTGACTGAAGGCTGGGTCACCGACAGGCGGTGCGCGGCCAGCGTGATGCTGCGCTCCTGCACGATCACCATGAAGGTGCGCAGCAGGTTCCAGTCCAGCTGATTGGCGAATTTGTCCAGGAGAGCGGTCATGCCGGGCGACTCGTATCAGCGTGCAGTTTTACCATTCCCGGTCCGGCTTCGGTGTCAGGGCGCCGGCGCATACAGGTGGCAGCGCGCCTCGTGCGCCGCCCCGGTGGCGTACAGGCCGGGCTGCGCGGCGTCGCAGCGGCCCGCGATGGCCTTGCCGCAGCGCGAGGCGAAGGCGCAGCCGCGCGGCAGGTCGATGGGCGAGGGAATGTCGCCCTGCAGCGTGATGCGCCGCTCGGGCTGGCGGCCCTCCGGCACGGGGATGGCGTCGATCAGCGCCTCGGCATAGGGATGGCGGGGCTGGACGAACACTTCTTCGGTGGGGCCTTGTTCGACGATGCGGCCCAGGTACATGACCGCCACGCGCGGGCACAGGGCGCGGATCACGGCCAGATTGTGCGAGATGAACAGATAGGAAAGGTTGAAGCGCGCCTGCAGCTCTTTCAGGAAGCTCAGGATCTGCGCCTGCACCGATACGCCGAGCGCCGAAGTGGGTTCGTCCAGTACCAGCAGCCTGGGCTTGAGCGCGATGGCGCGCGCGATGCAGACGCGCTGCTTCTGGCCGCCGGACAGCTCGTGCGGATAGCGGCTCAGGAACTGGGCCGGCAGGCCGACCATCTCCATCAGTTCGGCCGCCTGCGCGCGCAGGCGCGCGCCGCGCAGGTCGGTGTGCAGGATCAGCGGCTCGGACACGCTGCGCAGAATCGTCATGCGCGGATTCAGCGCGGAATGCGGGTCCTGGAAAATGAACTGCACCGAGCGGCGCAGCGCGCGCAGGTCGCGCGGGCTCAGCCGGGTCACGTCGCGGCCGTCGAAGTGCACGCTGCCGCTGGTGGGGTCCAGCGCCCGCGCGCACAGGCGGCCCAGCGTGGACTTGCCGCAGCCGGACTCGCCCACCAGCCCCAGCGCCTGGCCGGGTTCGATGCCGAAACTCACGTCGCTGACGGCGTGCAGGCTGCGGCCGTCGTTCATGCGGAATTCTCGGGAGACGGAGCGCAGTTCAAGCAGCATGGGCATCGGGCTCGTGGGCCGGGCGCCGGGCCAGCAGCAGGCAGGCGGCGCTGTGTTGAGGGGCTAGGGAAACCGTGGCCGGCCGCTGTTGGCTACAGGCGGGCACGGCCGCGCTGCAGCGCGCCTGGAAACGGCAGCCGGCCGGCGGATGCAGCAGGTTGGGCACGGTGCCGGGGATGCCGGCCAGCATCTGCGCCGGCTTGCGCGGATGCGGCACGGACGCCAGCAGGCCGCGGGTGTAGGGATGGCGCGGATCGTCGAACAGGCTGGCGACCGGCGCGGTTTCCACCACGGTGCCGGCATACATCACCGCGACGCGGTCGCACACGCGCGAGATCACGCCCAGGTCGTGGGAGATCAGCAGGATGGCCAGGCCCAGGTCGCGCCGCAGTTCGTCCAGCAGGTCCAGGATCTGCGCCTGGATGGTGACGTCCAGCGCCGTGGTGGGCTCGTCGGCGATCAGCAGCGACGGCGAGCCGGACAGCGCCATGGCGATCAGCACCCGCTGGCGCTGGCCGCCGGACAGCTGGTGCGGATAGCGGGCCAGCTGCGTGTCCGGATTGGGCAGGTGCACGCGCGCCAGCATGTCCGCGGCCAGTTGCCGTCGCTGGCGCGCGCTGCGGCGTTGCGCGCGCGGCTTGGCGGCGTCGTGCGCGGCGATCACGGCCGACATCTGGTCGCCGATGGTGAATAGCGGGTTCAGGTACGTCATGGGGTCCTGGAAGATCATCGCGATCTCCACGCCGCGTATCCTGCGCATGGCGGCTTCGTCCAGGCCAAGCAGGCTCTGCCCGCGGTAGCGCAGGTCGCCGCCGGCCACGCGCGCCGGCGGGCTGGGAACCAGCCCCAGCACGCTTTTGGCGGTGACCGACTTGCCGCAGCCGGTTTCGCCCACGATGCCCAGGCTTTCGCCCGGGGCGATGCTGAGCGTGACGCCGTCGAGCGCCTGGTAGCAGCCGTCGAAGGTGTCGAAATGCAGGCGGAAGTCGTCGAATTCCAGCAGGGGAGCCGTCATGGTGTCAGCTCCGCTGCTTGGGATCGAGCACGTCGCGCAGGCCGTCGCCGATCAGGTTGAAGCCCAGCACCGTGAGGTAGATGGCCAGGCCAGGAAAGGCCGAATACCACCACCATTGCGGCAAATAGTTGCGTCCCACGGAAATCATCGCGCCCCACTCCGGCGAGGGCGGCTGCGCGCCCAGGCCCAGAAAGCCCAGGCTGGCCGCGCTGAGAATCGCCATGCCCATGTCCATGGACGCCTTGATGACGATGGGCGAGACGCAGTTGGGCAGGATGTGCACGAACACGATGCGCAGCGGCCCGGCGCCCATCATGCGGGCGGCGTCGATGTAGACCTCGCCCTTGAGCGACAGCGTCTTGGCCTGGACCAGCCGCACATAGCCCGGCCACCACACCAGCGACAGCGCGATCATGGCGTTCAGGATGCCCGGCCCCAGCGCGCCCACGATGGCGATGGCCAGCACCAGCCCCGGCACCGACAGGAAGATGTCGGTGACGCGCATGATCAGCTCCTGCACGCGGCCGCCGAAATAGCCGGCGATCACGCCCAGCGGCACGCCGATCAGCACGGCGATGCCGGTGATGGTCAGCCCGATCTGCAGCGAAGTGCGCGCGCCCAGCAGCACGCGCGACAGGATGTCGTTGCCCATTTCGTCGGTGCCGAACCAGTGCGCCGGGCTGGGCGGCAGCAGCTTCTGCGCCAGCTTGACGGAGCCGGCCGCGTCTTCCGGATAGGGCGCCAGCCAGGGCGCGAACAGCGCCACCAGCAGGAAGCCGACGACGATGGCCAGCCCCAGCATCGCGGACTTGTTGCGCGCGAAGGTGGCGGCGTACAGCCGCAGCTGGCGCGACAGCCCGTGGCGGGCCGGTTGCGGCTGCGGCGGGGAAATGGCGGTGGTGGTGGACATGAGGCTCAGCCCTGATGGCGGACGCGCGGGTCCAGCGCGCCGTAGACGATGTCGATGACGAAGTTGATCAGCATGAAGCTCGCGCCCAGCACCAGCGTGACGCCCATGATGGGCTGGAAGTCCGAGTTCATCGTGGCCTGCACCGCGTACAGCCCGATGCCGGGCCAGTCGAACACCGATTCGATCAGCACGGTGCCGCCCAGCATCCAGCCGAAGCGCAGGCCTATCATGGCCAGGGTCGGCAGCATGGCGTTGCGCAGGGCGTACTTGGCGATCACGCGCCACGGCGCCACGCCGTGCGCGCGCGCCGCCACGATGTAGTCCTGGCGCAGCACTTCCAGCATCTCGGCGCGGTTGACGCGGATGATGGACGCCAGCGCCGGAAACGCCAGCGCCAGCGCCGGCAGGATCATGTAGCCCAGGGCCGAGGCGAAGGTCTCGACGTCGCCATGCAGCAGGCTGTCCACAGTGTAGAAGCCGGTGATGGTGTCGGGCGGAAAGGCCAGCATGTCCAGCCTGCCGCCCAGCGGCAGCCATTCCAGGTGCTGCGCAAACACGTATTTCAGCAGCAGCCCCAGCGAGAACATCGGAAAGGCCACGCCCGAGGTCGACAGCAGGCGGATGAGGTGGTCGGGCCAGCGGTTCTGCGTGGCCGCGGCCACGGTGCCCAGCAGCACGCCGCCCACGATGGCCAGCAGGATGGAGAAGCACACCAGTTCCAGCGTGGCCGGGAAAAAGCGCAGCAGGTCCTGGAACACCGGCCGGGTGGTGGTGATGGAGCGCCCCAGGTCGCCCTGCACCACGCCGCCCAGGTAGGTGGCGAACTGCGCCAGCACCGGGCGGTCCATGCCGTATTCCTCCCGGATGGTCTGCACCATGGCCTCGGTGGCGTTGGGGCCGGCCGCCAGGCGGGCCGGGTCGCCCGGCGCGACATGCGAGATGGTGAAGGTGATGGCCAGCAGGCCGGCCAGCATCAACAGCATGAACGCCGAGCGTTTGACGATGAAGCGCAGCATGCTAGCGGCCGATGTACAGCGGATACAGGTCGAATTCGCTGGCCATGCGGATCGGCGAGTCCACCAGGCCCTGCACGTAATCGCGCGAGGCCGTGGTGCGGTCGCGGATCATGCCGAAGATCTCGGGCTGGGCGGCCACGATGCGGCGCTGGATGTCCTCGTACAGCGGCTTGCGCTCGGACCAGGCGGACAGCGTGCGGGCGCGTTCGATCAGCGCGAACAGTTCCGGATCGTTCAGGAAGTGCGTGCCGTAGTACTGGCCCCAGGAACCCTTGTGGTACATGTAGGCGACCGAGTCGGGATCGATCGACATGACCGAGGTGAACGAGGCGAAGATGTCGGGCGAGGTCTCGGCCTTGGCGCCGCGCGCCACCATGTTGGGCCAGGTCAGCGGCACCATGCGCACGCCGATGCCTAGCGGCTTGAGGTTGTCGATCAGCAGCAGGCCCATCTGGCGTTCTTCCTCCAGGCCCTGCACGTACACGTATTCCAGTTCGATGCCGCCCTGCGGCCATTTCGATTTGGCCAGGTACTGGCGCGCGCGCTCCATGTCGCGGCGCGGCATCTCCGGCATCGCCATGTATCCCTGCACCGACGGCGAGAACGGGCTTTCCATCAGGCGCGCCTTGCCGTTGTAGATCTTCAGCAGCGACTCGTAGTCGAACGCGTAGGCCAGCGCGCGGCGCAGGTTCAGGTCCGACATGTACTTGCCCTGGGTGTTGAACTTCAGGCCGAATCCGCCCATGCCGGGCTTGCGTCCGATCTTCACGCCCTTGACCGAAGAGAGCTGGTCGATGTCCTCGGGCGAGAGGCTGGCGGCGATGTCGATCTCGCCGCGCGCCAGCGCCGCGCGGCGGCTGGAGTTCTCGGTGATGACGCGGTAGATGATGCCGCCCAGGCGCGCCTTCTCGGGCTGCGACCAGCCCTTCCAGTAGTCGTTCCAGGTTTCCAGCTCGTACAGGGAGTTCGGCTCCACGCGCTTGACGCGGAACGGGCCGGAGCCGGCCGTGTGTTCGGTCAGCCATTGCTGGCCGTAGTCGCCGTTCTGTTCGTGTTCCATCGCCTGCTTGACGTTGACGATGTACCACCACGGCATCAGGCCCAGGAACGCGGCGTAGGGGCGCGTGAGCTTGAAGCGGATGGTCTGCGGGTCGTCCACCACGATGTTCTCGGGCTTGAGGAAGTCCGCGTACATCCAGGCCGGTCCCTTGTTCAGCTTGAGCGTGCGCTCGAACGAGGCCTTCACGGCGGCGGCGTCGACGGGGTCGCCGTTTTGGAAGCGGGCGCGCGGGTCGAGCTTGAAGGTCCATTCCGAGGCGTCGGCGTTGGACGACCACGAGGTCGCGAGCCAGGGCTTGAGTTCGGGCGGATCGCCTTCGTACTTGAGCAGCGCGTCGTAGGTGGCCTGCTGGATGGTGCGGATGGACAGGTCGTATTTCTGCGCCGGGTCCATCACGGAGACGGCCTGCTGGCCTCCGATGACGAGGATGCGCTTGCCGTTGGAGGTTTCGAACGCATGCGAGGCCATCGGCGCGCAGGCGATGGTCGCTGCCAGAAGAAAGGTGCTGAGGCGTTGCCGCATTGGTGTTTCCCCTTGTATATCGCTTGCCGGTCGGTGCCGGAGGCCGTGGCCCGATATTTGCAGATGCATCAGGCCACGGCAAATAAATACGAAGAATGCGGCACATAGGTTCAACACATGCAGGCGCATGATTTGGGTCTATGCGAGACATGCGCATATTCAATTTGCCCGCCGTATTCGCAGCGAAGTAAGGTTTGTTTCCCATTCCGGCTCACTTCTGACTTCATCGAACCATGCTATCTGTAGCCGCAAGCACGAACACCGGAACGCGCGTCGTTTCCGCCGAAGAGATGGAAGCCCTGGCCGTGGGCGCCTGGATTCTGGGCACCGGCGGCGGCGGCGATCCCTACCAGAAACTGTTGAACATGCGCCAGCTGTACAAGAAGGGCTACAGCGTTTCGCTGCTGGACCCCATGTACCTGGAAGACGAAGACCGCGTGGCGGTGGTGTCGGGCATGGGCGCGCCGCTGGTCGGTCAGGAACGCCTGGCCGATCCGCATTTCGCGGTCAAGCCGGTACGCATGATGGAGGAGTATTGCGGCGCGCGCTTTCGCGCCGTGATGGCCCTGGAGATCGGCGGCGGCAACGGCCTGCAGCCCTTCATGGTGGCGGCCCTGACCGGCCTGCCGGTGGTCGACGCCGATAGCATGGGCCGGGCCTATCCCGAAGCCCAGATGACGAGCTTCGCCGCCAACGACTTGCCCATGTATCCGCTGGCGGTGGCCGACATCCGCGACAACGAAGTCATCGTCACCCGCGCGGCCTCGGCCACCTGGGTCGAGCGCCTGAGCCGCAAGGTGGTGGTCGAAATGGGCTCCACGGCGGCGACCTGCAAGACGCCGCGCCGCGGCAGCGAGGTCAAGGACCACGGCATTCTCTACACCGTCAGCAAGGCCATCCGCCTGGGCGAAGTGGTGCTGCGCGCGCGCCGCCAGCATGCCGACGTGATCGGCGCCGTGCTGCAGGAGACGGCCGGCAAGCGCATGTTCAGCGGCAAGGTCATCGACGTGGAACGCCGCACCACGGCCGGCTTTCTGCGCGGCCGCGCGGTGCTGGAAGGGCTGGGCGAGGACCGCGGCTCGCGCTACACGCTGCACTTCCAGAACGAATTCTCGGTGGGCGAGCGCGACGGCGTGCCCGAGGTCATGACGCCCGACCTGATCTGCGTGCTGGACTCGGTCAGCGGCGACGGCATCGGCACCGACGTGCTGCGCTTCGGCCAGCGCGTGAGCGTGCTGGCGCTGCCCGCGCCTGCCGTTTTCACCACGCCGCGCGGCCTGGAGCTGGTCGGTCCGCGCGCCTTCGGTTTCGACTTCGACTATCGCTCGGTCTTCGCATAGAGCCCTCACATGAAACACATAGGCATAGACGTAGGCGGCACCAACACGGACGCCGTATTCGTGCAGGACAACAAGGTGCTGGGCGCGGTCAAGTCGCCCACCACCGCTGACGTCACCAGCGGCGTGCGGCGCGCGCTGGCCGCGCTGATCCAGGCCTGCCCGCAGGCCGGCGAGCCCGACGCGGTGATGATAGGCACCACCCATTTCACCAACGCCGTGGTGCAGCGGCGCGACCTGGAGCCGGCCGCCGCGCTGCGCGTGTGCCTGCCGGCCGCTGCCTCGCTGCTGCCGTTCTGCGACTGGCCGGAGGACCTGGCGCAGAAGGTCAACGGCGGCACTTACCTGGTGCAGGGCGGCCATGAATTCGACGGACGCGAACTGATGCCGCTGGACGAACGCGCGGTGCGCGACGCCGCGCGCGCCATCCGCGCCTCGGGCATTTCCACGGTGGCGGTCAGCGGCGTGTTCTCGCCGCTGATCGGCGCGGCCGAACTGCGCGCCGGCGAGATCCTGCTGCAGGAGCATCCCGACTGCCGCATCACCTATTCGCACCAGCTGGGCCGCATCGGCCTGCTGGGCCGCGAGAACGTGGCGCTGTTGAACGCCACGCTGATCGACCTGGCGCACAAGACCACCGACGCCTTCGTGCAGGCGCTTGCCGACAGCGGCATCCGCGCGCCGCTCTTTCTGACGCAGAACGACGGCACGGTCACGCTGGCCGAGAACGCGCGCGATTTTCCCGTGCATTCCTTCGCGTCCGGCCCCACCAACTCCATGCGCGGGGCCGTGTTCCTGGCCTCGATCAACGACGCCGTGGTCTGCGACGTGGGCGGCACCACGGCCGATGTGGGTTATGTGCACAACGGCTTTCCGCGCCAGGCCAACAACATGGTGGAAGTGGGCGGGGTGCGCACCGCGTTCCGCATGCCCGACCTGCTGTCCATCGGCGTGGGCGGCGGCACGCTGGTGGACCCGCAGACGCTGCAGGTCGGCCCGGTCAGCGTCGGCCACCGCCTGCTCGAAGAGGCGCTGGTGTTCGGCGGCACGCAGCTCACCTGCACCGACATCGCGGTTGCCGCGGGCCTGGCGGACATCGGCGACCGTTCCCGCGTGGCGCATCTGGACCCGGCGATGGTGCGCGGCGCGCTGGCGCGCATGCACGACGCCATTTCCGAAGCCTGCGACCGCATGAAAAGCGACGCGCGCGAGGTGCCGCTGATCGCGGTGGGCGGCGGCTCGGTGCTGATTCCGGATCGGGTCGCGGGCTTTTCCGAAGTGGTGCGCGTCGAGAACCACGCCGTGGCCAACGCAGTGGGCGCGGCCATCGCGCAGGTCTCGGGCGAGGTCGACCAGATCTTCACCAACCTGGGCCGCGAGGAACTGCTGGAGCGCGCGCGCGGCATCGCGGTCGAGCGCGCCGTGGCCGCCGGCGCGGACCCCGCCACGATCAGCGTGATCGAACAGGAAGACATTCCGCTGGCCTACCTGCCGGGCAACGCCGTCCGGGCGCGGGTCCGCGTGGTGGGCGAGATCGCCGGCCGCGCGCACTAGGCACGGGAACCTGGGTTGCACCTGCCGCCGCCATTTCCGGCGTCGGGTTGCACCCGCGCGCGGCGGGCGCGCCGCCGCGCGCATGCAAGAGGCTCGCAATAATGGGTTATCCCTAGTTGAGCCGCGCAGCAACCCGTCGATATGCTCTGGTTAACCGTAGATACCGCAGGTTTCTACCCAGGATACTAGCCGGCTGCTGCTGACAAGGAACCAGGGATTTGCATAACGCGCCTCCTTTGAACTCGGCCGCCACGGCCGTCCGGGACCGGACCCTGCGGGTGATTCCGTGGGCGACGTGGTTGCATCGCGTCTTCGTCGTGCTCATGTACGCGTTCATGCTCAGCCCCATCGTGCTGGTGGTCTGGCTGAGCTTCTTCAAGGACGCCATTCTCTACTTCCCGCCGTCGGGCTATACGCTGTCCTGGTACGTGAAGGCCTGGGAAAACCCGGCTTTCGCCAACGGCTTCATCTTCAGCCTGCAGGTGTCGCTGGTGGCGGCCGCCATCGGCGTGGCCCTGGGCGTGCTGGCCGCGGTCGGCATCGCGCGCTACCGCTTCAGCGGCAGCAAGAGCATCAACACCCTGCTGCTGTCGCCGCTGCTGATTCCCGGCATCGTGGCCGGCGTGGGCATCTACCTGTTCTATCTGCGCGCCGAAGAAGCGCTGGACCAGGACATCATCGGCACCTTCGGCGGGCTGGTGATCGCGCACATCTGCCTCACCATTCCGTGGACGGTCCGGCTGGTCACGGCCGGCATGGCGGGCCTGGACGGCTCCATCGAAGAAGCCGCGCGCAACCTGGGCGCCAGCGCGCCGGTCGCGTTCATGCGGGTCACGCTGCCCATGCTGCGCCCGTCCATCGTGGCCGCGGCGCTGTTCAGCTTCGTGGTGTCGTTCGAGAACCTGGAGTTGTCGCTGTCGCTGGTCGGCCCCGGCCGCACCACCTTGCCGATCGCGATCATGCAGTACCTCGAATTCAACCTGGACCCGACCATCGCCGCGGTGGCCTCGGTGCAGATTCTGCTGTTGGGCATCATCATGCTAGTGACCGACCGCTACGTGAAACTCAGTCAGGTGGTATAGAAGATGGCGAAGGTCTCTATCGAAAACATCCGCAAGCAGTTCGGGCAGGCGGTGGCGGTATCCGATTTCTCGCTGGAGATCGGCGACGGCGAACTGGTGGCGTTCCTGGGCCCCAGCGGCTGCGGCAAGACCACCACGCTGCGCATGATCGCCGGCTTCATCGCGCCCACGGCTGGACGCATCCGCATCGGCGACACCGACGTGACGCGCCTGCCGGTGCACAAGCGCGACACGGGCATGGTGTTCCAGCGCTATGCGCTGTTTCCGCACATGACGGTGGCCGAGAATGTGGCCTTCGGGCTGGAGATGCACAAGGTTCCCAAGGCCGACCGCGACGCCAGGATCAGGCGCGTGCTGGACATGGTGCGCATGAGCGAGCTGCGCGAGCGTTATCCGCGCCAGCTCTCCGGCGGGCAGCAGCAGCGCGTCGCGATCGCGCGCGCGCTGGCCATCGAGCCCAAGGTGTTCCTGCTCGACGAGCCCTTGTCCAACCTGGACGCCAAGCTGCGCGTGGAAGTGCGCGAGGAGATCCGCGCGCTGCAGCAGCGCCTGGGCCTGACCACGGTATTCGTCACGCACGACCAGGAAGAGGCGCTGGCGATCGCCGACCGCATGGCCATCATGCACGACGGCATCGTGCAGCAGGTCGGCTCGCCGGACACGCTGTACGAGCGGCCGGCCAATCTGTTCGTGGCCGATTTCCTGGGCAAGATGAATGTGTTCAAGGGGCGCGGCGAAGCCGGCAACGTCTTCCAGACCGACGCCGGCCAGCGCATCGCGGCTCCCGGCGGCGCCGGCGCCACGCACCTGGGCGTGCGCCCCGAGCGCGTGAGCCTGCGCGCGCAGCCGGCCGGCGGCAACGCGCTGGCGGGCGTGGTCGAGTCCTCGCTGTACCTGGGTTCGGTGCTGGAGGTGCGGGTGCAGCTGGAATGCGGCGAGCGCATGCTCAGCCAGGTCGTCAACGCCGGCGCGCGCCAGGCGCAGCCGGCGGCCGGCGAGCGCGTCTACGCGTGCTTCGAGCCGGACGACTGCGTGGCGTTCACGCAATAGGAGCCGCCATGACGACCGCGACGCAGAACGGGCCCCGCCGGGGCTGGCTGGGGCCGGGGCTGGCGTTTCCGGCCTCGCTGGTGGTGCTGGCCATCATCATGGTGCCCATCCTGCAGCTGGCGCGCTACAGCTTCAACCGTTTCGATCCCGCGGAGCTGATGCAGTCCGCCTTCACCTTCGACAACTACGCCAAGTTCTTCGGCGACCCCTACTACCGCGACGTATTCCTGACGACGCTGGGCATCGCCGGGCTGTGCACCGTGCTGGCGCTGGTGCTGGGCTTTCCGGTGGCGTATTTCCTGGCGCGCACGCAAAGCCGCTACAAGAGCCTGTTCGTGATCCTGCTGGTGTTTCCGCTGATGGTGGGCAACGTGGTGCGCGCCGCCGGCTGGATGGTGGCGCTGGGCAACGCCGGGGTGGTGAACGCCGTGCTGCAGGCAATGGGCCTGATCGACGGGCCGCTGACCATGATGTACACGCCCACGGCCGTGGTGATTGGCACCACCGCCGTGGTCATGCCGTACCTGATCCTGACGCTGCAAAGCGTGCTCGAAGGCATGGACCTGTCGGTGGAAGAGGCCGCGCGCAACGTGGGCGCCAGCTTTTTCACCACGCTGCGCCGCATCGTGCTGCCGATCGCCGCGCCCGGCGTGGCGGCCGGCACCATGCTGGTGTTCATCCTGTGCATGAACGCCTATGCCACGCCGGTGCTGCTGGGCGGCTCCGGCCTGACCATGATGGCGCCGGCGCTGTACGACCAGATCACCAAGGCCTCGAACTGGCCGTTCGGCGCCGCGCTGGCCGTGGTGCTGGTCTGCGGCACCCTCGTCATCGCCCTGATTTCCAACTGGCTGATCCATCGCCGCTACCTCAAGACCATGGCGTCCTGAGTCCGGCGCCACACAAGGAATTCCTCATGGCTTCTGTACTGTTCAAGAACGCGAACCTGCTCGATCCCTTGCAGGCGGAATTGCTGGAAGGCCAGCACGTGCTGGTCGAGGACGGCGTCATCAAGGAAGTCTCCGACCGGCCGATCGCGGCGGCGTCGGCGCGCGTGATCGACGCCGCCGGCCGCACGCTCATGCCGGGGCTGATCGACCTGCACGCGCACGTGATGGCCACGCAGCTCAACCTCAGCGCCCAGGGCGTGCTGCCCGACGCGCTGGTGATGATGCGCGCCGTGCCCATCATGGCCGCGATGCTGCGCCGCGGCTTCACCACCGTGCGCGACGCGGGCGGCGCGGGCTGGGGCCTGAAATGCGCCGTCAACGAAGGCACGGTCCAGGGGCCGCGCCTGTTCATCTCGGGCCGCGCCATCAGCCAGACCGGCGGCCACGGCGACCCGCGGCCGCGCTCCGACCATCTGCGCCCCATGAGCTTCTGCGGCTGCTGCTTCCGCGCCGGCGACATCGGCCGCGTGGCCGACGGCATCGACGACGTGCGCAAGGCGGTGCGCCAGGAACTGCAGATGGGCGCCGACCAGATCAAGATGATGGCCTCCGGCGGCGTGGCCTCGCCGACCGACCCGATCGCGTCCTACGGCTATTCGGAAGATGAAATCCGCGTGATCGTCGAGGAGGCGGCCGGCCGCCAGACCTATGTGATGGCGCACTCCTACACGGCCGACGCCATCGAGCGCGCCGTGCGCAACGGCGTGCGCACCATCGAGCACGGCAACCTGGTCGACGAACGGGTGGCGCGCTACATGGCCGAGCGCGGCGCCTTCGTCGTGCCCACGCTGGTCACCTACGAAGCGCTGGCCAACGAGGGCGCCGACTACGGCCTGCCGCCGGACTCGGTGGCCAAGATCGCCACCGTGCGCACCGCGGGCCTGCATTCGCTGGAAATCTACAAGAAGGCCGGCGTGAAAATCGGCTTCGGCTCGGACCTGCTGGGGCCGTCGCAGCGCCTGCAGAGCGACGAGTTCCGCATCCGCGCCGAGGTGCTGACGCCGCAGGAAGTGATCCAGTCCGCCACCACCACCGCCGCCGAGGTGCTCAACCAGGTGGGGCAGCTGGGGCGCATCCAGGCCGGCGCGCTGGCCGACGTGCTGCTGGTCGACGGCAATCCGTACCGCGACCTTTCCTGCCTGCTGGGCCAGGGCGAACACCTCGCGCTCATCATGAAGGGCGGCGTCATCGAACACGACGGACTGGGGGCATAGGCGCCATGAGCGATCCCACGCAACTGCAATCCGAAGTCGGCGAAGAGTCGCGCGACGTCAACGCCGCCAAGGGCTGGCATCCGCCTTCGGCGCCGGCGCCGCGCGACCGCGGGCTCGGTCCGTTTCCGCGCCTGATCCTGCGCGGCGCCACCGTGATCGACGGCACCGGCGCGCCGCCCTGGGGCCCGGTGGACATCGTGATCGAGAACGAGCGGATCACGGCGCTGGTCAACGTGGGCACGCCGCACAAACCCATCGACCCCAAGCGGCGTCCCGGCCCGGGCGACCACGAGATCGACTGCCACGGCAAGTTCGTCACGCCGGGGTTCGTGGACGCGCACGCGCACATCGGCACGCCGTACCACGCCATGAGCGGCATCGTGCCGCCGGCCGACTACATCTACCGGCTGTGGCTGGCGCACGGCGTGACCACGGTGCGGGAAATGGGCGCCATGGGCGGGCTGGGCTGGACGCTGGAGCAGCGCGAGCTGTCGGCGGCCAACAAGATCGCCGCGCCGCGCATGATCGTGCATTCGGTGTTCCCCGCGGTCAACGACCGGGTCAAGACCATCCACACGCCTGAGCAGGGGCGCGAGTGGGTGCGCAAGCTGGCCGCGCGCGGCGCCGACGGCATCAAGTTCTTCGGCGCGCCGCCGGCCATCATGCAGGCCGCGCTGGACGAGGCGGCGCAGCTGGGCCTGCGCTCGGGCTGCCACCATGCGCAGATGGCCGTCACCCGCGTCAACGCGCTGAAGTCGGCGCGCTGGGGCCTGACCAGTTCCGAGCACTACTACGGCCTGCCCGAGGCCTTGTTCGAGGACCGCGTGGTGCAGTCGTTTCCCACCGACTACAACTACAGCGACGAGTACTACCGCTTCGCCGCCGCCGGGCAGACCTTCATGCAGGCCGCCCAGCCGGGTTCGGCCAAATGGCGCCAGGTCATGGACAGTTTCCTGGAACTGGGCCACACCTTCGTGCCCACCTTCAACATCTACGACGCCAACCGCGACCTGATGCGCGCGCGCCGCGCCGACTGGCACGACCAGTACACCTGGAAGGCGGTGTGGAAATACTTCCAGCCGCAGCGCGGCGGGCACGGCGCCTACTGGTACCGCTGGAGCACCACCAACGAGATCGAGTGGAAGCAGAACTACCGCCTGTGGATGCAGTTCATCAACGAGTACAAGAACCAGGGCGGGCGCGTGTGCGCCGGCAGCGACTCGGGCTTCATCTACCAGATCTACGGCTTCGGCTTCATCCGCGAACTGGAACTGCTGCAGGAAGCGGGCTTTCATCCCATCGAAGTGCTGCGCGCCGCCACCTCGCAGAGCGCGGCGCTGCTGGGCATCGACGACGACACCGGCTCCATCGACGTGCAGAAGCGTGCCGACCTGTTGATCCACAACCAGAATCCGCTGACCGACTTCAAGCTGTTGTTCGGCACCGGCGCCATGCGCCTGAACGACGAGACCGCGCAGGTCGAATGGCAGCGATGCCTGGAGACCACGATCAAGTCCGGCGTGGTGTACGACACGGCCGAACTGCTGGCCGACGTGCGCGACATGGTGCGCGACAGCTGGGCGGGCGATCCGGACGGCGAACGTCCGCCCTTGGGCGGCTCGCCCGCCGGTTCGCCGTGCGACGACGGACAGGCGGCGCCCTGACATGGCGGTCGATCTGTTCCTGCTTTGCGGGTTCCTGGGCAGCGGCAAGACCACGCTGCTGGTGGACTACCTGCGCACCGGCGCGGCCGATACCGGCGTGATCGTCAACGAGGCGGGCGAGGTCGGCGTGGACGGGGCCATCGTCGCCAACGACAGCGACAGCGTGCCGATGACCCTGCTGGCCAACGGCTGCGTCTGCTGCTCGCTGCGCAGCGACCTGGTCCATACGCTGAGCGCGCTGCTGGACGCGCCGCGCCCGTCCGGCGCCGGGCCGCTCAAGCGCGTCATCCTGGAGTGCAGCGGCCTGTCGCGCCCCGGGCCGGTGATCGCGTCGCTGGCCGATCCGGAGCTGGCCAGGCGCGGCCTGCGGCTGACGGTGGTCTGCACCGACGACTGCGGACGCGATCCCGATGCGCTGGCCGAAATGGACGAGGCCATGGCGCAGTTCGGCGCGGCCCATCGCATCGTGCTGACCAAGACCGATCTGCTGCCCGCGGCGGCCCTTGCCCAACGCGCGGCGCGCGCCGCCGCGCTCAATCCGCTGGCCGCGGTCATCGCCGAGCCGGACCGCGAGCGTGCCGTGGCGGCGGCGTTCGCGCCTGCGCAGGGCACGGCCGATCTGGCCGCGCTGGCCGCGCACATGCTGGCCGCCGGCGGCGCGGCGGCGGCGCATCCGCGCATCCGCGTCATGGCGGCGCGCGCCCGCGCCGGCATCAGCTGGACGGACTTTTCGGAATGGCTGGACGACCTGGCCGGCTTTTGCGGCGAGCGCCTGCTGCGCGTCAAGGCCGTGGTGCGGGTCAGCGACTGCGCCGAGCCCATCCTGATCCAGTCGGTCGGCGCCACCTTCAGCGCGCCGCAGCGCCTGACGCGCCAACCCGACGCGCGCGACGCCATCATCGTCATCGCCCGCGACATCGACGCCGAGGCGATCCGGGCCTGGGCGCCCGCCGCGCCGGTGGAGATGCTTGCCTGATTTTTCGCAGTAAACCGTCAGTTCTCTTCGATACGAGGTCGTTATGCAAGACAAAAACCTGACTCGCCGTGGCTTCATCAAGACGGCCTCCGGCCTGGCGCTGGCTCCCGCCCTGGGCTGGGTGCCGGGCATGGCGCAAGCCGCGGGCAAGGAAATCGTCGTGGGGACCTGGGGCGGCGACTACCAGAACCTGCTGCAGCAAATCATCAATCCCATCGTCGGCAAGGACGGCGTGAACGTGGTGTACGACACCGGCAACGCCGTGGGCCGCGTGACCAAGCTGCGCGCCGAAAAGAATTCGCGCCGCGGCAGCATGGACGTGGCGCTGCTGGGCGAAGTGGACATGTACGACGCCGAGCGTTCGGGCGCGCTGGCGCCGCTGGACACCGCCAAGCTGCCCAACCTGGCGCACGCCATCGGCGCGTTGAAGACGCCGTATTCCATCCCGCACATCTTCAGCGCGATGACGCTGGTCTACAACACCGAAAAATTCCCTACTCCGCCGGATTCGCTGGAGGTGCTGCTGGACCCGAAATGGAAGGGGCAGGTGGGCTTCTCGGACATCCTGTACCTGTACAACGCCGTGTTCGTCGGCCTGGGCGCGGGCGGCGACACCAAGAGCTTCGAAGGCGGCAAGCGCTTCCTGGCCAAGCTCAAGCCCAACGCGCCGCGGATCTATCCGTCCAACGAGGCGGTGGCGGCGGCCTTCAAGTCGGGCGAGATTGCGATTGCCTGCATGTGGAAGGCGCGCGCGCTGCAATGGCGCGACAGTGGCCTGCCGCTGGGTTTTGTGATCCCGAAGGAAGGTTCGGTGCCGGTGGCGTTCGAGGCCGCCGTGGCCAAGAACAGCCGCAACAAGGACGCGGCCTGGGCATACCTGAACGCCATGCTCGATCCGCAGGGCCAGATCGCGTTCGCCGAGAAGATGGGCTATGCGCCCACCGTCACCAACGCCACGCTGCCCGAGCCGCTCAAGCGCGTGGGCTTCTCGGACGCCGAGGTCAAGCTGCTGCACGCCTACGACCTGAAGGGCCTGACCGAAAAGAAGGCCGACATCCTGGAATTCTGGAACAAGGAATTCAAGGCGGGCTGAGCGCGCCGGCTTGCCGCAAAAGGGCGTCCCGCAAGGCCGGGGGCGCCTTTTTTTGTCTGCAGTGATTGAGATGTTATATCATTCGCTTCTCATTTGTAATGATATAACATTTAAAGGATCATCATGCGTGGCAAAAAGCAAGGGCGGAAACATGGACGGGAGTTTCGCGGCAGGCTGGCGCCGCTGGCCTGCGCGCTGATGCTGGCCGCGCCGGCGGCCCAGGCGCAGGAAGAGGGCGCGGCGACGCTGGCGCCCATTACGGTGTCGGCCAATCCGCTCGGCCTGGACCTGAACAGCACCACGCTGCCGGCCTCCGTGCTGGAAGGCGGCGAGCTGACCGAACAGCGCACCGGGACGCTGGGCGAGACCCTGAAAAACCTGCCCGGGGTCAATAGCGACACGTTCGGGGCCGGCGCCAGCCGTCCGGTGATCCGCGGCCAGACCGCGCCGCGCGTGAAGGTCCTGTCCGACGGTTCCGAAGTGATGGACGCGTCCAGTATCTCTCCCGACCACGCCGTGACGGTCGAGCCGCTGCTGGCCGAGCGCATCGAAGTGCTGCGCGGCCCGGCCACGCTGCTGTATGGCGGCGGCGCCATCGGCGGGGTGGTCAACGTGGTGGACAAGAAGGTCCCCACCGCGGTGCCCGAGCGCGGCGTCGAAGCCGAAGCCGAGCTGCGCGGCGCCACCGGCACGCGCGAACGGTCGGGCGCGGTCGGCATCACGGCCGGGGCCGACAATTTCGCCGTGCGGGTCGAGGGCCTGAAGCGGCGCAGCAGTGACTACGACGTGCCGGACTGGCCCGGCGGCAAGCTGGAAGGCTCGTACAGCGAATCCTCGCAGGGCTCGGTCGGCATGTCGTGGATCACGCCGCGCGGCTATGTCGGCCTGGCTTTCACGCACCTGGAAAGCAAGTATGGGCTGCCCGGGCACAACCACGAATACGAAGGCTGCCACCCGCATGGCACGCACCTGCATTGCGGCGGCCATGATCACGGCGAGGAGGAGGACGGCCACGACCACGATCACGAGCATGAGCACGGCGACGTGCCCTACGTGAAGCTGCGCAGCAACCGCCTGGACCTGCGCGCGGAATACCAGGACCCGTTCGCGGGCTTTGAAAAAATTCGCCTGCGCGGCGGCCTGACCGACTACCAGCACGACGAGATCGAAGGCGGCGAGGTCGGCACCCGCTTCAAGAACAAGGGCTACGACCTGCGCCTGGAACTGCAGCACAAGCCGGTGGCGGGCTGGCGCGGCGTGGTCGGGTTGCAGAACGCCTACAGCGATTTCAGCGCCGACGGCGAAGAGGCGTTCCTGCCGCGCAGCACGACCCGTTCCTACGGCCTGTTCGTGCTGGAGGAATACCAGTTGAACGACTGGCGTTTCGAGCTGGGCGCGCGCCAGGACTGGCAGCGCATTTCGCCGGCGGGCGGCAACCCCCGCAGCAGCCTGTCGGGCACGTCGTTCTCGGCCGCGGCCATCTGGGACTTCGCGCCGCAGTATTCGCTGGCGCTGTCGCTGTCGCGCTCGCAGCGCCTGCCCAGCGCGCAGGAGCTTTATGCCGACGGCGTGCACCTGGCCACCAATACCTATGAACTGGGCAACCCGGACCTGGGCCGCGAGACCTCGCACAACATCGACCTGACCCTGCGCAAGCACGCCGGCGACACCACGTTCTCGGCCAGCGTGTTCCACAACCGGGTGAAGAACTACATCTATGCCGACACGCTGGACCGCTACGAGGACTTCCGCCTGATCGAGTACGCCCAGCGCGACGCCGAATTCACCGGCGTGGAAGGCGAGCTGCGCCACCAGTTCACCCCGGTGTTCTCGGCCGCCGTGTTCGGCGACTACGTGCGCGGCAAGCTGACCGGCGGCGAGGGCAACCTGCCGCGGATTCCGGCGGCCCGCGCCGGCGTGCGCGGCAACGTCAAATGGGGGCCGTGGTCGGGCGGCGTGGAGTACGCGCGCGTGTTCGCGCAGAAGGACATCGCGGCCTATGAAGACAGCACGCCCGGCTACAACATGGTCAATGCGGTGGTGGCCTACCGCGGCCAGTACGGCGGCGCGGGTTACGAGGTCTACCTGCGCGGCACCAATCTGCTGAACCGCCTGGCCTATAACCATGCGTCCTTCATTTCCTCGGTGGCGCCGCTGCCCGGACGCAGCGTGCTGCTGGGCGTGCGGATGACGTACTGAGGCAGCCGTTGTGCTATTTTCCAGCCATGCCGCCCGGTCCGGAGTCCGCCATGCTGAAGTTCGCCGCCAATCTCTCGATGCTGTATCCGGAACTCGCGTTCCTGGACCGCTATGAGGCCGCCGCGGCCGACGGCTTCGCGGGGGTGGAATGCATGTTCCCGTACGAGGCGCCGGCCGCGCTGGTGCGCGAACGCATCGACGCGGCCGGCGTCGCCCAGGTGCTGTTCAACGCGCCGCCGGGCGTGGCCGGGCGCGGCGAGCGTGGCCTGGCCGCCTTGCCCGGACGCCGGGACGAGTTCCAGGCCGGGATCGAGCTGGCCCTGTCGTACGCCACGACGCTGGCCTGCCCCAACGTGCACGTGATGGCGGGCCTGGCGCCGCAGGGCGCATCGCGCGAGGCCATGCTGGACTGCTATCGGGAGAACCTGGACTGGGCCGCGCGCCAGGCGCGTTCGGCCGGCGTCAACGTGCTGATCGAACCCATCAACACGCGCGACATCCCCGGCTATTTCCTGAACCGCCAGGAAGACGCGCACGCCGTGGTCCAGGCCGTCAACGCGACCAACCTGAAAGTGCAGATGGACCTCTACCACTGCCAGATCGTCGAAGGCGACGTCACCGCCCGGCTGCGCCAGTACCTGCCCACCGGGCGGGTCGGCCATCTGCAGATCGCCGGCGTGCCGCTGCGCCAGGAGCCGGACCGCGGCGAACTGGACTACGGCTGGGTGTTCGGGGTGCTGCGCGAGCTGGGCTACGACGGCTGGATCGGCTGCGAATACCGCCCGGCCGGCGCCACGTCCGCCGGCCTGCGCTGGCTGGCGGCCGCGCGCGCCTGACGCGCGCGGCGCGGCATGCGTAACAGGCGGCGCAAGGTGTAACGGCGGCGTGCGCGCCGGCGGCGCAAGCGTACGATGAAGCCATGTCGATCCTGCCCGGCGCGCCCGGGCGAGGAGCCTATCATGTCTCTGATCGTAGCTGCCCGCTTCGAGGGCTTCGAAGCGGCCCAGGCCGCGGCCGCGCGCCTGTCCGCCAACGGTTTCCCGGACTGGGACGTCAACATCTTCTACGTCAATCCGGCCGGCGAGCATGGCCGCTATCCGCTGGGCGGCGACCGCCGTTCGGACCCGGACGCGGGCCGCGCCGACATGGGCGCCTTTCTGGGCGCCGGCGGCATGGGGGCGGGGTTCGCGGTGTTCGGCGGCTTCGTGATGTCGGAGCTGAGCGACTCCACGCCGCTGATCCTGGCGGCCGCGGGCGTGGGCGCCTATCTCGGCTCGCTTTTCGGCGCGCTGTGGGTGACCGGCCACGGCAGCACCCAGCACGGCTATTTCAATCCCGATGCGCACGCCGAGATCCGCCAGGCCGGCGTCATGGTGGCGGTGCGCGCCCGCCCGCAACGTGAGCTGCTGGCCTGCCGCGTGCTGCGCGACGCCGGCGGCGCCGACGTCGAACACGCCAACGGCCGCTGGCGCAATAACCATTGGGAAGACTTCGACCCGCTGCGGCCGCCCCAGCGGGAAGTGGGTTTCGGCTAAGACCCGGTTTGGCGCCGGCGCGCGTTCTGGCGGCGGGCCGTGGCCGCGCAGCCGGCCGAGGCCACGATGATGCCGCCGATGGCCAGCCATTGCGTCTTGTCCAGGTGCTCGTTGAGCACCACCACGCCGGCCAGCGCGCCCATGGCCGGCTCCATGCTGAGCAGCACGCCGAAGGTCTTTTGCGGCAGGCGCTTGAGCGCCACCATTTCCAGCGAATAGGGCAGGGCGCTGGACAGGATGCCGACGGCGATGCCGGCCAGGATCAGCTTGGGGTCGAGCAGGGCCGCGCCGGCATGCGCGGCGCCGATGGGCAGCGCCACCAGCGCGGCCGCCGTCAGGCCCAGCGAGGTCGCCTGCCCGCCGTGCACGTTGCCGGCCATCTTGCCGAAGATGATGTACAGCGCCCAGCACACCGCCGCGCCCAGCGCGTAGGCGATGCCGACGGGGTCCAGGTCGTGCACCGACTGGCCCGTGGGAATCAGCAGCACCAGGCCGGCGGCCGCGCAGGCGATCCAGACGAAGTCGATGGCGCGCCGCGACAGCGCCACGGCCAGGGTCAGCGGCCCGGTGAATTCGATGGCGATCGCCACGCCCAGCGGCAGCGTGCGCAGCGCCATGTAGAACAGCAGGTTCAGGCAGGCCAGCGTCACGCCGTACAGCGCGATCTTGCCGGCGTCGCGGCGCGTGAGCGGAAAGCGCCACGGCCGCCAGAACGCCAGCAGGATCAGCGCGCCGATGGCGATCCGGTAGGCGGTGGTGCCCTGCGCGCCCACCAGGGGGAAAAGCGACTTGGCGAAGGACGTGCCGATGCACAGCGACGCCATCGCGCCGATCAGCGAGAGGGTGGGCAACAGGGTGGACGGGGAGGCGTTGCGGCCGGTGTTCAAGGTTGCGGTGGTCATGGAAAAAGGCGGCGCGGGCGGATCAGGGCAGGGTTGCGGTGGTGGAATACAGCACGTACAGCGCCAGGGCCAGCATGATGGCTCCCAGCAGGCCTTGCTGCGTGCGCAGGAACCACGGATTGCGGCCGACCCAGCCGCGGATGCGCGAGGCGCCGTAGGCGAAGCCGCTGCCATAGGGCAGGCTGAGCGCCTTCATGGTGATGCCCAGCACCAGCATCTGTATCCAGACCGGCCCGTTTTCCGGACTGGTGAACTGCGGCAGGAAGGCGATCATGAAAAGCAGCACCTTGGGGTTCAGCAGATTGGTCATGAAGCCCTGCCAGAACGCGTCGCGCGCATCGCCCGGGCGCGCCGCCAGCGACACCTCGGCCGAGCGGGCGCAGCGCACGATGGCCTTGACGCCCAGATAGCCCAGGTACAGGCCGCCGGCGGCCTTGATCCCGACGAACAGGGAAGGAAAGGCCCGCAGCACCGAAGCCAGCCCCAGCACCACCGCCGGCACCTGGATGAACCCGGCGGCGACGTTGCCCAGCACGCTGTGGAAGGCGGGCCGGAACCCCTGCGTCATCCCCCGCGTGAGGGTCAGCGCCATGTCGGGGCCGGGCGTGAGCTTGAGCGCCGCGTCGGCGGCGAGAAATAGCAGGAAAAGCTGGAGTGACGGCATGATACGAGGGAGCGGCCCGCCCGCGGCGCGGACGGAGGGCTCCAAGTGTAAGCAAGCCGGCTGATTAATTCCTGCATCCGGAGGCGTCGCAATGAGGTTTCCCGTCGAAATGGGGGCGGATTGCGGCGCGGCTCGGCTTAGAATCGACGGCGGGCCCGTCCCGCCCGCTTTCAACACGTTCCGAGACCTTTATGGAACTAGACGATTTCGATCTCCAGATCCTGCAAAGCCTGCAGGAAGACAACCAGCGCACCAGCCAGGAGGTCGCGCAGCGCGTGAACCTGTCGCCGGCGTCCTGCCTGCGCCGGATGAAGCGGCTGCGCGAGACCGGCGTGGTCATGGGCGACGTGTCCGTGGTCGACCCGGCCGCCGTCGGACGCGGAATCATGATGGTGGTGCTGGTCACGCTGGAGAGCGAGCGCGCCGACAAGCTGGACCATTTCAAGCGCGCCATGCTGGGGGCGCCGGAAATCATGCAATGCCTGTCGGTCACCGGCGACGTCGATTTCGTGCTCACCCTCACCATGCGCGACATGGACGAATACGAGGCCTTCGCCCAGCGCCATTTCTGGGGCAACCCCAACGTCAAGCGCTTCTCCACCCTGGTGGTGATGAACCGGGCCAAATACGGGATGACGGTCCCGATCGGCTGAGGCCGGAACGCGGCGCTCGCTCGCGACATCCAACCCCATATGCAAGCGCGTTTCGCGCCATTCCGGCGCGCCGCCACGCCTGCATCCATCGTCTTGGGGGGTGAAATGAAAGCGATTCAGACTACATGGTTCTGTGCCCTGGTCCTGGCCGGCGCCAGCGCGTTCGCGCACGGCAACGGCCCGACCGACCCGCAGATCGCGGCCATCGTCGTGGTGGCCAACCAGGTGGACGTGGACGCCGGCAAGCTGGCGCAGCAGAAATCCGACGCCAAGGAAGTCCGCGAGTTCGCCGCGCTGATGGTCACCGACCATACGGCGGTGAACAAATCGGCCGGCGAACTGGTGCAGAAGCTCAAGGTCACGCCCGAGGCCAACCCCACCAGCGCCAGCCTGCAGAAAGGCGGCGACGAGAACCTGGCCAAGCTCAAGGGCCTGAAGGGCGCGGCGTTCGATAAGGCCTACGTCGACCACGAAGTGGCCTATCACGAGGCGGTCATCCAGGCCCTGGACGGCACCCTGATCCCGGGCGCGCACAACGCCGAACTCAAGGCCCTGCTGGTCCAGGTGCGGCCCGCGTTCATCGCGCACCTGGAGCATGCCCGCCAGTTGCAGAAGAGGCTCGCCGGTGGCTAGGGCGAACCTGCCCGCAGTGTGGCGGCGCGCCGGCGCCGCCGCGCTCTGCGCGGGCCTGCTGCTGGCCGGCGCGCCGGCGCGCGCCGCGGACGGATCGGCGGCCGAACACGTCGTGACCATAGAAGGCATGCGGTTCGTCCCGGCTACGCTGGCGGTGCGGCGCGGAGACCGGGTGACCTGGGTCAACAAGGATCTGGTGCCGCACACCGCCACCGCGCAGTCGAAGGCCTTCGATTCGGGGGCCATCGCCGCCGGCGCGTCCTGGACCTACACTGTCGACGAGACGGGCAGCATCGCCTATGTCTGCCTGTTCCATCCGACCATGCAGGCGACCCTGGTCGCGCAATGACGAGGCGGAGGTTGAACGCATGAACACCGTGGCGGCGCCGGCCGCAGTGCTGGCCGAAGAGAACGACCTGGCGCTCGCGCGCCGCATCGCGGCGGGCGAGGCCGCCGCGTTCGAACTGATGATGCGCCGCCACAACCGGCGGCTGTACCGCCTGGCGCGCGCCACCCTGCGCAACGACGCCGACGCCGAAGAGGCCTTGCAGGAAGCGTACCTGGCCGCGTACCGCTCGATCGCGCGGTTCCGCGGCGACGCCTCGCTTTTCACCTGGCTGTCGCGGCTGGTCCTGAACGAGTGCTATGGCCGCCTGCGCAAGCGCGGACGCCGCGAGGCGCTGTGCCCCATGGCCGACGACATCGAAGACGAGGCTGACGCGATGACGATCAACGACTTCGATCCGCCCTACCACGCGGCGGCGCGCGCGCAACTGCGCGCCTTGCTGGAGGCGCGCCTGGACGCGCTGCCGGTCGCGTACCGGACCGTGTTCGTGCTGCGCGCCGTCGAGGAACTGTCCGTGGAGGAAACGGCGCGCAGCCTGGGCATTCCCGAGGCCACCGTGCGCAGCCGCCACTTCCGCGCCAACGCGCTGCTGCGCGAAGCGCTGTCGCACGATATCGACGCCACCGAAAAAAGCCTGTTCGAGTTCGACGGCGACGACTGCGACCGGCTGGTGGCGGCCACGCTGGCGCGCTTGCGCGCGTAAGCGGCGGCCGTTTTTTACCTGGCGCCGCGCAGCCGCAGGGCGTTGAAGATCACCGAGGCCGAACTCAGGCTCATGGCCAGCGCCGCGATCATCGGCGACAGCAGCCATCCCGTGAACGGGTAGAGCAGGCCCGCCGCTATCGGCACGCCGATGCCGTTGTAGACGAAGGCGAACATCAGGTTCTGCCGCATGTTGCGCACGGTGTCGATGGAAATCTGGCGCGACACCGCGATGCCGCGCAGATCGCCCTTGATCAGCGTGACCTGGCCGCTGTTCATGGCCACGTCGGTGCCCGTGCCCATGGCCACGCCGACGTCGGCGCGCGCCAGCGCCGGGGCGTCGTTGATGCCGTCGCCGGCCATCGCCACCACGTGGCCGTCCTGCTGCAGCTTTTCCACCAGGGCCAGCTTGTCCGACGGCTTGACCTCGCCATGCACCTCGTCGATGCCTAGCGCCGCGCCGACCGCCTGTGCGGTGGTCAGCCCGTCGCCGGTGGCCATCACGATGCGCAGGCCGCTGTCGTGCAGGCTCCGGATGGCCTCATGGGTGCTGGGCTTGATCGGGTCGGTCACGGCCAGGATGCCGGCGAAGCGTCCGTCCACCGCCAGGTGCATGATGCTGGCCCCTTCGCCGCGCAGGCGTTCGCCGTCGGCCTGGAGCGCGGCCACCGGCACGCCTTCCTGTTCCATCAGCGCCGTGTTGCCCAGCGCCAGGCGCCTGCCTTGCACCGTGCCGCGCACGCCGATGCCGCTGGCGGAGTCGAAATCCGCCGCCGGGGCCAGCGCCAGGCCCTGCTCGCGCGCCGCGCTGACGATGGCGTCGGCCAGCGGGTGTTCGCTGCCCTGGTCCAGGCTGGCCGCCAGCCGCAGCACCTCCTCCGGCGTATAGCCCTGCGCCGCGATCGCGACATCGAAAGCCGGCCGGCCTTCGGTCAGCGTGCCGGTCTTGTCCACGATCAGCGTGTCCACCTCGCGCATCTTCTCGATCGCGCCGGCGTCGCGAAACAGCACGCCCTGCGTGGCCGCGCGCCCGGTGGCCACCATCACCGACATGGGCGTGGCCAGCCCCAGCGCGCAAGGGCAGGCGATGATCAACACCGCCACGGCGTTGATCAGGCCGAACACCCAGCTCGGCTCCGGCCCGAACAGGCCCCAGGCCAGCAGCGTGGCCAGCGCCACCAGCACCACCAGCACCACGAACTTGCCGGCCACCACGTCGGCCATGCGCTGCATCGGCGCCTTGGAGCGCTGGGCGGACGCGACCATCTGCACGATCTGGGCCAGCATGGTGGCCGAACCCACTTTCTCCGAGCGCATCACCAGTGTGCCGCTGGTGTTCAGCGTGGCCCCGATCAGCGCGTCGCCGGCGCGCTTGCTGACCGGAATCGGCTCGCCGGTCAGCATGGACTCGTCCACCGCGCTGCCGCCCTCGGTGACGACGCCGTCCACCGGAATCTTCTCGCCCGGACGCACCCGCAGCAGGTCGCCCACGTGCACGTGCGCAAGCGGCACGTCCTCTTCGCTGCCGTCGGCGTTGATGCGCCGCGCCGTCTTGGGCGCCAGGCCCAGCAGCGACTTGATCGCCGCCGAGGTCTGCGAACGGGCCTTCAGTTCCAGGATCTGCCCCAGCATGGTCAGCGAAATAATCACCACCGCGGCCTCGAAATACACCGCCACCCGGCCCATGGACATGAACGAATCGGGGAAAACGCCGGGCGCCAGCGTGGCGACGACGCTATAGACAAAGGCCGCCGCCGTGCCCAGGCCGATCAGCGTCCACATATTCGGGCTGCGCCGCGCGATCGACTGCCAGGCCCGCACGAAGAACGGCCAGCCCGTCCACAGCACCACCGGCAAGGAGAGCACCAGTTCCAGCCAGGACTGCGTCGCCATGTCGAACCAGCCCAGCCGGTGGCCGAACATCGCCAGCACCGTGACCGCCACCGTCAGCGGCAGCGTCCACCAGAAGCGCCGCTGGAAATCCCGCAGCTCGCCATCGTCCTCCGCCTCCAGCGGAATCAGCGGCTCCAGCGTCATGCCGCACTTGGGACAGTTGCCCGGATGATCCTGGCGGATCTCCGGATGCATGGGACAGGTGTAGATCGTGCCGGGCGGCGTCTCGGCCGGCGCCGGCGCTGGAGGCGTCGCCTGGTGGTGCGCGCTGTGCTGGGGGGAGTGCTGCGAATGATGCCGATGGTCCATGCCTGTCCCTCGAGTCCCGGAGCGGTGCCGCTCCCTGATTACGCAGAATTTCCAGTGTGACGGCGCGATGATGGCGCGAGGGTTACGTGGGGATTACTTTTTTGTAATCTTTTCCTAGGGATAGCGCTTGCATAAAATCGCTTCATCGGCGATATTCGCAATTCGCGAATAGCGAATATTGCTCTGAAATGGAACTAAAACCCCAGGACCTGCTCGTGTTGCTGAAGGTGGCCGCCCATCCGCCGCAGCGCTGGACCTATGCCGCGCTGGGCGCTGCGCTGTCCATGAGCGCCTCGGAAACCCACGCGAGTGTGCAGCGCGCCGTGGCGTCGGGCCTGGCCGTGGCGCCGGCACGCGGCCAATGGTCACCGATCCGGGCCAACCTTCTGGAGTTTGTCCTGCATGGCGTGCGCTACGTATGGCCCGCCATACCTGGGCCGGTCAAGCGTGGAGTACCGACGGCCTTCGGCGCCGAACCTCTGGCCAGCCAGTTGACGGCGGCGCCAGGCGAGGCCCCCGTCTGGGCACACCCCAAGGGCACATCCAAAGGCCCCACGCTTTCGCCGCTCTACCGCACAGCACCGCAGGCTGCGCTTGCGGACCCGGCCCTGCACCGCCTGCTGGCGTTGTTGGATGCCTTGCGCACGGGGCGCGCCCGCGAGCGTGCACTTGCGGCCAAACTGATGCAGGCCGAACTGATGCGTCTTGACGCAGGAGATGTCGATGCGAGCAGATGATCCTAACCTGCCCCACTTGCGCAGCATTGCCGAAGCGCTGGGCGACCTGCGCGAGCAAGTCGTATTCGTCGGAGGCGCCGTAGCAGGCTTGCTGATCACGGACCCATTGGCCGATCCCGTACGCGCCACGCGAGACGTGGACGCGGTGCTGCAGGCTGATCGCGCCATGTTCCATCGCTTCGAAGAGTCCGTGGCGGCGCGCGGATTTGCACGCGATGTGAGCAGCGACGTCATTTGCCGATGGGTACACAAGGATTCTGGCGTGCTTTTCGACCTTATGCCCGTTCAGCCCGAGATTCTGGGTTTTTCCAATCGCTGGTACCCCTACGCGGTCGAGACCGCCGTCGCCACGGACCTGGGACGGGGCGTCACGATCCGGCTGATAAGCGCCGTGGCCTTTGTCGCCACCAAGCTGGAAGCTTTCGCTGGTCGAGGAGGCGGCGACCTCATGAATAGCCATGATCTGGAAGATGTGTTGAACATCATCGATGGGCGTGAGGAGCTGGCCGCAGAAATGGCCGCCGCGCCCGCCGAGTTGCGCCAGGCCGTGGGCGCCGCATTCGCGCGGCTGCTCAAGAATCCCGACTTTGCCAATGTTTTGCCAGGCCTTATTGCCGAGCCGGAGCGCGCCGGCCTCATCATGGAGCGGCTGAATACGCTGAGCCAGTAAGTTTGCGTCACGAGCAGCGGCGCATTCCGTGTCCCGGCGCACCGTCAGAAACCCGACAGGCCAAAGCAAAAATCCCCGCGCAAGGCGGGGATTCTGGAATTCTGGTGGCCTGGGGCGGAATCGAACCACCGACACAAGGATTTTCAATCCTCTGCTCTACCGACTGAGCTACCAGGCCAACGAAGTCCGC
>Ga0182742_1000202_pt1 | contig 113455 bp, 107 predicted proteins | sample eDN5th37CBELigMG_FD_128880 | JGI IMG/M metagenome (GOLD analysis project Ga0182742, IMG submission 128880) | Enriched Miracle-Growth compost microbial communities from Emeryville, California, USA - eDNA 5th pass 37_C BE-Lig MG (version 2)... ... | reverse complement strand
GACTACCGTACCGGTTCGATTCCGGTCCTCGGCACCATGAATTTTAGCGCCCGTAGCTCAATTGGATAGAGCGTTTGACTACGGATCAAAAGGTTAGGGGTTCGACTCCTCTCGGGCGCGCCATTGAAAATTATCTAGCAGGAAGTCAGACGTGAGATTGAGATATTGACCTCACATATCCCTTAGCCAATAAAACGGGAAGTAGCTCAGCTTGGTAGAGCACTTGGTTTGGGACCAAGGGGTCGCAGGTTCGAATCCTGTCTTCCCGACCATTTAGATATAAAACATGGGGCCTTAGCTCAGCTGGGAGAGCGCCTGCTTTGCACGCAGGAGGTCAGCGGTTCGATCCCGCTAGGCTCCACCAATTTAAAACTATGACTATTAATTATGGCGGTGTAGCTCAGCTGGCTAGAGCGTACGGTTCATACCCGTGAGGTCGTGGGTTCGATTCCCTCCGCCGCTACCATTCTTAAAATTGATAAACCAGATGGACCTTTAGCTCAGCTGGTTAGAGCAGACGGCTCATAACCGTCCGGTCGTAGGTTCGAGTCCTACAAGGTCCACCATTTTCTATACGGAGGAATACCCAAGTCCGGCTGAAGGGATCGGTCTTGAAAACCGACAGGGGTGTCAAAGCCCGCAGGGGTTCGAATCCCCTTTCCTCCTCCATTTTGCTTTTGAATAAAAAGCAGTGGTTAATTTTATACCTCCATATTATCGCGGGGTGGAGCAGTCTGGTAGCTCGTCGGGCTCATAACCCGAAGGTCGCAGGTTCAAATCCTGTCCCCGCAACCAATTTAATAGAAAGATTTAAATAATGGTCCGGTAGTTCAGTTGGTTAGAATGCCTGCCTGTCACGCAGGAGGTCGCGGGTTCGAGTCCCGTCCGGACCGCCATTTTATCTTATTAAAGCTATTTTCTTAGAAACCTTGTACAGAGTAAAAGGGTTTCAATAAGCGAAAAGATCAAGGAAGCGAGTGAATGAACACCGGAGCGTATGACCATACGTGAGGATGTGAATGAACGAGCTGACGCAGAGATTTGAAGCTTAGTGGAAGCCGTAAACCATATTGGCTCGGTAGCTCAGTTGGTAGAGCAATGGACTGAAAATCCATGTGTCGGCGGTTCGATTCCGTCCCGAGCCACCACTTAATAAATTATAATAAAATAATGGCGGTTGTGGCGAAGTGGTTAACGCATCGGATTGTGGTTCCGACATTCGTGGGTTCGATTCCCATCAGCCGCCCCATATATGCGGGTGTAGTTTAGTGGTAAAACCTCAGCCTTCCAAGCTGATGATGAGGGTTCGATTCCCTTCACCCGCTCCAATATAAATGGGCCTATAGCTCAGCTGGTTAGAGCGCACGCCTGATAAGCGTGAGGTCGATGGTTCGAGTCCATTTAGGCCCACCATTTATACTATTCCGCAGTAGCTCAGTGGTAGAGCTATCGGCTGTTAACCGATCGGTCGCAGGTTCGAGTCCTGCCTGCGGAGCCATATATATGGGGAAGTACTCAAGTGGCTGAAGAGGCGCCCCTGCTAAGGGTGTAGGTCGTGTAAGCGGCGCGAGGGTTCAAATCCCTCCTTCTCCGCCAGTTTTTTCATTTTCTTAGTCTTAGGGCCCGTTGGTCAAGCGGTTAAGACACCGCCCTTTCACGGCGGTAACACGGGTTCGAATCCCGTACGGGTCATATCAAAAACACTGTTTATTAACAGTGTTTTTTTTGTTTTGATCTAAATTTTAAATAAGAAGTTTAAAGTTTTATATAAACTTCTTGTGATAACAACAAATTGAAAGACAAGCCTCGGGATCGTGAGTAATGGTCTTTATCTATATGTCTTATGAAAGACAAGTCTTTTTGAAGAAAATGACAAGAATGTCCTTCATAGGCGTTATGAAAGACAATTCTCTTAAATTACACCTCAGCAATGTTCTTCATAGGTGCTAAAAAGACAATTAACCCCTCCGGAATATCCTTCATAGCTGTTAAAAAAATTAAAAAGGCAAAGGCCCTAACCTATATCACCATCACAGTCTCACAGCCCCACAGTCCCACAGTCCCACAGCCCCACAGCCCCTAAGAAAGGTAAATCCACCGACATATCTTCATCCACACTATGAAACTTATCCCTGTAAATTACTATTCTATAAATTCATATATAATCTTTCATAGAAAAACTATAGGTAAAACCTCTAATATTGCTTTACTAAAATATTTTACTTTTCATTCAATTATTCTTTACCTCCACGGAAAATCCTTCATAAATTCAGAAAAACACCATTATTTTACCTGAAAAAAATTCAACAAATTCCAACAAAAAGTCGAAAAAACTATTTTATTTATATAATAATATGCCATGTGTGGTTAGGTGGTTTTTCCTAATTAAAGCGGTTTCGTAAGGAATTTGGATATTATATCTAATGATTAAATTTTTTCCTATCACAGGGATACCAGCTATTTTCCTCGTGCATCCTATTAACATATAAAATTTCTCTTAAATTTTAAAAGAATAATAATAAAAAAATTATCATGAGTCCTTGTTGGTTTATGTCGGAAAAAAGAACGTTTTCATTAAAGGGATTCATTTGTAAGTATTGAATCTTTAGCATAGATAATAATAAGAGAAAGGGTGACTTCAGTGACCGTCACGTCTCTAACAGACTACGATATTCATTTATTTCATGAGGGACAGTCTTTTGAAAGTTTTCGTGTATTTGGAGCACATCTTACAGAGCAAAATGGTAAGAAAGGTACTTCCTTTTGTGTCTGGGCTCCACATGCAAAACAAGTTAGTGTAGTAGGCAATTTTAACAACTGGGATAGGAATAATCATCAAATGAAAAAGATGAGTGAGGAGGGTATATGGAACTTATTTATTGAAGGAATTGAAGAAGGTGAGATTTATAAATATGAAATTATCACTTCTAGTGACGAAACTTTATTAAAGGCAGATCCATATGCCTTTCAATCTGAAGTAAGACCAAACACAGCATCAGTTGTAGCTGATTTAACAGGATTTAATTGGACTGATCAAAAATGGAAGAGAAGGAAACGGCAAAGGCAACCGTATGATCGGCCTTTAGCCATATACGAAGTTCATTTAGGTTCTTGGAAGTTAAACGATGAAAAAGAGTTATACAGTTATCAGGAATTATCTGAAATGCTTATACCATACGTATTGGAACATGGTTTTACACACATTGAACTTCTTCCAATTATAGAACATCCTTATGATCGCTCATGGGGTTATCAGGGTACAGGTTATTTTTCCGCAACAAGTCGTTTTGGAAAACCAAAGGATCTAATGTATTTTATTAATGCATGTCATGAAGAAAATATAGGTGTCATTATTGATTGGGTTCCAGGACACTTTTGCAAAGATGCTCATGGACTTTATATGTTTGATGGGCAACCAACATATGAATATGCACATGAACATGATCGTGAAAACTACATATGGGGAACTGCAAATTTTGATCTGGGAAAAACTGAGGTACAAAGCTTCCTAATCTCAAATGCATTGTTTTGGATTGAGTACTTCCATGTTGACGGTTTTAGAGTTGATGCTGTTGCAAATATGTTGTATTGGCCAAATTCTAATGAATTAGTGGAAAATCCTTATGCCATTTCTTTTTTAAAGAAATTAAATGAAGCAGTATTTATTAAAGATCCGGATATTTTAATGATTGCTGAGGATTCAACTGATTGGCCAATGGTTACCGCTCCTACCTCGTCTGATGGTCTTGGCTTTAACTACAAATGGAATATGGGTTGGATGAATGACATTTTATCTTATATGGAGGCCTCTCCAGAGAGTAGAAAAGAACTCCACCATAAAGTAACATTCTCCCTTGTTTATGCTTTTTCTGAAAACTTCATTTTACCTTTTTCCCATGATGAAGTTGTCCATGGAAAAAAATCTTTATTGAATAAAATGCCGGGTGATTATTGGCAGAAGTTTGCCCAATTAAGGCTCCTATATGGATTTATGTTTACACATCCAGGTAAAAAACTATTATTTATGGGAGGTGAGTTTGGTCAGTATGATGAGTGGAAAGACTTAGAGCAACTAGATTGGGTTCTGGAAGATTATGAAATGCACAATAAAATGAGAGTCTATTTTAAACAACTTCTTTCTATCTATTCAAAACAAAAGCCGCTCTTTGAATTAGATCATTCAGATGAAGGATTCGAGTGGATTGATGTGAATAACCGGGAACAAAGTATTTTTTCTTTTATTCGGAAAAGTAAAAAAGAAAATGAACTACTTGTCGTGGTATTGAATTTTAAGCCGGTTGTTTATCATGACTACAAAGTTGGAGTCCCAGTAGATACCGAGTATGTAGAGATCATAAATAGTGATGAAATGCAGTTTGGAGGATCTGGCCAAACGAATCCAAAAAATATAAAAGCGGTGGAAGAAGAATTTCATGGAAGACCTTATCATATTTCCATGACAATTCCACCATATGGAGCAGTTATTCTACGTGCAGTCAAAAAAAGAGGGGAGAATAAACATGGGAAAAAAACAGTGCGTCGCAATGTTACTAGCAGGGGGTAAGGGGAGCCGATTGAGCTCATTAACAAAAAATCTGGCAAAGCCGGCTGTTCCATTCGGAGGAAAATATAGAATTATTGATTTTACACTAAGTAATTGTACAAATTCTAGCATTGATACTGTTGGGGTCTTAACACAGTATCAGCCGCTCGTTTTGAATTCATATATAGGGATCGGCAGTGTATGGGACTTAGACAGAAAGAATGGTGGAGTAACCGTTCTGCCCCCTTATTCTGAATCCTCAGAAATGAAATGGTATAAAGGTACTGCTAGTGCAATCTATCAAAATATAAACTATATCAAACAATATGATCCTGAATATGTATTAATTTTGTCAGGGGATCACATTTATAAAATGGATTATTCAAAAATGCTAGACTATCATATTGAAAAAAATGCTGATGCGTCAATTTCCGTTATAGAGGTTCCCTGGGAAGAGGCGAGTCGTTTTGGCATTATGAATACAAATGAGAAGATGCAGGTAGTTGAATTTGATGAAAAACCAGCTAACCCAAAAAGTAATTTAGCTTCTATGGGTATCTATATTTTTAAATGGTCTATTTTAAAAGAATACTTAGAGATGGACGAACGAAATCAATATTCAAGTCATGATTTTGGAAAAGATATTATTCCGCTGTTGCTAGATGAAAAGCGCAATGTCATTGCCTATCCTTTTAAAGGGTATTGGAAGGATGTAGGCACTGTTAAAAGTTTATGGGAAGCTAATATGGATTTACTAAATGATGATTCAGAGTTAAATATATTTGACCGCGATTGGAAAATATACACAGTTAATTCAAACCATCCACCACAGTTTATTTCAGAAGATGCAGTTGTAACAGATTCGTTTGTAAACGATGGATGTGTCATTATGGGGAATGTTAATCATTCAATCTTATTCCAGGGTGTTACTGTTGGTAAAAATACAGTGGTAAAGAATTCTGTTCTCATGCCGGATTGTGTTATCGGTGAAAATGTTTTTATTGAAAACGCAATTGTACCAAGCGGCATTGAAATACCAAATGGAACGGTTATTTGCCCTGATACGAACTCAGATGAAATTCTACTAGTAACAGAAGATATTATAGAAGAAATTAAAGCGATGGTAGAGGACAAAGTAAACTAAGAGATTATGACAAAATAGTTTGGAATAGGGAGCTTTTTAATTATTAAGTATCTTGTCTTTATCTATTTATTAATACCCTGCATGATGGATAAGCAAACCTATTTCTACAAAGGGGAGTTTTTGATATGAGCAACAAATTATTGGGAATTATCGATGCTACAGCACATAAACCGGAAATTGAAGACTTAACCAACCATCGTTCATTAGCAGCAGTACCTTTTGCAAGCAGATATCGGTTAATTGATTTTGTTCTCTCAAATATGGTGAATTCTGAGATTGAGAGTGTTGCAATCTTTCCGAAATATTCTTACCGTTCATTGATGGATCATCTAGGGTCTGGTAAACAGTGGGATCTTAATCGAAAGAAAGATGGATTATTTTTCTTTCCATCACCACATCTGCACAACGAGTATGATGAATTCGGATCATTTCGTCAATTCTCAGATCATATTGATTTCTTTTTAAGAAGCACACAGGAATATGCGGTCATAACAAACAGCTATACGGTTTGTAACATTGACTTCCAACAGGTATTAAAGCGACATCTCAATAATGGATGTGACATTACCGAGGTTCGTAAAGATGGAAAGCCTTTGCAAATGTATATTATGTCAACAAGACTTCTTATTGATCTTATTCATGATAAAGAAAAAACAGGGTGTAAAACACTAGCTGAAGTAATTGAAGAAAACCATCATCATTGGACAATATGTGATTATGAATTCCAGGGATATGCAGCGGTTATTGACTCTATGGAAAATTACTATAAACATAGTATGGATATGCTAAACCCAACAATTTGGAATGAAATTTTCACCAAGAACCGTCCAATTTTAACGAAAGCAAAAGATGAGCCGCCAACTAAATATGGTAAAGGTGCAATGGTTAAGAATTCATTAATTGCCAATGGTTGCAGAATAGAAGGGCATGTCGAAAACAGTATTATTTTTAGAGGTGTCCATATTGGAAAAGATACAGTTGTGAAGAATAGTGTGATTATGCAGAAGACACAGATTGGGAATCATTGTTTCTTAGAAAATATCATTACAGATAAAGACGTAAAGATTCTAGATTATTCAAATATAACAGGTACGACCAATGCCCCGACTATTTTAAGAAAAAGAACCATTCAAGGAGCGATGATGAACTCGTGAACGTATTATTTGCTGTATCAGAATGTGTACCGTTTGTAAAATCAGGAGGATTAGCTGATGTTGCAGGTGCATTGCCAAAGGAATTAGTAAAGCTAGGAAATGATGTAAGAGTTATTTTACCTAAATATAGCTTAATATCAGAAACATATCGAGATGCCATGACAAAAGTAGAGAAATTAAAGGTTCCAGTTGGTTGGAGACAGCAATATTGTGGAATTGAAACCTTGGAATATGAAGGAATTACGTATTATTTTTTAGATCATGAATATTATTTTTATCGTGATTCATTATATGGACACTATGATGATGCAGAACGTTTTTCATTTTTTTGTCGAGGTGTCTTAGAAGCACTGAAGGTGATTGATTTCAAGCCGGATATCATCCATTCACACGACTGGCACACGGGCATGATTAGTTATTTGTTAAAAGTAGATTATCTTGAGCAGGATTTGTATAGAGATATCAAAACCATATTTACGATCCATAATCTTCAATTTCAAGGTATATTTCCATATAGTGTACTTGGTGAACTCTTGAATTTGGGAGATGAGCATTTTTATGATTTAGAGTTTCACGGAAATATTAGTTTTATGAAAGGTGCAATTCATTCAGCAGACTTCATTACGACTGTTAGTCCAACATATAAAGATGAAATACAAACAGCTTATTACGGAGAAAATTTGGATGGATTATTGCGATCTCATCATGAAAAATTACTGGGAATTGTAAATGGAATAGATGATAAACTATACAACCCTGAAACTGATCAAAATATTACAGTGCCATATAGTGTAGACACTTTAACTGAAAAAATGAAAAATAAATTAGCGCTTCAAAAGAGATTGGGATTGCCAGAAAATGAATCAACACCAATTATTTCAATGGTGACAAGATTAACGAAGCAAAAGGGCCTTGATTTAGTCAAACGAGTACTTGACGAAGTGCTAAGTCAGGATGTTCAAGTTATCGTGCTTGGAACCGGTGATAAGGCTTTTGAGGATTATTTCAGACATATGGAATGGGTATACCCATCTAAGTTTAAGGCATACATAGGTTTTGATGAAGTGCTTGCACATCAAATATATGCAGGCTCGGACCTTTTTCTCATGCCGTCAAAATTTGAGCCGTGTGGGTTAGGACAATTAATCGCCTTAAGGTATGGAACAATTCCAATCGTTAGAGAAACTGGTGGCTTAAATGATACTGTGACCTCATATCGGGAAGATAGTGGAGAAGGAAATGGGTTTACATTTAGGAATTTTAATGCACATGATATGCTCTTCACCATTAATAGAGCTATTGTATTCTACCAACAAGAGGAAGTATGGAAACGTATTGTCAAGACAGCCATGACACAGGATTATAGTTGGGGAAGATCTGCATTAAAGTATGACCGGCTCTATGCTGGTTTAATGACTAGGAGTGAAAGTCATGTTCTCTAGTAAAGACAGCTTTAAAGACAATTTTCTAAAAAGGCTTGAAAGCATGTGCGGCAAAGGTTTTGAAGAAGCCACAAAACGTGATCAATACCATACATTAGGGAATATGGTGAGAGAATACATTAGTTCAAAGTGGATTGAAACAAATGAATTGTATCGATCAGAAAACAAAAAACAAGTGTATTACTTATCAATTGAATTTTTATTGGGACGTTTGTTAGGTCAAAATCTTTTAAATCTAGGAATAAAAGAAATAGTAGAAGAAGGATTAAATGATCTAAACATTAGCTTAAAGGAAATTGAAGAATGTGAATCAGATCCAGCACTTGGTAATGGTGGGTTAGGAAGGCTTGCAGCATGTTTCCTGGATTCTCTCGCAACATTAAATCTTCCTGGTCATGGATATGGAATCCGATATAAGCATGGTCTATTCGATCAAAAAATTGTTGATGGTTATCAGGTTGAGCTGCCAGAACAATGGTTAAGACATGGGAATGTATGGGAAGTGAGAAAACCTGATGAAGCAGTAGAAATATCCTTCTGGGGAAGTATTGAGACAGCTGTTGATGATGGGACACTTTCTTTTAGGCATGTTGCAGATCAAAAAGTTTTAGCAGTTCCGTATGATATGCCTGTTGTAGGGTATAGAGTCGACACAGTGAATACATTAAGACTTTGGAATGCTGAACCGGCTTCTTTCGGACCAAATCAGGATGTCTTATCATACAAGCGTGAAACAGAGGCGATTACCGACTTTTTATATCCGGATGATACTCATGATGAAGGAAAGATACTTCGTTTAAAACAACAGTATTTTCTTGTTTCTTCAAGTCTTCAAAGTATCGTTAAATCTTATAAAAAAGAAAACTCAAATATAAGAGACCTTCATCAGTATGTAGCCATTCATATTAATGATACTCATCCTGCTATGGCGGTCCCTGAGTTAATGAGAATTCTTATGGACCAAGAAGATTTATCATGGGAAGATGCCTGGCATATCACAACAAACACAGTATCATATACGAATCATACAATTTTGGCAGAAGCATTAGAAAAATGGCCAATATATTTATTTAAACCATTGTTGCCGAGAATTTATATGATTATTGAAGAAATAAATGAAAGATTTTGTGCAGAGCTCTGGGATCGTTATCCCGGAGAGTGGGGGCGGATTGAACATATGGCCATCATTGCACATGGATTAGTGAAGATGGCACATCTTGCTATAGTTGGAAGTAACAGTATCAATGGTGTAGCAAAAATCCATTCTGACATTCTGAAAAACAGAGAAATGAAATCATTTTATGAGGTTTATCCCACAAAGTTTAACAATAAAACGAATGGAATTACTCACCGCAGATGGCTGCTAAAGGCAAACCCTGAGCTAACATCATTAATAAACGATACAATTGGTGAGGATTGGATAAAACAACCTGAGAAATTAATAGATTTAAAAAGACATGTCTATCATCCTGAACTAAAGGAACGATTTGCACAGGTGAAAAGAAAGCGCAAAGAAATCCTTGCGAAAAAAATAGCTGATAAAAACGGAATTCAAGTTGATATTGATTCGATTTTTGATGTTCAGGTTAAGAGGCTTCATGCTTATAAAAGGCAGCTCCTAAATGTATTGCATATTATGTATTTATATAACCGCTTAAAAGAGGATGCAAATTATTCAATTCAACCACGCACGTTTATTTTTGGAGCCAAGGCTTCACCTACGTACTATTATGCAAAAAAAATTATTAAGCTTATTCACTCACTGGCAGAAAAAGTGAATAATGACCCGAGAGTCTCGCAGACTATTAAAGTTGTGTTTATGGAGAATTATCGTGTTTCTCTTGCTGAGGATATTTTTCCGGCGGCAGATGTGAGTGAGCAAATATCAACTGCTAGTAAGGAAGCTTCAGGAACAGGAAATATGAAGTTCATGATGAACGGAGCTTTAACTGTCGGGACATTGGATGGTGCAAATATTGAGATCATGGAGGAAATTGGGGAAGGTAATATTTTTACATTTGGATTAACAGCCCCTGAAGTACTCAAATATGAAGAAAATGGACGATATCGTTCAATGGAATATTATCATCATGATTTACGAATTAGACAGGTCATTGACCAATTAACGAATGGTTTCTTTTCTGAGGATGAAGGAGAATTTGAGGCAATCGCAGATTCCTTACTTGTGCAAAATGATCAATACTTTGTATTACGTGATTTTGCTTCATATATAGATATTCAGGAAAAGGTTGGTACGGCCTATCAAGATAGAGGGAAATGGCTTGAACAGGCACTTATTAATGTAGCACACTCAGGCTTTTTCTCGAGTGACCGGACAATACAAAATTATGCTGACGGTATTTGGAACATTGAGTCTATCGGAGTAAAAATGTAAGAACAAAAGCGCAAGCGCCTTGATCAGCCTCGGGCAAATAAGACGCAAATGAATAGAAGACGTTCTTTGTCTTCAATTCATTTGCATCTAGACCCTAGAGGCAGTCAATAACGCGACATCCTGTCGCAATGACTGCACTTGCACGTCCTGTGCTTCGGGGCTAGACGCTGGAGCTGGATGTCGAGCGCTTATCCACAGTTCAAAGAATTTTATGGTTTCTAAACGAAAAAAAGGTGCTGCAGGTCAGCACCTTTTTGCATGTTATTATCAGGTAAATAAGTACAAACCTTGTACTTAGTGTCGGCGTCCAGTTCCAGCGCCTTTCCCATCAATCCCCATCTAATAAGCGGCCTAATCCCCCAAGAATGCTGCCTTCACCACGTGAATCTCCACCGCCAGCAGAAGGTGCACTTGCGATAACACGATCTGCAAGTCGGCTGAATGGTAGCGTTTGAATCCAAACAGTCCCAGGACCTTGGACTGTTGCAAAGAACAATCCTTCTCCACCCAAAAATGCCGTTTTAACTTTTCCGACAAATTCGATATTATAGTCAACTTCCTTTGTAAGTGCTACTAAACAACCGGTATCAATTCGTAATTTTTCACCCGGTTGCAGGTCACGGCGTATAATTGTACCACCAGCATGCATAAATGCTAAGCCATCACCCTCGAGACTTTGCATGATGAAGCCTTCTCCACCAAAGAACCCTGTACCCAGCTTTTTCTGAAAGTCTATTCCAATAGAAACACCTTTTGCTGCACATAGGAAGGAGTCTTTTTGACATATGACTTTTCCACCCATTTCACTTAGGTCAACAGGGATAATTTTTCCAGGATAAGGGGCGGCAAACGACACTCTTTTTTTGCCCACTCCTTTGTTTGTGAACACTGTCATAAACAAACTCTCACCGGTAAGAACCCGTTTACCGGCACCAACAAGCTTGCCTAAAAAGCCTTTTTGGCTATTATCTCCATCTCCAAAAATGGTTTCCATGTCGATGCCATCTTCCATCATCATCATTCCACCAGCTTCAGCAACAACACTTTCATTTGGATCTAACTCAATTTCAACACACTGCATATCATCGCCATGCAAAATATAATCAATTTCATGAGCGTTCACTAGAATTCCCTCCATATGTAAAGAACAGTATATTTTTTTATTCATCTTCTATTTTACTAGGTTATGAAAATATTGGAAGATACAAAAATAAAAAGGAGCAAGAATGCTCCTTTTCAATACTATGCTTTAAACGAAGAGTCGTTATTTTCCGAATTGCCTTTAGTGGTTCTTTTTCCCCACCATGTAGCGAGGAGTGGACCTGAAATGTTATGCCACACACTGAAAATGGCGCTAGGTACTGCCGAAAGCGGTGAGAAATGAGCAACTGCTAAAGCGGCACCAAGACCTGAATTTTGCATTCCTACTTCAATTGAGACAGCTTTTTGATCCGCAAAATTTAATTTTAATGCTTTTGCTAATAAGAAACCTATTAGTAAACCCAATCCATTGTGTAAGACAACGATGGAGAAGATTAATAAGCCTGTTTCAGCGATCTTAGCTGAATTCACTGCTACAACTGCTGAGGCAACCGCAACAATCCCGATAACAGAGATAAGTGGTAAAACTGAAATGCTTTTTTCAACTTGCTTTTTAAATAATAAATTAACAATAATTCCTAAAATGATTGGAACAAGTACAATTTGAACAATAGATAAAAATAGCGAGCCAGCTGATACCGGGAGCCATTTACTTGCAAATAATAAAGTTAGAGCAGGTGTTAAAATAGGAGCAAGTAAGGTTGAAATAGATGTAACAGCAACGGACAATGCTGTATTTCCTTTTGCTAAAAAAGTCATAACATTTGAGGCAGTTCCACCGGGACAACATCCTACTAATATCACCCCTACAGCCACTTCAGGTGGTAACTGAAAAATTGTTGCTAATAAAAATGCTAATAAAGGCATGATTGTGAACTGAGCTACCACTCCAATTATTACACTTTTGGGTGCTTGAAAAACGGCTTTGAAATCTTTTAATGATAATGTCAGTCCCATTCCAAACATGATAATTCCGAGTAGTAAGGAAATGTGTGGAGCTATCCATGTGAATCCTCCTGGAATAAAAAAGGCCAACATAGCGAAAAGAATGACCCAAATGGCGAATGTATTTCCTGCTGTTTTACTGATTTTCTCTAATAGATGCATATGATCAATCCTCCTTATGGCATTATATATCTTTTTATTCTGAAATTTCAATATTTAAAATGGAAGAATAGAAAAATGCAAGCAATCTGGAAGGAAATGTAACATGAATGTTGAGAAGGTTTGTCATACAAAAAAGAGAACAATTTCTGTTCTCTTTACTGGTATTATTGTTTATACTTCTTCCTCAGTATATGGATCCTTCTCATATGGAGGCAGATCTCCAAAACTCGTCATTAGACCTTCTTCATCTAACATATCTTCATATTGCTGATGCTGATTGGATGGATAGATCGTAATTTCTTTTCCTTCAATATCAGTTCCAATAAAGTTTTCGTAATCCTCAACATATCCATCAGGATCATTTGATTCCATGTAGACATCATTATAATGATCTTGTGGATCATTAAAATCTGATGGTGTTTCCGAAGAGCCGTAACTGTTTACAATTTGATAGGCGTCTTCTGCATCAAATGCCACATTTTCATCTTGATCATCATAATCAAATTTTCCAAAGGGAGGCATTAAAACACCTTCCTCAACCGGACGGTTATGAGAAACAATTTGTTCAGGTGCATGCTCCTTACAAGTAGTGGCTGTAGGTATGGCATCAAGGCGTTCCAGGGGTATATCAATTCCACATACTTCACATTTTCCATATGTTCCATCTTCAATCTTCTGTAACGCTCGTTCAATGTCTAATTTTTCCTCTTCCGTATGTTCATTTAGTGCGATATCTTTTTCTCTCTCATATAGTTCTGTTCCCTCATCACCTGGATGATTATCATAACTGGATAGTTCACCAACGGATTCATGAAAATGACCCTCTTCTAATCCAAAATGTCCATTCATTTCAAAACGCTCGTCAATTTCCTTTTTCATTTGCGTAAGCTGTGAACGGAAGGTTTCTACTTGTTGTGAACTTAGCATACCATCCACGCTCCTTCCTTGATGAAATGGTTCTATACCTATTATGGACAGTAAAAAGAAAAACATGATTGTAAAAAATTTCATCAAGAATACTTAAAAAAGTAACAAAGGGCCTTATTTTACCAGTTGTACCTATAAAATGAATACTCATCCGAGACGTTTTCATTTTAATCTTGTACATCAAGATATATAATAAGGTTAGTACAGGGTTAACCTATTGACACACCTTCTAGCTAGGTGTATCTTAATATAAGCAATTTTTGGTGTCGGGGGGATAAGATTGATAACTACTTTGGACCATACATTAAAAGAATTCATTCAACAGGCATTGGAAGATGCAAGGCGAACGAAACAATCAGTAATCGTCAGCTGCATTAAAGAAGTGGACGCAATGGACCCCCTTCATTTCTTTGCTTCCGGTGAAGATCTTTTCCTTGGAGAGCGATATTTTTGGTCAACACCTAATCGTGATTTTACAATGGTAGGTTTAGGAAATGAATTGGTAATTGAAAATAATCTGACAAATAAAGAACGTTTTCAGGATATAGAAAAAGAATGGAAGCGCTTTAAAAAGGTCATTGTATCGAATGAAACAAATCAAGTAGGTATAGGACCTATCTTATTTGGGGGCTTTTCATTTGACCCGCTTAAAGAAAAAAGTCTACTATGGAATAATTTCTCAGAAGCAAAGTTCGTGTTACCTAAACATATGCTTTCTGTCATTGATCAGAAAAGCTATATAACGATAAATAAATTAGTCACACCACATGATGAACTCACGATGTGTCTTAAACATTTTGAACGTTCATTTGAATTTGGTCCGGCTCTTCCTTATCAACTAGATTGTGAAAAAGGTAACGAATTCTCAACCATTGAATATAAAACATCGGAGTGGCTAAAAGCCATTCAAAAGGCAACAAACAATATAAAGTCAAAAGAAATGGATAAAGTGGTGCTTGCACGAGAGGTTCACCTCAAGTTTTCAGACAAAATTAACCCGTATCAAGTCATCTACAACTTACAACAGGAACAGCCAACCAGTTATATTTTTGAGTTTGAAAACGGACCTCAACATTTTGTCGGAGCTACACCTGAAAGATTAATTAAAAAGAAAGACAATGAAGTTCTCTCGACTTGTCTGGCAGGTTCAATCAAAAGAGGAAAAACAGAACAAGAGGATGATAATTTAGGACAGCGATTATTACATGATGATAAAAATTTACTGGAGCATGCGATCGTTGTAAAAATGATAAAATCTGCTATAGAAAGTTGCTGCTTTGACGTTATCACGCCAAAGTCGCCTGCTTTATTTAAATCGAAAAATATTCAGCACCTTTTTACTCCTGTGAAGGGTTATGCAAGAGAAGGTTTTTCTTTCTTATCTATGGTAGAGAAACTCCATCCAACTCCGGCGTTAGGAGGGTTCCCAAAATGGAAGGCTATTGAGAAGATTAGGGAATTAGAGCCGATGCATCGTGGCTGGTATGCCGGTCCATTAGGTTGGATTGATCATGAAGACAATGGTGAATTTGTTGTTGCTCTTCGATCTGGATTGTTGGAGGGACAAAATGCTGCCCTTTTTGCCGGATGCGGGATTGTTGAAGAATCGGATCCAAAATCGGAATATCTTGAAACAAAAATAAAACTAAAACCTATGATGTCTGCACTAGGAGGAGTTGTGAATGAAGACTAGTGATTCCCTAACAAGATTTGTCGCTAGTTTTGTTGATGAACTAACACGCTTAGGAGTTAACAAGGCGGTGATTAGCCCTGGTTCTCGCTCTACTCCATTAGCCATGTTAATGGCAGAGCATCCTAAACTTTCTTGTTACATGAATATTGATGAAAGATCAGCAGGTTTTTTTGCCCTTGGTTTGGCTAAGGAAAAGAAAAAGCCTGTTGTGCTTGTTTGTACATCTGGAACGGCAGCGGCTAACTACTATCCGGCTATCGTTGAAGCCCGTTACGCAAGAGTTCCCTTAATTGTTTTAACAGCTGATAGACCTCATGAGTTACGGGACGTAGGGGCTCCTCAAGCGATTGATCAGGTTCAAATGTATGGTCATTACCCAAAATGGTTTGTTGATGTCGCATTGCCTGAAGAAGAAGTTGGGATGTATCGGTATGTCAGAACGATAGCTGGAAGAGCTTTTGCTATTTCTGCATCACATCCTGCAGGTGTTGTTCATCTGAATTTTCCATTTAGAGAACCTTTAATTCCGAATTTAAGTGTGCCAAATCTGTGGGAAGCAGAAGATGACAGACCAAGTTATTTACATACGATACAAGGTTTACCACAACTAGCAAAAAGTCAAATAAAGGATATTGCAGATATCATGAAGGGTATAGCAAAGGGGCTCATCATTTGTGCAGAACAAAATGATCCCGAATTTATTACAGCTGTTAAAGAATTGTCCCGTAAGCTGAAATACCCTATCTTGGCGGATCCTCTCTCTCAATTACGATCTGGTAAAAGTGATAAACAGGGAATAATTGAAGGATATGATTCTATTTTGAAAGATCCGGAAATAATCAATATTCTTAAGCCTGAACTTATTATTCGTTTTGGACCTATGCCTGTTTCCAAGCCATTGATGCTAATGCTGAAAAATAATCCGGATATCACACAGATTATTGTTGATCCAAGTGAGGAATATCGTGATCCTACATTAAATGCTGCCCATATGATTGTTTGCAATCATACTAAATTCTGTGAGGATTTATCTGATATCTTAGAAGAATGTGTTTCAAATTCGTTCTATGATGACTGGATTCTTTCCAATACTATTTTTCAAGATATGATTGGGCATGAGCTGGGGCATATCGATGACTTATTTGAAGGAAAGATTGTAAGGGAGCTTCAGCATGTTCTTCCTGATGGTAGTCGTCTAGTTGTTGGGAGTAGTATGCCAATTAGGGATGTTGATACATTTTTTAGGAATACGGATAAAGAGATAAGTGTTCTCGCAAACAGGGGAGCAAATGGAATTGATGGTGTTGTATCTACTGCCCTAGGTATTAGTGCTGCTTCAACAGAACCTGCTTTTCTTTTAATAGGAGATTTATCATTCTTTCATGATTTCAATGGTTTACTGGCCGCCAAGATGAACAATCTTAATCTAACCATTATATTGGTAAACAATGATGGTGGAGGAATTTTCTCTTTTCTTCCTCAATCGAAGGAAGAAAAGCATTTTGAAACATTATATGGAACACCCATTGGCATCGATTTTTCTAAAGTAGTTGAAATGTATCATGGAGAGTATGAAAAAATTAATAGCTGGGATGAACTGCATACGTATTTCCGGGATAAATGGTCAAATAAAGGCCTAAAGGTGATTGAAATCGAGACAGATCGTTCGACCCGTGTCAATATTCATCGGGAATTGTTAGATCATGTTTCCCAGGAAATAAGAAAAGTGTTGAAACAATGAAAATAAGAGGCGTTTCATACCATGTTGAAATTGTGGGGAAGGGAGAGCCGTTAGTGTTTTTACATGGCTTTACAGGTTCTTCCTTGAATTGGCAACATCTCATAAACGACTTTCGTGATTATCAATTAATCTGCATCGATATCCTTGGGCATGGAAAAACAGATCATCCATCAGATTCATCAAGATATGAAATGGAAGAAGTAGTTGAGGATATCATAGAGATTTTAAATCGTTTAACTATCGATAAAGCACATATTATTGGGTATTCTATGGGAGGAAGATTAGCATTGTCTCTAGCTGTATTATACCCTCATCGTGTCAAAAAACTTGTATTGGAAAGCAGTTCACCAGGGTTGAATACTTATGATGAACGAAATCGCCGTATCAAATCGGATCAAGCCCTTGCAGATGAAATAGTAAGAGAAGGAATTTCCCGCTTTGTTGAAAAGTGGGAGAAAATTCCGCTTTTTTCCTCACAAATGATGTTGTCAGATTCGAAAAAAAGCAAACTAAGAAAACAGCGTTTATTGAATAGTGAGATAGGCTTATCTAATAGTCTTCTTGGAATGGGGACAGGCTCTCAGCCATCGTGGTGGGATTCACTTCCAAAGCTCCGTATTCCAGTTTTACTTATCTGTGGTGAATTGGATCAAAAGTTTTGTGAGATAGCTAAAAGAATGCATGAATTATTACCTTATTCTGTTATAAAAGAAATTAATCAGGCAGGACATGCAATTCATGTAGAACAACCGCGAATTTTTGGTAAAATAGTAATTGAGTTCTTAAATGAGGACTAATCTTTAAACTAGGAGGCTATAAACATGGCAATTGAATGGGTGACAGAACGTCAGTATGAAGAAATTATCTATCAAACATATAATGGAATTGCAAAAATCTCAATTAATCGTCCACATGTACATAATGCTTTTACACCAAAAACAGTTATGGAATTAATTGATGCATTTGCATATGCACGTGATGACCAAAATGTAGGGGTTATTATTTTAACAGGTGAAGGTGGAAAAGCATTCTGTTCTGGTGGAGATCAAAAGGTCCGCGGACATGGCGGATATGTAGGGGATGACCAAATTCCGCGTTTAAATGTTCTTGATTTACAACGTTTAATCCGTGTCATTCCGAAACCGGTTATTGCGATGGTAGCAGGTTATGCAATTGGTGGTGGACATGTACTCCATATTGTTTGTGATCTAACAATTGCAGCTGACAATGCTGTATTTGGACAAACAGGCCCTAAAGTGGGAAGCTTTGATGCTGGATATGGTTCAGGATATCTTGCACGTATCGTAGGGCATAAAAAAGCGCGTGAAATTTGGTATCTGTGCAGACAATACAGTGCACAAGAAGCAATGGATATGGGACTAGTTAATACAGTCGTTCCTCTAGAGCAATTAGAAGAAGAAACAGTAAAATGGTGTGAGGAAATCTTAGAAAAAAGTCCAACAGCTATTCGTTTCTTAAAAGCAGCATTTAATGCTGATACAGATGGACTGGCTGGTATTCAACAATTTGCCGGGGATGCAACGTTACTTTATTATACGACTGATGAAGCCAAAGAAGGTCGTGACGCATTTAAAGAAAAGCGTTCTCCAGACTTTAAACAATTCCCGCGTTTTCCTTAAGCAATATTCTACTGAAACAGCTTGATGATTTTTATCTCATCAAGCTTTTTTCAATATAGGAGGTAATTTTATGAATCAATCCTATCCTAATTGGTTAAAGCAGCGGGCTGAACTTACTCCTGATCGTTTAGCTATCAAAACAGATGAAGTTGATTTGACTTTTCGTGAGCTATATCAACGTGTTCAACTACAAATAAATCAATTAATATCGTTAAATGTGAAAAAAGGTGAGCATGTTGGAGTATTAATGAAAAACAGTGTTGAGATGATTGAGATTATTCATGCTATTTTCTCTATAGGTGCTGTAGCTGTTTTATTAAATAACCGGCTGACTAGGAAGGAAATTGCGTGGCAACTGTCAGATGTTGAGGCAAAGCATTTAATTTGTCATGAGGAATTTTTATTTCAAGTTTTTGAAGAGATAAATGTAATAATCGTTGAGAAATTACATAAAAAAAATAGCCTGGAAATTGATTATTTAACGGAAGGGTATACAACAGATCAAGTCGCAACGATTATGTATACCTCGGGAACAACAGGTCATCCAAAAGGTGTTATGCAAACTTTTGGGAATCATTGGTCAAGTTCAATTGGCTCTGCCCTCAACCTTGGCATTAATTCGGATGACCGTTGGTTATTGTCTGTGCCTTTGTTTCATATTAGCGGGTTATCTATTTTGTTTCGAAGTGTGATTTATGGTATTGGAATTGTATTGTTCGAACGATTCAATGCGGAAAAAATGAATCGAGCAATTATGGAAGAAGGAGTAACAATTGTATCTGTCGTTACCACAATGCTTAACCAAATGCTGGATAAGTTAGGCAATGAAAAATATCCAGAAACTTTTCGCTGTATGTTAGCAGGGGGAGGACCAGTTCCAAGAGGAGTGCTTGAAAAGGCCATTGAAAGGAAAATTCCAGTATTTCAAACATATGGGATGACAGAGACAGCATCACAAATTGTTACACTTTCACCTGAATACAGTATTAAAAAGCTGGGTTCAGCTGGTAAACCATTGTTTTCCTGTCAAATGAAAATAATAAAAGATGGGGAAGACTGTTCTGCATATGAAGAAGGAGAAATCCTTGTAAAGGGTCCAAATATCACAAAAGGCTATTGGAATCGTGAAGAAGCCACCCAAAAGGCATTTACAGAAGGTTGGTTTCATACTGGTGACCAAGGTTACATTGATGAAGACGGGTTTTTATTTGTACTGGACAGACGATCAGATTTAATCATATCAGGTGGCGAAAATGTTTATCCTGCAGAAATCGAAAATGTTTTATTATCACATCAAGCAGTTGTTGATGCCGGTGTTATAGGAATTGATGATGAGAAATGGGGACAAGTTCCATATGCTTTTATTGTTTCAAATAGAACGATTAGTCATGATCAACTTTTAATGTACTGTCAAAACCATCTTGCACGCTACAAAGTACCTAAGGGAATTACATTTTTGGATGAACTTCCAAGAAATGCTTCAAATAAACTATTGAGAAGAAAATTAAAAGGATTTTTGAAATGATCAAAATAGAAAAAGTAACACTACACCATATTACGCAAACGTTAAAAAACCCATTTACATCAAGCATAGGCCATGTAACAGACCGTGACAGTATATTAGTAGAGGTTATGGATTCTGAAGGAATAAGCGGATGGGGAGAAGTAGTAGCATTTTCAACTCCCTGGTATACAGAGGAAACGACTTCAACATGTTTTCATCTGTTAAAAGATATTTTGGTTCCATTAACAATTTCTCAACCATTTGAACATCCGGAGGAACTGCAGTTCATTTTTCATAAAGTGAAACGAAATCAAATGGCCAAAGCTTCTCTCGAAGGAGCCATATGGGATATTTATGCTAAAAAGAAAAACATCTCTTTATCATCCGCTTTAGGAGGGTCAAGAAACGAGATAGAATGTGGAGTTGTCGTTGGTATTACTTCAATTTCAAGTATGATTGACCAAATTTCCCGTTACCATGAAGAGGGATACAAACGATTTAAAATAAAGATTTCACCTGCACAGGACATTCAACTGTTGCAAGAAATCCGAAAGACGTTTCCAGATCTTCCATTAATGGCTGATGCCAATTCAGCTTATACGTTAGATGATCTTGATCACTTAAAAGAGCTTGATCAATTTAACTTAATGATGATTGAACAGCCTTTGGCAGCAGATGATATTATTGATCATGCAAAGCTTCAAGAGAATATAACAACTCCAATTTGTTTAGATGAAAGCATAGTAACAAGTGAAGATGCGAGAAAAGCGATTGAACTTGGCAGCTGTAAAATAATGAACATTAAACCCGGTCGTGTCGGTGGGTTAACAGAATCAAAGAAAATTCATGATTTATGTCAGGAAAATGGAATTTCCATGTGGTGTGGCGGAATGTTGGAAACAAGTATATCCCGTGCACACAATATTGCGTTAGCATCATTACCAAACTTTACAATTCCAGGTGACATCTCTTCATTCTCCAGATATTGGGAACAAGACATCGTTTTACCGGAAATAAAAACAGTAAAAGGCAAAATCCCTGTCCCTGCTGGACCGGGAATAGGCTTTGACATTAACAGAGAAGTTTTAAAGAAATACACCTCTTCAGTAACTACACTAACAAAATAGACTTTTGTATTTCTAAAATTGAATGTTATCTAAGTGAAAAACTGATTTTCATTTATGAATTGACTGTATAAATGAAAAATCATGATTTTAAAAATTTTTTTAAAAACCGTATACTTTACACTGAAAGAAAACAAATCATATAAGTGAAGTTTCTCTTTCTGCTCAATTAGGATAACTGGCCTATCATTTATATAGGAAGTTATCCTTTTTTTTGTACTGATAAAAAATAAACAATATTAAGTATAAGGAAAATCATCAGCTTCCACCATTCTTGGTGGAAGCTGATGATTTTCTAATCGTGAAAACATAGTTGACATAAATTTTATAATGCTTTATTGTTGCACTAAGGAAACTTTTTTAGTTATATGAATAAAAGGTGATAATAGTAAAAAAAATGGCACGCATCCTAAAAAAACAACATAGACTACTTTTGACCTAGGAGAAGTTCTAACGTTTCATCATAAAAAAGTGAATGGAGGAGAAAAAGGTGAAAAAATGGTTGGCAGGTGTAGGAATCAGTATTTTAACAGTATTTCTATTAACGGCATGTGGCAGTGGTCAAAGAAGTGGAGATTCAAACGATGGAAATGAGAGTTCTAGTGAAACAATCCAAGTGACAACCACAACGGGTCAAGTTGCAGACGTAGTCAAGAATGTAGGTGGAGATCAAGTAGAAGTGACTTCATTAATGGGGCCAGGAGTTGATCCACACCTCTACCAAGCTTCTCAAGGTGATATTAAAAAACTAAATGATGCTGACATGATCTTTTATAATGGACTTCATCTAGAAGGTAAGATGGGAGAGATTTTCAAAAAAATGTCAGAAGATAAAACAATAGTAGCTGCTGGGGAAACAATTCCAGAGGATATGCTTCTAACAGCAGATGATGATTCAAACGCTCACGACCCACACGTTTGGTTTAATATCCAAGCTTGGATTCATGCAGTTGATTCTGTAGAGGAAGAATTAACAAAGCATTCTCCGGAAAATGAAGAATTATTTAAAGAAAATGCAGCAAATTACAAACAAGAATTAGAAGAAATGGACCAATATGCTAAGGAACAAATTCAAACAATTCCCAAAGAGGGTCGTGTCCTTGTTACAGCACATGATGCATTCAAATATTTCGGTCATGCATATGATTTAGAAGTAATGGGTTTACAAGGGCTAAGTACTGACTCGGAATACGGTTTAAAGGATGTTCAAAGTCTTGTTGATACATTAGTAGATTCAAACATCAAAGCAGTCTTCATTGAAAGTAGTATATCGGAAAAGTCAATTAGTGCTGTAGTAGAAGGTGCAAAAAAACAAGGTCACGAAGTTGTCATCGGTGGTGAACTTTTCTCTGATGCAATGGGCGAGGAAGGAACAGAAGAGGGAACATACATCGGTATGTTCAAACATAATGTTGACACGATTGTATCTTCTTTAAAATAAAAAAAAGAGCATGTAGCTAAGGACAGGTTTGCATCTATTCTTAGCTATCGTTGTATTTTTACTAGATATGTAGATTAAACGATTATTCTATGAATATGAAAAGTAAGGTTGGTGTAATGGATGAATCCTGTTACAGTTGAAAATTTAACAATAGCTTATCACCAAAAACCTGTTTTACAGGAAGTAACTTTTGAAGTTCCGGAAGGAAAATTAATTGGAATTATCGGGCCTAACGGGGCCGGTAAATCTACCTTAATTAAAGGGGTCTTAGGCTTAATCCCAACTGCATCCGGTGAAGTGATTATCTTTGGTGAACAATATAAAAAGCAGCGTAAACGCGTAGGATATGTTCCGCAGCGAGGCTCTGTTGATTGGGACTTTCCAACTGATGCCCTTGATGTTGTACTAATGGGGAGATATGGGCATGTCGGTTGGTTTAAACGTCCCGGTAAAAAGGATGTAGACTTTGCAAAAGAGTGTTTAAAAAAGGTAGGAATGCTTGAATTTGAAAATAGACAAATAAGCCAGCTTTCCGGCGGGCAACAACAAAGGGTATTTTTAGCAAGAGCTTTAGCACAGGATGCTGATGTTTACTTTATGGATGAACCGTTTGTAGGAGTAGATGCAGCAACTGAGAAGGCGATCATTGCTCTGTTAAATGAATTAAAAGCGAAAGGCAAGACTGTTCTCGTTGTTCATCATGACTTACAAACGGTAGAAGAGTACTTTGATTGGGTTCTTCTATTAAACATGAGAAAGATTGCTTTTGGCCCAACGAAAGAGACCTTTACAATCCATAATCTGCAAAAAACCTATGGTGGAAAACTTACATTTCTACAAGAACAATCTGTAGTAGTTGAAGGGAAATAAATACACCAATAAGGGAAATTGATATTTTAGGGAATACCCCTTTAGAAAAATAGGAGTGAAGGAAATGCTTGGAGAACTTATGTTACAACTTCAAAATCCTAATACCCAATGGGTTTTACTTGGTACAATGCTCCTAGGAATGACCAGTGGCGTTGTTGGGAGCTTTACATTATTAAGAAAGCAGAGCTTAATAGGAGATGCCATGGCACATTCAGCATTACCGGGAGTTTGTATCGCCTATTTACTATATGGTTCCAAATCACTGATTTGGTTTTTAATCGGTGCAGTGGTTGCAGGGTTAATATCTTCTTTTATCATTCAAGTGATGATTAACCATTCAAGAATAAAAGAAGATTCTGCTCTTGGGATTATTATTTCTGTATTTTTTGGATTTGGAATTGTTCTTCTAACCTATATTCAGCATAATGGTGCAGGAAATCAAAGTGGGCTGGATGACTTTATTTTTGGGCAGGCAGCTTCCATGGTAGGGGCTGATGTTCAATTAATTATGATGATTGCCTTCATATTATTAGCAATAACTGCTATCTTTTATAAGGAGTTTAAGTTACTTACATTTGATCCTCAATTTGCAAAAGGAATTGGAATACCGTCTGCATTTTTTAATGGTCTACTACTTTTATTAATTGTCTGTTCCGTAGTCATCGGATTACAAACAGTTGGAGTTGTATTAATGGCGGCTATGCTTATCACTCCGGCCATTAGTGCAAGGTATTGGACTGAGAAATTAAGTTCCATGATCATTATTTCAGGTTTTATTGGCGGTTTTTCCGGTGTAATGGGTACATTATTGAGTACGATTATGGAAGGAATGGCAACAGGCCCACTTATTATTGTGGCTGCTACGATCATGTTTATCATTTCATTAGTGTTTTCACCAAAGCGGGGGTTACTTGCTAAGGCCATTAAACTATTGTCCCTTAGAAAAAGAACAGCGGTAGAACAAATATTTCTAAGCTTTTATGATGTTGCAGAAGGGGGAAACCTTGGTGACATTACAGAAGATGAAATTCTTATAAAACGTAAGGTTTCATCGAGCCTTTTTCAATATGCGATAAGTGTGTTGGAAAAGAAAGAGTACATTAGCAGAGCGAAGACAGGGAAATGGATGTTAACAGATAAGGGGATTGAAGCTGGATTTGAACTTGTCCTGCAACAGCGTTTGTATGAAATGTATTTAATGCATGAAATGGAGTTTGCTCACCTTGAGCTTAAAACGAGAGAGGATCTTCATTTAGCATCTATCTCAAATGAACCAAAGGATCAGCTGTTGAGGCTCTTGCGCATTCATGATCGTGTACCATTATTATTGCCCGAGTCAGCAATTAGTGATCGGAGGATGATGATAAATGACTTATGATGCATGGATTATCATCACTGGTTCATTAGTAGGTATTACTTGTGCGATGATTGGTTGTTTTCTCGTATTAAGAAAAATGGCGATGTTAGCGGATGCGATCTCACATACTGTTTTATTGGGTATTGTTGGCGGATATTTAGTAAGCCGCAGTTTAGATGGTCCTTCATTATTAATCGGTGCAATAGTAGTTGGGTTGTTAACAGCATTGCTTGTACAGGTGTTAAGTGGAAAAGGGGTTCAGGGCGATGCTGCAATTGGAATTGTGTTTACATCACTTTTTGCAATCGGGGTCATTCTGCTGTCGTTGTTTGCAGGAAATATTCATCTAGATGTAGACCATGCATTGATGGGGGAGATCACATTTATTCCTTGGGATACAGTGGAATGGAATGGGATGGAATTAGGGCCAAAAGCAGTCTGGCTTTTATCTTTTGTTTTTATAGTCAACCTGCTTATCATCATCTTCTTTTACAAAGAATTTAAAATTAGCTCATTTGATCCGGAAATGGCTGTTGCAATTGGAATCCCTGTTCTGTTTATTCATTATTTGCAAATGGGAATGTTATCGATAACAACTGTCGCCTCCTTTGATAGTGTTGGGGCAATACTAGTAGTTGCTATGCTCATTGTTCCGGCATCAACAGCTTATTTGCTAACAGATAAATTGATCAACATGCTCTTTATTAGTGCCGGTATTGGTGTGTTTTCGGCGATAAGTGGATATTACATGGCTACTATTCTTAATGTGTCAATAGCAGGTGCTATGGCAACTTCTACAGGAGTCCTTTTCGCTCTAGCCTTCTTATTTTCTCCAAAGCATGGTCTAGTAGCAAAAAAACGAGCACAGAAAAAGCTTTCAAAGACTACATCAAAAAAGAATCTTTTCCAAAGTTGATTGTTTTATATGTACTTTGAAAAAATCTATGTAAGTTGATAGGATCGGAAGGCGCGAGACTCCTGTGGGAGCTAATGGACAGGTGAGACACCGCAGGCGCTTAGCGATGAGGAGGGGGCTCATGCTCACCAACGGAAAGGGAGCAGCCTGGAGCTCCTATCAACCATCTCAATCTTCGTGCACATCAACAAAGTTTACGAAAATAACCTAAAAAGAAATCCCGGCATTAATGCCGGGATGATTAAGTATTAAACAACATCATTATGTTTTTATTCCATTAACCCATATTCAATTGCGCGATCAGCTACTAACTCATCCACGTCCTGTGGAAGATCATCTAATGAACCAAATTCATAATCCCATAAATTTGTAAAAGAATCGACAAACATAGGAAAAGAATCTGCATTAGAATGTTTAACTTCATGACGAAATGACTCAATAAGGCTTTCCTTCATTATTCATTTCCCCCTAACGCAATGATATCGTTTTTATTTTTTACCAAAATGTCATTCTTATACATGGATCTATGATTCATTTTGCTTTAAATAGCGCTTATCCTTCATAAACAGCTTCCAAAAGTAAACAAACCCTGGAAATAAAATAAGAAAACCTACAATATATGTTACAAATAAAGCTCTAAATGTATTTGGGTGTGTAAAGCCGGATTCAATAGTTACATCAGGATAAATCATATATGGTAAATGGGCCCTTCCGTATGCATAACTCGCTAGGAGATATTGTATAGTTACTGCGATAACTGCAAGTCTTGGGCGTCCAATTCGTCCCTTATGTCTCGCCGAGGGAATGAATAGTGCAGCACCTGCAAGGATAAAAAGAAGAACAGACCCGATTAAAAATGGCAAATAGTCAAGCATATTTGTATATAACCAATTTGCTTCAATCCGTAGAGTAATCATGATCAAAAAGGCCATTAACAATGAGATGGGACCTAGGATCAGGGCATCTCTTCGATAAACCCGATATGCTTCCAGTTCATCTGCAACATTCGAGTAATCAGCTAATAATAATGATGATAAAAAAAGTGTGCTACTTATGGCAAACCCCATAAAGGCATATATATTCGGGCTAGTAAACAACGCTGCAAAGTTTAGTTGATGAACTTCATTCATTTGCTCTATATAACCACCATGAGTAATAGGTAAAACAAGCATAAGAAGGGCAGGTATAATAAATCCGGATATTCCTGAAACGTAAGTTAGCCCCTTTTCATAATCCTTTGCTATATGAGAAAATACTAAAAATCCACTGCGCAGTGCCAGCAAAATTAAAATGAAACTTCCTGGAATCAATAATACTGTTCCAAGTATAAAGGTGGCGCCAGGAAAAAAGCTGACAAGTGCAATAACAATCGCAACAATAAAAACATTGGTTACTTCCCAAGTTGGTGATAGATAACGGTTTGCGATGTTGGTTGCATTTGTTTTTTCTTTATTAATATAAATCATCGACCAAAAGCCTGCTCCAAAATCCATCGTTGCCATTACAGCATAGATAAAAACGAATCCCCATAGTACAGTGATTGCGAGTAACGAATCTGCGGTCATATTGTTCCACCTCTTTTAGATTAGGTAATACTTACAGGATTTTGCTGTAGGTTTCCACCGTCAAGCTCGTGCTCAACAGGATGACGTTTGAAATAATATTTTAGAACGGCCAAAACAGCAATTGCTAAAATAACATAAATAAGTGAAAAGAGTAAAAATAAAATTCCGATTTGGGTAGAGCCTGTGACCACATCTTCAGTCGCTAATATTCGGTAGATAACCCATGGCTGCCTCCCTGTACAAGCAAATATCCAACCGAACTCAATGGAAAGGAGAGAGAGAGGACCTGCAATGACGAAAGCATACATAAATAGTTTTGGGAAATGCTGTTTCTTTAAGAATTTATGCCAAATAAATCCGGCGATCGATAAAAATATGAGAAAGCTGCCGATGAGTACCATACCATTGAATAATGTATGAACAAATAACGGTGGCCAATATTCTTCTGGAAAGTCATTTAAGCCAATGACAACTGTATCAAAGCTATTGGCTGCAAGAAAGCTTAAGGCCCATGGTATTTCAATTGCGAATTTTATTTCCTGTGTCTCGCGATCGGTGAACCCCCCGATAGCTAATGGAGCATGGTCCTGGGTTTCAAAAAGACCCTCTGCTGCAGCGAGTTTTTCCGGCTGATATTCATGGAGCATTTGTGCGGATTCGTGACCATTAAGAGCAGTTAAAAGAGAAAAAATCCCACCAACAATCAAGCTAAGCATGAGAGCCTTGCGATGAAAAAGATAGACTCGTTCGTTACGCTTGTTTTTTAACATTTTAAAAGCGGCAATCGTACTAATCATAAATGCACCGGTCATGTAGGCCGAAACTGCAACATGTGCAGCTGAAATAAAGAAGCTTGGATTAAAAAAAGCCGCCCATGGATCGACATCAACAATTTCTCCGTTTTCAATTCGAAACCCTGCAGGAGTTCCTTCAAAGGCATGAACATTTGTAATTAATACAGCTGAGGCACTAGCTCCAATAAGGACAAGTGTGACACTAAAAATCCGCATTTTAGGTGAAATACGATCAGCGGCATATACATAAATAGACATAAACAAGGCTTCTATAAAAAAGGCATATATCTCAATTTGAAATGGTAAGGACATAACTCTACCAATAACCTCCATAAAGCCCGGCCACAATAATGCAAGTTGAACACCGGCAATTGTTCCTGTAGGTATAGCAACGCCTAATAGAACAGCTTGACCTTTTGTCCAACGTTTAGCCATGACGGCATAATCCTGGTCCTTTGTTTTTTGGAAAAGCAGCTCCGCACATAATATCATTAAGGGAAGCCCAACCCCCAGTGTTGCAAAAATAATATGAAAACCCATGGTTGTTCCGAACAGTGAACGTGCTAAAACTAAATCATCCATCATGATCCGCCTTTCTTTCCACTCTTGTCGTAATCAACCATAGTGTCCACTATTTTCTAAAGAATATTCTTCTAGTTTTGCTAATAATAAACAAAAAAAAGTGAGCGTAGATCACGCTCACTTATTACTTAGTTCAGTGCCTTTTCTAATGTTTCAATGTTTTTCTTCATAATACTAAAGTAATCTTCTTTATTAGTAATATCTTCATCAGTAAGTGTTTCTAAATTGTTTAAAGTTAATGCTTCTGCACCAATTTCTGACTGTACGATATCAGTTACATTACTACTTACATTCGTTTCAAAAATAATATATTTAATATCGTGTTCTTTAGCCGTTTCAATGATTGTTTGTAATTCCTTTTGTGAAGGTTCCTGGGTTGGAGACAAACCTAAAACACTAATTTGTTCAATGCCATAACGGCTTTCCCAATACCCATATGCAGCATGAGAAACAAGAATTTCTTTTTTGCTCGCATTGTTGACCACTTCTGAGAAAGATTGATCTAATTCATTTAATTGTGTTTTCAAAGCTTCAAAGTTATTTTCAAATGTTTCTTTTCCATCAGGATGTAATTCTGTTAATGCGTTTTTAATGTTCTCTGCTAATTGAATAGAAAGAATTGGGTCAATCCATACATGTGGATCTGTATCCCCGTGATCGTGCACATGTTCCTCTTCTGTTGTAGCTTCATCATGAGAATGCTCTGTTTCGTCATGAGTATGTTCTTCCTCATTAGCAACTTCACCGTGAGAATGCTCTGCTTCATCATGAGCATGTTCTTCCTCATCAGCAGCTTCGTCATGTGCATGTTCTGTTTGATCTAATAGTTCGATACCTTCACCTGCACTAATGAATGTCACATCTTCATCCTTAAGTGATTCTTGTGCTTTTTCAGCAAAGGATTCAAATCCTACACCTGAATAGATAAAACCATCTGCTTCCGCAATATTTACCATATCTTTTGTAGATGGTTCAAATGTATGTGCATCGGCACCTGGAGGAATGACGTTTTCAACTTCAACTAAATCTCCACCAATTTTTTTGGTGAAATCCTCTAGAGGGTACAGTGTTGTGTAAATTTTTAGTGTATCCGAATCAGTTGCAGATTGGGAGGAGGATGTATCTCCATTACTGTTGCAACCAACTAGTATACTAGATATAAAGAACACAGTGCTTAATGATAGTAAGTATTTTTTCACTTTTCGTGATCTCCTTTCAATAAATCAGTATGATTACGATTAAGCCTTCATTATTATATCTTAATCATTCCGATTTGAGAACCATTTTTTATTTTCCAGTCAATAAATAGTAACTATTCCGATTTGAACAAGTAATATCTTAACCTAAAATTAGTGATAACTCAATAGATATGATATATTTATTTAAAAGTTTATTTTTTATATGGAGGAGATAGAACATGAGAATCGTAGATGAAATTTTAGCACATAATGAAAAGTTTGTAGCAAATAAAGAATTCGAAAAGTTTGAGACAACGAAATTTCCAGAGAAAAAGCTTGTAGTTCTTTCTTGCATGGATACTAGATTAGTTGAGCTGCTTCCTCAAGCAATGAATGTGCGAAATGGTGATGTGAAAATTGTAAAAAGTGCAGGTGCAATTGTAGCACATCCATTTGGAAGTATTATGAGAAGTATATTGGTTGCTGTATATGAATTAAAGGCAGATGAAATTTGTGTCATTGGTCACCATGATTGCGGGATGAGTAAAATCAGTCCAGAATCATTTCTTTCTAAAGCTATCGAAAAAGGTGTGGATAAAGAGAAAATTGACACAGTTAAGTATGCCGGGGTTGATTTAGATCAATGGTTAAAAGGATTCAATAACGTTGAAGACAGTGTGCGTGATAGTGTAGAAACGATTAAAAACCATCCATTCCTTGCTAGTGGTATTCCAGTACATGGCCTTGTTATTGATCCTTCAACAGGAAAATTAGATGTTGTTGTGAATGGATATGAAGCTTAATTCTCCTTTTTCTTTTCAGGTACAAGATCTATGCCGCCCGGGTGAAAAGGATGACATTTCAAAATCCGTTTGATCGTCAAATATCCTCCTTTAAGGATTCCAAAGCGTTGAATAGCCTCTATACCGTAGTGTGAGCAGGTAGGATAGAAGCGGCAAGTTGGAGGTTTAATTGGTGAAATGAATTTTTGATAGAACCGAATGATTAGGATAAATATATTTTTCATAATTGACCTTCTTTTCCAATAAAATTGTCTAATCGCCTTATTCCTATTTACTATACTAAAAGAGGTTATCATACGCTATTAACTTTAGCTATGATACAATGATTAAGAATTAGGACTTATTATTTTTTATAGGAGTGAAAGAGTATGCCTTCAGTTGAAAGCTTTGAATTAGATCATAACGCTGTAAAGGCTCCATATGTTCGCCACTGTGGTGTTCATAAAGTGGGTAGTGATGGTGAAGTAAATAAATTTGATATTCGTTTTTGTCAGCCGAATAAACAAGCGATGAAGCCTGATACAATTCATACATTGGAACATTTATTGGCATTCAATATTCGTGAACATGCTGAGAAATATGATCACTTCGATATTATTGATATTTCACCAATGGGTTGTCAAACAGGCTACTATTTAGTTGTAAGTGGTAAGCCTGAAGTGACTGAAATTATTGATTTACTGGAGGACACATTAAAAGCGGCTGTTGAAGTAACGGAAATTCCTGCTGCGAATGAAACGCAATGTGGACAAGCAAAACTTCATGATCTCGAAGGGGCAAAACGTTTAATGCGTTTCTGGCTTGAACAGGATAAAGAAGAGTTAGCAAAGGTATTTGGATAATGAATAAGGGGCTGTTTCTTTTTATAGAAACAGCCCCTTCATTTATTTAATCTTTACGATAACTTAAATTTGCAATGGCATCATGCAAGTGAATAGATTCTTCATTCCGACATTCAACTGAAAAAGCTTGAACAAAATCCAGTTCATATAAGTCAGCAGCTACTAATCTAACCATATCCTCCACAAATCGAGGGTTCTCATACGCTGTTTCTGTTACAACTTTTTCATCAGTACGTTTTAATACAGGGTGAATCATTGCACTAGCATTTGTTTCAGCAGCTTCTAATAATGCAGCCTTCCAGTCAATTTCCTCATGGTAGTCATTCGTAAACTCAATATTCATTGTGACAAATCCACGTTGATTATGAGCGGAATATTCACTAATTTCTTTAGAACAAGGACAGAGAGTGGTAACAGCACATTTTAAAGAGGCAGCGCTCGTAAACCCAATACCTTGCTCATAAGAAACAGAAATTGTAGCCTCAGCATGATTGAGTCCTACCAACTCTGAACTAGGGCCTTTTCTTTCATAAAACCATGGGAAAGATACTTCAATACTAGCATCTTGTTGTTTAAGGCGCTCCGCAAGCTCTTTTGTAAAGTCATAGAGATTTGTTAAAGTAAGTTGAAAACCTCCATTTTGACGATACTGTTCTAATTGTTCGGTAAAACGACTCATATTCGTTCCTTTTGAATCATGAGAAATTTTACTTGTCATTTTAAAATTTGCAATCGTTGTTTGTTGTTTTGGAAGTAAACTAGAATGTATGATAATAGGGTGCTTTACATTACTAATTCCAACTGCATCTATAGTAAAAAGAAAATCTTTTTTCGTATTTTGTAGATCAGGCATTTTGTCTTTTTCAGTTGGCTTCAGCTTTACTCCTGGTTCGACGGAGCCAAAAAGTTTATGACGTTCTTTTTTGGGTGGTAAGTTAATCTTTCTTGTCATCTTGATCCCCTCTCACTTACTCGATATTGAGAGTATACTGTATGTCGATAGAAAACATCAACGATTAAATCTCACCGATTGTCTTAAAGTGTCGTAAGTAATCAAAAAATGTAGAAAAGGGACCAAAGGATTTCAAAGTTATCGGTCATAATCCTTTTTGAAAACTAGTATGATATAGTACAAAGAATAATAGGTTAGGAGTTCAAATATGAATCGAACAATATTCCCTTTTTTGAGAGAGTCTCTTGCACTAGCTTTAATAGGCTTGTTTTTTTATTTGTTTTTATTCGTTGATTTCCATGAGATTGAGTGGAATATTCCCTCTCAACTTTTGACTGTTAATACAATGTTTTTGAGTATTTTACTAGAAGCCATACCATTTATTCTATTAGGAGTTTTTGTTTCGGCGCTTATTCAAACATTTGTGTCAGAGGATTTTATTAAACGGGTATTGCCTAAGAATGCAATTCTAGCTTTATTACCTGCTGCCTTACTTGGAGCAATCTTTCCTATCTGTGAATGTGCGATTGTTCCAATTGTAAGAAGATTAATGAAAAAGGGTATGCCTTTGCATGTAGGAGTAGTCTTTTTAGTAGGTGCTCCAATTTTAAATCCTGTGGTGTTTGCATCAACTTACTATGCTTTTTCTTCACAGCTGCATATTGCCTATGCAAGAATGGGACTGGCATTTGTGTTATCCATAATCATCGGGTTTATCATGTACCTCATTTTTAAGAATCGAAATCAACTAAAATGGACAAAGGAAGAATTAACGACCACTGTTCAGTTAGGGAGTGAGGAGAAGGTAGGAAAGTTAAAATCTACTTTGTTTCATGCCAGTGATGAATTTTTTGAAATGGGTAAATTTTTAATTATTGGGGCATTTATTGCTAGTCTTTTCCAAACGTTTCTTGATCGAACACTATTAACAGAGCTTGGCAGCAGTGAATTTCTTTCTCCGGCTATCATGATGGGATTCGGATATATTTTATCATTATGTTCTGAGGCAGATGCATTTGTAGCAGCAACTTTCGGAGGAACCTTTACAACGGGTTCGTTGCTTGCCTTTTTAGTTTACGGACCAATGATTGATCTGAAAAATACCATTATGCTCTTTGCCTTTTTTAAAGCAAAGTTTGTCGCTGCATTCATCGGTGTTGTTACGGTCGTTGTTTATGTCACGGTCATCATTTATCAAGCAATTTTTCTATAAGGGAGGCAGCCCAAGGTGGATAATCAACATAGTCAATACCGTTTTCAAGTATATATTCGCGGCATCATCTTAATTGGTTTTACATTATTAATGATAAAATTGCTCATTACAGGAAACATGGTCAATTTTATCGCACCTAAAATGATGCCCTTTATGTATTTTGCGATCGTTGTCTTTTTAATTTTAGGAGTTATTCAAATATGGAGAAGCGGGTCAAAGAAACAAGCAGAGCTTTATTGTGATTGTGGAATCGATCATACGGCCCCATCTACTCCAGTTCGTTCAATTTTCGTTTATCTATTGTTTATCATTCCGATCGTAACTGGTTTTCTTTTTCCGGAGGTTATATTAGATAGTTCAGTTGCTGCTAAACGAGGTTTTAAATCCTTTGCAACGGCAGATACTCAGCCTGTGGAGGAAGGCGGTACTGGAACAGAAAAAGCTGAAGCATATCTAAATGATCCCGAGGCTTATATGGAGGAGCTAGATGAGAGAATAGGTGATAAGGTTTTAGAGTCTTCCAGTAATATTCCTGAAGTACCTCTAGAGCATCCTGAGGGGTTTGAAATTCAAGAGCGTCCTGTGGATATTTATGCTCAGTTAGAAAAAGAGATGCTGGAAATGGAATCTATTCAATTTACTGAAGAGAACTATATTGCGATGACAACCATTATCGACCAAAGCCCTGAGAAATTTGTTGGGAAAAAGGTGGAGATAGTAGGGTTTGTCTTTCGTGAGCAAGACTTTAATGAAAATCAGTTTGTTATCGCAAGGTTTGGATTATCCTGCTGTGTGGCCGATGCTTCTGTTTTTGGAACACTTGCATCATTCCCAGAAGCAAGTCAATATGGCGATGATAAGTGGGTGAAACTAGAGGGGACACTTACAACGACAAACTATCAGGAGTGGACATTGCCTTCCATTGATGTATCTAGTATTGAAGTTATCGAACAACCGGAAACACCATACGTATACGAAAAATATTAAAAACACGCAAATGCGTGTTTTTTAATTTTCCTCGTTACTTTGTTCTTTATTTTCTTCATCATCAGATTTTTTCATAGGATCAATTGTATGTTTGTATTGGTAAGCTTTACTTGTGGTCAAAACACTTAATAAAAGAACAATAATAACTATAATAATACAAATAATAAAAACAACTTTCACTGTATTTCCTCCTGTTTCCGAGCAGCTATTTCTTTCATCCTTTAAGAATGTTTCGCTTATTCAAAGGATGAAAATTAAAGAAAAGACATTGATTTCCACTTTTGGCTGTTAGTCTTGTTTTTCTAATTTTATCATGAAAAATTACCTGTGAGTCATTTAATGTTTAACCACAAGGTTTTAGAGCAAACTATTTGGGGTAAATATATACTAGATGCAAAAGGAGGAATAAATAATGTCAGACAATTTAATCGCAACAGTAAACAAACAAATAGCCAATTGGACAGTGTTGTATGTGAAATTACATAATTATCATTGGTTTGTAAAAGGAGAAAACTTCTTTACCTTACATGAAAAGTTTGAAGAATTCTACAATGAAGCAGCTATTCATATTGATGAGTTAGCGGAACGATTATTAGCACTTGATGGTAAACCGGTAGCAACAATGAAAGAATGCTTAGAGATCTCTTCTGTTAATGAAGCTGAAGGAAACGAATCAGCACAACAGATGGTTCAAAGCATTTTTGAAGATTTTAGTAAACTTGCAGAGGAATTAAAAGAAGGTATGGATTTAGCAGCAGAGGTTGGAGATGAAACGACAGGCGATATGCTTCTTGCTATTCACCAAGGGTTGGAAAAGCATAATTGGATGTTAAAGTCATTCTTAGGTAAGTGAGTGAGTAAGAAGGGACTGTCCCATGAAGATAAAAGGAACAGTCCCTTCTTTATCGTTTACCAGGAAATTATAAAATTCTTGAACTGTGGATAAGCGCTTCGACATCCAGCTCCAGCGCCTAGCCACAAATGAATTGAAGACAAAGAACGTCTTCTATTCATTTGCGTCTTATTTGCCCGAGGCTGATCAAGGCGCTTGCGCTTTTGTTCTTAATACTCTTTTTCAGCTATCTCTTTGGACATCTTTTCTGTCATAAAAGGGATGATCATTGACTGAATTTCCTGTTCAGGCAGTTCTTTTACCCAATTGAGAATTTCCTGTTTATTTGTATGGCGAATAATGGATTGAACGTATGCTAAAACATCTTCTTCGTCAGCTCGAAACTGACTGTGATCAGAATTAAAAAAGATTTGATGATCCACTTTTTATCCTCCATTCATAGTATACCTGTATTTAATTTATCCTTAACTTTTAATGAATGTTCTATTCTATCTTATCGACATAGAGAATAATGCAATACATAAGGGCAAAAGCTAATGGAAGGAATAAAAAGAAGGAGTGGGCATCATGGATCAAACAAAGAAGACATATTATATTACGGTTGGGAGTGGGCAAATCTCTCAATTAAGCACTGTTTCTGCATGGGATTTCAAGATTGAAGCAACAGACGAAGAAATCGTTCAACTGCGTGAGTATTTTGACCAAGTCTATTCTGCGGATTTTCAAGGATTTCTTCGCTCGCATACGCCATATGTGCAATATCATTATGATCGAGAAAATGATGCGATTGATGATACGCATAAAAAAATCTATCGAATGATATATGAGCTAGGTGATGAAGAAGCAAGGGAACATATCCGTTCTCAACAGCTTATGTCAAAAATTGATGAACAAGAATAAACTCTTACACATAGATTTGACATTGTGATAAGATTTGAATAGATAAGGAAAAATTGAGGGATCAACTATGTACCGATTTATTGATTATTATCACAATGAGGTTTTATTGTCATTTGACGATCATCCGTTTTCAAAAGAACCTAAGCATGTTTGGGTTGTATGCAGACACAAGCAGAAATGGCTATTAACAAAGCATTCTGATCGAGGGATTGAGTTTCCGGGCGGTAAGGTGGAAGCAAATGAAACTGCGCTTGAAGCGGCGATTAGAGAGGTAAAAGAGGAAACTGGTGGAATTGTACACAACATTGAATACATTGGACAATATAAAGTAAGAGGGAAAGAAAAAATCATTGTGAAAAATATTTATTTTGCTAGAGTCGAAAGACTTGAAAAACAAGACGGATATTTTGAAACATATGGGCCTGTTTTATTAGATAAACTTCCGGGAAATATCCAAACAAACAAGCAATATAGCTTTATTATGAAAGACGATGTTTTACAAAAAAGTTTACAAGAAGTAGAAAAAAGAATAAAAATAAGAGGCGACATGTGACAAATCCCGTTAACGGGATCGTCTCATTCAGCCTCTTTTTTCTGATCTTACAAGCTTTTTTTCTACAAGTTCCACACCTTGATACATAATTGTCGCAAAGACAGCAATAATCAATAGGCTCAATAGAACAAGCGTAAAGTTAAATACTTGGAAACCATATATAATCATATATCCCAGCCCTTTTGCGGAGACGAGAAACTCTCCAACGATGACTCCTACCCATGATAAACCCACATTAACTTTTAAAGTAGACACAATCGTTGGAAAAGAGGCAGGCAGGATAGCCTCCCTAAAAATCTGTATTTTATTAGCACCAAATGTTTGGAGAACCTTGATATAGTTGGTGTCCACTTCTTTAAAAGAGGTATACACAACAATGGTTGTAATAATAACTGATATAATCGTTCCCATTGCAATAATGGATACAAAGCCCGGCCCTAGACCGACAATTAGTATTGGTCCTAAAGCTACTTTAGGCATAGCATTTAAGATAACAAGATAAGGATCAAGAATTTTTGATAATCTGGCAGACCACCATAGCAATGCGGCAAGAATAGCGCCAAGCAAGGTTCCTAAGAGAAATCCTAAGACCGTCTCGAATAACGTAACTCCGATATGTGGAAGAAGTGTTCCATCCGTAATTTTCGTTATAAACAAATTCCAGACCTTAGAAGGAGAGCTAAATAGAAGAGGGTCAATCCAATCTCTTCGACTTGCAAGCTCCCAAAGGCTGAAAAAACTGATGAAAATTAGGAGCTGATAAAACTTTACCCACATCTTTTCCCGTGCTACATTACGCTTATAATTCCGATGAAGGAGTTCAATGCTTTCATTCTGTTTCATATTGATCTAACTCCTTCCATATTTGTTGGAATAATGTAGAAAATGTAGGGTGCTGTCTTGCATGAAATGGTGTAAGATCTCTTAATTCTTTAGGTACTACATATGTTTTTCTTATTTTTCCGGGTCTTGCAGAAAAAACAAAAATTCTATCGCTCATGGCAATAGCTTCTCCAATATCGTGTGTAACGAGAAGGGCAGTTTTATTAAAATCCTTTAACGTTTTGACAACTAAGTCTTCAAGTTTTAATTTTGTTTGATAATCAAGTGCTGAAAAGGGCTCATCAAGCAGTAAAATTTTAGGATCAGTTGCTAACGTTCGAACTAAAGCCGCCCGTTGTCTCATACCGCCGGATAATTGATGGGGAAACTGCTTTTCTACTTGATCAAGTCCCATATCTTTTAGCATTTCTAAAGTTGATTTTGTGGTTTCAAATGTTTTTCTCCCTGTAATTTTTAGACCTAACGTAACATTTTCTTCAATTGTTTTCCACGGAAATAAATAATCCTGTTGAAGCATGTAACCGATAGCAGAATCCGGCTTTGTAATAAGGGAATTGGCAATCTTCACTTTACCCTGGACAGGTTTAATAAGGCCGGCGATGATAGAAAGCAATGTTGTTTTTCCACACCCACTTGGTCCAAGGAAGGAGATAAACTCCCCTTCCTCCACAGCCAGTTGAATACCTTCAAGTGCTACAGTTGCACTGTCCTTTGTTAAATATATATGACGAACATCTTCGACAAGTAAAAATGACATAAAGGTTTCTCCTTCCTAATTAGTAACTTCTTCAGCATAAGATGTGTTGACAAGTGTTTCATAATCAACACGCCCCGGAAGTTCTCCTGCTTCGTCCATAATGTCTTGTAAGTTATTCCATTCATCTTCTTCTAAAATAGGATTTGTTGAAAAAGATCCTTGTTCCTTATATCTTTCAACAACAGTTTCAATAATTTCAAGCTCTGTATCTTCAAATTGAGGGGCAATGGATGCGGCAATTTCTTCAACGCTTTTTTCCTCTACCCATTGTTGTGCTTTATATATGGCAGCTGTAAATTTTTTAGCTGTTTCTGCGTTATCATCTAAGAAGCTTTGTTTGCTCATAAAGGTTGTATAAGGAACACTGCCCGATTCTGCTCCAAAGGAAGCAACAATATGACCTGTACCTTCTTTTTCAAAGATACTTGCTGTTGGTTCAAATAATTGAACATAATCACCTGTTCCAGATGCAAAGGCACTGGGGATATTAGCAAAATCAACATTTTGAATTAACTCAAGGTCTGAACGAGGATCAATTCCATGTTGCTTTAATACAAATTCCCCGACCATCTGAGGCATTCCGCCTTTTCTTTGACCTAAAAAGGTGCTTCCTTTTAACTGCTCCCAATCAAATGACTCGATCTTTTCCCGGCTTACGAGAAACGTCCCATCTGTTTGGGTAAGTTGGGCAAAATTGATAATTGGATCATTTGAGCCCTGGGCATGAACATAGATAGAAGTTTCAGATCCGACCAATGCAATATCCGCTCCGTCAGACAAGAGGGCTGTCATTGTTTTGTCTCCGCCCCACGTAGTGGTTAATTCCACATTAAGACCCTCTTCTTCAAAAAAACCTTCTGCCATTGCGACATATAAGGGTGCATAGAAAATTGAATGAGTCACTTCAGCTAGTCGGATGGTTTCGGTTTTGTTTTGGCTGCAGGCAGTAAATGAAAAAAGAAGAAGGAATGCAATGCAAACCCATGCTAATCGTCTTTTCATGATAACTTTAACCTCCTTGATGCACAGCATCACTGATTTTTGTACAATAAAAGATAATCTTCGTTACAATATGAAGATTAAATACTATCGGATATAGGATAATTTATGATTATTTTTAAAAATGTGTGAATGCCTAGAAAAAATGATTCACATTAAATTGGGTAAAGTAATAAAGTACAAGGTTTAAAAAGTCAATGAGAGAAGAAAGAAAGAGTGAAAAAGATGAATGGTAAAGTGATAAGTAAAGTCAAATTTCCATCCCCTAGTCCACAAATAAATATATGGATTGTGACATATCTGTCGAATGGGTTGAAGATTAAAGGGCTGCTTGCAGAGCCAAAACTTGAGGGTACATATGATGGACTGCTATACCTTCGTGGCGGGATAAAAAATGTTGGAATGGTAAGGGTTGGAAGAATTGTTCAATTTGCCTCGGAGGGATTTGTCGTTATGGCACCGTTTTATAGGGGGAACCAAGGTGGAGAAGGAAATGAAGATTTTGCCGGGGAAGATCGTTATGATGCAATTTCAGCCATAGAAGTTTTGAAAAACCATTCCAAAGTAAATAAAGAACGTATTCATGCATTCGGCTTTTCAAGAGGAGGCGTAATGGCTTTATTAGCCGGAATCGTGGCGGAAAAGCTATGTTCAATAGTTACATGGGGAGGAGTATCTGATATGAGCTTAACCTATGTAGAAAGAGAAGATTTACGTAGAATGATGAAGAGAGTCATCGGTGGTACACCTTCAAAGTATCCTAAAAGGTATAAATGGAGAACACCTTTATATGAGTTGGAAAGGTTGCATGCACCGGTCTTAATAATACATGGAGTACAAGATAAAAATGTGTCTGTTGAACATGCCTACAGACTTGAGAAACGTCTAAATGAGTTAGGAAAACAGGTAGAGAGCTGGTATTTTGAAGAGTATACACACTACTTTCCGCCAAGTATTAATCGAGAAACACTCCAAAAGCTTTGTTTATGGATGAAAAAACAGCACATTCACGTTTAATGATAAAAGCAATGATGGTATGATGGAAGTGTCCAAACAGTAAGAAGAGGAGGAATTCACATTGGGAATGCCAGTGGAATTTAATACAATGATTGTTACAAAAGGTAGAGAAACCCGTATAGATGAAAATACATTTGAACTATTAAAAGAAGGGTACCGTATTTATCCAATTGATATCCCGGTAGAAGTAAGAAAAACAAAAAGCGGCGAAATGACAGGACAAGCTATTGTCCAAAAAATAGAATTATCGAATACGAATACGATTTTAACGTATCGTTTAATTAACTTGAATTCAACGAATTAATGTTTCTTATAAAGGGGATTTACAGAGGATCCCCTTTTGCTTCATTTTCTGCGACAGGTGTATTATCAGCTTTCCTCACCATTGCAATAAAACCCCTAACAATTAGAAACGTACTAGTGATTGAGAGAAAACTGTGAAAGCTATTCCAGCCACGTCTAAAGGTCATAAGAGTCGTGTTCTTTTCAAGCAAATGTTCTATAATCGACATTGGTATACTGAATAATAAAACTTTGATAAAAATCATTGGTTTCTTTGACGTTTTAGTTACCTGATTATAGAAAACACAGGTGATTGGGAACAACAAATAATCATAAGCTTAATCAAATGATTCGAATAGATTCGTAGGATATTTGATATATCCACGTTTCGTTAGAAGGTGATCCAAGATAGATGAGATATAACCTTTAAATAAAAAGATAATTAACAGTCCTTCATGGGCGGCTTTCTTACAATTTTAAACAAAGAAATGATTCCAAATAGAAATAGCATTTTTAGAAGTTTTGTTCAATATTTTTTTCCCAAAATGTGATCACTCCCACAAGTTAAAGTTTGTCCATAAATCTTGAAAATATTGATTTAAGGGTTAACAGGGTAGAAGTTCGATTACAGTAAAGCTCTATAAAAAAAGGACCTCTCTTAAATGAGACAGCCCTCTTAAGCGTTTGAGCAATATTCACTTAAACAATTGGTCCACCTAGTTTTTCAATATGTGCTGATAGATGTTTGAATTTTTTGAAGTTGTCTTTAAACTTTGTAGCTAACTCATTGGCTTTTAAAAAATATTCTTTTTGCGAATTCCATGTTTTATGAGGTTGCAGGACATCATCTGGAACACCTGGGACATGAATCGGAATATTTAGTCCGAATACTTCATCCTTCACGGTTTCAATATGGTCAAGATCTCCCTCAACTGCTGCCTGGACCATTGATCGAGTGTAATGCAGTTTCATTCGCTTTCCTTCACCATATGCTCCACCTGTCCATCCTGTATTAACAAGAAACACCTGAACATTATGTTCATCAATTTTCTGTCCTAACATATTCGCATACCTCGTTGCTTCAAGCGGAAGAAATGGTGAGCCGAAACAAGTTGAAAATGTAGCTTCCGGTGCTGTTACACCTCGTTCTGTACCAGCTAATTTACTTGTATATCCGCTTAAGAAATGAAACATTGCTTGTTCTCTTGATAATTTACTAATTGGAGGAAGAACTCCAAATGCATCAGCAGTTAAAAAGACTATTGTTTGCGGATGACCTGCGATGCTAGGAACTATAGTCTTGTCAATAGCTGAAAGTGAATAAGCTGCACGCGTATTTTCTGTGTAGAATGGATTACTATAATCTGCTTCTCTGGTGAACTCATCAATCACAACATTTTCAAGTACAGATCCATATCGAATAGCATTATATATTTGAGGTTCCTTTTCTTTTGTTAAGTTAATGCATTTTGCGTAGCAACCGCCTTCAATATTAAACACTCCAGACGTTGACCATCCATGTTCATCATCACCTATGAGCCGTCGGTTAGGATCAGCAGAAAGTGTGGTTTTTCCTGTTCCGGACAAACCAAAAAATAAAGCGACATCCCCTTCAAATCCAACATTTGCCGAACAATGCATAGGAAGAATGTTGTTTTCAGGTAATAAAAGGTTCATCACAGAAAATACGGATTTTTTCATTTCTCCAGCGTATTCTGTGCCCCCAATTAAAATTGTTCTCTTCTCAAAAGAGATAATAATAAAGGTTTCGGATTTTGTACCATCTACTTCTGGGTTTGCCTTAAAATGGGGAGCTGACAAAATGGTAAAAGGTTGTTCATTTGTGTTCGTTTCTTCGCCATTATTAGGAATGAAGAGCTGACTGGCAAAAAGATTATGCCATGCAAATTCATTTATGACTTTTAATGGAAGTTGATATCGAATATCAGCTCCGGCAAAACCATCGAAAATAAATATTTCATCCCGTTCTTTTAAGTATGAAATCATTTTGCTATAAAGCTGATCAAATACTTCCGAAGAAATAGGTTGGTTTACTGTACCCCAATTAATGATGTTTTTAGTAGTAGCTTCTTTTACTATAAATTTGTCCTGAGGAGATCTTCCGGTATATGCTCCAGTCGTAGCTCTTATTGCCCCTGTAGAAGTAAGAACACCTTCTTTTTTTTCGAGTACTTTTTCAACAAGCTGTGATACAGATAAATTATGCTTCGCATTTTCCCCATTTACAAGCTGAATAAGGCCATTTGTGAAATCAGTTACATTCATCCCTATACCCTTCTTTCTGAAAAAGTTATTTCCTGTTAACTAATAGTATAACACATTTATATTATTAGAACATACTAATTGTGAGAGCTTTTTAAAAAAATTGTACATACTATATTTTGTAACTAATTTCATATTTCATTATATGAGGGGAATACTATTCTTAAGATTTACTTAAAGCTTAAGAAGATTCATATCGAATAACTGTCGATTTCTGTTGACACCATTAACTTAGTGCGCTATGATATGACCTTGAACGGATTCTCTTATCCCGAGCTGGTGGAGGGACAGGCCCTATGAAACCCAGCAACCTGCTATCAAAGGAAAGCGGCGAATGCGCACTAATTATATAGTTACCAGTATTAGCAGTTTTTTGCCTGACCTAATAAAAGCACGTTATGAAACGAAACTCGTTTTGCTTCATGTTGTGTTTTTATTAGGTCAAGAATGATGCATAGCATCATTCTAAGCAAGTGTAAGCTTGCGTAGGCAAAAAAGTCCCAATCTGTGGAACTATGTTTTAAAGATGCACTCCCGGCGACATTTTCCGACGCAAAGGTGCTAACCTGAAGCAAGGCGAAAGCCCTTGATCGATAAGAGCGAAAGGCGATGAACGATAACAAACCTTTCCTCATAGGGGAAAGGTTTTTTTGATAACAGAAATAAGTATTTTCTTCATTAGAGTTTTACCAGGACAAGCATTGTGGTAAAGGTACATAATACTTCTGTTCACAAATATGCCAACGTGATTTTCTAAAGGTCAAACTTTGGGAAGAGTTCCGGATCAACTGAATGAACATATATGAGGAGGAAGCTTTTAACTATGTCTAAAAAACGTCTATTTACTTCTGAGTCTGTAACAGAAGGCCATCCAGATAAGATTTGTGACCAAATTTCAGATTCAATTCTTGATGCAATTATCTCAAAGGACCCTAACGCACGTGTAGCGTGTGAAACTTCTGTTACAACAGGTTTAGTACTGGTTGCTGGAGAAATTACAACAAGTACGTATGTTGATATTCCTAAAATTGTTCGTGAAACAATTAAAGATATCGGATATACTCGTGCAAAGTATGGCTTCGATGCAGAAACATGTGCTGTTTTAACTTCTATTGACGAGCAATCAGCAGATATTGCAATGGGTGTTGACCAAGCACTGGAAGCACGTGAAGGACAAATGTCTGATGAAGAAATTGAAGCAATCGGTGCCGGTGACCAAGGGTTAATGTTTGGATTTGCTTGTAACGAAACGAAGGAATTAATGCCACTGCCAATTTCTTTAGCTCATAAATTATCCCGCCGTTTAACAGAGGTACGTAAAGAAGAGATTCTTCCATATCTTCGTCCAGATGGTAAAACACAAGTAACGGTTGAATATGATGAAAATAATAAACCGGTTCGTATTGATACAATTGTTATTTCTACTCAACATCATCCTGAAGTTACGTTGGAACAAATTCAACGTAATCTTAAAGAATATGTAATCAATCCAGTTGTTCCTAAAGAATTAATTGATGAAAACACTAAATACTTTATTAATCCTACTGGTCGTTTCGTAATTGGTGGACCACAAGGTGATGCAGGTCTAACTGGTCGTAAAATCATTGTTGATACTTATGGCGGATATGCGCGTCATGGTGGTGGAGCATTCTCAGGTAAGGATGCAACAAAAGTTGACCGTTCTGCTGCATATGCTGCTCGCTATGTTGCAAAGAATATTGTTGCTGCAGGATTAGCTGAAAAGTGTGAAGTTCAATTAGCGTATGCAATTGGTGTAGCACAACCTGTATCTATATCTATTGATACATTTGGAACAGGAAAAGTTTCGGAAGAAGTATTGGTGGAAGTTGTTCGCAGTAACTTTGATCTACGCCCTGCGGGAATCATTAAAATGCTTGACTTGAGACGTCCTATCTACAAGCAAACGGCTGCTTATGGACATTTTGGTCGAAATGACTTAGATCTTCCATGGGAAAGAACAGATAAAGCTGAAGCACTTAGTAATGCTGCGCTTAAGTAATAGTTGATGAAAAGAATGGCCTGTATTGGGTCATTCTTTTTTCATGCCAAGACTTTATTTTTCTTACTAATATTTGGAAACAATCGTTTAATGGTGTATATTGAAAAGGTCTTGAATTGTTCAAAAAATCGCAATTCTTTTGTAGTCATTATTGGGGATGTCAATGATATAGTTAATATAGAAAAATGCAGGAGGATATAAATGAAGTCATTTCTTATCGGGATATCTTTAGTTATAGGAATAGCTATAAGTAGTGGCTGTCAAAGTCAGTCTCAAGCAAATGAGTCTGATCAGGAAAGCATGAACAAGACAAATGAGGTTTTGGCTCCGGAAGTTCAAATTATAGCTAATGAACAAGTTGAAAAGGGAAAGAAAGAAACAATTTCAGCAGTGGTTACTCTATGTGAGGAATTTGTGGACGATGCAGATGTTGAGTTTGAAATCAAACGTGATGAAGAATCTGAAAAAATAACTGCTCATTCAACAGGTAAAGGAAAATATACGATCGATTATACGTATAAGTCTGATGGGCAATATGAAATTATTGCCCATACAAATGCAGAGGGCTACCATATTATGCCTTCGATGCAAATTCTGGTAGGTGATAGTGATACTGATTCTTCGCCAAAAGAGGATAAGAAAAGTGAAACACCTGAACATCATCATGATCATGAAGAGGAGCAATGATGCTCCTCTTTGTTCATGCATAACGAATGTTTTTTTCCTCTAATGCATCTTCATATTCCTTTAATAAACCGTCAAATATATGATCCCAAGTTTGAGTTAAGGCATACTCACGAGCAGCTTCTCCCATTTTGTTACGAAATGAATAATCTTGTAATAAATGAATAATTGCTTCTATAAATTGCTCTGTATTTTTAGGTTCACATAAATATCCGGTTTCCAACGGTTTAATAATGTTTTTTACTCCACCTGAGTTTGCCCCAATAACGGGTGTTCCCGAAGCCAATGCTTCTAAAACAACATTTCCGAATGTTTCAGTCGGGGATGGAAACACAAACACATCAGAACATGAGTAGATTTCAGCGAGTTCTACACCATTTACATATCCCACAAATGTCAGGTTATGCTGAGCAATTTTTTGCATCTCTTCTTTAGCCGGTCCATCTCCAACAATTAACCAGTGAACATTTTCTTGGAAATGCTTAGGAAGTTTCTTTGTGATCTCCATTAATGTCTTAATATCCTTTTCCGGTGCTAATCTGCCTACATAAGATAGAATATATTTTTCTTTAATATGATATTTATTACGAATTTTTTCGTTTTGATAGTTTGGATGAAATAAATTGCAATCAACACCTCTTCCCCAAATTCGAAGATTTGAAAAGCCTTTTCGTTTTAATTGTTCCAATGTTTCATTCGAAGGTACAAATATCTTTCGCAAAGGTTTATGGAACCAATGCATGTATTTCCATAACACCTTCGATAAAAACTGAAAATCATAATACTCTAAATATTGGTCAAAATCGGTATGATAAGATCCTACAATAGGAATACCAAGCTTTTTGGCATAATGCAATCCGCAAATACCAATGTTAAATGGAGTAGCCACATGAATTAAATCCGGTTTGAAGCGCTGTAGCTCAGCTTTAACATGCAGCATGTTTGGGAGTGCTAATCTGCATTCAGGATAAAGGAAGAAAGGTAAACTTGTGAAACGATGGATATGGCTAGAAAACATGCTTTCCTTTGTACTAACAGGTGCAAAAACTCTATATTCATAGCCATGCTCTTCAAGATGATCTGTAAAACGTTTTAAGGTTCTTGCAACCCCGTTAACATCAGGTGAAAAAGTATCTGTGAAAATAGCTATTCTCAATGCAATCCCTCCAATTACACATAAATGAAAGGTACCCTAATATGAGGCACTATTTTTTACACGCTACAAAGGCAATATAAAGAACCTGGTTATGATTGTGTAGCTTAGAAATCCAACAGAACTTCCCAATATGCAGCCTACTAACACGTCAGAAGGATAGTGCAAGCCCAGATACATTCTTGAAAGGCCGACACTAATGGCCATTGGCAATAGAATGACTGTCAGCTGAGGCATAAATAAAATGAAAGGAATAATTACAGAAAAAATGGCTGTTGTATGTCCGGATGGAAAGGAATGATCTTCTAAAGGATTTGCAGGTACCTTAGTCTCAAGCAAAGCAAGATAGGGCCGTTTTCTTGGATATAACTTTTTCACCAGTGCAACCGGTAAATGGCTGAATAGAAGAGAGATTGCACATGTTATACCAATGATTTGTAAAAGGTCTTTTGTGAAAAAAACGAGAAATAAACAAACTGCAATCGTTGAGATGGCTCCACCTAGGTGTGTGATGTTTCGAAAATAGATGTTCAGCATTTTTTGATCGAAATGACGATTAACACTTCGAAAAAGCCTGCATTCGAAATTGTACATGTTGGTCATCAGCTTTGTCTTCATTTGGACGCTCCTTTATTTACCCCTTTTCTATTATTTTAGTAGAGAATTATTTAGTTAATAATAAGAAAATGTAAAAAATTCCTTCACATAATATTCACAAAATTAATGTTTGTTGATGAAAAGCGAAAATATTTAAATGAAATATGCTTAGTTTAAAAGGTGGATGAGTGGTATTAAATATATGGGGATCATTAATAATGGAAACATAGTAAGGAATTGAAGAAAAAATACCAATCCCTTACTCAGAAGAGGATTTTATTACTTATACTTTAAAAAAGTTTAACTATACTAAAGGTTTAAAGGATAAGAAAAGACATCGATTCCCGCCATTCTTGGCGGTAAATCGTGTTTTTCTAAGATTGAATTGCTTTGTAATATTGACCTTTTTCAACATATTCACGACGAATTCTTTCCATGTCTAACAGATCTTCTGATGTTAATGTTCTGACAACCTTCGCAGGTCGACCTAGAGCAAGTGTGTTAGGAGGGATTTTTTTTCCGGGAGGGACAAGGCTGCCTGCTCCGATAAAAGCTCCTTCACCTACTTCTGCACCATCCAAAATGATGGATCCCATTCCAATTAATGCTTTTTGGCGAATAATTGAACTATGTAGGATAACACTATGTCCAACGGTAACATCATCCTCAAGGATAAGTGGTTTGTTTGGACTTTGATGAAGACAGCATAAATCTTGAACATTTACACGTTTTCCTATAACGGTAGGGGAAACATCACCACGAATAACTGTTTGAAACCAAATGCTGGAATCATCTCCAATCTCAACATCGCCTGTAATTGTAACGTAGTCTGCAATAAAAGCTGAAGCAGAGATCTTTGGACTTTTTTCTTTATAAGGATAGATCATGTTTTTCATTCCTTTCAGTTGGGAATTCTTTATTTATTATATCAGTAGACAAAGAAGAAAGTGAAAGTAGGTAGTGGAATTGTGGAAATGGAAAGCTGAGATTGAACCTGTAAAAGGAGTTATCGTGATTATTCATGGAGCAGCAGAACATCATGGTCGCTACAAATGGTTGGTAGAAATGTGGCGATTGTCAGGTTACCATGTGGTAATGGGAGATTTACCTGGTCAAGGAACTTCGACAAGAAGAAGAGGACATATCAAATCTTTTGATGAATATATAAAAGAAGTGAATATTTGGCTAACTGAAGCGAAAAAGTTCGGAGTGCCTTTATTTTTATTAGGACACAGCATGGGTGGGCTGGTAGTTATTAGGGCTCTACAAGAAAAGCATCATGAAATAAAAGCAGTTATTTTATCGTCTCCCTGTTTGGGAATTTTGTTTAAACCAAGCAAAGCTTTAGAACTGGCTTCCAAAGGGTTAAATTTGATCGCACCTTCGTTTAAAGTTGATTCAAAATTAAGCGTAGAGATTGCCACTCGTAATAAATCAGTACAGGAGCTAGATGAAAACGATTCTTTATATGTGACAAAGGTTTCCGTAAGATGGTATCGTGAGTTGATAAAAGCTATGGAAGAAGCTCAAAATCAGGTTGGGAAATTTCAACAAGTTCCCCTGCTTCTTATGCAAGGAGGAGAAGACAAAATTGTTGATAAATCACTAGTGAAAAAGTGGTTTAACAAAGTGGATTTACTGGAGAAAAATTATAAGGAATGGAAAGGGCTCTATCATGAAATCTTTAGTGAGCCTGAAAGAGAGCTGGTTTTTGAAACAGCTAAACGTTTTTTTGATAGCCATTCTGAGTCCGTGACTTAGTGTTTAAACGTTGTCGACTTCATGTGACAAGAGCTGATTGAAAAAAAGAAATAAGAGGTGACACTCCCTTTGACAGTACCGCAGCACCCGATAAAATTAATGACCAAAGTATATAGAGAGATCTTTCCGATTGTTCACTTTTATATTGGACAGTGGAGAGATCAAGCTGAAAGAATACCGAATCAGGAATTGAGAATTCAAGCTTTAAACAGTATCCAGGACAAAGAATTCCACTGTGAGGGTGGGGGCATATTAGCTATGATATCAGGTCCCCATAAACAACAATGTATCGAGTTTATTGTAGCATATCAAACAATAAGCGATTACTTAGATAATTTATGTGATCGAAGTACATCGTTAGATCCAGTTGATTTTCGTATGTTACACCAATCTATGCTTGATGCATTAACATGTGGTGCACCTTGCAAGGAGTACTATAAATATAGAGTAGATCAAGATGATGGTGGATATTTGAACCGTTTAGTTCAAACATGTCAAAACGTTCTTTCTGAGTTAGAGCACTATCCGATGATATCAAAGTATTTACTGGAGCTTTCACGCTATTATTGCGATCTGCAGGTACATAAGCATGTGAAAAAAGATGAGCGTGTTCCAAGACTTGAAAATTGGTTTGAGAATCATAAAAACAGTCTTCCCGAGATGAAATGGTATGAGTTTTCAGCATGTACCGGATCAACACTTGGCATCTTTTGCTTAGTTGCGTATGCTTTCCACGAAAATTTTGAGGAAAAACAAGCACAACAAATAAGAGATAGTTATTTTCCATATATTCAAGGTCTTCATATTTTACTCGATTACTTAATTGATCAAGAGGAAGATGAGCTGGGTGGTGACTTAAATTTTTGCAGTTACTATGATTCAGAAGCAACCATGATGGAGAGGTTAGAGTATTTTGTAGAACAAGCAGATCATCAGTTAAGCGGTATTCCTCATGAAAATTTTCATAAATTAATTAATCGGGGTTTATTAGGTGTTTATTTATCAGACGATAAAGTGGCCACTCACAAAGAGCTTAATAAAATGGCAAAAAGGTTAATAAAAGTTGGGGGCATGACAAGTTTCTTCTTTTACTTTAACGGTAGAGCCTATCGTACAATTCAAAAATTTTCTTGGAAAAAACATTCACAAAAAGCAATGTAATGTAAAAGGCGCTCTTTTGGAAAAAGCGCCTTTTAACATTTCTCAATGGCAACGATATATGGTGGATGATTATTCTTGTTAATAAATTGATACTGGAGGACGTGAGCGTCACGGGGATCGATTGTTTTGACGAATGTCATTAAAGCATCTCGTTCAATTTGACCTTCCTCATGTCCGTGGTAAATAACAATGACGATGATTCCTTCAGGTTTCAACAGGCTTAATAATTGTTGCACCGCAGAAATGGTTGTGTCAGGAACCGTTACAATGGTTTGGTCCCCTCCTGGTAAATATCCAAGGTTAAACATTGCAGCTGAAATGGTTCCTTTATGCTCGTCTGATATGACAGAGTTAATATGCTGATGACCTTGCTTAACAAGTGTAACTTGCTCCATGAGGTATTCGGTCATTAATCGTTCACGGGTGTTTATTATTGCTTGTTCTTGAATGTCAAAGCCATATACTTTGCCTGTTTCTCCAACCAGCTTAGCTAGGAAAACCGTGTCATGTCCATTTCCGATCGTTGCATCTACTACGATATCACCTTTAGATACAGCTTTTTCTAATAGTTGTTTTGCAAATGGTAAAATTCGTTGAAGCTTCATTATAGTTGTACCTCAGCTTTTTGATAAAACTTCCCTTGATAGCTATTTCGACGTTTTAATTCTGCATCGATTGAATTTAATACATCCCATTTATTCACACTCCACATCGGGCCAATCATTAGATCGATAGGACCGTCACCAGTTATTCGATGAACAATCATTTCAGGAGGGATGATTTCTAACTGATCACATACCAATTTGACATATTCCTCTTGTGTAAGAAATTCAAGCTTTCCTTTTTCATATTGTTTTACCATTGGTGTCCCTTTTAGCAAGTGTAAAAGATGTATTTTTATCCCTTGTACATCCAATTGGGCAACAGATCTAGCTGTTTCCATCATCATTTCTTCATTTTCAAGGGGCAATCCATTAATAATATGAGAGCAAATACGTATGCCATGTTTACGTAATTTTTTGACTCCATCTACATAGCATTGGTAGTCGTGGGCCCGATTAATAAGAAGAGCTGTCCGTTCGTGTACTGTTTGTAAACCGAGCTCAACCCATAAATATGTTCGTTCATTTAATTCGGCAAGGTATTCAACAACATCATCCGGTAAACAGTCTGGCCGGGTAGCAATTGAAAGACCGACAACATCTTCTTGATTTAAGACAGATTCGAACTTTTCTTTTAACACATCTAGGGGTGCATGAGTATTTGTATAGGCTTGAAAGTAAGCCATATATTTCCCGTCTTTCCATTTTTTATGCATTTTTTGTTTAATTGTATGAAATTGAGTAACAAGATCATCAGCTCGATTCCCGGCAAAATCACCGGAGCCTGCAGCGCTGCAAAATGTACACCCGCCATGGGCAACCGTGCCATCACGATTTGGGCAATCAAAGCCTCCATCTAAAGCAACCTTAAATACTTTATGTCCAAAATGGTTTCGTAAGTGATAATTCCATGTATGATATCGCTTATTATCTGACGCGTATTCGAATCCAGAGGATTGGTTCAAGTAAGATACCTCCTTATAGGTCATTCCTAATTTTCCATTTAAACATTTTACCATGTCAGCATAAAGAAAGACAGAATGGCTCAATACTTACCAATTATTTAAGCACAATTTTTTTACTGTTTTGCGAACAATAGTATTGATGAAGCATTATTGACTTCATATCGTTTGGAGGAGAGACATATGGCAACAAGACAATCCGTTAACGAATATCTTCAACGCTGTACGGACGCAATCGAATATGCACGTGAGCAATATAAAATCGGCTCACAACAAGAACACTATAATGCATCTGAATATACAAAAGCACTGCAAGGATTAGAAAATGCAGTAAATGATATTAATCATCTGTCACTGAGTGCAAATGATCAACAACAAGACCAGCTTTATCGTATGAGACTGCAGCTTCAGCAAGTACAAAATGAAATGATTTTAAAAGGAGATGCAGAACGATGAAAAAGCGTTCAAAACAAAACAACCCTGAGCAAAAAACCAAAAATGGTGTGAATAACAATGATTTAGAACTAGGTCAGGATTTTGATCCGGTTATTCAAACAAAAGCAAAAAATGCCAAAAAAGGGCAACCGATTAAATCAAAACAAAGAGTAGAGAACAAGTAGCAGGAAAGGGCCGGTTTGGCCCTTTTTGTTTGTTTATGTGGTTGAATCAGGTAGTGAGAACATAGAGTTGGTTGAAAAAATAAAATGATAGCGTAATCTTCTGAGGAAGTGATCGAATAAAAGGAAAAAGTGGTTGAAAAACGAGGGGAAGTGGTTGAATTAAGTAGTGAGAACATAGAGTTGGTTGAAAAAAATCAAATGATAGCGTCTGAGGAAGTGATCGAATAAAAGGAAAAAGTGGTTGAAAAACGAGGGGAAGTGGTTGAATCAGGTAGTAAGGACATAGAGTTGGTTGAAAAAAATAAAATGATAGCGTAATCTTCTGGGGAAGTGATCGAATAAAAGGAAAAAGTGGTTGAAAAACGAGGGAAAGTGGTTGAATCAGGTAGTGAGAACATAGAGTTGGTTGAAAAAAATAAAATGATAGCGTAATCATCTGGGGAAGCGATTGAATAAGTGTGAAAAGTGGTTGAATCATGAGGTGAAAGTATGATATAGACAAATTAGACAGGAGGAATGAGATGTCAATTGAGGTAAGATTATCAAAAGAAAGTGATGTTGAGCAATTACTCGAAATCGATAATAGAATTTGGAATACAACTACAACACCTGCAATCATTAAATGGAATTCAGCAAGTGAATATAAGGAAAGAAATCCGGAGGGAAGTCAGCTTGTTGCATTGGCGAATGGACAAGTAGCAGGTTATCTTGGGTTTCATTCACCAACACCTTTGAATACAAATCAACATGTATTGGAAATAGATATTGCAGTAGACCGGCATTTTCAAGGTAGTGGTGTAGGAAAGAGTTTACTTTTGAGTGCGGAAAATATCTTTAAAGAAAAAGGCATTAAAAAACTCTCGCTCCGTGTATTAGAAACAAATAGTGGAGCAATCCGTTTTTATCACAAATGTGGTTTCCGTAAGCAAGGTAAACTGATCAACGAGTTTTTTATTGATGGAAAGTATGTAAATGATCTATTGATGTACAAACTTTTAGATTAGGAGAAAAATCTATATTTTCGCATTATTATAACATTATGAAATGGAGCATTTCTTCATTGCAAAACAAGGGAAAAGGGGCTAAAATTCTCTGAGGAATATTCACGTGTGAATTCGTGAAAATCATGTAAAGGAGGAGGATTTATGCCGCGTTCTCTTTGGTTGCTTGTAATTGGAATGATGATTAATGTGACAGGATCTTCATTTTTATGGCCGTTAAATACGATATATATTCATGATCATCTTGGTAAGTCTTTAACGGTTGCAGGAATTGTTCTCATGTTAAACGCTGCAGCAAGCGTTGTTGGAAATCTTCTTGGTGGGGTATTATTTGATAAGATCGGTGGTTATAAATCCATCCTGTTAGGAATTGTGATTACGTTAATTTCTGTCGTTGCCCTTATGTTTAACCATTCTTGGCCTGTATATATGTATTTATTAATCTTTATTGGATTAGGTTCTGGAATTGTTTTCCCGGCTACATATGCATTAGCAGGAACAGTATGGCCGGAAGGTGGCAGAAAAGCATTTAATGCTATTTATGTTGCACAAAATGCAGGTGTAGCAGCAGGAGCTTCCCTAGGTGGATTTGTTGCTTCTATCTCATTTCATTATATATTTGTTGCTAACGCAGCACTTTATGCTGTTTTTTTCTTACTTGCATTCTTCGGTTTCCGAAATATCGATGATTCGTCAGTAAAACAAGTATCGATATTGGATCAAAATCCTACCATAAAAAATCGTGAAAAGTTTGGGGCTTTGGTTGTTTTATGTATTGGATATTTACTCTGCTGGGTAGGATATGTTCAGTGGCCTTCAACGATCTCATCCCATACCCAAACCTTGAATATTTCATTAAGTCAATATAGTTTACTTTGGACAATAAATGGTATCTTGATTGTACTTGGTCAACCGCTTATTTCTCTGTTTGTAAAGCACTTTGCCAAAACATTGAAAAAACAAATGGTTCTGGGATTTATCGTGTTTATCGTCTCATTTGCTGTGGCAACATATGCAGAGGAATTTACAGCATTTCTTGTGGCAATGGTGATATTAACGATCGGAGAAATGTTAGTATGGCCTGCTGTGCCAACGATTGCAAATGATTTAGCTCCTAGTGGCAGACAAGGCTTTTATCAAGGATTTGTTAACAGTACTGCAACGGGAGGAAAAATGATTGGTCCTCTCCTTGGAGGAATGGTTGTGGATTACTACAATATGAGCTTATTATTTATGATCATCATGAGCTTGTTAATAGTTGGGATTTTTACTACTCTGATCTATGATAAAAAATTGAATGCAAAGCTGGAAAGCAAAGGGTCTCAGGCCTCCGACGCTGTCGGGGTCTAAGACCTTTTTTTAGTTCCTGCATTTTAAAGCAAATTAAAACTCTAAAAATAATTACGGTGTGATACGATAAAAGAAAAAATTTACTAGGGGAAGATACTATGTTGGATCATCGTTTTCCGTATGCGAAAGAAATAATTGAAACCGTAATAGAAAACGCTTACGTTTGGATTGTGATTGTTGATGCTGACGGAAAGATTATTTATATGAATGAAAACTACTGTCGATTTTGTGAAGTAACAAAAGAGAAAGTCGTTGGAAAGTATGTAACAGAAGTCATAGAAAATACACGAATGCACATTGTGGTTAAAACCGGAGAAGAAGAAATAGCTGATCTTCAGTATATCCGAGGGAATTACATGATAGCCAATCGAATTCCAATCTTCGCAGATGGCAAAATAATTGGTGCATTTGGTACGGTTATGTTTCGTGATACAAAGGAATGGAGTGAGATGAACTCCCATGTTCGGCATCACCTTTCATCCATTCAGTCTTTTATTGAACAACAGGAAGTTACTGGAGCGAAATATACTTTAAATGATATTCATTCAAATTCTGCTATTATGGCGGAATTAAAAGAGAAGGTCAAATCGATAGCTGCTACAGATAGCTCAGTTTTAATCCGTGGGGAAAGTGGGACAGGAAAGGAATTGTTTGCACATAGCATTCATTTGTTAAGTCATCGAAGTGAAGGGCCATTTGTTAAGGTGAACTGTGGAGCCATACCTGAGCAGTTGCTTGAGTCCGAATTGTTTGGGTATGAAGATGGTGCGTTTACTGGAGCTAAAAAAGGTGGAAAGAAGGGAAAGTTTCAGCAAGCAAATGGTGGTACAATTTTTTTGGATGAAATCGGTGATATGAGTCTTCATATGCAAGTTAAGTTATTGCGTGTTCTCCAAGAAAAAGAAGTAGAACCGATTGGAGGCAATAGAACGATACCATTGGATGTTAGAGTTATAACAGCTACGAACAGACCGTTAGAAGAACTCATGAAAACAAATGACTTTAGAAGTGACCTTTATTATCGAATCAGCGTTATTCCGCTGTTTATACCACCTTTAAGGGATCGAATGGCAGATTTAGAAACGCTTGTCCGTTATTTTATTAAAAAAGTTTCTTTAAGAACAGGTAAAAGAATTTCTATGATTCATGAAGACGTGATGAAGACATTTCATCAATATCATTGGCAAGGGAATATTCGTGAACTGGAAAATATTATTGAAGCAGCCATTCATTTAGCTAAAACAGATGTCATCACACTGGAGGCAATTCCTGAATATATTAAAAATCGGCCAATTTATCATTCTGATATGAAAGTCAACTCATTAAAGGAAATGTTAGCTCAAGCAGAAAAGAACATTCTTATTCGGACCATACAAAAGCATGCTGGTGATAAAAGAATGGCAGCAAAAGAATTGGAAATTAGTAAGTCAAGTATGTATGAAAAAATTCAAAAATATGGGTTAAATTAATAGTCCGAAAAAATGGAAAGCAGTCCGGAATGATGGACTGTTATTTTTTTAGTGTCATATAAATACGTATAGTAGATGGACAAGTCTCATATTAAGGTTGAGTGTCCGAAAATGTGGAATGATTCTCTTGATATGTGAACAAATTCGCTAGTTTAATCAAAAGGGCATGTAAAGGAATCTCGGTTTAATCATATTGTTTATTAACACAGAAGAATTGGCACACTTCTTGCTTTTATATATGTGAAAGGAGGATGTGACAGTTTTTATGCATAGAAGGAAGGTTGTAATAAGATGAACGTAAAAGATAAAGAAATGAAAGCGGTTACTCAAAGGCGTGAAAATGAATATATCTAAAGCTTGTACCGAAAATACAGGTTAGAGTTATTGCTAGTTTACTAGTTGAGAACAGGAAATACAAACAAAAGCCTCAAACAAAGGGGGAAACGTAATGTTAAGTATGATTGGGCTAGTCGGTGGTTTAGCACTCTTAATTTATTTGACTATGAAGGGGATGAACTTGTTAGTTGCAGGTCCGTTATGTGCTTTATTTGTAGCTATTTGTAGTGGGCTACCTTTATTTCCTCAATTAGTTGGTGAAGGGGAAGCAAACTTCGTAGGTAATTATATGACAGGCTTTTCAGGTTTTATATCATCATGGTACCTCATGTTTTTATTAGGAGCGATTTTTGGAAAGGTGATGGAGGATAGTGGTGCGGCAGATAGTGTTTCAAAATGGATTGTTAGTAAGATTGGGATGAAAAGAGCTGTTATGGCAATTGTCATTGCTTGTGCTGTTTTAACATACGGTGGTGTCAGCTTATTCGTTGTTGCCTTCTCTGTTTATCCAATGGCTGTTAGTTTATTTAGAGAAGCTGACTTACCTCGTCGTTTTATTCCTGCAGCTCTTGCTTTTGGGTCTGTTACATTTACGATGACATCCGCCGGTTCACCGGAAATTCAGAACTGGATTCCAATTGAATACCTTGGTACATCACCGTACGCAGGCTGGGAAGTTAGTTTAATTGTAGCTGTATTTATGATCATTTTCGGGTATTGGTGGTTACGTCGAATGATCACAAAAGCTGTTGCAAATGGTGAAACATTTGTGGCAAGAGAAAATGATCCAGTTAATGAAGATAAAGTTTTGCCAAATCCGTTATTCGGAATAATTCCATTGGTTGTTGTGTTAATTATTTCGTTTGTTTTCCATGACTCTTTACAACAATCAGCCCTTATTATTTCTTTATTAGGTGGAGTTATTGTTACGTATTTATTAAATCGCACCTATTTCAAATCTTTTTGGAGTGCAGTCTCAGAAGGGACGTTGGGAGCTTTAATCGCTCTCGGGAATACGGCGGCAGTTGTTGGCTTTGGCGGAGTAGCAAAAGCAGTACCTGCTTTTGAAGTGGCTGTTAATGCGATGACAAGCATACCGGGCAGTCCTCTCATCGGAGGGGCTATTGCTGTAAGTGTGATAGCGGGGATGACAGGTTCAGCATCAGGAGGTCAGGCTATTGCTTTGCCGTTGATTTCACCACATTACATGGATATGGGGGTGAATCCTGAAGCGTTACACAGAGTTGTATCAATTTCTTCAGGGGCGCTTGATTCACTTCCACATAATGGCTACGTTGTTACAACCATTCGGGGAATTTGTGGAGAAACTCATAAAGATGCTTATAATCCGGTTGGTGCACTAACGGTCATTGTTCCATTATTAGGTGTTATTTTAGCCATTATTTTATTTTCATTTGGACTGGGAATTTAGGAACGGAGGTTGGGTGTAAATGGTTCAAGCTCAAGTTGTGCTATTAACAGGAGCTGCCCGGGGAATAGGTTTTGAACTGGCAAAAGCCTTTGCAACAGAAGGAGCAAAAGTTGTTTTAACAGACTTACATGAAGAACAGGTTCGTGCTAGTACAAAACGGCTGCAAGAAGAAGGATTGGATGTTAGTGGTTTACCTTGTGATGTCACAAACGAACAAAACATATTTGATGTTGTAAAAGAAACAGCCGCAAGATATGGAAGAATCGATACACTTATAAATAATGCAGGGCTTCAGCATGTCGCACATATCGAAGATTTTCCAACAGAAAAATTTGAACAACTCATTGGTGTTATGTTAGTCGCACCTTTTGTTTTAACAAAGCATGTTTTTCCGTTTATGAAAAATCAACAGTTTGGGAGAGTTCTAAACATCGCCTCTATTAATGGTTTAATTGGCTTTGCAGGCAAAGCAGCTTATAATAGTGCAAAGCACGGCGTCATTGGATTAACAAAAGTCGCGGCATTAGAAGGGGCTCCTTATGGTATTACCGTGAATGCCTTGTGTCCGGGATATGTCGACACACCTCTTGTTAGAAACCAGCTTCAAGATTTGGCAAATACAAGAAAAGTACCATTAGAGGATGTTTTAGAGGATGTATTATACCCTCTCATTCCTCAGAAACGATTACTAGATCCTCAGGAAGTGGCAGATTACGCTATATTTTTAGCCAGTGAAAAGGCAAAAGGAGTGACAGGGCAGGCAGTTGTTTTAGATGGAGGATACACAGTCCAGTAATATGAATAAAAAAGTTTTCATTATGTAGCTGACATATTACCAGCTACTTGCATATCCCGACAAAGTTATATAAAATAAGCTTAATATGTATAGGAAATGAACGGTGAAAAGGAATAGTAGTTAGTAAAAATGTGCTCAGAGAGTTGACGGGTGGTGTGAGTCAATCAATTTTTGCTAATGAACTCACCTTTGAGTTACAAATGTGAACACCGCTTAAGGTAAAGTAATATTTGTCGTCGATCCACGTTACGGATGTCAAAGTGGGCATAATAACACTATGCCAAAGTTGGGTGGTACCACGGGAATTAAGCCTCTCGTCCCTATTTGGGATGTGGGGTTTTTTTGATTTTTTGAATTGGTAGTTGAATCTGAGGTCAGCCTTTCAGAGGCTATAAGCCACTACTGAATGGAAGGTGAAAAAACCTTCTATTCAGTAGCGTCTTATTGCCCTTGGTTGGCCAAAGTGCCTCCACCTATATTTAAAGCTTTGACCCGTTCAACCGGTTTAATATATATAATGAAAGAATGAGATTTAAGGAGGAAATACAGATGAGCTTCAATCATCAAGAGATTGAAAAAAAATGGCAAGATTATTGGCTGCATAACAAAACATTTAAAACAACAGAGGATACAGACAAGCCGAAGTTTTACGCGCTCGACATGTTTCCATATCCATCTGGTGCAGGCCTACATGTAGGTCACCCTGAAGGATATACAGCTACTGATATTTTATCCCGTATGAAACGCATGCAGGGCTACAATGTTCTTCATCCTATGGGGTGGGATGCATTCGGGTTGCCTGCTGAACAATATGCGCTTGATACAGGAAATGACCCTGCAGAATTTACAAAACAAAATATTGATAACTTTAGAAGACAAATTCAAGCACTTGGCTTTTCTTATGATTGGGACAGAGAAGTAAACACAACAGATCCTGAATACTATAAATGGACACAATGGATCTTTTTGCAGCTTTATAAAAAAGGTCTTGCATATGTAGATGAAGTGCCTGTAAACTGGTGCCCTGCTTTAGGAACAGTTTTAGCAAATGAAGAGGTTATTGATGGTAAAAGTGAACGAGGGGGACACCCTGTTGAACGTCGTCCAATGAAGCAATGGATGTTAAGAATTACAGCCTACGCTGATCGTTTATTAGAAGATTTAGAAGAAGTTGATTGGCCAGAGAGTATTAAGGATATGCAACGTAACTGGATTGGCCGCTCAGAAGGTGCACATGTTACGTTTGAAATTGATGGTCATGATGAAACATTCACTGTTTTCACCACTCGTCCTGATACATTATTTGGTGCTACGTATGCAGTATTAGCTCCTGAACATAGCTTTATTGAAAAGATTACTACACATGATCAAAAAGATGCGGTTGAAGCTTATATTGATCAAGTAAAACATAAAAGTGATTTAGAACGTACAGAGCTTTCAAAAGAAAAAACAGGTGTGTTCACTGGTGCATATGCGATTAATCCTGTAAACGGTGAAAAAATGCCGATCTGGATTGCTGATTATGTTCTTGTAACTTATGGTACAGGTGCAATCATGGCGGTACCAGCTCATGATGAGCGTGACTATGAATTTGCGGTAAAGTTTGATCTCCCGATTAAAGAGGTTGTTAGCGGTGGAGATGTAACAAAAGAAGCGTATACTGGTGAAGGTGAACATGTAAACTCTGATTTCTTAAACGGATTAGGAAAGCAGGAAGCGATTGAAAAAGCAATTGCTTGGCTGGAAGAAAACCACAAAGGTGAGAAGAAAGTAACATACCGACTTCGTGATTGGCTATTCAGCCGTCAGCGTTATTGGGGTGAGCCGATTCCAATTATCCATTGGGAAGACGGCACAATGTCAGCAGTTCCTGAAGAAGAGCTTCCACTTGTTTTACCAAAAACAACAGAAATCAGACCATCTGGAACAGGTGAATCACCATTAGCGATTATTAAAGATTTCGTCAATGTTGTTGACCCTGAAACAGGTAAAAAAGGTCGTCGTGAAACAAACACAATGCCGCAATGGGCAGGAAGCTGTTGGTACTATCTTCGTTATATTGATCCAAAAAACAGTGAAGCATTAGCAGATGATGCGAAGTTAAAGCAATGGCTGCCTGTTGATATTTATATCGGTGGAGCAGAGCATGCTGTTCTTCACTTACTATACGCTCGCTTCTGGCATAAATTCTTATATGATATTGGGGTTGTTCCAACAAAAGAACCATTCCAAAAATTATTTAACCAAGGGATGATTCTTGGCGAGAACAATGAAAAAATGAGTAAATCAAAAGGAAATGTTGTTAACCCGGATGAAATTGTTGGCTCACATGGTGCTGATACCCTTCGTTTATATGAAATGTTTATGGGACCTTTAGAAGCTTCTATTGCATGGTCAACAACAGGTCTTGACGGAGCAAGACGTTTCTTAGATCGTGTATGGCGCTTATTTATTGAAGACAACGGTGAAGTAAGTCCGAAGGTTGTTGATGAATCAAGTGATGCGCTTGAACGCATCTATCACCAAACGGTTAAAAAAGTAACCGAAGACTTAGAAGGCTTGCGATTTAACACAGCTATTTCGCAGTTGATGGTGTTCATTAATGAAGCATACAAAGCAACTGTTCTACCAAAAGAATACGTAGAAGGTTTTGTGAAATTATTATCTCCAATTGCTCCGCACTTATCCGAAGAGCTATGGAGTAAGCTTGGTCATGACACAACCATTACTTACGAAGCGTGGCCAGCATTTGACGAAGCAAAACTAGTAGAAAACGAAGTGGAAATCGTTGTACAAGTAAACGGAAAAGTTCGTGCAAAACTTTTAGTTGCAAAAGATGTAACAAAAGATCAGTTAGAGCAAATTGCTCTTGAAGATGATCGTGTGAAAGATCAAATTGAAGGAAAAACAATTCGCAAAGTCATTGCAGTACCAGGCAAGCTAGTAAATATTGTTGCAAATTAATCATAGGTAGTTAAAAGCCGACTCTTGGAAAAGAGTCGGCTTTTATATTGGGAGAAATATATACAGTATAGGTGGGGAATATGAAATGATACCGTAATCATACAAGAAAGTGATCGAATTAAAATAAAAGTTGGTTGAAAAACAAAGAAAAGTGGTTGAATCAGGTGGTGAGAGTAAGGAGTTGGTCGAAAAAAGTGAAATGATACCGTAATCATACAAGAAAGTGATCGAATTAAAATAAAAGTTGGTTGAAAAACAAAGAAAAGTGGTTGAATCAGTTGGTGAGAGTAAGGAGTTGGTCGAAAAAGTCGAAATGATACCGTAATCATACAAGAGATTGATCGAATCGAAATAAAAATTGGTTGAAAAACAAAGAAAAGTGGTTAAATCAGGTGGTGAGAGTAAGGAGTTGGTCGAAAAAAGTGAAATGATACCGTAATCATACAAGAAAGTGATCGAATTAAAATAAAAGTTGGTTGAAAAACAAGAAAATGTGGTTGAATCAGGAGGTGCGAGTACACTATCTCCAATAATAGAGTACATATTTTCGTCACAGCTTCCCAAAACTAGCACCACCTCCCCTCACTTTGATATAATGCAACTATTAAATCTGAAAGGGTGTACAAGATGTACGAAATGAAAGAAATAACAGCTGAAGAAGTGCAACGCAAGTTAGAAAATGGTGAGAACATTGAATTAATTGATGTTCGTGAAGATGATGAAGTAGAAGCTGGAATGATTCCGCAAGCACGCCATATTCGTATGAATGATATTCCAGAGCAGCTAGATGCACTTGATAAAGACAAAGAGACGATTTTCATTTGCCGTTCTGGCGGACGCAGTGCAAATGTATGTGCTTATTTACAGGATAAAGGTTATGATGTTGTGAACATGGTAGGCGGAATGCTTGACTATAAAGGGAAAACAAAGCCAAAGAGTGAGCTCTAAGGTGAAAAATAAACGTGCTTGTCCAAAAGACAAGCACGTTTATCTTTTTTCATGATAAATAATGAGGGCTGAGTAGCAATAAATTTGCTCACCGTCTTCATCGGTTGAAAAAGCAACATTGTATTTAATATCTCTTATTTGATTTTCCTCAAGCTCCTCTAAAAATTCATTGATTTCTTCTTCTAAGTCTTTTTCATGTTCTTCATCAAATAATGCAACCTTTAACATACGTTGTCACATCCTTTTGAAAATACTAGTTACCTACACTATATTAGGCATCATCCTTGTGTATACCTAGTTTTTGAAAAAGAAAAGTCAAAGACAATCAGATCATCAATATCTGATGGAAATAGCGTGTAAAGCTGCATTTGTTCCGGCCAGACGACCTGTTACAAGAGCAGATGTAATGTTATAACCACCTGTATATCCGTGTATATCCAGAATTTCTCCACAGAAATATAAGCCATTTATTAATTTTGAGGCCATTTCTTTCGGATGGATTTCCTTAACGGATACACCGCCACCGGTTACAAACGCTTTTTCAATTGATAATGTTCCATGAACCTCAAACTGAAATTGTTTGCAATCTTTCACAAAAAAGCGAAGTTTTTCATTTGAAAGATTATCATAAGTAATGAGTGGATCTATCTCATTTTTTTCTAATAAAAATAGTAAATATCGTTCAGGTAGCAATCCTTTAAGAACATTTTTGATTGCTTTCTTAGCATCCGATTTTAAATCTTTTACAATTGATTGAAACAGCTGCTCTTCATTTGTGTCGGGTAGAGCATCAATGCTGACAGTAATTGCATTTGTTTTGTCTTTTTTCATCGCCTTCACAACATATTGACTACATCTAAGGACAGCAGGACCTGATATACCGAAATGGGTAAAAATCATGTCCATTTTATGAGTGATGATCGCTTTTCCCTTTGGATTTAGCACGCTTAATGCAACATTACGGAGAGAAAGTCCTTGAAGTATTTTCTCTTGGATAAATGGTTCATTTGAAGTAATAGGAACCTCTGTTGGAAACAGCTCCGTAATCGTATGTCCTGCTTTTGCCGCCCAAGCGTACCCGTCACCTGTGCTTCCGGTGTGTGGCACACTCTTGCCGCCAACAGCAAGCACAATAGATTTAGTTAAAATGGTTTCACCGCTAATTAATTCAACACTTTGTACTTGATTTTCATGATAATGAACATCCCTTACGGGTTCGTTTGTTCTCACTTCGACATTTAGTCGTTTTAATTCACTAATTAAGGCATCAACGACTGATTGGGCCTTGTCTGTGACAGGAAACATACGACCGTGATCTTCTTCTTTTAATTGAATCCCTAAGTTTTCAAAGAATAAAATAATGTCCTCATTACTAAATTCAGAGAAAGCACTATAGAGGAAGCGCCCATTACCTGGTATGTGCTTGATGATTTCATCAATAGGCAGCCGGTTTGTCACATTACAACGGCCACCTCCCGAGATGGCTAATTTTCTACCTAATTTGTTTCCTTTATCTATGAGGAGAACCTTTGCCCTTTTTTCACCGGCTGCAATTGCAGCCATCAAACCTGAAGGACCTCCGCCAATTACGACTACATCATATGTCATTAATTTTTCACACCTTTATTTCTTCGTCTGCTTTAATATTATAGCTAAAGCTCTAGAAAAGTAAAAACAAGATACGTTACTTTTTATGTAGAAGTTTATGAAACCATACAATGATGTGGTATACAAGAAGGTTTATGGTAAAATAGAAAAGTTGAATCTTCATAGAGAAGAATGGTGAATAAGAAAATATGTCAAATAAATTATTAAGAGGTACCTTTGTCTTAACATTAGGAACCTATATATCAAGAATATTGGGAATGATTTATTTAATTCCATTTGCGGCGATGGTCGGAACAAATGGTGGGGGATTATTTCAAACTGGGTATGCCCAATACACAATTTTCCTTAGTATAGCGACAGCGGGATTTCCAGCAGCTGTTTCCAAATTTGTATCGAAATATAATGCAGTTGGTGACTATGAAACAAGCAGGAGAATGTTCAAAGCAGGTATTTTCGTCATGCTTGCAACAGGGTTTATTGCTTTTGCCATTTTGTATATGCTTGCACCTCAATTTGCAATCATGTCTCTCGCTGAAAACGAGCTTAACGGAATCACAGTTGAGGATGCAACACTTGTGATTCGGATGGTAAGTATCGCTCTTATTGTTGTTCCTTTAATGAGTTTAATTAGAGGATTCTTTCAAGGACATCAGTCAATGGGACCAACAGCTGTATCACAGGTTGTGGAACAATTAGTTAGGATCGTGTTTCTTTTAGCTTCGACATACTTAATAATGAATGTGTTAAATGGCGGACTTGTTTTAGCGGTTGGCTATGCGACTTTTGCAGCTTTTGTTGGCGCAATTGGTGGATTAATCGTTCTGTTTATTTATTGGATCCGTCGCAAACATACACTTTTAGCCATGAAAGAAAATGTGGTGGAGACAGTATCTATGCCTTTAGGGAAAATGTTTAGAGAGGTATTTAGATATGCAGGACCGTTTGTTTTTGTTGGCCTGGCCATCCCGATTTATAATTATATTGATACCGTTACGTTTAATAGGGCGATGCTACATGTCGGAAATGACCAATCATACACTATGGATATGTATTCTGTACTCCTTTTGTATGTACCAAAACTTGTCATGATACCTGTTTCATTGGCTACCGCTTTTGGATTAACGTTAATTCCAACGATTACGGAGTCTTTTACAAATAATAACCGTGTACTTCTGCATAAGCAAATTGATCAAACTTTGCAATTAATTATGCTGCTTGTATTACCTGCGGTTGTAGGCCTTTCTATCTTAGCAGGACCCGCTTATAATGTATTTTATGCAGGTACTTCGGAAGAAATTGGGAAGCAAATCTTAATGTGGTACGCACCAGTAGCATTACTGTTTTCACTTTTTACAGTTAATGCTGCGATTCTGCAAGGATTAAATAAACAAAAACTTGCTGTCATTAGTTTAGTTATTGGAATTATTGTGAAGTTAGCATTAAATACAACATTAATCGAGCTATACGAAGGAGTAGGTTCGATCCTGGCTACAGCTGCAGGATATCTAGTTTCATTAATTTACGGGTTTGCAATGATTAAACGCCATTCAGGATATTCATTTAGGTTATTAGTAAAAAGAACGGTTCTGATCTCTATGTTATGTATGTTTATGGGGTTAGCTGTTTCGGTTATGCAATCCATATTAGGCATTTTCATCAACTATGCTGATGGAAGAACGAATGCGGTAATTGTAACGTGTGTTTCGGTAGCAATTGGAGGAGCCATTTACTTATACTTAGCATACCGTTCACACCTCCTGGAAAAAATAATGGGCAACCGACTTAATCGTTTCTTACCAAAAAGGAGATCTGTTGAATAGATAACACCATAGAAAGCTAGTACGTGTAAAGGAAAAAACCTAGATTCTTAATGGGCATACAATTAGAATCAACAAGGTTTGGGGAAGAGACTCGGTATAACCGAGTCTTTTTAAATAAAGGATATATTTGTAAAAATGTACCTTGAAAACTATTTTTAAACAGATAGTGGAGTGTAATGGAACGTCCTTGTTCTTTGTTTAACTGTCTATAAACGACATAGTATTAGTAAACACAGCCTAAATCAAAAAGGAGTTTAAAACATGAGAATTGACAAGCTATTATCTAACATAGGCTTTGGGAGTCGAAAAGAAGTAAAGCAATTACTCAAAAAAGGAGTCGTAAAAATAGATGGACAGCCTGTAAAAGACCCAAAAACACATGTTGACCCTGATCAACAAGAGGTTATGGTAAATGAAGAGGTAGTTGAGTACAAAGAGTTTGTTTATTTGCTCATGAATAAACCTGCAGGCTATTTATCTGCAACAGAAGATGAATACCAAGAAACAGTCATTGATCTACTAGAAATGGAGGATGCTGTGCTTCAACCATTTCCAGTCGGCCGTCTTGATAAAGATACAGAAGGATTACTGTTATTAACAAATGATGGACAACTCTCCCATCAACTTCTTTCACCGAAAAAGCATGTACCGAAAACCTATTACGCTGTAATTCTTGGTGAAGTAACAAATGATGATATCGCTGCATTTAAAAAGGGCGTAGAGTTAGATGACGGGTATGTAACAAAGCCGGCTAATCTTGAGATTATATCGTCAGGAAATCAATCCATCATCCATGTGACAATCACAGAAGGGAAATTCCATCAAGTAAAAAGAATGTTTGAATCAGTAGGGAAAAAAGTTACGTATCTTAAAAGAATTTCGATGGGGCCGATTGTTCTGGATGAAGAAGAACTAAAAACAGGTGAATATAGAGAGCTAACTGAGGAAGAGGTTCAGATACTAAGAGAGGCAAAACCTATAGAACTATAGTTAGGAATAAAAGTGCAAGCGTTGGATATTTAAGCGCTTATCCACAGTTCAAGAATTTTATCATTTCCTAAACGACAAAAAAAGAGGAACCTTTTAACAGAAAGGTTCCTTTATATGTATAGGGATCTAATTTTCACACTAAAATTTAAGAAGACATCTTAACCTTTTTCTTTGTAGTGGCCCATTTACCTCTTGTTGGGCTGTGAACCAAATCGTTATATGCTAACACATTTAAGTCCCGCTGTATTGTTCTGGGAGTAATTCCAAATTCATCAACGAGTTGCTGTGTCGTCACAGTTCCCCGCTCACTTATAAACATGTAGACTGATTTAATTCTGGTTAGCATACGGTTTGTTGAAGGTTTCAAAAAACCACTCCTTATCGTTTGATCGCACTGGCAATGCCTACTACAACCTTTCGATGACTGCAACTTCAGATGTCACTTCATACATATTTAGTTTTTGCGGTTAAACGTTACAACAATATTTTACACGATTTCGACAGTAATAATCCATAGAAAAGATTCAATTTACACAATATTTACATATTAATATGTTAAAAAGCCTGCACGCGCGTACTTAACACACTAAATCTATATGATTATTGTTCTGAATAGTATGACAATAAAATGAAAAAACTTCAAGTTTTTTGAATCCTTTTTATGTTATTTCCGTATAAAAATTAAGGAGGAAAAGCAGATGAGTATCTTAACTGTGAAGATTGAAGAAGCTGGTTATGATGAAAAGGCACCGGTGATAAAAGACGTTGAATTTATCCTGAACAAAGGTGAAATGATTGGACTAATTGGACCCAATGGTGCTGGAAAGAGTACAACCATTAAGACATTACTAGGTGTTATGGAATATGTAAAAGGGACAGTAACGAAGCAGGATCAAAGTGTATATGCTTATATTCCGGAAAAACCGATTTTCTATGATCATTTGACATTATGGGAACATCTTGATTTAATCGCTTCTATCAATAAGATAGACGATACCATATTAAATGAACGTGCTCATACCTATTTGAAAACATTTAAAATGGAAAAGGTAAAACATGATATGCCTGCTACTTTTTCTAAAGGGATGCAGCAGAAAGCGATGATCATCCAAGCATTGATTCTAAGGCCTGATTTTTATATTGTAGATGAACCTTTTATCGGCCTTGATCCCAGTGCGATTAAGAGGTTTTTAATGATTATAGAGGAAGAAAGAAAACGAGGTGCAGGTGTATTAATGTGTACACATGTTCTTGATACAGCTGAAAAAATTTGTGACCGTTTTTTGCTTGTGTCAGAAGGGAGAATTGTTGCTAGAGGGACAGTTGATGATATAAGAGAAAAGACAGGTTTAGAGAATGGGTCATTATTAGATTGCTTTTATCTAATTGAAGAAGGTCTTTAAGATGAGTGGTTATAATATATGGTGGTTACGTGCAAAGCGAGATGGGCTTTATCAATTTAATATTATACGGTCTGTTTTCGATTGGACCATCATTGTATATCTATTCATTCCGGCAATGATTTTTGCTGGAATTGCCTATAAATCCTGGTGGGTTTCCATCCCAAGTTGGCTCTCCCCTTTTCCATACGAGCTCTTTTTTCTGGTTTGTTTTTTCTTCAGCTGGCAGGGAGGAATCCGAACGTTTATGGAGGAGGCAGATCAACTTACACTTCTTCAGTTTCCTAGTATGATTTATACAATAAGATATATCGGTGTGATCTATTCGTGGGGCTTGATTATAGGAAAATGGATATTGATCTCTATATGGCTATATCCTTTACTTAATCATTTTCCAGAGCTAGAAGCAGTACACTTTTATTTATACGTCATATTCTTTTTTAGTTTAAATGTGTTCCTTACAACGTATAAGCAAATCATTTATCGTTATGGATTATTGAGAAAAATTCCTATTCATTGCATTGTTTTTAGTTTTATTTCTGTATTGGTTTATGTCAATCTATTCAACTCGATAAACTGGTTAATCACCATGATTTCATTTATTTTTATTATTTATGCCATTTGGCAAGCGAAAATCTATCAGTCTCAACTAGGAACATTCTATGCTGATTTTGAGAAAGAACAGCGAATTAAGGTTAAATTTATCTCCTTATTTTTTGCTATTAACCCTGAAGTTTATATGCCAAAAGCAAAGAAACAGAAGAAACGTTCGTGGGTATTATGGAGACACTCTACTAGAATCCTACAAGAGCGATCACCGGAAAATGGCGTTACTGAGCTTTTTATCAAAGCTTTCCTACGTGATAAATCGAATATATTTCGTTATCTGCAACTTCTCTCTGTTACCACCGTTATTATTTTTGCTGTGCCGATATGGTTTAAATGGCTGGTGTTTATCGCATTTTTCTTTTTCTTTAGTATGTGGATAGGAATGTTGTTCCAGGAATTGGTAAAACAAAATCCATACTTGTCAATTGACTATGGAAAAGAAGATTATATGTTTAAAGCTAAGAAAAAATGTGAAAATCGATTCGTCTATCCTGCTCTGATTGTTGTGTTCCTTGAAACATGTTTATCTACTTCCATTTCCATTATGTTTTTCTAGTCTCTTTCTTCGTAATTGTCATAAAGGTGTGCTAGGCTATAATCTATAGACAAAAAGTTTATTTGTTTACATACTAAATATCATATATTTGTATACAATGTAAGGAATGGAACTATCGGAGGGAAAATGTATTGATTATTTTAAAGAGTAAACGTGAAATTGAACTCATGCACAAAGCTGGTCAACTATTAGCAGATTGTCACAAAGAAATTGCTAAGTTGATAAAGCCGGGTATAACAACGTTGGAAATCGATGCTTTTGTTGAAAACTACCTGAAAAAGCATGAAGCAACTCCAGAGCAAAAAGGATACAAAGGTTATGAATATGCAACATGTGCGTCCATTAACGATGAAATATGTCATGGCTTTCCGAGAAAAACTCCTTTAAAGAGCGGAGATATTGTGACTATTGATATGGTTGTTAACCTCAATGGTGCACTTGCAGACTCTGCATGGTCATATGCAGTTGGCGATATATCGTCTGAGGCAAAGAGGCTATTACAAGTAACAGAAGAAGCTTTGAGTAAAGGGATCGAACAATCCGTTGTAGGAAATCGCCTTGGTGATATAGGACATGCGATTCAATCGTTTGTTGAAGCAGAAGGTTTTTCGGTTGTAAGAGATTTTACCGGTCATGGCATTGGCAGAACCATTCACGAACCGCCAACGATCCTCCACTATGGAGACGCTAATAAAGGGCAAAGGCTTAAAGAAGGCATGGTTATAACAATAGAACCAATGGTAAACATCGGTGCATGGGAATCCAAAATGGACAGTAACGGCTGGACTGCCAGAACAAGAGATGGAAAACTCTCTGCCCAATATGAGCATACAATTGCGATTACGAAAGAAGGACCATTTATTTTAACAAAACAGTGATATTTTCTAAAAAGGAAAGGGCCAGATCGGAAAATCGATCTGGCCCTACTTTAATCCTTTAAGAAAGTTAACTGTATTAAAGGATTAAAGTATAAGAAAAGACATGAACTTCCGCCACTCTTGGCGGTAAGTCGTGTTTTTCTAACTTTTTAATGTCCCCCAATAAAAGCGAGTTGGATAAAAAATAAAACTGCAAAGATATAGACAAATATATGAACTTCTTTCCATTTTCCTTTAGCTATTTTCATTAAAGGATATGAAATGAATCCAAGTGCAATACCAGTTGCAATACTGGAAGTCAGCGGCATGCTTAATACGACCAGGAATGCAGGAAATGCTTCATCAAGCTCTTTCCAATTGATTTCCGAGATTGCTCCCATCATTAAGCTCCCAACAATGATTAAAGCAGGGGCTGTAATAGCTGAAAGATTCGACACAGCTCCAATTAAAGGGCTAAAGAAAAGGGTAAGTCCAAACAAGATGGATACTGTTAAGGTTGTTAAACCAGTACGACCTCCGGCTGCAACTCCTGAAGATGATTCAATATATGCACTAGTAGGGCTTGTTCCGAACATAGCTCCAACTGTAGTGGCAGCAGAATCAGCTAAAAGAGCGGTTCTTGCACGAGGAAGTTCATTTCCCTTCATTAAACCGGCTTGTTGTGCCACTCCAATCATTGTGCCTGTCGTATCAAATATTGTTACGAGTAAGAAAGAAAAAACAACAGCATATAAACCATGTGAGATCACATCTGTTAAAGCTGTAAAAGGATTTGTGACAATAAGTCCTTCCGGTAAGCTAGGGAATGATACAAAGCCTTGCTCAAAGGAAAGCTGGCCGGTGAAGAAAGCAATGACTGCAGTGATGACCATACCAATAAACAATGCTCCATGAACATTTAAACTCATCAATACTAATGTAACAGCAAGTCCGATTAAAGCTAAAACAACGGATGGTGAGTGTAGGTCTCCTAATGCAACTAAATTGTTAGGATCTGATGTAACAATACCAGTTAAGCGCAATCCGATAAAGGCAATAAAAAGGCCGATACCAGCTGTAATACCATGTTTTAAATTATTAGGGATTGCTTCAATCAGTTTTTTACGAAAAGGCGTTAAAGACAAGATGACAAAGATAATACCTGCCACAAAAACAGCTGAAAATGCAGTCATGTATGTAATGTTTTCATTAGCACCTACGACAGAATAAGCAAAGTATGCATTTAATCCCATTCCGGGAGCAATAGCGATGGGATAGTTTGCAGATAGGGCCATCCATAAAGTTCCGACAATCGTTGCAATAATTGTTGCTGTAAAGACTTGGTCAAAAGGAACTCCGGCGTCTGCCAATACAATCGGGTTGACAACAACAATATAAACCATTGTTAAAAAAGTGGTAATTCCTGCAATAATCTCAGTTCGTGCGTTCGTTTTGTTTTCTGATAACTTAAACATATGTACCTCCGTTTTACGAACATTTTTCAAAACATCTTATATATTATTCGTTTTTTGTCTATATTGCAATAGTTTTCTCTTCTTTTTGCATTTCTATGATATTTAAGTGAAAATAGATAGAAACTACAGATAAGTTGGTTTTGTTCACTTAGGAGCGCACACACATGTTAGTATGTTAGTAGAACATTTATATCATTTGCAGGAGGTTTACAAATGGATTGGAAGAAAGAAGTAGAACAAAGAAAAGATGATCTCATAAAAGATACACAAGCATTTCTGAGAATAAAAAGCGTACTTGAAGAAGAATCAAAATCAGCAGAAGCTCCATTTGGTGATGGAATTAACGAAGCTTTCTTGCATTTGCTCGAACTTGGGGAAGCATCAGGGTTCACAGTGAAAAATGTGGACGGATATGCTGGTCATATTGAATTATCAGGTACTTCAGAAGAAATTGTCGGGATATTATGTCATGTAGATGTAGTACCTGAAGGTGATGGATGGACAAGTGATCCATATCAGGCAGAAATCCGTGACGGTAAAATTTTTGCAAGAGGAGCAATGGATGATAAAGGACCGACAATAGCAGCCTTCTACGCAATGAAAATAGTGAAAGAACTTAATTTACCATTAACGAAGAATGTCCGTATGATTATTGGGACAGATGAAGAAAGTGAATGGCGTTGTGTGGATCATTATTTTAAACATGAAAAAATGCCTGAGCTTGGATTTGCCCCTGATGCAGATTTCCCTATAATCCACGCTGAAAAGGGAATTATTGACTTAACAATAAAACAACAACAAGTTGAAAAAATACAGCGAACGGAATTAACTCTTGGTTCTTTTCAGTCCGGAAGAAGATATAATATGGTTCCTGATTATGCGGAAGCAGTATTAAAAGGGGAAGAGAATCTGGCAAAGGTTGAAACGTTATTTGCCAAATTTTTAAGAGACAATGAAGTGAAAGGGCAACATCATCTTGAGGGTGACTCATTAAAACTTTCAGTTGAGGGTGTTTCTGCTCATGCAATGGAACCGAATAATGGGAAAAACGCAGGAATTATATTAGCAGCATTTTTACATAAGTTGGAACTTGATCAAAAAGCACATCATTTTGTGAATACGATTATGGATAAATTTGAAGGTGACACTCGAGGAAACAAACTAAACATAGCGTTTAAAGATGAGATTAGTGGGGAACTAACGTTAAATGTTGGAATCATCTCTTATCAGGAAGAAAGACTTGGACAAATCGGAATTAATATTCGTTATCCGGTGACAGGAGATTCTGAAAACATTAAAGAAAAAATGTTACAGATAAATGGTTTTGAGCTGCAATCATTTGATGATTCCAAACCTCATCATGTTGAGAAAAATCATCCACTCATTCAAGCTCTCCAAAAAGTATATGAAGAGCAAACAGGTGATCATGCTGAATTAATTGCAATAGGCGGGGGAACATATGCAAGGTCATTAGAGGCAGGAGTTGCTTTTGGACCTTTATTTCCGGGACGACCGGATGTTGCCCATCAAAAAGATGAATACATTGAAATTGAAGATCTTTTAAAAGCAACAGCGATTTATGCTCAAGCTATTTATGAATTAGCAAAATAAGAGAAAGAAAAAGATGATTTTACGATCATCTTTTTCTTGTGAATTTAATTAAACAAACACATCACTAGACAAATAACGTTCGCCTGTATCACATGTAATACAAACAACAACATCCTCAGGAGTTAAGCGCTTGGCAACCTCAATCGCTGCGAAGCAAGCTGCACCTGATGATGGACCGACTAATAATCCTTCCTCACTTGCCAGTCTTCTAGTGATATCGTATGCTTGTTTATCTTCAATTTTAAATATTTCATCGTAAACCTGTTGATTTAAAATAGGAGGGATAAACCCGGGGCTTGTCCCAACTAATTTATGGTTTCCGGGTTTTCCTCCAGAAAGGACAGGGGATCCTGCTGGTTCAACTACATGAACCGTTAAATTTTTATAATGTTCCTTTAGCGCTTCACCTGTGCCTGTAATCGTTCCACCGGTTCCTGCTGTTGCAACAAATGCTGAAAGCGGCTTTCCAATCTCGTCCATTGCTTCTATAATTTCTCTTGCCGTTGTATGCCTATGTGCATCAGGGTTAGCAGGGTTATCGAATTGCATCGGTATAAAAGAATTTGGTATTTCCTTTGCTAGCTGTTCAGCTCTTTTAATTGAACCGGGCATCCTTTCAGCACCGGGTGTTAAGACAACCTCTGCTCCATAAGCTTTTAATAAATTAATTCTCTCCTTAGTCATTGTATCTGGCATGACAAGTATAGCTTTATACCCACGTGCTGCTGCGTTCATAGCAATCCCAATTCCTGTATTGCCGCTGGTTGGTTCAATAATGGTTGAGTTAGGTTTTAATAAACCTTTACGTTCAGCTTCTACAATCATATTGAAAGCAGCCCGATCTTTTACACTTCCACTTGGATTGAAAAACTCCAGCTTTAAATAAATGGCTGCCCCTCCCTTTGGACTCACTTTATTTAATTTTACTAAGGGGGTATCCCCTATAAGTTCAGACATATTTTGAACAACTTTCACGACAATCACTTTCCTTTCAGTAGTTTCTAAGTTATGTGTGTCATTTAAAGGTTAAAAGGATTGATAAAATTATAACGTAACTAAAAAAAATATCACAATAATAGGTTTAGGTTATATGAAATGAGTAAACTATATCCTTTTAATAGGAGACATTGTGGGATAGAATAAAGAAATATACTCAACCTGAAACGTTGGCAAATATGAGATAACAATCTTTAGTGCATATCAAATCTTCTTGGAGGGCTACAATGAAGAAACATTATTTTCTAGCAGTACCTATTGAAGAAAAGCAAAGAATGATTCTTCAAAACTGGATACAAAATCATAAATCATCTCTACCTTTCAAGTCATGGGTTCATCCTGAAGATTATCATATTACCCTTGCTTTTTTAGGAGATATTCAACAACATAGCAAATTAATCGAGTTAACAAAAAGAGTGAGTGAAACATTGAAAAATGATCTTCAGTTTGAGATTTCGCTAAAGGGGATTGATGTTTTTGGTAAAGCAGAATCACCAAGAATTCTTTGGGCAAGTGTAGAGTTTTCCAAATCACTAAATCATATGCAAACACTTATCGTAAAAACATGTGAAGAAACAGGGTTTCAACTTGACCGTAAACCATTTCGTCCTCATATCACACTGGCTAGAAAATGGAATTCTGTCCAACCTTTTATAAAATTTGCAGGGTTGCACCAAGTGTTTAATGAACAACCATCACTAAGCCTTGTATCGTCAATTCATTTATATCAAACAAACCTTGATCAAATTCCTAAATACGAAGCAATTAATAATTTTCCTTTAAAACGGAAATAAGGTTATCGTTGAAACTGCTTTTTTTGGGGGAGAGAGGCAGAGATGTTGAAATATGTTTATTTTATTCTACAAATTGCACTTTTATATTTAATCTTTTTTATAGGTGAATGGATTCAACTGATGACCCACATGCCAATACCAGGAAGTATTATTGGAATGATCATATTGTTTTTAGCGCTAATCTTTAAGGTTATCAGACGGGAGTGGATTTCTTTGGGAAGTAATTTCCTTTTAAACAATCTTCCACTTCTCTTTGTTCCTGCTACCGTAGGGATTATTGATTATCTTGAATTATTTAGTGGCTATGGATTTCTCAGCTTGATCATCTCTTTTGTCAGTACAATGGTTGTTTTCATTGCTTCATCAATCATAAGTGAAAAGTTGTTGAATAATGAGAAGAGGCGTGTAAACAATAAGGAGTTCCATTTATGAGGTTGATCATTTATGCTGCCGGATTTATTTTTCTAACAGTTCTTGTTTTTTTCTTAATGAAAAAACTCTATCAGCGTTTTTCATATCCTGTTTTTGTTCCGATATTTACAACGAGTCTACTCATTGTTTGTTTTTTATTTCTTTTTAACATTTCTTATCATACATATATGAGCGGAGGCGAATGGATTGCAAAACTTTTAGGACCTGCTGTAGTGGCATTAGCTATTCCATTATTTGATCACCGTGAGATGCTAAAAAAATATTTTTTTACTATCGTGTTTAGTGTTTGTATTGGGGCCATTATCGGCATTTCCAGTGGACTGGCATTAGGGGTTGTTTTTCAATTAGATCAAAATCTGCTTCTTTCGATAGCACCAAAATCAGTTACCACACCGATAGCAATGGATATTAGTGAGCTTAGTGGCGGAACTCCAACCCTGACTGCAGTGTATGTGATGATAGCGGGGATTTCCGGTGCAATGTTTGGACATTTTGGCATGAACCTCTTTAAGGTGAAACACCCAATAGCAAAAGGAATTGGATTTGGGACTGCATCACATGGAATCGGTACAGCAAAAGCTTTAGAAATAGGCAGCTTAGAAGGAGCAATTAGCTCTATATCTATGACATTAAGTGCGATCATGACCAGCATCTTTTGTCCGATCATTACAACTATTATTTTTTAGGTCATGTTTTAAGAGGAGTTGGAAAACATTTGGCGCAAATTATTAAACTTTATGACTATATTTCACGCTATGAAATAGATGCTTATCGGTATCCTAGTCAGTTTATACGGTTAAAACGTCAGCAATGGAACAAGGTTTCACATGCATGGGAACATAACATGTTTCATACTGTCATGAAGGTAAGTGAACAACCAATTAATACTGTGCAAGAACCGAAGGGGAATTTCATTGGAAAAATTAAAAATCGATTGTCGAAGCACGAAGAGCCGCCAAAGGAAGCTAAGCCTTTAATTAGGGATGCAGTTTTGGATGATGATGAATTACAATTTGCATTTACAACCGTTCCTAGAACAAAGGAGGATTTAAAACACTTATTTTTAGATTATATTTTTCGATTTCAAGTTCGCTGGGCAAGTTCAACAATACGCGAGAAATCGTCTGTAGACATGGCAATATATCGAGATCAATTATTACAATACTTTGCTAAACGACTCCCGGATCATTATTTGTTCCTTTATCGACCGGTTTTTAAATTGAAAAATGCACCGGTAGAATTAGATATCATTTTAATTGGTACGACAGAGATATACTGTATCACTATTATTGAACAACAAAACGATACAGTTTTTATAGGCTCAAAAGAAAATTTTTGGCTTGCTCGTAAAGGTGAGGATCAAAAAAAATTCCTCAATCCGCTGCTTAGCTTAAATCGGACAGGTACGATTGTTCAGAAGCTGATTACGTCAAACAATATTGATCTTTCTGTCAAAAAAATGGTAATCAGTCGAAATGGATATATCGACTATCCCTTTGTTCCATATGATATCTCAATCTTAGATAAAAGATCATATAATGAGTGGTTCCAGCGGCTGAGACAGACTTCTGCTCCATTAAAACATACACAATTAAAAGGAGCCCAAGTACTTCTTTCACACTGCGTAACAAACTCCTATTACCGTAAGGAGTGGAATGACACTCCTTAGGTGAAGTTGGATATTAGACATGAACACATACATAAACGAGTACATAAACTATGATAAAGATGGAGTTATAAGGATGAAAGGATTATTTTTTATTATTAATCAACATTCAGGGTTTGGCAGGGGTGAAAAGGCGTGGAAAAAAGTAAAAAAAGAACTCGAGAAGAAAAAGATATCGTTCCGTTCTTTTTATACAGACTATCATGGACATGCTGAAGTACTTGCCAGACAAATTGCCACCATTCAAGACTATCATTTAAAAACAATTATTGGTGTCGGCGGTAACGGCACTATGAATGAAATTGTAAACGGTTTAAGTGGTTTTACCAAAGTGAAAATAGCCTTTCTCTATACAGGAAGAACTACACAACGGTCTCATACCAGATTATCCTCTAATCCATCAAAAGCTATAAAGGATATCCTTAAGATGTTGAGCAGGCCTGTCAAAAAGATAGATCTTGTTGAATACCAACTTGAAGGAAAAGGTGTAAAAAGAAATTATTTTAACAATCTTGGAATGGGTCTCACAACAAAGGTGATTGAACAAGAAAACTTGCTGAAAAAAGAATTAATGAAGCCCATTTTAGGGCGCATTAGGTTTATGACAGGCTTTGTAAAGGTATTATGGGATTATCAGCCAATCTCCATTTTGATGAAGACTGAAAATCAGGAAATAGTACAGCATGATCATGTTTGGTTACTATCTGTATCAAACCAACCATGTCATTGGGCAGGAATTAAAATTGCTCCGAAAGCCAAAGAAAATGATGGAATGTTAACAATAACAATGATTAAAAATATATCTCTATTTCAGCTGGTTGTCTTTCTTGTATTTAAACAAATGAGTCATCGTGTAAAACAGAATGCTTTCTCTGAATTCACTTGTGAGAAAATAACAATTTCTACGAATGCTGTTCAAGCTATTGAGGCCGACGGTGAGCTAATAGGTGAAAGCCCGGTAACAGTCGTTGTAAAAAAGTCTCATAGTGAATTAGTCATATAAATTTAAACTCTCATTTGGGGGTGCTCATCTTGCTTAATATTAATAGGCCATTTGAAGCTTTCTTAGATAAAATAGATGAAGTGACAATTCTTATTCCGAAGGATCGGGATGGAGAAAAGAAGAATTTCTCACTTACATTAAACAAAGGGACTGAACCCCTTTTAATTATAGATCGAATGGATATTGGAACACATAGTAAATATATTTGTAAACTTCCTTGTGAGTTTCAGTTCGGGAAAACGTATATGATTACCGATGAGCAAGGGACAGAAACAGATCTGCAAATAGGTTCTGTTATACGGACGTTCGAGTTTGATAAAAAATTTGCTTACCCTGTATCAGATTTAGGAGCAAATTATTCAAAAGAACGTACAGAATGGAAAGTATGGGCACCAACAGCTACACATATGAAACTACGTCTTTATTTTCAAAATGAACAAGTATTTGAAACCTATCAAATGACCAGAGAAGAAAAAGGTACATGGTCAATTTCCTTAGAGGGAGATTATGATGGATATTATTTCACCTATCTTGCTTGTATAAATTTATTGTGGAATGAAGCAGTAGATCCTTATACTAAGGCGGTTTCTATTAATGGAAAATATGGTGTAATTATTGATGAACAAAAAACAAATGTACCAAAAATTAAACTTCCTCTTTTAAAAAGCAAAACAGATGCCATTATATACGAAGCCCATATTCGTGATTTCTCTGTCCATGAAAACAGCGGTCTTGTTCATAAGGGAAAATATGAAGCTTGGCTTGAAACTCAAACTAATAATAGCGAAGGTGATCCTACAGGAATTAGTTATTTGCAGGAATTAGGGGTCACACATATCGAACTCTTGCCGGTAAATGATTTTGAAGAAGTGGATGAAAAAAACCCGCAAGATTCCTATAATTGGGGCTATAATCCACTTCATTTCTTTGCTCCCGAAGGTAGTTACTCAAAAAATCCGGAGGATCCGTATAAGAGAATTATTGAACTGAAATCAGTTGTTCAATCTCTTCATAAGCAAGGATTAAGAGTCATTCTTGATGTTGTATTGAATCATGTTTATTCAAAAGAAAATTCATCATTTGAAAAATTATTACCAGGTTATTATTTCAGATATGATGAAAATGGAATGCCTTCAAATGGAACAGGTGTAGGAAATGATCTTGCATCCGAACGTTATATGGTAAGAAAATTTATTGTTGATTGTGTCACATATTGGATGAAAGAGTTTGATATTGATGGTTTTCGGTTTGACTTAATGGGGATTCATGATATAGAAACAATGAATGAAGTGGAAGCGGCTGTTCTAACATTAAAGCCGGATGCATTCCTGCTAGGAGAAGGTTGGGATTTAAATACTCCTCTACCATTGGAACAAAAAACAATCATTAAAAATGCACATAAAGTACCCAAAATCAGTTTTTTCAATGATCAGTTTCGTGATGTGATAAAAGGAAGTACATTCAGTCTGAATGACACTGGATTTGTGTATGAAAATATGGATAAATTTGATCAAACAAAGCTGCTGATTAGTGGGTCAACAACAATATTTGCTAATCCCGAACAATCCATCAACTATGTTGAATCACACGACAATCATACAATGTGGGATCGATTCTTCTTATTCTCTGAAACAGAGAAAAAGGAGATAAAGCAAGCAAGGCACCGGTTGGCATCAGGTATCGTCCTATTATCACAGGGAGTCCCTTTTCTACATGCCGGTCAGGAGTTTTTCCGGACGAAAAAAGGTGTGGAGAATAGTTATAATTCCCCTGATCATATCAATTGCCTTAACTGGAGCGACCGTTCAAGTTATAAAGATAATATTGAGTATATTAAAGGATTAATAAAACTAAGAAAACAGCATGGCGGTTTTCGTCTCACAACAAAAAAACATATTGAGAAGCATTTATCCTTTAGTACTAATCAACAGCTACTTTCTTATCACCTGAGAGATATAGGAGAATTCGGTCCTTGGGAGCAGATATATGTTGTACATCATGTTCAATTAAATCATTCCCATGATTTAAGACTTCCGGGTGATGGGGAATGGATGCAAATTGTTAGTCCAACACATGTCTATTTGGATTCCCCAACTTCAGTGAAAAATGAAATCAAAGTGGATAAAATAGGAACGTATGTTTTTTGTAAAAACTAGGATTTTAGTTTTGCTTGACTAGTCTTATCATAAGGGGATAAAATTTAATAGGATGGCTATAGTGCAATATTTTTCTATCATTACTAATAGCTATCCTTTTTATGTGAATAAACATTAAACAGAGCATAGTATTGACTGTATTTATACTTGAATAGGAAAACGTTAAAACATGCTAATCTTAAATGATAAATTATATTACGAAATGTTGGGTTGAAATTGAAGGTGAACTGGTTGGAACAAGTATTAGGTAGTGAGTGGAAGATTACACCTGCTGGAGGAGCAACAGGAGATGCATACTTTGCAACAAATGATGGGCAGGAGCTTTTCTTAAAGCGAAACAGTTCTCCGTTTTTAGCTGTTCTTTCTGCTGAAGGCATCGTTCCAAAGCTAATATGGACAAAGCGAATGGAAAATGGTGATGTAATTACAGCACAACACCGAATTGGTCGTGAGCTTAAACCGAAAGATATGAATGGTCAGAATGTTGCCGAGCTATTAAGAAAAATTCATCGCTCTAAAGAACTTCTTGATATGCTCAAGCGCTTAGGGAAGCAACCGCTCACTCCTAATTCCATTGTGGAAGATATAAAGGAAGCAGTTGCTTTTGAAGGGATAAACCTTTCAATTATAAATGAAGCACTTGAATTATTAACCAAACAGCTGCCAAATGTACAATGTGATGAGCAGGTTGTTTGTCATTGCGATGTCAATCATAATAATTGGCTTTTGTCTGAAGAAAACCAGCTATATTTAATTGATTGGGATGGTGCAATGATTGCCGATCCGGCTATTGATGTCGGCATATTGTTATACTGGTATATTGATGAAGCTGATTGGAGAGAGTGGCTTTTATCATATGGACTTATATTGGATGAACATTTAAAAACAAGAATTTACTGGTATGTGCTTTTACAAGCACTTACTTCATTTTTATGGTACTATGCGAAAAATAATGAAAAAGAAAAACAGAATTGGATTGAGCATATTCACATTATTATGAGAAAGATCATGACATGTTAAGAATAGGTGTCAATATCTTGAATCCACTGAGACAATTGTTGTTGATGTGATTCAATATGCTGATCCAGAGATGTTGAATTTTTGCCAGCTTGACTGTAAGAATAAATATCTTCCAGTAAGGTTTTCGCTTGTTGGTTTGTATTTCCGTGAACCATCAACGATTTAATGACTCTTTCAAGTTGTTCACACTCTGCAACTGTTCCACAGCATTCACTTTGATGATCTGATAAAATATCTTTTAATAAATTCACTTGGTCATGGTATTGGATTGGCAAAATAAACACTCCTTTTCATTGGCCATATACATATAATGTGTGACTTTAGAACAAAAATATTCAAGAATAGACCAAGTAAGGATGAGAGAAGTAAGGGAACAGCCTTAATTCAAATCATTCTTTTTCTTTGTACTGCCAGAATGTATATATATTTTATTGATAAGATCAAGGCGCTTGCGCTTTTCTAATTAGTTTCTAAAAGAAAGATGTCTTAAATATTGGTAAGAACGAAATAATCCTTGCCGACCAGGTTTTATTCATGGTATCTTTTAGAACGATATTAATTCGATAGAGGTGTCTACATGCGTTTACGTCACAAACCCTGGGCCGGTGATTTTATTGCCGAGCACTCAGAATATGCTATTTCAAATCCAGAACAATATAAAGGAAAATGGCATGAGGTCTTTGGAAATAATAATCCAATTCATATAGAAGTAGGAACAGGTAAAGGTCAATTTTTAGCAGGAATGTCCCAACAGAATTCTGATATTAATTACTTAGGTATTGAGTTATTCGATAGTGTTATTGTGGCAGCTATTCAAAAAGCTGTGGATTTACAGAGTCGTAACTTAAAATTTCTTAATGTAAATGCTAAAGATTTAGCAGAATATTTTGCACCTGGTGAAATTGATCGAGTTTATTTGAATTTTTCAGATCCTTGGCCAAAATTGCGTCATGCTAAAAGAAGACTCACATATAAAAGTTTTTTGGCATTGTATGAAGAAATTCTTGTAAAAGGTGGAGAAATTCATTTTAAAACAGATAATCAAGGTTTATTTGAATATTCTTTAATAAGCTTCTCCGAATATGGATTACAATTAAAGTTTGTCAGTTTAGATCTTCATAATAGCGAGTATGAGGGTAATGTCATGACAGAGTATGAAGAGAAGTTTTCAGAAAAAGGTCAGAGGATTTACCGTGTTGAAGCAAAATATATGAACGATGCTATTCAAAATTAAAATAAGATGATGAAAAAATACCACGGTTATCTGTGGTATTTTTTAATTTTTTCAAACAATGCAGCTTCACAAATACCCTTGATCCTACATATAAATAAATGAATTGCTGAGTTAATTGCCTATATAAGGTTCTTACTATTTAGAACGATATGTTTGCCCAAGGAGATTTTCCTTACTAAATTGTGATCAAACAGGGGTGCTTGGAAAATGAAAAAAGCGAAAGAATTATTAAATCTTCCTATTATCAATATTACGGGAGGAAGTCAGGTAGGCTTTGTTAAAGATCTGGTTATTGATCCAAACGAATTGTCTGTAGAATTTTTTATTGTTGGCCAGGGGGATTGGCAAGTGGGTTTGAATGCTCTTCGGTATGAGAATGTTATTGGTGTCGGAGAGTTTGCTGTCATTGTAGAGGGAGATCAATCTTTACTGGATTTAAGAGACATACCTTTATTATATAAAAAAGGGAACTTAAATGGAGCTCAAGTTGTGACAACAGGAGGAGACTTTGCAGGAAGGGTCGTCGATTATTACTTCAATGAAGAAAATGGTCAATTAGAGAGCTTACTCATCAATTCGTCTAACCAGGAATTGTTTTTCCCAATCGAAAACGTTATTTCCCTTGGCAGAGAATTTATAATGGTTAATGGATCAATATCGGAAATGATTCCAAGAATGGAAGGCAATGACCAGCAGGGAGCGGCTTTACAAAGACGGGAAGGACAACAGAATATTAAGAAAGAGGCTCTAAAGGTCATGTTAAGCGAATTAATGAAAAAAGACCTTTCCAAAGAAATCAATAACCCCCAAAAAGCAGAGGAAGAGTAAAAAATCGTTATTTTTACTTAATCATGTGACCAGGTCATCAACGACTTTGGTCTTTTGCTGTTATTGGAATGTTGTATAGAGTATGTCAAGTTTTCTTTAAAAACTGTTCATATGGTAAAATTATATAGGGAGGGATTTGAAATGGAAACACTTCAAATAGGGCAGACAATCATTACGTGGCTAAATGGCGGAGTAACCCATATGGATGGAGGAGCAATGTTCGGGGTAGTTCCAAAACCATTATGGTCGAGAAAGTATGCTGTAAATGAAAAAAACCAAATTGAACTCAGAACAGATCCATTGCTTATCCAAAAAAACGGTCTGAATATTTTGCTGGAAACAGGAATAGGGTCCGGTAAACTAACCGAAAAGCAAATGAGAAACTATGGGGTAGAAGAAGAATCGTCAGTTGAAGAGTCCTTAAAAAAATTAGGATTAACGACTGAGGACATCCATTATGTATTAATGACTCACATGCATTTTGATCATGCCTGCGGATTAACGAAGTGGGAAAATGGCAGTTTGACATCTGTTTTTCCTAAAGCGAAAATTATGACGTCATCTATTGAATGGGAAGAGATGCAACATCCGAATATAAGATCTGCAAATACATATTGGAAACAAAATTGGGAAGCTGTTAAAGATCAAGTAACAACATTTGATTCAACAATTTCAATACTGGACGGTTTAGAAATGCATCATACTGGTGGACATAGCGATGGACATAGCATCGTCATTCTGCAGGATGGAGGAGAAACCCTTGTCCATATGGCTGATTTAATGCCGACACATGCCCATGAAAATCCGTTATGGGTACTTGCCTTCGATGATTATCCTATGACATCCATCGAAAATAAGCAGAAGTGGATTGATTTTGGAAAGCAACACCAAGCATGGTTTACATTCTATCATGATGCTGTTTATCGGGGCATAAAATGGGATGGGAAGGGTGAAATTGTCGATAAGCTTGATCGAATAATGAATAAATGATAGGGGCATAAATCGATTAAATGCCCCCGTATACATTAATGAATCCGATCAACATGCACGATTGTTCCTGTTTTTTTATCAACGAAAGCTTCATATTGCTCGAGATGATGATCTACTGACCTTGAAACACCGGCTTTGTAAACATCATAGGATAGATGCTCATTGGAAAAAGTTTCAGGAACTGTATATATCCATGATCCATCGATAGGCCCTTTTTCTTTAAAAGCCTTTTTTACAATTTCAAGTGCTTTATCAGAAGATATACTGTGAGGCATTATTTGATCTTTCATAAAATAGGTTCCAACAATACCTATACCTAATCCCAATAAAAAGTACCTTGTTTTCATATTTTCAACACCCCTTTAGTTTTATGTATACATGACTAGTATAACGGGTATTCGTATTCCTTCTTCTATAAGTATACAAAAACCATAGGTGCATGTTAAGGAAGAATAAAAGAAGGGAAACATTTATAATTTGATATAAGGTTTTATTTACATAAAGGCTTTTTTCTGAATTTTTTTTAAAGAAGTTTATGCTATATAGCACATTTAAAAAAGATAGTGGAATGGAGCGGAAGCCACTTGACTCCTGCTTGAACTAGAGGAAATGCTGAGACCCCACAGGCGAAGCCGAGGCTCAGCTTCCTCTCCGCGGAAAGCGAGTGGCTGGAGCGCAATGGAACGAACTATTTTCTATCTTTAAGTATTAAAGAGCACAAGTTTTAAAAATATTTACAGTATTACATAAAAAGCTATCTGGCTGAAAAGAGGGATTATATGAACCAAGAAACATTAGAATTATTTAAAACATTAACAGAACTGCCCGGAGCACCTGGAAACGAACACCAAGTAAGATCATTTATGAGAACGCAACTTGAACCAGTATCAGATGAAATTGTTCAAGACAAATTAGGCAGTATTTTTGGTGTCAGACGTGGAAAAGAAAACGGACCTACAATCATGGTGGCCGGCCATATGGATGAAGTAGGCTTTATGGTTACGGCCATTACAGACAATGGTATGCTTCGATTTCAACCACTTGGAGGTTGGTGGAGTCAAGTTCTTTTAGCTCAAAGAGTACAAATTATCACCGAAAATGGTCCAATCATCGGCGTTGTTGGTTCAATTCCTCCCCATCTTTTAAGTGAAGGCCAACGAAATAAGCCGATGGATATAAAAAATATGTTGATCGATATTGGTGCTGATGACCGCGAAGATGCAAAAAAAATCGGAATTAAGCCAGGGCAGCAAATTGTACCTATTTGTCCGTTCACTCCTATGGCAAATCCTAAGAAAATCCTGGCAAAAGCATGGGATAACCGTTATGGATGCGGTTTAGCGATAGAGCTTCTTAAAGAATTAAAAGATGAGGATATTCCTCACACATTATATTCAGGAGCCACTGTACAGGAAGAAGTTGGCCTGCGGGGAGCACAAACAGCTGCAACGATGATTAATCCTGACCTGTTTTTTGCACTTGATGCAGGACCGGCTAATGATATGAGTGGAGATAAAAAGGAATTCGGCCAGCTCGGAAAAGGTGCTGTACTCCGCATTCTTGATCGTTCAATGGTCACTCATCGTGGAATGAGAGAATTTGTACTTGATATGGCAGAAACTCATAACATTCCATATCAATACTTTGTGTCCCAAGGCGGAACAGATGCTGGTCGGGTCCATGTTTCAAACAGTGGAGTCCCATCAACAGTAATTGGGGTAAGCTCACGATATATTCATACTTCAGGGTCAATTTTACATGTAGATGATTATGCGGCGGCAAAAGAGCTTCTCATAAAGCTTGTTAAATCATGTGATATAACTACAGTCCAAACGATAAAACGTAATTCGTAATTTCATAAGGGAGATGCAACAGTGAAAATTGCAATAGGAACAAAAAATCCTACCAAAGTTAAAGCGGTGAATGATGCATTTGCTTCATTCATAGAAGCTGAATTTATTTCAACAAATGTCCCTTCCAATGTTTCGGCACAGCCACTTACAGATTTGGAAACATTAACAGGTGCAATCAATCGGGCAAAGAATGCATTGGAAGCTGAAAGAGCCGATCTTGGAGTTGGTTTAGAAGGTGGGCTCATCAAAACTGATTTTGGCTATTTCTTATGTAATTGGGGAGCCATTTATGTAAAAGATCAACAGCCTATTATTGCAGGTGGAGCAAGGATAGTAGTACCTGATGAAATAGGAGAGCTTGTTTTCTCTGGTCGAGAATTAGGTGATGTGATGGATATATATGCAAGGAAAAAGAATGTTCGTCACAATGAAGGAGCTATTGGCATTTTTACAAATGGGATTGTGGATCGGACCACAATGTTTAAAGAGCTTTCCAATCTTTTGATAGGTCAGTATTTATATAAACAAAATGTGCAATGAATAGTAAAAAATCCCTTCAGTTGTATGATCAACTGAGGGGATTTTGTTTTCGTCCAGGAAATTTATAAAATTTTTTGAACTGTGCATAAGTGTGCGACATCTAGCTCCAGCGCTTTTGTTCATATTGGTTCTGAGCGTTGAGGCAACCAATTAGCCAAATAGGAAGGCAGATCTCTATCATTTGCTCTTGTTGTATGTCCACCATCTTCCAATAAAAATGTCTTATCTTTACTTGAAACAAAATCAATAACACGCATATTTTGCTCCTTTAAGACAAGACGATCATGTTCAGTGGAGATGACCAATAGATTTGCATGAATATTTTTTAGTTCTGCTTTTTTTCCATGAATGATTAATCCGCCGTCAATTAATTTGTTTTTCTTCCCTAATTCATTCATTAATTCTTTCATAGCTGCACCTGAAAAAGGAATATGCCCATCTGTCCATGTTTTTAATCTTTTCCATTTTTCAACATAGTTCTCATCATACGCTTTATTTAGTAACGAAAGATAGGGGCTAAAATATATGGGATTTGTCACCATTCTCATTCCGGCTTTCATGGAATCGCCGGAAATTAAACCAACAACATCTAAAAGCCTATTAATATTTAGTTTATCCTCTTTACTTGCTTGAGCTAGTTTATCAAAAAAAGGAACGACCTCAAAATCGATCGGAGAAACATTTAAAATGAGGTTTCGGATGGGCTCCTCAGCAATCGTTGCGTACATTGTAGCTAATGTACCGCCGAGACAATATCCGATAATGGTTAATTCATCTGCTTTAGAATGTCGAAGTGCTCTTTTTACTGCTTTTTGAATGTAATCTACAACATAGTCACTTGCAGATATATCTTTGTCTTCATATCCTGGAATACCAAAGTCCATTAAATAGACTTCAAATCCATTTCGTGTGAAATTTTCGATGACACTATTTCCAGGTGCCATATCTAAAATAAACGGCTGATTAACAAGGGAGTAGACCAGAAAAAGAGGAACATTATATTTTTTTTCTACAGGGGCGTAATACCATAAAGTAGCTTTGTTTTTTTTCCAAATCGCTTCCCTGGGAGTAGCACCAATCTTTGGAGTCGGGCGGTTCCAAGCGTTTAAAAAGCCCTTCCATCTTTTTAATTCTGTTTCAAGGTCATACTTTGGGCCGGAATTATGCTGATTATTCATATTAATTCCCCCATTTATTAGTCTGTTTTTCTTGAAGTCGACTCAATAGCTTTTTGTTTATTTCCTTTAAATCCACTTGACCCGGCGGCTTCATTAGTTCTCTTTGTAATTCCTCTTTTAGTGTATTCGTATTTGATTTTGCTGCTAATTTTTCCTTATATGGTAACACTCTATTTTTAATTGTCGTTTCTAACCCTTCTAGTGGAGTTGGGATGTCTTTAACATCCTTTAAGATCATCATTTTAAGTTCTTTGACTAAATTCAAAACCTCATGTAACTCCTCCTCAACGTTATCCAGCTTATCTTCGGACTGAACAATTAATTTTCCTAACCGTCCTACATCCCTTTTGGTAGGGAAATTTAATTGTGAAGACAGTTGCTCAACATAGTCATGTATGGCTTCAATTAAGTGTGCAAGTACGTGACCAGCTGTATTGGCAGTAAGAGCTACTTCTTCTTTATTCAATTGATCTTGAATATATTTATTCACTTTTCCCTCTAGTTGGAAACCCAGCTTTTTTAAGAGTGAAAACAATTCTGGTTTTTCACTGTTTGACATAACCTATTTAATCCTCCAATCTAACGTTCTCCGTATACGTTTTATAAAAACTTTTATACTCTATTTTAGATAGTAATGATAGAAAAGGTGCATAAAATAATGAGTTTGCCTTAGCCTGATTTTAAAAATAGATAACTAATTTAATGAAAAATAGTTTTGTATCCGTAACCTGAAAGTAGAGTTGCGAATAAACTATCTCGTTTACTTAAATATGTAGAGGAGGGATAAAGTTATGACTGAACAACAATTTTTGGATATACTTGACGATCATGATGCTCATCGAAACATACAACCATACTATGAACAATTGATGTCTTCACAGGTATTGAGGTTTATGGATGTAGAACTAGTAGATGCGTTTTTATCGCATTTTGAATTAAGTGAGGATATGACCTTTGAAGAGTTTATGGGCCTGTACAAAATATTTGAAGCAGTCTATGAGAAAGATAAATTTCCTATTATCTATTAAACAGAGTTTTATTGCGTATCAATTCGTAACATGTTTCTTTTAAAACAAGAGCGGTTGTCTATACACAATTGTATATCCCTCATACCATAGTGTAAAAGGAGGGTATTATCTATGAGAAAGAAACTCATTACAACGAGTACAAGAGGAATAAGGGAAACGGCCTTCCCGTATCAGTTATATCAAAAAGCAAAAAAATTCGGAGCATGGAATCCTCAAGACATAGATTTTACGCAAGACAAAGAGGATTGGAAAAACCTTTCTACTAGACATCGCGATTGGATTATAAAACTACTTGCCCAGTTTCAAGGCGGAGAAGAGGCCGTAACACACGATTTACTACCCCTTCTTAAAATTGCTTCTATTGAAGGGAGAATCGAGGAGGAATTGTTTTTAACAACATTTCTCTATGATGAAGCAAAGCATACAGAACTATTTAGAAAAGTTTTAGATGAGTTGGGTGAAAGAGAAGATTTAACACACCTGCATTCAAAAACATATCGGAAGTTTTTTTATGAAATCCTCCCTGATACAATGGAACAACTGTGGAATCATCCTACTCCGGAAGCACTTGCTGATGCAGCTACTGTATACAATATGTTTTCAGAAGGAGTATTAGCGGAAACAGGGTATAAAGTTTTCTCAGATGGATTACACAAAATGGGGATCATGCCCGGATTATTAAAAGGTATTGAATATTTAAAAAAAGACGAATCAAGACATATTGCATATGGGACGTATTTGCTTCAGCGATTAATTAGTGAGCATCCTCAGCTTTTTGATCGGGTAATCAAAAAAATGGAAGAATTGGCCCCTCTGGCTCTAGCTTTAAACGAGGAAGGAATGGCCTTTGAAGAGGATGAAAAAGGAAAAACAGCTACTAAAGAACTAATGAATTTCTCTAAGAAACAATTAATGACACGAATTGAAATTCTTTCAAGAGCTAAAACAAAAAGTATCGATGAATTATATCCGTATTAAGGTAGAGAGGCTAGGAGATGTTCCTAGTCTTTTATGTTGTATGTAATTCTCCTACTATGTAAACAATATATTCCATAAAACTTGTCAAATAGAAAAAATTAAAGGTAGAATTAAATAGGGCCTTTTTTCCTATCTCGGATGAAGGTTAAATCCTGAGGAGATTAAGACGTCTTTTCAGTAGAGGAGGATTTATATGAGAATATTTTCTTGCTTTTTAAGTGGAATTGTCATATTTATTTTAACAGGCTGTATGCCATCAAGTGAAGAAATAAAGAAAGAAACGATAGAAAATGCAGAACAAGCTTTTTCAAGTAAGAAACAAAAGTCAAATGAATCATCAGACCTGTTTTCCTATTATCTTCCAGAAGATTTTCAAGTGAAAGAAACGAAAAAAGCGAATGTTCTGCTTGAAAAGGGGAATCAAAGCTTTATTCTTTTTGTTAATCAAAATGAAGATGAAAGCAGTAAGGTTTCCTTTGAAACACTAGCGGAACAATATAAAGAACCTTTCATATCTGAAACATTTGAAAGAGATAATGAATTTGGATATATATTTGTAGTCAAGGTTGATAAAAACTTGTATGAAGTAACAGTTGGCTTAGGTGGAACAAAGCTTACGACAGAATCGGAAGCACATAATCTGCACGATGATGTACAAGTAATGATGGAAATTGTGAAATCTGTTCAATATTAAAGAAAATCCCTGTGATTACCACGTTTTTTTTGTTAGTTAGGTTCGAAAAACACATTTTGCAAGGTGGCTAAGTGGAATCATAAGAGGATATCATATAAACTATAATATGTAACAAAAAGTAAGGTTGCATGAATAAAGGAGGACTAACAATGAAACAGCTACAATCCATTGATGAATATAAAAAGATCACACAAGAAGAAAAGGTTATTCTGATGTTTTCTGCTGATTGGTGCCCGGACTGTCGAGTAATCGAACCTATTCTACCAGAGATAGAGCAGGAAAATAGCGAATTTACTTTTTATTATGTAGATCGTGACGAGTACATTGATTTATGTGCGGAGCTGAATGTTTATGGAATTCCAAGCTTTGTCGCATTTCATGAAGGAAAAGAAGTAGGTCGTTTTGTTAATAAAGAACGTAAATCGAAAGAACAAATTCAGGAGTTTATTGATAGTATTTCAATATAAAGAGATATGAAAGTGTTTAGAAAGGAGGGGTAGAGATGAAAATGACATCAAGAAAATTAGTCGAAATACTAAAAAACCAACTTTCTAATCAAGGCTTAAAGTTTCATTTTGATCGTGAAAAAGACACACTACGAATAGAAGACGATGAAACCAAAAAAGGTGTAACGCTGTCAATGCCAGGCATTATAGCCAAATGGGAGACAAAAAACCAAAATGCGATAGATGAGGTTGTTTATTATGTTGAAGAAGCTCTTCATGCAATGAAAAATCAGCAGGAGCTAACAGGTAAGGAAAAATCAATTTTTCCGGTTATCCGCTCAACTTCCTTTCCAACTGAAAGCAATGAAGGCATTGCATTAGTTTATACAGACCACACAGCTGAGACACGAATCTATTACGCGCTTGACCTAGGTAATACGTATAGGCTGATTGATGAGAAAATGATGCAAAGGGAAAATTGGAATATTGAGCAAATCAAAGAGATTGCATCATTTAATATAAGGTCATTAAAGACAAGTGTGAAAGAAGATCATGTCGCAGGAAATGTTTTCTATTTCTTAAATGCTAATGATGGTTACGATGCAAGCCGTATATTAAATGAAAGTCTTCTCCATTCGTATAAAGAAAGAATGGTTGGAAAAATGGCTGTTGCTGTTCCACACCAGGATGTCCTCATTATTGTTGACATTCAAAACGAAACGGGATATGACATTTTGGCTCAATTAACGATGAGCTTTTTCGCAAGCGGAAGAGTTCCTATTACGGCTTTGTCATTCTTGTATGAAAACAATGAGTTGGAGCCAATCTTCATTTTAGGGAAAAATAAGCCCAAGCTTTGATTTAAATAGTATGAATGTAACCATAAATAGAGGGCTTTATTAACACCCATAAAAAAACAATTGAAACGTAACATGTACATATAAATGAAAAAGGAGGCGCCGAGCAATCAGAAACAATTGCATTGGTACCTCTTTTTTTATGAATACAAATGGTGAAACATAATTTTCTTTTACACTTATATCTACAAATTCAGACATTTATTGATACAATAGAAGAGATATTTTTTAGTTCTTAACTAAAATAAATGGCTCCTTGATTATGGGATTAGCCATATTTTGATTATATTGAAAGAGTGATAATATGAGTTGGTTTAAAAAAATGGTTTCACTATTGTTCGGAGATGAAGAAGAAACGGAGACAGATGCTCTTGAGCATCAGCCAAAATCTCATCAAGAGCATCAATCAGTAAAAAATGTTCTTAGCGATCCAAAAACAACTGAATGGGAAAACCGTCAGCAGATGAAAGCTGAGGCAAGAGTTTCCTATCAATATCCAAAAGGGAATTTTCGATTTCCTATTATTCCTGATGAAAGACATATAAAAAGAGTTGAACGTCCAAGAAGAAAAGACAATCAAGAAAACAATCAAAGGAAGCAAGCTGAGAAAAAAACTCAAGAATATAAAAGCTTCGATCGATATAAACAGGCACAGGAATCGGCGGTTGAAAAGAAAGAAATAACATACGCAAAGAAAAGGCCGTTTCATCCAACAGCTATTCCATCACCGGTTTATGGGTTTCAGCCTAGAGATGAGAGGATAAAGAATCGGCCAATTCACCTCGATAACAATAGGAATCATCATGAACAAAAGCTTGCAGCTGAAACAATAGAATCCGTGGAAGAAAAGATCAGTTCAATGGAACTTGAAGAATCATATGAACCAAATCATATCATGGAACAAGTACATAGAGATGAACAGCAGCCTGCTCATCTTCCAGATGATCAACTTACTGCAGTTGATGAAGATGAAGATGAAGATACATCATTAACTTTTGAGATTGATAGTAAAGAAATAAAAACTGAAATTCAACTTGAGGAAGAAGATCTTGTAGATGAGGCTCTAACGATTGTAAAAACAGAGTATCAAAAACAAATACATGACGATCAAGTAAATTTAAAAGAAATAACGAAGCATGAAGAACAGGCTGAGTACCGATATGAAGAAAATGAAGCTATCATTGAACTAGAAGAAACTCTACAAGAAGGTGAACAGCATGATGAGATTATACATGCTGAAAACACGATAATTGTAGAGCAATCTCCATCAACTGAGGAAGAGCAGACAGAAACAGAAAGTATGAAACAGGAGAAACCGGATAGTACAAGCCATAGTCATAGTGAAAACACACCTAGACGCAAGTCAGCTCCATTTAATGTGATGATGTTAGGGAGAGATAAGCAAAAATTAAGAGAGAAAAGTCAGGAACATGGCTATCAATTTCCATTACTTAACTATTTAAATGTAGCGGATAGAGAAGTAATCGAAGATCATACTTGGCTGGAATCTCAAAAAGATCTTTTGAATGTCACATTAAAAAACTTTAATGTGAGAGCCAGTGTTGTAAATGTTACACAAGGACCTTCTGTAACACGGTTTGAAGTACATCCTGAGCCGGGAGTAAAGGTAAATAAGATAACAAATTTAAGTGATGATATTAAATTAAGCTTATCTGCTAAAGACATAAGAATTGAGGCACCAATCCCGGGGAAAAATACAATAGGAATTGAAGTCCCTAATAAAGTAAGTAAGATGGTTTACTTACGGGAAATCTTAAGAAGTACTGAGTTTCGTTTAAATCCTTCACCGATGACTGCCGTATTAGGTTTAGATATTGCCGGACAACCAGCTGTTACAGATTTAAAGAAGATGCCACATGGTTTGATAGCAGGAGCAACCGGATCCGGGAAAAGTGTGTGTATCAATACGATCCTTATTAGCTTGTTATATAAGGCTTCACCACATGAAGTGAAATTAATGCTAATTGATCCAAAAATGGTTGAATTAGCCCCTTATAATGAAATTCCTCATCTCGTAAGTCCGGTGATTACAGATGTAAAAGCTGCAACAGCTGCATTAAAATGGGCTGTGGAGGAAATGGAAAGACGCTATGAATTATTTGCACACTCCGGTACCAGGGAAATTACAAGATATAACCAGCTCGTCAAAGAGCACAAACAAGGTGAGCATTTACCATATCTAGTTATTATCATAGATGAGTTAGCTGATTTAATGATGGTTGCTCCAAATGATGTTGAGGAAGCGATTTGTCGGATTGCTCAAAAAGCACGGGCATGTGGTATTCATCTTATTGTTGCAACTCAAAGACCATCTGTTGATGTTATTACAGGATTAATTAAAGCAAATATCCCAACAAGAATTGCTTTTTCTGTATCATCACAGGTTGATTCAAGGACAATTATTGATGTTAATGGAGCTGAGAAATTATTAGGTAAAGGTGATATGCTGTTTTTGGAAAATGGTTCATCAAAAGCAGTTAGACTTCAAGGTACCTTTGTATCAGATGAAGAAATTGAGCGAGTTGTGAAACATGTGAAGCTTCAATCAAAGCCTGATTATTTATTTCATCAAGATGAACTGGTAAAAAAAGCGACCATTCAATCAGAAGAGGATGAGCTATTCCTCGAGGCCTGTGAGTTTGTCGTAAATCAGGGTGGTGCATCAACATCCAGTCTGCAAAGAAGATTTAGAATTGGATACAATCGTGCCGCCAGATTAATCGATATGATGGAAGAACAAGGAATTATCTCCGAAAATCGAGGAAGCAAGCCAAGAGATGTGTTAATCTCTGAAGAAGAGTTGGATGCAATCCACGAAACCCACGTGCTTTAAAAAATATGATAAGATACGATTAAAAAGGTTAGGTTTTTTGTATGGATAATATTGTTTATCTACAAGCTCTTCGTAAAGAAAAAGAAAATCAGCTTACAACTTTTATATGTGACCATTTAAAGGCGGTCCATACACATGTTGACCGCCATGTAAACATAAGGGAAAAAGTAAAAGCAAAACATATTTTAACCAAAAAGCTTTTGAATGAGAAATCAGCGGTTTTAACCCTATCTCAAGAGCGATTATTTAAAGACTGGTTTACGTTTGATTATTTAACGATAAAAGGCTTGACCAACTATCAAACTTATATTAAATACGGGAACCGCATGAAGCATCCACTGGATTCTGTCGTACATGCTTTATTTATGGCTAGTGTACTTGAACCATTTAAAGTAATAAAATATGATAAACCACATATACATGCAAAGAAATTACTAACGAATGAAATCTGCACAATAAAGCTCGATGAAGGAATTCCTGATTTACATGATAATGAATGGGTCTTTTTACGCTCAATTCCTGTATTCGATGATTTATTTTTAATAAGTGATATGTTTATTCAACATGATCATATGATGATGGATGAATTACGTATACACTTCGAAAAAAGTACTGATAGTTGGCGTACATTTTTAAAGAAATATTCCATAAAATATAGTTGGAATTGTACGAAGGTGAAATTGAGTTCAAAAGAGTAATTCGATTTTTCATAGTCATTACGGATGGCTAATGGTATAATATAATTTTGTAGGCTGATTACATATTAGGGGAAAAAACAAGAATTGTTTGTATTTCCTAAGAGACGTTTACTATACAACGGGTTGCAAATCAAGATAAGCGTCATATACTGTCAATCAGATAGACGTTTGTTGGAGGTTCTAATTATGACTGTTTATCATTTTGTTGGAATTAAAGGGACTGGAATGAGTGCCCTTGCACAGATTTTACATGATATGAACTATGAAGTTCAGGGATCTGATATAGAGAAAAAAGTATTTACACAAAAAGCACTTGAAGCACGAAATATTAAAATTTTACCCTTCTCAAAAGAAAATATTAGAGAAGGATTAACGATTATTGCAGGAAATGCGTATCCGGATACACATGAAGAAATTGTTGAAGCACAAAACCAAGGCTTACCAGTTATTCGATATCATCGCTTTTTGGGAGAATTCCTTCAAAAATATATCAGTGTTGGTATTACGGGTGTACATGGAAAAACATCGACAACCGGATTGCTTTCACATGTAATTAAAGGCGCTGAACCTACATCGTTTTTAATTGGTGATGGTACAGGTAGTGGAGTTCCTGAAAGCAAGTATTTTATTTTCGAAGCATGTGAATATCGCAGGCATTTCTTATCCTACCAGCCGGATTATGCGATCATGACAAATATCGATTTTGATCATCCTGATTATTTTACAAGCATTGAAGATGTTTTCAGTGCATTTCAGGAAATGGCTCTTCAGGTGAAGAAAGGGATCATCGCATGTGGTGATGACGAACAGTTGCAGCAAATTCAGGCAAAAGTACCAGTTGTTTATTATGGATTTAATGAAGATAATGATTTTCAAGCTAGAAACATCGTGAAATCAACCGATGGTACAGCATTTGATGTTTTTGTTCGTAATACATTTTATGCATCTTTCAACATTACCTCTTACGGAGATCATAGTGTATTAAATGCATTATCAGTTATTGCACTATGTCACTATGAAGGAGTTGATGTTGAAATCATTCAACAAAGACTTCAAACATTTGAAGGTGTTAAAAGACGTTTTAATGAAAAACGAATTGGAAACCAAATTTTAATTGATGATTATGCACATCATCCAACCGAAATTAACGCAACAATTGATGCTGCTAAACAAAAATATCCTGATCGTGACATTGTCGCTGTTTTCCAGCCGCATACATTTACAAGAACACAATCCTTTTTAGATGAGTTTGCGGATAGCTTACAAAGAGCAGACTACGTCTACTTATGTGATATTTTCGGTTCAGCACGTGAAAATGTTGGAAAGTTATCAATTGATAATTTGCTTGAAAAAATTGATAATTCTAGTCTTATTAAGGAAGAAGGTACTGCTGTGCTTAAAGCACATGAACATGCTGTATTGGTTTTCATGGGTGCTGGTGATATTCAAAAATATCAAGAAGCTTATGAAAACGTCTTAGCATAAAGTATATAAAAACAGCTGACATTTATGTCAGCTGTTTTTTGTATACATGAAAGAAAATATATAATTTCGTACTTAGTGTCCAGCTCCAGCGACTAGCCCCTCTAGGGTCTAGTCAATTTGGAATAGAAGGCAAAGAACCTTCTATTTCAATTTGACTTATTTGCGGCTGACCAAGGCGCTAGCGCTTTTCTTATTTACCTGCTAACAGATGGATCCTATCCTCTATCATGGTTAGTGTATAACCTCTGCCCCTAATCGTGTTGATTTTTATTGTATTCGGTAATTTTTTTCTAAGCCTATAAATGAGCGCATTCACTTCTTCATTCCCAACCAAGTATTCGTTATTACCCGATATTTGTCTTTCCGGCCAAACATATTCAATAATTTCTTCTTTCGATATAAATGTTTTTCTTTGTAAAAGAATATCTATGAACTTGAATTCCTTCTCAGTTAAAGAAATAGTGTCATTTTGAATGTGTAATGTTTGCTTAAGAAAGTCAAGTTTAGGCTCAATTTTCGCGAGATTTTCTATATTTAGGATTGATAGCTCAGAGGTTTGCTCAAAATCTCTAAGTGAAAATGATAAAACAACTAAATTTTTAGCAAATGAGATCTTATCGTTGGTTTTGAGTTGAACGGGTTTAAAAGGATTTAATTTTTTATCATTAAGATAAGTGCCGTGTTTGCTAGCCAAATCCTTAATAAAAATATTGTTCGACCTAAGGAAAATGGTGAAATGCTTCCTGGAAACAAAAATATTATTAAAGGATATATCAGGTGTCAAAGTACTCGATTTCCTGCCAAAGGTTGTTTCTGGTTTATGTAAGGAAATAATATCCCCTGATTCAAAATATGGCGCTTGTTGAACAACAAGATAAGAATAAATGTCCATTTTTCTAATTACTCCTATTTATTAGATTCCTATCATTCACTTATTATCCTATAACTATTGTTTATCGGCAATTGAATCTTTACTATAAAAATGTGGAAGAAGCGATTTAGGAAGCAGGTGTATTATGCAAGAGCAAGATATACGATTAAAAGTATCAAATGTATCGAAGAAAATAGGGAAAACATCGATTATAAATGATGTTAGCTTTGAATTGTGTAATGGTGAAATCCTCGGTTTATTGGGGCCAAATGGTTCAGGTAAGACAACAATCCTAAAAATGCTTGTTGGATTATTAAAACCAACGAAAGGGTCTATTTCTATTCACGAGTTTGATCTTCAGAAAGACTTTGAAAGAGCTATTTCCAATGTTGGAGCAATTATCGAGAACCCGATCATGTATGACTTTCTTTCCGGTTATGAGAACCTTGTCCAATTATTTAGAATGACAGACCAATTTTCCTACGAAAGAATAGATGAAATGATCGAATTATTAAGAATGGACGAGTACATAAAGGACAAGGTCCAAACTTATTCATTAGGGATGAGGCAAAGATTAGGCTTGGCACAGGCTTTACTCCACCGTCCTTCAATCCTTCTGTTAGATGAGCCAACAAATGGCTTAGATCCTGAAGGAATGAAAAGTCTAAGAGATACCCTCAGAAGACTCGCAGACAAAGAAGGCGTATCAATCATTATATCAAGCCATATTCTTTCTGAAATTGAGCTTATTTGTGACAGCGTGCTCGTGATGAAGGATGGAAGATGTATTGAGCGTTCACAATTAAGAGATTGGCAAAACAATCGAATTGAAAAGCAAACCTTTCAATTCAGAATAGTAAATGTAGATTTCCTTAAAACATACTTAGTAGATGAATACAGAGGAAATGATATTATTTTTCATTCTAATGGATTCTCAATTGAGGTGGAGCTTGAAGAAGTGGCAAGATTAAATAAACTGTTAGTAGGTTGGGGATTTGATGTAGTAGGTATCGAGAGAATAGATAACCCTTTAGAGCAGATATTTCTACAGAAGTTAGGAAGGGGGGAATAGCCATGAATATCCTTTACCAGCTTATCCGTAATGAACATCAAAAGTTATATAAGCGCATGAGGATGTGGATCTTCCTTGGTTTGATCGTGGTTGCAAATATCCTAATGGGTCTCTTTTTCCATTTTTTATTTAAGGATACTGAATTTTCTTTTTGGGATTATGTTCAAGTGAGTTCGTACGTACTGCTTGTTATTCAATTAATAAGTATTATTATAGCGGGGGACATTGTTTCTAGTGAGTTTGAAAGAGGTACGATTAAATTTTTGTTAATCAGACCTGTTAAACGTGTAAATATATTAGTTTCCAAATATATAACTGTTCAAGCCAATGTATTTTTACTGGGAATGTTCCAATTATTTTTATCGATCATAATTGGTCTCATCTTTTATGCTGATTCACTTTTTGTACTTGATCAAAGAGTACTTTTTGGATTAGGTAGTTACTTATTTCAGTTGATAGAAATTGGCATTATCGCATCAATAGCTTTTGGTTTATCAGCCATAACGAGAAATAGTATCATTTCAATTGCACTGCCTATTTTCTTGGTTTTTACTTCAAGTGCACTTATGACACTATTTCAACATTATCATGTTGATGCAGCAAAGTATTTATTGTTTGCTAACACAAATTTAATGCCTTACTTTTTTGGAGAACCAATGTTTGAGGGAATGACCTTACTTTTTTCAATTGTCATTATTATGATTCATATGATGTCATTCTTTCTACTTGCTGGTTATTTATTTACAAAGAAAGATGTGCATGTTTAATACGTAAAAGACGGTAGAAGGAACTCTACCGTCTTTTCTCGAATATTATTTTAAATTTTCCGGATTAAGAGGCTCTAGTTCAGGTATGACAAAACGACCATCTTTTCGAATAAGAACATCATCAAAATAAATCTCGCCACCGCCATATTCCGGGCGCTGAATCATAACCATATCCCAGTGGATATTGGAGTTATTTTCATTATAGGCATCATCATAAGCTTGACCAGGGGTGAAGTGGAAGCTGCCATCAATTTTCTCATCAAACAAAATATCCTGCATTGGATGCTGGATGAACGGGTTCACTCCGATCGCAAATTCTCCAATAAAGCGTGCCCCTTCATCAGTATCAAAGATTTTATTGATTCTTTCTGTATTGTTTGCAGTTGCTTCTACAATTTTTCCATCTTTAAAAGTAAGTTGTACATTTTCAAATGTAAAGCCATTATATGGCGATGGAGTATTATATGATATTTTTCCGTTAACTGAATCACGAACAGGTGCTGTATAGACTTCTCCATCCGGAATATTCATTTGTCCAGAGCATTTAATTGCCGGAATGTCTTTAATTGAAAATGTTAAATCTGTATCATTTCCAGTTAAACGCACTTTGTCTGTTTTATTCATAAGCTCTACTAAAGCATCCATTGCTTTGTCCATTTTGCTGTAGTCTAGATTACATACATTAAAATAGAAGTCTTCAAATTGTTCTGTGCTCATTTTGGCTAATTGAGCCATAGAAGAAGTTGGGTATCTTAAGACTACCCATCTTGTTTTAGGTACACGTATGTCCCGATGAACCTTTTGGCCGATTGTTTGACCTTGCAGCTTCATTTTATCGTCCGGGATATCGGCAAATTCATTAATGTTATGACCAGATCTTAAACCTATGTACGCATCCATTTTACTCATTACTTCAGCTTCGAAGTCAGCCATCATTTCATATTGTTCTTGGATTCCGCCCATCATGAGGGCGCGGTCTACTTGATGATCCTTTAATGATACAAATGGATATCCTCCAGCCTTATAGGCTTCCTTTACAAGAGCAACAACTAACTCTCTTTGCAGACCGAAATTCTCGATCAGAACCTTTTCACCTTTTTGTAATTTTATCGAATAATTAATTAAGTTTTTTGCTAAAGTTTCGATACGTGAATCTTTCATGTAAATCCTCCTTTATTATTTCTACGTACCCCTTTATTGTACCCGATTCTCATGAAACAATGGTAAGAGCTTTATTACGCCTAATAAATTTTAAAAGCATCTTTAAATAAAACTAGTTAGGTTAATTGTAACGGATGTGTGAGACTCCTGTGGGAGCTGCATGGCAGGTGAGACTCATGCAGCGCTGGCGCCGAGGAAGGCTCACCGCATGCCCCACGGAAAGCGAGCATCCTGGAGCTGCAATTAACCAGTCCAGACGCTTTTATAGAGCATGCAAAGTTAGCGATAACAGTCTAAGATTAAAATGATGTCTAAAAAGAAGGAGATTTTAGCTATTATGTAAAATTTATGTTTATAATAGAAATGATAGGGTATGGAATATAACAAGGAAAATATGGGAGGTGTATGATTTGATTATCATTTTATACTTAAGCGTAGCATTAATAGCCATTGCATTTACAATATTAGTGGTATATGTGTCGAAAACATTAAAAGCATTACAAGCTACGCTCACAAATGTTGCAGGAACTTTATCAGGTCTTGAGAATCAAATGGCAGGAATTACGACCGAAACAACAGAATTATTACATAAAACAAATGCACTTGCGGAAGATATTCAACACAAGTCAGAAAAGTTGAATAATGTTGTCGAATCAGTAAAAGATGTAGGGGATACCATTCAACAACTTAATGTAACTGTCAAGAAGGTAACAACTACAGCGTCAACAAATCTTGAGCAAAATCAAGATAAAATTAATCAAGTTGTTCAATGGAGTAATGCTGCAATGGAAATATGGGCAAAATGGAAACAGAAGAGTGAAAAAAAACAACAATTGAATGGTTAGATGCACAAATAATTTGAGGAGGTTGAAATCATGGCTAAAAATAGCAATGGCAAAGACTTTATTATCGGTTCACTAATCGGAGGACTTGTTGGTGCAGCAACTGCATTGTTTTTGGCTCCTAAATCCGGAAAAGAAATGAGAAGCAATTTAGGTCAACAAGCATCAGTAATGAAGGAACGCACAGGCAAGATGACCAATGATGCGTTTGAGAAAGGTTCAGAATTTGCAGCAGTTGCAAAAGATAAAACATCCTCTCTTACACAAGTAGTAACAGGACAGTCTTCACAAATTATGGACAAAGTTCGTTCGATTACAAATTCATCGAACTCAAGTGAACAATCAGATGTTGTAGAAAAAGAAATAACAAATGCTTTAGAACAGTTAACAGAAGAATCAACTGAAGGAAAGAATCAAGATAAAACAGAAACTGAAACACCTTTAGCATCTGAAGCACAAACAGAAAATAATCATGTTCAAGAAGAATCCCCAAAAGAAGAGGGTACAGAAAGTACGGTCAAATCTAATAGTTAATATTGAACATGAACATTCTTAGATGAAAGTGAATAATTGACTAGGTGTAGAGGTGATAGAATGAGCAACCAGGTAATTGAGTCAATTGAACAATTTGAAGGACTATTACAAAAACATAATGAATTTTTATTTGTTAAGAATAGTTTAACATGTCCTATAAGCCAAGCAGCATTTGATGAATACCAGGAATTTACTGAAATTCATAAAGATTATCCCAGCTATCATTTACATGTTCAAGAAGCTCGTGAACTCTCCAATTATATTGCGGAAACATACGGTGTAAAACATGAATCTCCACAAGCCTTAATTTTTCGGGGAAATGAAGTTGTCTGGAATGCTTCACACTGGAAGATTACATATGATGCTTTAAAACAGGAAATTGTAGGGTGAAAGAAAAGGGGATCATGCCTTGTTATGGCATGATCCTCTTTTCTTTCTTTATATCCACTGAATCTCAAGCTCATCTCCAGGATTCAATTGCTCTTGAAAAGATACTTCCCGGCTGTTTTTTAATAACTTAAATTGATTGCTGCTTGAATGAGGTATGTCAATCTCAACGGCTGTAAAAAGGTCTTGAAAAATAAAGGGTTCTATCTTTCTTTTTTTCGTTTCTAAAAATTCTCCATTATATAGAACATCACAATCGGTTAGCTTTATTCCATCTCGATAAAATTCCTGTAGTGTTTTTTCTAGGGCAATGGATTGACCATTAAAAATAATCGGCATTGTTTGAGATTGTTGAATGTTGGCTTCTAAGATAAATTCTTTCAATAGTGGCTCTTTCATAGGTTTGAGAACGAGAATATCGCCATCTTCAAGTTTTGAATCTCTTGAGGCTTCCAATCCGTTTTTAAAGAGTTTTCCTGAACATGCTGGAACTGGCAAAATTTTATCGTTTATCATGATTGAAAACGGTTTTATCTTGTCTAATTCCTGTTTTAAACCAATGGTATATAGTCCTTCTTCAATAGTTGCAGGTATTGAACACAATAAATGGTCACGATCAGACAAAAGTACATTTTGGCTAGCTTTCTTGTTGTTAAGCAAAATTGAAGCAGTTAATGTATAGGCCTGGCCATTCACTTGAAATGATTTTGAAGGAATATCATCTAAAATAGAACTGACTGGAACAACAGGAGCATCTCCATCTTTTCCTTTTTCTACTGTAATTGTATCACCGTGTGTAATTGGATCCTCAATGGAACAGATCATTCCGTTTCTCTTTATAATTGGTGCTGTGCCATGCCCGCCAGGTATGGTAATCGCTTTATTGTTTACAGTCACCATTAAGGCCATTCCAGGTTTTCCATATAGTTTTGTTAATTGGATGCCAGAAGACAATAAACTATCAGCAACTGTTAAAGATTTCATATGGAATAGCCGCACAGTACGCTCATTAACGGTTACACTTATATATTGAATCGGATTTTGTTTGGATGAAACGGCAATTCCAATCGGAGTGACTAATTCCGGTCCTTTTTGAACATGTTCTTCTAGCTTAAGCTGAGGTATAGCATCAATACCTCTGATCGCCACCCGATTTTCAGGTAACTCTAGTAATGCTGCCAACCTTTTTGGAAGTTCCGGAGTTAGACTGCCTCCTCCTACAAGCATTATCGCTTTAGGAGATACACCATTATTCAAACGGATGATCTCATTCCTGATTGCTGCAGCAAGCTTATCGATTGCAGGGGAGATTTTTTTCAAAATATCTTCTTTTGATAGTTCAGCTTCGAATCCTAAAATATCTGTAACTGTTATATTATTCTCAGCTTCCAGTTTTCTCTTAGCTTCTTCAGCTTTTGGGAAATCTAGTAAAAATTCGTCTGATACAGATTCTGTAATTTCATCACCTGCTATAGGAACCATTCCATACGAAATGATCGTTCCCATATCAGTAATGGCTATATCAGATGTTCCTGCTCCAATGTCAACAAGAGCAACATTTAATCTCCTCATTGACGTGGGAATTAGGACATTAATGGCGGCAATTGGTTCTAACGTTAAGGCTTCCATTTCAAGTTCGGCGCGATTCAGTGCAGCCAGCAAAGATTCAACCACAACTTTTGGAAGAAAAGTGGCGATAATCTCCACCGATACTTCTTCACCTTGTTGATCAATTAAACTACCAATCTCTTCACCATCAAGATCATAATGAAGAACAGAATATCCTACACAATCATAATGATGGGCACGCTCATTTTCATGTTTTTTAGCAAGTTGTTGCTGAGCGATCTGTACAGCCATGAGTTCAAGATGAAGAATATCTTCTTTTTGAATTATAGGTTTGCCGGTTATTTCAAGAGAAGCAGTTGCTCTTTCTGTTTTTAATGCACGACCTGCTGCAGCAACACATACTTTATGAAGAGGTCCGTGTTTCTTTTCAAGTTCTTTTTTTACAGAAGAGATGACATTTGCGACAGACAAAACATCATGAATTTGTCCGTCTAACATAGATCGTTTTGTGTGTTCCTTTACTATAGTATCAACAATAAGATAAGAATCGTTCTCTTCTTTTAAGATTAATCCGACTACAGATCTAGTTCCTATATCAAGTGCAAATGTTAGGTCATTAGGGGTCATGTTTGTACACCTTCTTTAAGCAGATGGTTATTATCATTTACAAATAAATGATAATACACTTTCATTGTGTTCGTTCGCTTTATTACATGAAAGCTTAAAAGCGTTTAAATGTTAAAGTTTTTAATGACAATCACAATTATATGGTTTATAATTACAACTAATTAAAGAAAATGTACCACACTTTTATTGAATGATAAAGAAATCTTACCCTAGTTTCCATACTAGTAAAAAAGTCGAATTTCTAATCAATTTTAATTGCGAAAGGATGAGAGAGATGAGTAATGCAGAATTAGAAGCATTAAGAGCGAGAGCTGAGGAAATTAACTTACAAATCTTAAAGTTAATTAACGAGAGAGGTAGAGTTGTTCAAGAGATTGGTAAAGCTAAAGAAGCACAAGGTGTCAATCGTTATGATCCTGTTCGCGAGCGAAAAATGTTAAATAGTATTAAAGAATATAACGATGGACCATTTTTAGACTCAACTTTACAACATATTTTTAAAGAAATCTTTAAGGCTGGTTTAGAGCTTCAAGAAGATGATCATAGTAAAGCATTGCTAGTATCACGTAAGAAAAAGCCGGAAGATACGGTTATTGAAGTAAATGGTGTTAGGATTGGGGATGGAAGCCAATCATTTATCATAGGTCCTTGTGCTGTTGAGAGCTATGAGCAGGTAGCAGCAGTTGCAGAACAAGCCGTTAAACAAGGGATTAAAATCATGCGTGGGGGTGCCTTCAAACCGCGTACCAGTCCATATGACTTCCAAGGCTTAGGTGTAGAAGGTCTTAAGATACTAAGAAAAGTAGGCGACGAATACGGTTTAGCTATTATTAGTGAAATTGTAAATCCAGCAGATATTGAATTAGCATTAGATTATGTTGATATTATTCAAATTGGTGCACGTAACATGCAAAACTTCGAATTGCTAAAAGCAGCGGGTGCTGTTCGTAAACCTGTTCTTTTAAAACGTGGTCTTGCAGCTACAATTGATGAATTCGTAAACGCAGCAGAATATATCATTTCACAAGGAAATGATCAAATCATTCTATGTGAGCGTGGAATCCGTACGTATGAGCGTGCAACAAGAAATACGTTGGATATTTCAGCAGTTCCTATTTTAAAACAAGAAACACACTTACCGGTATTTGTTGATGTTACCCATTCAACAGGTCGAAGAGACTTATTAGTTCCTACTGCAAAAGCAGCACTAGCAATTGGAGCTGATGGTGTAATGGCCGAAGTACACCCGGACCCGGCTGTCGCTCTATCTGACTCTGCACAACAAATGGACTTCGATCAATTCGATCAATTCATGACTGAATTAAAGCCTTTAGTTAAAGTGAATGTATAAGAATTTAGAAAAAGATTTTTGATTGTTATAAGAAAAGCGCAAGCGCCTTGGTCAGCCCCGACAAGTATAAGGCGATTTGGAATAGAAGGCGTTCTTTGCCTTCAATTTCAAATTGGCTTATGACCTCGAGGGGCTAGGCGCTGGAGCTAGACACTGAAACTAATTACAAAACTTATAAATTCTGATAGTATTAAAAAGGTACTTTGAACAAAGAGGTTGACTTAAGATAGGAATTCCGCTTCTTCTTTTTAGAGGAACAATTCCTATTATATAAAGTCACCCTCTTTTTTTGTTTTTTATTCATAAAAATGAAAAAGTTAGGCAAAATGATAATAAGTAATACCCCAAAAAACGAATATAAGTGTGAAAATCGAACAAATATGTGAAAACAGCCTGAAAATCGGTGGAAATAGATTGCGGACGTTTTCAGAGTATCGTATGATAAGAAACATAGAATTGGAATTACGACAAGACGTAACAACTTTCTACATAACAAAATGAGACTGGTAAAACCAAGTCAGATAATAAATGTTCTTAATGTAACAGAAGGAGTGTTTTATATGTCAAGTGTAACAATATATGATGTAGCTCGTGAGGCAAATGTATCAATGGCGACTGTTTCTCGTGTGGTAAATGGTAATCCAAATGTTAAACCAACAACTAGAAAAAAAGTCCTGGATGCAATTGAAAGATTAGGGTATCGTCCAAATGCGGTAGCAAGAGGTCTTGCAAGCAAAAAGACAACAACAGTTGGGGTGATCATTCCTGACATTTCAAGTATCTTTTATTCAGAGCTTGCGCGTGGAATTGAAGATATTGCTACAATGTACAAATACAATATTATCTTAAGTAATTCTGATCAAAATAAAGATAAAGAATTACATTTGTTAAATACAATGCTTGGAAAACAAGTGGATGGAATAGTTTTTATGAGTGGAAATGTAACAGAAGAGCTTGTAGAACAGTTCAAACGCTCTCCGGTACCGATTGTTTTAGCAGCGTCGGTAGATTTAACGAATACTACACCATCGGTTAACATTAACTATGAACAGGCTGCATATGATGTAATTTCCATGCTTATTGAAAAAGGCCATAAGAGAATCGCTTATGTTGAGGGACCAGCAGAGGAACCAGTTAACCGTCTGAAAAAATCAGTAGGATATAAACGTGCTCTTGAGGATGCAGGACTGCCGTTTGATGAAGAATTGGTTGTAGAAGGTGACTACACATACGATTCTGGTATAGAAGCTTTTGAAAAAATTGATGAATTAACAGAAAAGCCAACAGCTATCTTTGTTGGTACAGATGAGATGGCATTAGGTGTCATTCACGGGGCACAGGACCGAAACTATTCCATTCCTTCTGATTTCGAAATTGTTGGATTTGATAACACAAGATTAGCAACAATGGTACGCCCGCAGTTAACAACAGTAGTTCAGCCGACATATGATATTGGTGCTGTAGCTATGCGTTTATTGACAAAATATATGAATAAAGAAGAAGTTGAAAACCACATCGTTGAATTACCGCATCGATTGGAATATAGACAATCAACCAAGTAATCAATAGCTTAAATGATAAGAAGGGCTGTCCTAAATCTTAGGCAGACCCTTCTTTGTTATTTGGTCAATTTGGTCGAATTGGATGTAGTGCCTTTTCGACAGTCAAAGCATTTTTCTCTTCTATCTCTGGTTTTCTTGGTATTGGTTTATACATATCTGTTGGATCGTACCAGTGATCGGGCAGGGTAACAGGTGCTTTTTTCTGCCATTTATCAATCCATGTTTTTGGAAGGTGTTCCGGTACTTCTATTTGATTCATTTCAAGCCAAATTAAGCTCCATGCTCTTGGTACTACACGCCATATATCATATCCTCCTCCTCCAACGGCAATCCACTTACCATTACAATATTGATGAGCGATTTTATGAGCAATCTTAGGAATCTCATGGTAAATGGCCATTGTGGCGGATAAATGTGTTAAAGGATCATAAAAATGAGCATCTGCACCATTTTGGGTTAAAATAACATCCGGTTTAAAAAAAGCAGCGACTTCTTCTATTGATGTTCGATAGGCATGGAGCCAAGAATCATCTTCTGTAAATGCGTCTAATGGAATATTAAACGTAAAGCCATATCCTTTGCCTGCACCTCTTTCTGTAATATTTCCTGTTCCGGGGAATAAGTATCTCCCTGTTTCATGAATGGATAGTGTACACACATTCGGGTCATCATAAAATGTCCATTGAACTCCATCACCATGATGTGCATCTGTGTCAATGTATAAGACTTTTGCCCCGTATTTTTCTTGTATATAGCGGATAGCAACAGAACTATCGTTATAAATGCAAAAGCCTGAGGCCTTTCCTCTAAAACCATGATGTAAACCACCGCCAAAATTAGCAGCATGTGTTGCTTTGCCTTCCATGACATAATCTACAGCTGTTAGAGTAGCGCCAACAAGCAGGGAACTTGCTTCATGCATTTGTGGAAATATAGGTGTATCCTCTGTCCCGATCCCATAATTATTTCCTTCTTCATTTGCTAGTTTTCCGTGTCCGGCTAATTCTACAGCCTGAATATATTTTTTATCATGGATAAGAGCTAATTCTTCAATTGATGCAACCCTGGGTGTGACAATCTTTGAATTATCTAATGCATTCATGTTCTTTAATAGGTCATAAGTGAGCTCTACCCGCAACTGATTAAAAGGATGGTCATGTGAAAATTTATATTGTTGAAAATCCGGTGAGTAAATAAAGACAGTGTCTTGGTTTGTCATTTTGCATTCTCCGGCAATTCCGGCCATATAACCTGATATCCTGATGATTGTATATCCTTAATAATCAAAGTTACATTTATTGTTTGAACACGAAGAACAAGAATTTTATATCGGTCATCAGTGTCAGAATAAACGAGTGCACTCGCAATATTTACTCTTCGATTTAATAATATGGACGAAACTTCTGCTAGCATGCCGGGCTTATTTGGAACTCTTATTTCAAGGTGTGAAGCAGGCTGGTCTGCACCTGTAAGCTTTACAAAAGTATGTAATAAGTCTGTCTCAGTAATCAATCCAACAAGTTTCCGGTCTTGTAGAATAGGGAGGCAACCGATTTGATTATCAATGAGGACTGCTGCAATTTCCTCAACAAAATCGAGAGGATGTCCAGTAATGAGATCTGTAGACATTACATCTTTAATAGGTTTTGTTAGAAAGTTTTCTTTTAACTCTAATTGAAAAATAGAGGGACTGGCATCTTTAACATCACGTTCAGTAATAATTCCTACTAGAATATGATGATCGTTTACGATAGGAATATGTCGTATTTTATTTTCTTTCATTGACTTTAATGCCAGACTAATCGTGTCTTCAGGTCGAAGAGTGATCACATTTTTTTTCATTATATGTTTAACAAGCATTTTTTTGCCCTCCTTATCCTTTAGAGCGTGCAATATAGTTTTGATTATTCGTTAATACATGAAACGGTTTTTAAATCTTAACTGATCGAATTTCTGAACAGATTCAGAATGAATTCTTTTTCCGATTCTAGCCATTAAACAATTAGCGGGATGGGAACTTATTTCCGGCTCATCTGTTGCATACCATTCTAATCCACCTGCATTCATCATTTTCTCCATCACTTTTCGATATTCCCACACGTTTAAACCAGAACCCTTTAAGTCCCAATGCCAGTAATATTCTGTTGTAATAATAATATAATTTTCCATTGCGTCATCCATCATGGAGACTTTTAGTAGATTTTTCCCAACTGAAAATCCTCGAAACTCAGGTGCAACTTCAATGGCCCCAAGTTCAATTAAGTCTTCCATTTTTCCTTCAGACCATCTTTCAAGAGGATCAGGATATAGATATGTAACATAGCCGATAACGACATCACGGTGTCTGGCAATTATAATTCTGCCTTCTGGCAATTCTCCAATTTCAACTAGAGCCTTTTTCTGTTGATCAGGTTGACGAAAAGCAACTAAACCATTGTGAAATTCGTAGCTTGAAAGTTTATCAGGTGAAACAGGTCCTTCGATTAAAATACTTCCGATGGGTGTTTTTAATTCTTTTGCATTATATGTCTTAGGGTGTTTCATTAAGTCACCGCCCTTTAGTTTTAGTAAATGATTATCAATACTTGTGAAAATAACCTTTTGGGAGATATCATATCTTTTTTCTATTATACTAGATTAATTGAAAAAATTAAGCGTTTACAAGATAGTTGAGAATATAAATTTCAAAAATTGAGAAAAATGAAGTATTGTAATATAATAGAAATTGAATTCTACATAAGGGGGAATTAGGGATGAAATTGGAAGCGTTACCAGTGGTGAAGGGTAATCATAATTTAGCAGATTACGATCATACTTATGAGGCGTTCGACTGGTCAGAGGTTGAAAAGAATTTTACTTGGTCAGAAACCGGACGTATGAATGCAGCTTATGAGGCCATTGATAAGCATGCAGAAACTGCTCGTAAAAATAAGGTGGCGCTTTATTATCGCGACCCTGAACGAGAGGAAAAATATACGTTTAAAGAGTTAAAAGAGCTATCAAACAAAGCGGCAAATATCCTGAAAAACAAGGCAGATGTTGTAAAAGGTGACCGTCTTTTCGTCTTTATGCCAAGAACTCCTGAATTATATTCAGTCATCTTAGGAGCAATTAAACTTGGCGCAATTGTGGGGCCTCTGTTTGAAGCATTTATGCAAGGTGCAGTAAAGGATCGATTAGAAGATAGTGATGCTAAAGTTATAGTAACGACTCCTGAGTTGCTAGAAAGAGTTCCATTAAATGAACTTCCATCATTAAAACATATTGTAGTTGTTGGTGATTCTGTTGAAGCACCGCATATTGATTTTTTAAATGAAATGAAAACGGCAAGTAAAGAGCTGGAAATTGAATGGGTTGATAAAACCGATGGATTACTTCTCCACTACACATCAGGCTCAACCGGTAAACCAAAAGGGGTTCTTCATGTTCATCAGGCCATGGTACAACATTATCAAACAGGACAATGGGTGCTTGATTTAAAAGAAGATGATGTTTATTGGTGTACAGCTGATCCAGGCTGGGTAACAGGAACGGTATACGGTATTTTCGCACCTTGGTTGTCAGGTGCAACTAATGTTATCGTTGGAGGAAGGTTCAAGCCTGAAACATGGTATCAAACGATTGAAGACTTTGGTGTGACTGTTTGGTACAGTGCTCCAACCGCATTTAGAATGCTTATGGGTGCAGGAGATGAACTTGTTAAGCAATTTGACACGAGTTCATTAAGACATGTTTTAAGTGTAGGAGAGCCTCTTAATCCGGAAGTTGTTCGCTGGGGTGTAAAGGTATTTAATAATCGCATTCATGATACTTGGTGGATGACAGAAACAGGGGCACAACTTATTTGTAACTATCCTGCGATGGAAATAAAGCCGGGCTCAATGGGAAAACCTATCCCTGGAGTAAAAGCTGCCATTGTGGATGATCAAGGAAATGAATTACCACCGTATCGAATGGGGAACTTAGCAATTAAAAAGGGTTGGCCGTCCATGATGCACACCATTTGGAATAATCAAGAAAAGTACGAATCCTATTTTATGCCTGGTGATTGGTATGTATCAGGTGATTCCGCTTATATGGATGAAGAGGGCTATTTCTGGTTCCAAGGCAGAATAGATGATGTAATCATGACTTCAGGTGAACGTGTTGGACCATTTGAGGTTGAGAGTAAACTTGTGGAGCATCCTGCTATTGCTGAAGCTGGTGTAATTGGAAAACCTGATCCTGTAAGAGGAGAAATTATTAAAGCATTTGTTGCCCTTCGAGAAGGGTATGAGCCAACAGATGAACTGAAGGAAGAAATTCGTTCTTTCGTAAAGAAGGGTTTGGCGGCACATGCTGCACCACGTGAAATTGATTTCCGTGACAAATTGCCGAAAACACGAAGTGGAAAAATCATGAGACGTGTCCTAAAAGCATGGGAATTGGATTTACCAACCGGTGATTTATCAACAATGGAAGATTAATTTATAACAAATAAAAAAGAGCTGATTACAGCTCTTTTTTAATACAATCAATTCGATGTTATTCAGGTTTATTGTTGTCAGTGGAGGAAGAGGCTGATGCCTCTTCTTGTTTTTGGTGTGCCAGGCATGGCAACTATCTAGGTGGTGAAAGTCCACTGTGGGGGTACACATCGACCAACCACTAAGGAAGCGCAAGGTACTTATCGTGAGATAAGGGCTGGAGGAAGCGTGG